>Ga0316226_1005133_pt1 | contig 10084 bp, 9 predicted proteins | sample TBH18017metaG_FD_206009 | JGI IMG/M metagenome (GOLD analysis project Ga0316226, IMG submission 206009) | Freshwater microbial communities from Trout Bog Lake, Wisconsin, USA - TBH18017 | ecosystem: Environmental > Aquatic > Freshwater > Lake > Hypolimnion/Profundal zone | place: USA: Wisconsin... | reverse complement strand
ACTTCCGCTCGAGGCCATGCCCGGCGTCGACCGCGTGGTCGCCATCCTCAAGCCGTACAAGCTCGTGGGACGCGAGTTCCACCCCGAGGACACCGTCATTGACGTGCGCGGCGCCAAGATCGGCGGCGACCACTTCGCGATCATCGCCGGGCCCTGCTCGGTGGAGACGCCGGAGCAGGTGCTGGAGGCCGCCCGGGCCGTCAAGGCGGCGGGCGGCCACATGATGCGCGGCGGCGCCTTCAAGCCGCGCACCTCGCCCTATGCTTTCCAGGGCCTCGGCGAGGACGGCCTGCGCATGCTCGCCGCCGCGCGCGACGACACGGGGCTGCCGATCGTCACAGAGGTGATGGACCCGCGCGACCTCGACGTCGTGTGCGAGTTCGCCGACGTCCTGCAGATCGGGGCGCGCAACACGCAGAACTTCCTCCTCCTCGCGGAGGTCGGCAAGGCCGACAAGCCGGTACTGCTCAAGCGCGGGCCCGCGACCACCATCGAGGAACTCCTGATGGCGGCCGAGTACATCGTCAAAGAGGGCAACCGCGACGTGATCCTCTGCGAGCGCGGCATCCGCACCTTCGAGACGGCGACGCGCAACACGCTCGACATCAGCGCCGTGCCGGTGATCAAGATGGCCAGCCACCTGCCCGTCGTGATCGATCCGAGTCACTCGGCCGGACGCCTCGACCTGGTGCTGCCGCTCTCGCTCGCCGGCGTGGCTGCCGGCGCCGACGGCATCATCGTAGAGACGCACCCCAACCCCGAGCACGCCCTCTGCGACGGCCCGCAGGCGCTGCCTACGGCGGTGTTCGGCGAGTACGCCGGCCGCGTGCTCGACCTGGCCCGCTGGGCCGGCAAGACGGTCACCTGACGCCGTGAGCGACGCCCCCGTCAGCTCTATCGCCGTCATCGGGGTCGGGCTCATGGGCGGCTCGCTCGGGCTCGCCGCCCGCGAGCGTGCGGGGGTCGCCGAGGTCCGCGGCTTCAGCCGGACCCCGGCGACGCTCGACCGGGCGCTCGAGCTCGGCGCCATCAGCCGCGCCTGTGCCAGCCTCGAAGAGGCCGCCGAGGGCGCGGACATCGTCTTCGTGTGCACGCCGGTCCGCCTCGTGGCGGGCCACGTCAAGGCCGCGCTGGCCGCGGCGCCGGAGCACGCCGTCGTCAGTGACGTGGGCAGCACCAAGGCGCCGCTCATGCGCGCCCTGACGCCGAAGGAGCAGCGGCGCTGCGTCGGCGGCCACCCGCTCTGCGGCTCGGAGACGGCCGGCGTGGCCAACGCGCGCGCCTCGCTCTACGACGGCGCCACGTACTTCGTCACGCCGGGCGCGCACGTCGATGCCGGCGCCTATCAGCGCCTCTACGGCTTCCTCGGCCAGATCGGCGCCCGGCCCGTGGCCGTGGACCCGGAGGAGCACGACCGCATCATGGCCGTGGTGAGCCACCTCCCGCACGTGATCGCCAACGTGCTGATCACACAGGCGGGCGTGCAGCCGGGGGCCCGCGACGCACTCCTCTCGGCGGGCCCCAGCTTCCGCGACCTCACGCGCATCGCCGGTAGCAACCGGCGCGTGTGGACCGACATCTTCCTCGAGAACCGGGCTGCGCTGCTGGCCGCGCTGGCGACCTTCCAGGACGGCCTGCAGGAGATCCTCGAGGCGCTCGCCGCCAACGACGCGGACCGGCTCGGCGACGCCATCGCCCGGGCCGCGGAGCAACGCGAGCGCATGCTTGCCGCCGGCAGCCTGCCGGCGCGCGAGCTGCATCGCCTGATCGTGCGCGTCTCCGACCGGCCCGGCGTCTTTCAGGCGATCATGGTCGCGCTCGGCGACGCCGGCATCAACATCGAGGACCTGCAGATGCACCACATGAGCGCCGAGCTCGGCGGCACGCTCACCGTGTACGTGCTCGGCGAGGCCGCTGCCGAGCGCGGCGCGCACGTGCTCGCCGGGCTCGGCTACGACGTGATCACGGGGGCGGAGGCCGAGTGACTGTCGTCGCCATCGACGGCCCCGTGGGATCGGGCAAGAGCACCGTGGCGCGTCGTGTCGCCGCGCGCCTCGGCTACGTCTACCTCGATACCGGCGCGATGTACCGGGCCGTCGGGTTGCTCGCGACGGAGGCCGGCGTGCCGCTCGACGACGAACCCGCAGTCCTCGCAGCCGCTGCTGCGGCGCCGCTGCGCTTCGACGGCGACGGGCGCCTCTTCGCCGGCGGCCGCGACATCAGCGGCGAGATCCGCACGCTGGAGATGGCCGCGGCCGCGTCGCGCGTGTCGGTCCTCCCGGGCGTGCGCAGCATGCTGGTGGACGAGCAGCGCCGCCTCGCCGCCGATGCCGACATCGTCATGGAGGGCCGCGACATCGGCACCAACGTCTTCCCGGACGCGGCCGTCAAGGTGTTCCTGACCGCGCGCCCGGAGGTGCGGGCGGCGCGCCGCGCCGCGGAGCTGCGCGAGGCCGGGGACGACGTCGACGACGGCCAGGTCCTTTCCGCTCTCCTCGAGCGTGACCGGCGCGACTCCACGCGCTCGGTCGCGCCGCTGCGCGTGGCTGCTGACGCGGCCGCGGTCGACACCTCGGGGATGAGCCTCGACGAGGTCGTCGAGGTGGTCGTCCGTCAGGTCAGCGCCAAAGTGGGCGGGGGAGTCACGGGGGAAGGCGCGTGAGGCCCGGGGAGGACGCGTGAGACTCTGGGGCCTGCCGCTCGACGGCCATGGTGATACCAGGCTGTACACGTTCTGCCGCTGGCTGGCGGTGCCCATCTTCGGCGGCGCCTACCGCTGCCGGGCGAAGGGCACGGGCAACCTGCCACGCTCCGGCCCCGTGATCGTGATCACCAATCACAAAGCCAATATCGACCCGGTGATCTGCGGCATGGTCTTCGACCGACCGCTGCGTTACATGGCCAAGAAGGAGTTGTTCGGCAACGCCGCGCTGCGCAGACTCATCGTCACTCTGGGGGCGTTCCCGATCGATCGCGGCGCCGGCGACCGCGCCGCGCTCACCACGTCGCTCGAGATCCTGGAGGAGGGCGAGGTCCTCCTGATGTTCCCGGAGGGCCATCGTCAGCGGGACGACGCCGTGCACGAGTTCATGCCCGGTGTCGGCATGATCGCCTTGCGCAGCGGCGCTCCCGTCGTGCCCATGGCGATGGACGGGACGCAGCGCATGGTGCGCGACGGGCGCCCGGGGTTGCCGGCGCTGCGCATCCTCGTCGGCTCGCCGCTCGACCTGAGCGACCTCACGGGGCGCAACAGCAAGACCTACCAGGAGGCGGCACGGCGCATGCAGGCTGCCGTCGCCGCGCTGTATGCGCGACTCTGATCCTCGTCTGGAGACGGCCGGCGGCGCAGGCGCGCCGCCGGATCCCGACGACGCCGGCCGGCCGGACGCGGAGCGCGGCCGGCGCTACGACGACGAGCCCGAACGCAGCGAGGACCTACGCGTGGTACGCGCCGGCGACGTGCGCATCGTCGTGGCGCGCTACGCCGGCTACTGCTACGGGGTGGAACGTGCCCTGCGCATCACCGAGGAGGCGATCGTGGGCGCGGAGAAGCCGGTGGCCACGCTGGGACCCATCATCCACAACCCGACGGTCGTCGGCCAGCTGGCGGAGCGCGGCGTCGACGTTGTCGACGACCCGGACATGGCGGACTCAGGCACGCTCATCGTCCGCACCCACGGTGTGGCGCCGTCAATCGTCGGTGGGGCGCGCTCGCGCAGCATCAACGTGGTCGACGCGACCTGCCCCTTCGTGGCCGTCGCGCAGCGCAAGGCGGCGGCCCTGCGGGAGGCCGGGTACGCGGTCGTCATCCTCGGCGAGCGCGACCACCCCGAGGTCGCGGGCCTGGAGGGCTTTGCCGGCGAAGGGGCCGTGGTCGTGGAAGAGGCCGGCGGGCTGCCCATGGAGCAGCTGCGCGGCAAGCGCGTCGGGGTCGTCGTGCAGACGACGCAGACACAGGCGAACCTGGCCAGCGTCGCCGCGGCGCTGGCGCCCGTCGCTCGCGAGCTCCTCGTCTACAACACCATCTGCGACGCGACGGAGAAGCGCCAGAACGCGGCCCGCGAGCTCGGCGCCGAGGTCGACGTGGTCGTGGTCGTCGGCGGCCGCAACAGCGCCAACACGGCGCGGCTGGCGCAGCTGTGCCGCGCCATACAGAGCCGCACGTACCACATCGAGTCGGCGGCCGAGATCGAAGCCGGCTGGCTCGCCGGCGCCCGGCGTATCGGCGTGACCGCGGGAGCCTCGACCCCCGACGCCGAGATCGACGCCACCGTACGGGCGCTGCAGGAGCTTTGTGACGGCTGACGAGACCGCTCGGCGGGACCCGGTCTCGCCGGGCCTCCCGGTAGCCGTCGTCGAGGACGCGGCGGCGCGCGCCGGCCTCGAACCCGGCGACTGCATCGTGCGGCTCAATGGCGCGGCGCCGGTCGACGTGCTCGACCTCGAACTGGCCGCGGCAGACGACGTCATGTGGCTCACGGTGCTGCGCGACGGGCGCCCGCTCGACCTCGCGATCGAGCCGCGCGAAGGCGAGTGGCACGGCATCTCCCTCGGCCACGACGGCCTCGGCGACGCACCCAAGGTCTGTCGCAACGCCTGCCGCTTCTGCTTCGTCGATCAGGTGCCCGCCGGGTTGCGCCCGGCGCTCTCGGTGAAGGACGACGACTACCGGCTCAGCGTGCTGGACGGCAACTTCATCACGCTGAGCAACCTCTCCGATGCCGACCTGGCACGTATCGAGGACCTGCGCCTTTCGCCGCTCTACGTCTCGATGCACGCCTGGGACGACGAGGCGCGCGTGCGCCTCATGGGGCGGGCGGCCCGCGGGACTCGAGCCGCTCTCGAGCGGCTCGCCGCCGCGGGCCTCGACCTCCACCTCCAGGTCGTGCTCTGCCCGGGCTGGAACGACGGCGGCGTGCTTGCCGGGACGATCGCCGGCGCCGCGGGCCTGGAGTCGGTGTGCGACGTCGGCATCGTCCCGGTCTCGCTGGCGGCTGAGAGCGACCTGCGGCGCGTGACTGCGGCCGACGCCGCGGCCGTGCTGGCAGCGGTCGAGACGTGGCAGGCGCGCTTCGCCCGCGAGCGGGACGCCGCCTTCGTGCACGCCGCCGACGAGTTCTACCTGCTCTGCGGCCGCATGCCGCCGGCCAGCGATGCCCCCGAACAGTATGAGAATGGCGTCGGGATGTCGGCCGCCCTGGTCGAGGAGGCGCTGCAGCTGGCGCAGGAGTGGACCGGCGCCGGCGAGGATGCCGGTGACGGCGTCGAGGCCGACAGCGGCGTGGCGGCCGACAGCGGCGAGGAGGCCGCCACCGTAGAGGCCGGCCGGCCGCGCGCGGACGTCCGGCGGCTGCGGCTCCTGACCGGCATGCTCGCTGTCCCCGTCTTCGACGAGGTCGCGGGCGTGCTCGGAGAAGCTCTCGGGCTCCCCGTGCGGCCGTTCGCCGTGCAGAACAGGCTCTTCGGGCCGCACGTCACGGTGACCGGCCTTCTCGGCGGCCGCGAAGTACTCCAGGCGCTGCACGACGAGCCGCTTGCGGGCGACGAGTGGCTGGTGGCGCCGCGCACGTTCCTCCCGGCCGGCATCGGCCGCACGCTCGACGACGTCGGCGAGGCCGAAGTGGCGGGCGCCTGCGGCGGCCGTCTGGTCCTCGCCGGGTCGCTCGTCGAAGCGTTTGCTACACTGTCCGGATGACTCAGCTTCCTATCGTCGCCGTGGTCGGCGCCCCGAACGCCGGCAAGTCGACCCTCGTCAACCGCCTCAGCGGCTCGCGCCAGGCGGTCGTCCACGAGACGCCGGGCGTCACCCGCGACCGCAAGGATTTCGAGGTCGAGTGGGAGGGCCGCCTCGTGCGCCTCGTCGACACCGGTGGCTACGACACCGATGAGGACTCGCCCTACGCGGGCCACATCCGCGAGCAGGTGCAGAACGCCATCGCGTCGGCAGACGTCGTGCTGTTCATCGTCGACGGTCGCGCCGGGCCGCTGGCCGACGACTTCGAGATCGCCGAGGTGCTTCGCCGTTCCCACGTGCCGGTCGTGCTCGCCGCCAACAAGCTCGACGACCCGGAGGCCATGCAGGCCGTTCCCGAGGTGTACCAGCTCGGCCTCGGCGAGCCTTTCGCGGTGAGCGCCGTGCACGGCCTGGGGACCGGCGAGCTGCTCGACCGCCTCATGGAGGCGACCGGCGCGCGGCGGCCGGCGCCGGGCGACGCAGAGGAGGCCGCGCCGCTGGAGGTCCCGGTCGCCATCGTCGGGCGCCCCAACGCCGGCAAGTCGTCGTTGTTCAACGCCATCGTCGGAGAGACGCGCACCATCGTCAGCGACATGGCCGGCACGACGCGCGACTCCATCGACACGGTGCTCGAGACCGGCGCCGGCGACTTCCGTTTCATCGACACCGCCGGCATGCGCAAGGCGGCCAAAGTGAGCGGCGTCGAGTACTACTCGTACCTGCGCAGCGTGCAGAGCCTCGACCGCGCCCACGTCGCCGTGATCGTCGTCGACGCTACGGTGCGCTTCGGCGAGCTCGATCTGTCGATCTGCACCGAGGCGACCCACCGGAACTGCGCCACCGTCATCGCCGTCAACAAGACGGATGTGGCCGACCCCGACCTCGAGGAGATCGCCGGCATCGCGCAGCGCAAGCTGCGCCAGCGGCCCGAGGTGATCGCCGTCTCCGCAGTCACGCACCGGGGGGTGGGCGAGCTCCTCGCAGCGGTCGCCTCTCTGGATGCTCGCTACAACGCCCACATCGCGACCGGCGAACTCAACCGTGCCCTCAAGGCGCTTTCCGCCGACCGCCCGATGCCCATGAAGCACGGGAAGCGCCTCAAGATGTACTACGTCGCCCAGTTCGGGACGTCGCCGCCGCGGTTCGCCATCGAGGTCAACGACCGGACCCTGCTCACGCGCGACTTCGGCTTCTTCGTGGAGAACCGCCTCAGGGCGCAGTTCGGCCTGGAGGGCGTACCACTCGTCATCGATTTCAAGGGGAAGAAGTGAACCTGCTGGACGTCGCCGCGTTCCTGGCGATGCTCGTCTTCGCCTATCTGGTCGGAGCGATCCCGTTCGGCGTGGTCGTCGGCAAGCTGTTCTACGGCACGGACGTGCGCGAGCACGGGTCGGGCAACGTGGGCACGACCAACGTCTTCCGCGTCCTCGGCAAGAAGGCGGGCGTCGTCGTGCTGGTCTGCGACATGCTCAAGGGGTTCATCCCGGCGTTCATCGCCGTGCAGTTCTTCAACCCGTGGGCGGCGATCTTCATCGCCGCGGCGCCCGTCGTCGGCCACATGTTCTCGATCTTCCTCAAGGGGAGAGGTGGCAAGGGGGTGGCCACCGGCGCCGGGGTCGTCGCGGCGCTCGTCCCGCTCGCGTTCCTGATCATCCTCGTCATCTGGCTCACGCTCGTGGTCACGACGCGTTACGTGAGCGTCGCGTCGCTGGTCGCCGCGTTCCTCGTGCCCGTGCTGGTGATCGCCTTCCACCACCCGCTGCCCTACGAGATCGCCGCGGTCCTCGTCTCGATCATCGTGTGGTGGGCACACCGCGGCAACATCGCACGCCTCATCCACGGTACGGAGAGCCGCGTCAAGCTCCCCTGGTCGGGCGGTCCTTCGGCGCTCGCGGGCGGGCGGGGGCGCTGAACTTGCGCGTCACCGTCGTCGGATCGGGCAGCTGGGGCAGCGCCTTCTCGCGTCTGCTGGTGCGCCGGGGCCACGACGTGCAGGTGCTCACGCTCACGCGGGGCGAGGCCGCCCAGCTCAACGCCACGCACGAGAACCCGCACTTCCTGCCCGGTCTCCTGCTCCCGTCCGAGGTGCGCTTCGTGGCCCTCGAGGACGCCGGGCTCGAGGGCTCGGGCCTGATCGTCTACGCAGTGCCCACGCAGGCCGTGCGCAAGGTTGCCGGATGGGTGGCGCCGCGCCGCGACTCCGGGTCGCTGCAGCTGTCGCTGGCCAAGGGCTACGAGCTCGGCACGCTCAAGCGCCCGACAGAGGTCGTGGAGGAAGAGACCGGCGCCGCTGCGGCAGCACTCTCGGGACCGAATCACGCGGAAGAGGTGAGCCGCGACATGCCGTCGGCGACGGTCGTCGCGGCGGAGGACGAGGCGATGGCGCTCGCGCTCCAGGAGGCGATCACCAGCGACACGTTTCGCGTGTACACCAACGACGACGTCGTCGGTGTCGAGTTCTGTGGCGCGGTCAAGAACCCCATCGCCGTGGCTGTGGGCATGTCCGACGGCCTCGGCTTCGGCGACAACTCGCGCGCCAGCCTGATCACGCGCAGCATCGCCGAGATGACGCGCCTGGGCATGATCCAGGGCGCGCACATCGCGACCTTCACGGGGCTGGCCGGCATCGGCGACCTGATCGCCACCTGCACGTCGCGGCACAGCCGCAACAGGCTGGCCGGCGAGCTGCTCGCCAAAGGAGCCTCGCCGGCCGAAGTGGAGAAGGAGGTGGGCCAGGTCGTGGAGGGCATCCCGACCGCCTACGCCCTCCACGACCTGTCCGGCCGCCTCGGCATCGACATGCCGGTCACCGAGAACGTGTACCAGGTGCTCGAGGGCCGGCGCACGCCGCAGGAGTCGGTCGCCGACTTGATGGGCCGTCGCCCGCGCAAAGAGCGGCACGACGACTGAGATCCGGCGCAGTCTCGCCCGTAGGGCGCCGCTCGCGGCGGCGCGTTGAAGGGCGTCCTCGGCGTCTGGTAGACTCCCTCGGTCCGTGCGCCCATGCGGAGCACGCGTTCCGCCGCTCCGCATCCCCCGCACGCCAGCCAGACGCTCGCAGCAACACGCGCCCGCGGACTCGCCAGCAGGGCGCGCATCTCCTAGGAGGCACAGTGGGCAAGAGGAACTACCTGTTCACGTCGGAGTCGGTCACCGAAGGCCACCCGGACAAGATCGCCGACCAGATCTCGGACGCGGTCCTCGATGCCATCTTCACCAACGACCCCTACGGGCGCGTCGCCTGCGAGACGCTCATCACGACCGGGATGATCGTCGTCTCCGGGGAGATCACCACCGAGACCTACGTCGAGATCCCCAAGATCGCGCGCGAGACCGTGCGCGGCATCGGCTACGACAACGCCGCCTACGGCTTCGACTGCGACACCTGCGGCGTCATCACGTCCATCGACCCGCAGTCCCCGGACATCAGCCAGGGCGTCAACACGTCGCGCGAAGTGCGCACCGACGTCAACGACGACGACGTCCTCGACACGCAGGGCGCCGGCGACCAGGGCATGATGTTCGGGTATGCCTGCACGGAGACTCCCGAGCTCATGCCGCTGCCGATCTCGCTGGCGCACAAGCTCGCGCGGCGGCTCGCCGACGTGCGCAAGGCGGAGATCCTCCCGTACCTCCGTCCGGACGGCAAGTCGCAGGTCACCGTCCGCTACGAGGACGGCAAGCCGGTCGAGATCGTCAAGGTCGTGCTCGCCACGCAGCACGCCGAGAGCGCGGACCTGCAGAGCATCATCTATCCGGACCTGCTCGAGCACGTCGTCGAGCCGATCCTGCCGAAGGACATGTACGACACCAACAAGCTCGAGGACATCACCGTCATCAACGCGACGGGGAAGTTCGTCATCGGCGGCCCCATGGGCGACTGCGGCCTCACCGGCCGCAAGATCGTCGTCGACACCTACGGCGGCGCCGCTCCGCACGGCGGCGGCGCCTTCTCGGGCAAGGATCCGAGCAAGGTGGACCGTTCCGGCGCCTACGCGGCCCGCTACGTCGCCAAGAACGTCGTCGCCGCCGGTCTCGCCGAGCGCTGCGAGCTCCAGGTCGCCTACGCGATCGGCGTGGCGCACCCCGTCTCGGTCATGGTGGACTGCGAGGGTACCGAGAAGGTCGACATCGACCTCATCGAGAGGCTCGTCGCCGAGCACTTCGACCTCCGCCCCGCGGCGATCGTGCGCGACCTCGACCTGCGGCGTCCGATCTACCAGAAGACGGCCGCCTACGGCCACTTCGGCCGCAACGACCACGATTTCACGTGGGAGCGCACGGACAAGGCCGCAGCGCTTCGCGCCGCCGCCGGCCTCAAGGGCTGAGCCGCGGCGCCGGGAAGACGGC
>Ga0316226_1005123_pt1 | contig 10097 bp, 16 predicted proteins | sample TBH18017metaG_FD_206009 | JGI IMG/M metagenome (GOLD analysis project Ga0316226, IMG submission 206009) | Freshwater microbial communities from Trout Bog Lake, Wisconsin, USA - TBH18017 | ecosystem: Environmental > Aquatic > Freshwater > Lake > Hypolimnion/Profundal zone | place: USA: Wisconsin... | reverse complement strand
TCAGCACTGTTAAAATATGCCAAGGATAAACAACTTGAATTAACTGTCCTAGCACAAGCTGTTTCTACCAATAATATTGTTCGTAATGGGATTTAACGCAATAGCAAATTTTGAAAGAGCATTAGGTCTGCTTACGGGCGCACCTTATGTGGTCATGACCGATTGCTGTACACATGCCTTAGAACTGTGTTTACGCTATGATCGTGTACATCATTGTCAATTAACAGCTTATACATACCTAAGTGTACCTATGACCTTACACAAGCTAGATATTAGCTATGATCTACTAGATGAAACTTGGACCGGTGAATATCAATTAAAGGGTACACGTATTTGGGATAGCGCACGTCTACTTCGAATGGGCATGTATCGCCCAGGACAGATGCAGTGTTTGAGCTTTGGTTATGATAAACCCCTAGACATAGGTCGAGGAGGCGCTATTCTATTAGATGATGCTCAAGCATACCAAAAGTTAATACGTCAACGCAGTGATGGTCGTGATTTAAGCGTAAGTCCTTGGCAAGATCAAAAGACTTTTGAAGTAGGGTATCACTATCGCCCAACTATAGAAGAAGCAGTTAGGGCACTAGAAAAATTGCCCGGTGTGGATCAAACGCCTAAATACGTTAAATATCCAGACTTACGAGAGATTATAATAGTATGATACTTCACAACATTAAATTAGATTACGACTTTGACATTTTCTTAAATGCCGATTATACCACACATGAAGGTAGTTGTATCAAGCATCAAGTACATGAATTAACTGATATACACGATCAATACGGTGGGTTTCCTGAATCCTACTGTTTTGAAAATACTATAATTCATCAACTTTGGTGGACTGCTGAGCAAGTTGATTATACCAGCATTGGAAAACAATTAGGCATAGAAATCGTAACTATCAGTAGTATCAATCAACCTCCTGGGTGCGTGATACCACTGCATCGAGATACATTTTTTCAAATCAGTAAAAACTACCCTGATCGCACCGACCCTAAAGTTAGAGCAAACATCTATCTTGAAGATTGGAAATTAGGACATTTTATTCAATACGACGATCAAGTAAGTACACATTGGCACAAAGGGGAAGGATTCCTTTGGGATAGTGAAGTATTACATCTTGGTGCTAATGCTGGTATGGAAAACAAATATACTCTTCAAATTTCTGGATTTCTTGTCAAATAGCATTGACACCGCCTAAATAATCATGTTATACTAACTTATCAATTGCCAATCCACTGGCTCAACATCGGAGATAAAATGGTAACAAAATACAGTCACATTAAACCTGTTAGCGAAATTATTCGCACTAACTTAAAGCAAGACAATAAACGTTTCTGGGCAGGTGATAACATCAGTGATTACCTTACAGATGAATCCAAAGCACTGTTAGTAGACGAACTTACAGCTAAGTTTGAAGGTGTACTAGACAGCTTACTAATTGATAGAGAAAATGATCCAAACAGTAAAGGTACAGCAAGACGTCTTGCTAAAATGTACTTTAACGAAATTATGGCAGGTAGATATGAACCAGCACCAGACGCAACAGCTTTTCCAAATGATAGCGCGGATAGATACGAAGGTATGCTTGTGGTTCGTAGCGAGTTACGTAGTATGTGCTCACACCACCATCAGCCTGTCGCAGGAGTCGCTTACATTGGAATTATTGCCGCTAACAAACTTATCGGTCTATCTAAATACACTAGAATTGCTCAATGGTGTGCTCGCCGTGGTACTTTACAAGAAGAGCTTGCAAATGATATCACGAGAGAAATTGCTAAGGCGACTGGATCAGATAACGTAGCAGTATACATACAAGCCACCCATGGTTGTTGTGAGAATCGTGGTATTATGGCACATAGCAGTTTAACGCAGACAACTGTACTTACAGGTGCGTTTAAAACTGACCCAAATACTAAAAAAGAATTCTTTGATAACATTAAACTTCAACAGGAGTTTGCTCCAAGATGAAACTAGCATTGCCACCGGCGGCGCATTATGAATATTTTTCACATTTATTTCATAGTGAAACTTTAATTCCATTTGATGAATATCGCCCGTCGGAAAATTGTTCTTATCCAGAGTTTGATCTTAAAAGATTTGAAACATTATTTTTAACTGATCCTAGTTATTATCAAGATTGTAATGTATTAGATCTAGGATGTCATACTGGGTATTTCTCATATGTGGCAAAATATCTCGGTGCTCAGTCGGTACATGGAGTAAACTCCAGAGAATACCCATTAGCAATTGCTAATTATGCGTATAAGCAACTAGAACAAGACAATTATAAATTTGATCAAGCTGATATTGAAGATCTAGAATATCTAAGATCAGTGTGCGTTGGCAAAGACACAGTGATAATGACATTAATATTAGAACACTTAAGAAATCCATATGCTATATTGGATACTATTACTAAAAGCAATGTTAATAACCTTATTATTGAATCAACAATATATTCAGATGAAGGGCCTGCTGGTCTTCAATATTATAAACAAACTACCGAAAGTGCTTTTACAGTACATGATGGTAACAGACTAGAAGCGATAGGGGCATTACCTAACGTAGCATGGTTTGACATGATTCTATACCACATGGGTTGGAAAATAGAATTTCATACTATCGAACATGCGTTTAATAAAAATTGGTTTTCTGTTTCTGGTTTGGAAAAGTTTCCACCAAGAACATATAAATCATTAACTATATTATGTAAGAAATTTGATAATAATATGCGGAAAGATAATTATGAAAAATAATGGAGTTATGTTACAATGATAGGCGCTGATGTAGTATGGTTTTGTGTGGGATTAATCCTTGGCATTTTCTTTGGACTTAACATGTATAATGATCGTAAGGCCAAGGATCGCCAAAAGGCCTACGAACAAATAGATGAACAAGTACGCAAAGATCTTATTCGCTATAAGAATCTAAGCGAAAGCCTATTAGAAGATGTTAAATTTTGGCGTCATCGCGCTAATACACTTAGAGATATCAAGGAGAAAAAATAATGTGGTCTGGTTATAAAGATAGATGTTTAGAATACTTTTTTCATTTTAGCACAAAAAACTTAGAGTTAGTTAGTGACATGTTTGCTGATACTATACACCTACATGATTGGGAAAATAACACTGGCAATAAAGCAGATACTGTAGCAGTATATAAGAAGATATTTGACAGCGTAGACACTATTGCTGTTACTCCGTTTGCTTTATATCAAGATGGCCCTACTGTGGTCGCTGAACTATGGATCACCGTTGATGGCAAAGAACAATTTTATGTCACTGATGTTATTACATTTGACGAAAAAACAGATTTAATTATTAGTGTCAGAGCATATAAAGGATAAATCATGCAGGTAAGAGTAACAGAAAGTGGTAGTTTTGGTACATGTGGTTGTGGTCGCAGTCGTAGTGGTGATTGCGATGGTAGCCACAGTTATACCCCAGAGCAGTGGGCTAAGATACAAGAAGCAATTGCTCTAGATGAATTCTTAAACGAAGACAAAAATCGCGGTAGCGATCAAGACGAGGTATAATATGAAATGGTTTGATAGTTGGATCCAACGTTGTTACAATCGTGCTCGTAGTCGTGATGAAAATCAAAGTATTATGCTAGAAGAAAGTCCAAAGCTCAGTCGTAATGGAAGAACAGGTATAGCACCAAGCAGTAAAGGTATGCGCAGAGTAGAACACAACTACGACGACAAGAGTGTTATCACATTCAAAGTGTTCGGTGCTAATGGCGGTATGATTGTTGAAACTAATCGCTACGATGATAAACGTGACACAGAAGCTATTGGTCGCTATGTAATCAGCGACAACGACGATCTAGTAGAATCGCTAGGCAAGATTGTTACTATGGAATATCTACGTTGATCAGACTGCCGCCAGGCTGTACTATTAACTATGAAATAACAGTCATAGTACACGATATGCCTGAAGATTTTCTAGCTTGGTGGCAGGAAATTGGTGGCTTGATATCGTATGGTGAATACTATGATGCTAAAGGTCGAGTTACTAAAACTCCGATACTACGCTATGGGGTTGGGCGACCAAGTCACAAGTCGGCAGGTAATCCAGAATTCCTAATTAGATTTCGGGGCGAAGATGCTGGTGTAGCACTGATGATGCTAATAAGATGGACTGACTTGGTTGTTGGTCATAATATGAAAGAAGTAGAACACATAAAGGAATTACATAATGACTGAAAAAGTATACTATAGTTATGCCCAAATACAAGAATGGGTAACTAAAATCGCACTACAGATGTACAAGGACAATTGGCGTCCAGATTACATTGTAGGCCTAACTCGCGGCGGACTAGTGCCGGCTGTGATCATGAGTAATATGTTAGACATTCCTATGCACACCTTAGAAGTTAAACTACGTGATCATGCTAATACAGAAAGCAACCTATGGATGAGTGAGGATGCGTTTGGTTATAATCCGCAACCAGATGGTGAATGGTTACCAAAAAACAAAAAAAATATATTAATCGTTGATGATATTAACGATACAGGTAGTACATTAGATTGGATTATTCAAGATTGGCAAAGTTCATGTTTACCAAACGACCCATGGTGGGAAACTGTTTGGGGTAATAGTGTACGCTTTGCTGTGTGTATCGATAATTTGAGTAGTGAGTTCAGTAGAAAGGTTAACTATTGTGGAACAGAAATTAACAAAGCAGAACGAGATGTTTGGATTGTCTACCCTTGGGAATGTTGAGATTGACAAGACTAGTAGTTCCGTGTTAAACTACATGGATAGTTATGAACGTACAGACTACTACGAAAACCCATTTAATAGAGATTACCAATGAAATTAAATGTGGTGGTTTTAAACCCTTAGCATAAATAAGTGTAAGGAGTTTAATATGTTACACCATTTAATGATTAAAAAATGTATGACTACTGGTTTAAAATATCTATGTAAGACTAGTGGAAGTAAAGACCCGTATCTATATACAGGATCTGGCGTAAGATGGTTAAATCATATCAAAAAACATAATTCTTATATTGTTACATGTATTATAGGCAGTTATCAAACTAAAGAAGAGTTAAAAGAAGCTGGGCTGTATTATTCTAATTTATATAATGTAGTTGACGATTATACTTGGGCAAACTTGACTGAAGAAAAAGGTGACGGTGGTTTAATAGGAACCGGACAATTAGGAAAAACTTGGAAAATTAAAGATACTTCTAATATGTCATCACCCAAAACTAAAACAGAAGCATGGTATAACGCCCGTAGAAAGATAGCAGGAAAACTAAATTATCAGTTTAAAGGTTTAATTAAAACACCATGGGGTGTTTTTGAAAGCGGCACAGATGCTATTAAAGAAGGTAAAGCTCAACGAGAACTTGGCAATTTTGATGTAGTTACTGACGGTAATACCTTAAGAAAGTATTTACAAAACTTAGATACTATGTTAAACTTAGAAGGTAGACGTACACCCAAAGAGTGGCGTGGAAAAACCCCTAGAGAATTAGGATTTGATATTTTAAAGGACTCAAATGAAACTAAAAGTAAGTGAAATATTTTATAGTGCCCAAGGTGAGGGTAGATTTGTTGGTGTACCCAGCGTATTTCTAAGAACTTTTGGATGTAATTTCACTTGCTCATCATTTGGTATGCCCCGCGGCAAAGCAAGTACAGAAGCAGATGTAGTAGCAGAATCAGTACAACTATACAAGTCATATGATGATTTGCCCCTAGTCAACACAGGCTGTGACAGCTATGCGTCATGGCATCCTAAGTTTAAAAGTTTAAGTCCAACCCAAGAAACATCTAAGGTTGTTGAACGGATGTTGGCACTGACTCCAAATGGTCGTTGGGCTCAAGACAATGGCAATGATGTACATCTTGTTATCACAGGTGGCGAGCCATTATTGGGTTGGCAAAAAGTATATCCAGAGCTGTTAGAAGCAATTGAAATGCGCGATTTGAAAAACATCACATTCGAAACTAACGGTACTCAAGAGCTACATCCAGACTTTGTGGAATACTTACAAAACTGGGTAGGTATTCCAAGTATCACACAGCGTGAAATTACATTTAGTGTTAGTGCTAAACTAAGTCCTAGTGGTGAGAAGTGGGAAGATGCTATCAAGCCAGAGATTGTAGCTAGCTATCAACAGGTAGGCCGGACTTATTTGAAGTTTGTAGTTGAGACCCCAGACGACTTTGATGAAGTTGAAGATGCTGTATCAGAATATCGCAGTGAAGGATTTGAAGGTGTTGTATACATTATGCCTGTAGGTGGTGTTGTAAGTGTATATGATGGCAATAAATTTAACGTAGCCGATGAAGCTATGCGTCGTGGTTATTATTACAGCCCAAGATTACATGTTGATCTTTGGGGTAATAGTTGGGGCAAGTAGTGGAATTACACAAAAGAACGCTAGTCAGAACCTTAAGCTATAGGTTCACTGCTTTGCTAATTACTGCTATATGGACAGGATTAGGCGATGCTGTAGCAATACACGCAGTATTGGCGGTATGGCAATACGTATTAGAACGTGCCTGGTTAAAAATTAAATGGGGAAAAGAATGAGTTATTTGTTTACAAGTGAAAGCGTTAGTGAAGGACATCCGGATAAGGTAGCAGACGCTATCAGTGATGCTATTTTAGATTTAGCTATGTCTAGTGAAGACGCAAGTGTACGCTGTGCTTGCGAAACACTAGTTACAACAAACCGTGTAATTCTAGCTGGAGAATATAAAAATGTCATTCTACATCCGGAAGAAGTCGAAAGTACCGTACGCAAAGTTATCAAAAATATTGGCTACGAACAAGATGGATTCGATTGGCGAACAGTGGAGATTACTAACCTACTACATGGCCAAAGTGCTGATATTGCTCTTGGTACTGACAATTTTGGCGCAGGTGATCAAGGCCTAATGTTTGGCTATGCTACTAACGAGACTCCTAATTACATGCCGCCAGCAATTTACTACAGTCATGAAATTGTCAAAGAACTAGCACGTCATCGCAAATTTGGACAGTCTTGGTTAGGTCCAGATGCTAAAAGTCAAGTGACTGTTGAATACAACGATGATGGCACTATCAATCGTATTGCTAAAATTGTATGTTCAACACAACACAGCGCAACACCTGACATTGAAAATATACGTAGAGTAGTTAAGGAATATATTGAAGGCGTAGTGCCTGCGGAGTTAATTGATGCTGATACTGAGTTTCTTATCAATCCTACTGGTCGTTTTGTCATTGGGGGACCCGACGGAGATACTGGCCTTACTGGGCGAAAAATTATCGTGGATACCTACGGTGGCAGTTGTCCTCATGGTGGCGGTGCTTTTAGCGGCAAAGATCCTACAAAAGTTGATCGTTCAGCAGCTTATATGGCTCGCTACCTAGCTAAAAACATCGTAGCCAGTGGACACGCAAAACAAGCAACGGTACAGATTAGCTATGCTATCGGTGTAGAACAGCCAATGAGTGTGTATGTTAATACTAATGATTACGGTGATGATGCTTGGTTAACTGCTTGGATCCTAAAGAATATTGACCTTACCCCAAAGGGCATTATAAATAGATTTGAGCTATTCCGTCCAATTTACAGTAGTACTACTAACTACGGACACTTTGGTAAAAATCAATTACCTTGGGAACAGTTGGACCTAGTAGATTCACTTAAGGATTAAATTATGGGTTTATTTGATAAACTAACAGGCAAGGCCAAGCGTGAGGAACTAGCAGCAGAAGCACGCCGACAATCACAACTAGCGGCAGAAGCTGAAGCAATTGAAAAGGAACGCAAGGCCGCTAAACGTGCAGAAGCTAAAGCTAAAAAAGAAGCCAAGAAGGCTGAAGAAGCTATGAAAGCCGCTGAAGCTGCTAAAAAGAAATCGCCAAAAGATATAGCAACTGCCGCAGGCGAACCATATGTATCTGTATTAAGTATGGACTTAGATCCAGAGAATCCAGGTAATGGAGCATTTGAATTAGATTGGAATGATAAATTCTTAGCCCAATTGGTTCGTGCTGGCTATCAACGTAAGCCAAATGAAGAAGAAAGTGTTATTGTAGATCGATGGTTCCAGGATGTTTGTCGCAATGTGGTCATGGAAAACTTTGAACAAGAAATGGCAGACCCAGAGAAACGTGCCGCTAATGCTAATCAATCAATACAACGCAAAGATTTAGGCGGCGGGAAAGCTGAATTTAGTTGATAATCTATGTAAATGGCGACAGCCATAGTGCTGCCGCAGAAGCAATGAATCCTCATTGTTTTGCTGAGGATGATCCCATGTATCAGCACTTGGGACGTAAACCACATCCAGATAATCTTTATGTTAGCTATGGATGTATGGTTGCCAACAATTGGTATGGTATATTAGATTGTGATGCCGAAAGTGCTAGCTCAAACGATCGTATTATACGCACCACAGAAGAATACCTCAAAAGTAATAATCCAGATATTGTAATTATTGGGTGGGCCACTTGGGAACGAGAAGAATTCTTAATAGATGGCGAATGGTATCAATTTAGCGGTGGTATACAGGGAGATCCTTGGCCTAAGCATATTATGGATAGGTACAAACGGTGGGTAGTCACAGCTAATCCCGCTGATCGCGCAGATTATTGGCACAATCGCATATATCAGTTACATCAAGAATTTACCCAACGCAACATAGCACACGTATTTTTTAATACATACTCGGCGTTCAATCATAGTTTTATAACTGTTAAAGATTGGGGCGACAACTATCTTGATCCTTACAACCAACAGGGTACATTTTATCATTGGTTAAAAGCACACGGACACAATACTGTTAATCCTAATTCATATCATTTCGGGCCAGATGCGCACAGAGCATGGGCTGAATACTTAATTAATCACTTGACAAATTCATTAACATAGTATATAATAACACTATGAGATATTTACTTGTAGACACAGCAAACACATTTTTCCGTGCTAGACACAGCGCACATAGACAGGCCGATACTTGGGATAAGTTAGGTTTTGCTATTCATGTGACCTTAGCATCAATCAACAAAGCATGGCGCGATCAACGAGCAGATCATGTTATATTCTGCCTAGAAGGGCGTAGTTGGCGCAAAGACTTTTATACTCCTTATAAGGCCAATCGTGCTGTAGCACGTGCTGCCCTTACTGAAAAAGAAGCCGAAGAAGACCAATTGTTCTGGGAAGCATTTGATGCCCTTAAAGCATTTGTAGCAGAAAAGACTAATTGTACTGTGTTACAACACGGCGAGCTTGAAGCAGACGACTTAATTGCTGGTTGGATCCAGGCACATCCAGCAGATCATCATACTATTATCAGCAGTGATACTGACTTTTATCAACTACTAGCAGATAATGTAAATCAATACAATGGTGTAGCAGATGAGCTACATACTATTAAAGGAATATTTGACAAGAAAGGCAATGCTGTACTCGATAAAAAAACTAAAGAACCCAAAAAAATTCCCGATCCAAAGTTTATACTTTTTGAAAAGTGTATGCGTGGTGACCCTACTGATAATATTTTTAGTGCTTACCCAGGTGTTCGCACTAAGGGCACCAAAACTAAGGTCGGACTTGAGGAAGCATTTGCTGACAAAGATAAAAAGGGTTATAGCTGGAATAATTTAATGTTACAGCGTTGGACTGATCATAATGGTATAGAACATCGTGTGTTAGATGACTATGAGCGCAATTGTCAGCTAGTAGATCTAACAGCACAACCAGCAGACATTAAAGATAAAATCTTTGATTGTATTAAAACCAATGCTATAGTTAAGAATCAACCCATGATTGGCGCACAGTTCTTAAAGTTCTGTGGCAAGTATGACCTAATTAAACTAAGCGAAAATGCTGGTAACATAGCCGAATGGTTATGTGCTAGTTATCCCGAAGAATCAGTTACATTATTTCATTTACAAAACTAGAAAGTAAGCAGTGATTGAACGTACACAGAAATACCTAGCATTAGATCTAGAACTAAACCAACCGAGTGGAAAGATCATTCAGGTTGGTATTGCCATTGGTCGAGCAGATGATCGCTTTGAAAACTACTTGACTAAAAAATGGTATATAGATCCAGGTGAGCCAATCAGCG
>Ga0316226_1005115_pt1 | contig 10102 bp, 5 predicted proteins | sample TBH18017metaG_FD_206009 | JGI IMG/M metagenome (GOLD analysis project Ga0316226, IMG submission 206009) | Freshwater microbial communities from Trout Bog Lake, Wisconsin, USA - TBH18017 | ecosystem: Environmental > Aquatic > Freshwater > Lake > Hypolimnion/Profundal zone | place: USA: Wisconsin... | reverse complement strand
ATTGTCATCCATCAGCCGGCTGAGGGGGCCGTTGTCGGACGGGCTTTGGGGGGAGAAGGGCGCGCCCGGATGGGAGGGCGGCGGTGTGGCCGCGGCCGGAGCGGCATGCAGTGCGGCGGTCGATGTCTGCCGGGGCGGCTTGCCGGTGGCCGTGGGCGCCGCCGGGGCGGGTGCGGGGGGCGCGGCAGGGGCGGTCGCTGCGGCTGCAGGCGGATCGACATCAAAGAGCAGTTCCTGCGTGATCTGCACTGGCGGCGCGTCGGCCTTCGAGCCGGAGGGCTTGGGGTCGCTGTTGGGAGAACGGGGCTTGCTCACGCCAGAATATCCTCGCTGATCACCAGATGGTCCATGATGTACTGCCGCCGCTCCGGGGTATTGCGGCCCATGAAGAAGTCAATCATCTCCGGAATGCTGCGGTCCTGGTTCATGTCCACGGACGTCAGCCGCATCTTGTCGCCGATGAAGTCCTCGAACTCCTTGGGGGAAATCTCGCCCAGGCCCTTGAAACGCGTGATCTCGCTGCTCTTGCCGAGCCGCTGCAGGGCGGCATCGCGCTCCGTCTCGCTGTAGCAGTAGGCGGTGTCCTTCTTGTTACGGACGCGGAACAGGGGTGTTTCGAGGATGAACAGATGGCCATCCCGGACGACACGGTCGAAGTAGCGGATGAAGAAGGTGATCATCAGGTTGCGGATATGCAACCCATCCACATCGGCATCGGTGGCCAGGATCACCTTCTGATAGCGCAGGTTGTCCACGCTCTGCTCGATGTCGAGGCTGCACATCAGATTGTAGATCTCGACATGCTTGTAGAGTGCGTCGCGCTTCATGTCGCAGACGTTCTGCGGCTTCCCCTTGAGGGTGAAGATGGCCTGCGTGCTGACATCGCGGCAGCTCACCAGCGAACCGGCGGCGGACTGACCCTCGGTGATGAAGATCATGGTCTCCAGGCCGGTGCCGCGCAGCTTGTTCAGGTGGTGCTTGCAGTCCTTGAGCTGCGGCACGCGGATGGTGACGGCCCGCGAACGCTCGCGCGCCAGCTTCTTGACCGAGTTAAGCTCCGCGCGCAGCTTGCTGGTCTCCTCGATCTTCGCCACCAGCTTGGCGGCCTCCTGCGGCTCGCGGTGGAGCATCTCCTCGATCACGCGCTTGATCTCGGCCAGGAGGTCGGAGCGGATTTCCTGGTTGCCCAGCTTGTTCTTGGTCTGCGACTCGAAGATCGGGTCCTTGAGGCGCACCGCCACCGCGCCGATCATGCCCTCGCGCACGTCGTCGCCGTCGAACTTCTTCTTGGCGAATTCGTTGACGGCCTTGACCATGGCCTCCTTGAAGGCGCTCAGGTGGGTGCCGCCGTCGTTGGTGAACTGACCGTTGACGAACGAGTAGTAGTCCTCGCTGAAGCGGTTGGTGTGCGTGAAGGCCAGTTCGAGCGTCTTGGATCGGTAGTGGAAGGGTTGGTAAAGCTTCTCGAACTGGGCCTCGTCGTGGATCAGATCGAGCAGGCCATTTTCGGAGACGACCGTCGTGCCGTTGCACATCAGCGACAGGCCGGCATTGAGGTAGGCGTACATCCGCAAGCGGCGGACAATGTGCTCTTCGCGGAAGTTGAACTTGGGAAAGATGCCGGGATCGGGAATGAACTGGATCAGCGTGCCGTCCCGCTCGTCCGCCGCCTTGCCGCGGCGCTCCTTGGAGAGTTTGCCCCGTTCGAAGAGCGCTTCGGCCAAGTCGCCGTCACGGAAGGCGCGCACCAGAAAACGGGCCGACAGCGCATTGACCGCCTTGGTGCCGACGCCGTTGAGGCCGACGCTGAACTGGAAGACCTCGTCGTTGTACTTGGCGCCGGTGTTGATCTGCGAGACGCACTCCACCAGCTTGCCCAGCGGGATGCCGCGACCGAAATCGCGCACGGTGACTTCGCCCGTGGTGTAGTTGATCTGGATATCCACCGACTTGCCGTGGCCCATGATGAACTCGTCCACGGCGTTGTCGATGACCTCCTTCAGGAGGATGTAGATCCCGTCCTCATACTGGCTGCCATCGCCGGTGCGGCCGATGTACATGCCGGTCCGCAGGCGGATGTGCTCCACGGAGGAGAGCGTCTTGATCTTGCTTTCGTCGTAGGCGTGCTTGGGCGTGGTGGACATAGGAGAGGGGACCAGTGGCCAGTAATCGGTAATCAGTGATCAGTAAGCTGCATCAGTAATCAGTGATCGGTAATCAGTAACCAGTGATTGTGATCAGGAAGCAGCAGTCAGCTAACAGTGACCAGTAAACAGCGACCCGTGGTAGCCCGCGACCAGGGCGGGGAACGCCACAGACTGGTCACTGATGACTGATCACTCCTTCACACTCAGGGCTTGGTTGCTGCTGCTTCAGCGGTCTGGCGGCGGATGGACTTGATCTCGACCGGTTGCAGCGGGACATTCTGGAACGGGCCTACGGTGCCGGTCTGGACCGCCGCGATCTTGTCCACGATGTCCATGCCCTCCGTCACCTTGCCGAAGACCGTGTAACCAAAGCCCCGCGGCGTCTCGTCCTGGTGATCCAGAAAGGCATTGTCCTTGTGGTTGATGAAGAACTGTGCCGTGGCGCTGTCCACCACCATGGTGCGGGCCATGGCCAGCGTGCCGCGCTCGTTCTTGAGACCGTTGCCGGCCTCATTCTTGACCGTCGGCTGGGTAGGCTTCTGGCGCATCTGGGAGGTGAATCCGCCGCCCTGGACCATGAACCCCGGGATCACGCGGTGGAAGATCGTGCCGTCGTAGAACTTGCTCTCCACGTAGGCCAGGAAGTTGCTGACGGAGAGCGGCGCTTTGTCCGGAAAGAGCTCGACAGTGATGCGGCCTTGGCTGGTTTCGATGATCACGACCATGGGTGACTCCTTGTTGGCGGACGGAGCCGCCGGTTTGGCAGCCGCGACGACGGATTGCGTCTGAGCGGCTGCGAGATTGGCGCACAGGGCGAGCACGGGGAACAGCAGTTTCATGCCGACGATCCTTCTCTGGCGGCGCATACAGGCGGCAACCCCACCATGGGCAGCCTCCTCATGTCGCAACACCTGACAGTTTCGGGCGTCGACGGGCAGGTGTCAAGCGCGGTCCGGCGCCTTGTCAGGCGCGCAGCCGGCGCGGAATCACCCAGCGTCCGGTGCTGGCGGCCTTGTAGAGCGCCTCCATCGTGGCGCTGCGCCCCGCCGCCTCGCGCGCGGTGACCAGCGGGATCGGGGTGGGGCGGCCGGCCACGGCATCGAGGAAGAGCTCAAAGGCGTGCGGCGCGGCGGCCGGCAGCGCGGTCCAGGGCTGCTTGCCGTCGGCCCCCTCGACCTTCTTGCTCTGGAAGAAGAGCTGTCCGTTGACGACGACGGCGTGCCCTTCCGTGCCGCTGATCAGCAGTCGCACCGGATTGGCGACGTCCACCCAGCCGGCGGCCAGCGTGGCGCAGACGCCGCCCGGGAAGTTCAGCAGGCCCTCGCCGCACTCGTCACAGGCCTCGTATCGACCGGTCACGGTGCGAATCGAGGCCGTCACGCGCTCGACCTCATCGACGAAGAGCCACATCAGGATGTCGAGCGAGTGGGTGCCGAGGTCGCCATAGGCGCCGCAGCCCGCGACGTCCGGATCGGCCATCCAGCGCCACTCGGTGTCGAACCAGCCCCCGAGCGAGCCGGAGTGGCAGTTGCTGTGCCGCGCCCGCGTCACCTGACCGAAGAGGCCTTTGGCCAGCGCGTCTTTGAGGAACAGGTGGATCGGATCGCCGCGCATGAAGTAGCCGGTCTGAAAGATCACGCCGGCCTTCTCGATCGCGCGGCACATGCGCGCGGCATCGGCCGCCGCGAACCCGAGCGGCTTCTCGACGAAGAGGTGCTTGCCCCGCGCGGCCGCGCGCGGCACCAGGTGCGCATGCCGGTTGGTCTCGGAGCAGATCACGACGGCCTGTACGCGGCGGTCGCGCCAGACGGCGGCCGGATCAGCGACGACCGGCGCATCGAGCTCGGCCGCGTTCTTGGCGGCGCGCGCGGCGTCATGGTCCCAGACCGCCACGACGCGCACGTCGCTGCGTTCCTTGATGCGCTTGATGAATCCGGGCGTGTGAATGTGCGCACAACCCACCAGGGCGATCTCAGTCATGTTCGTCTCCATCGTTACGAGCGGCGCAAGCGTCGACCGGGAGCAGCTGAACGAAGAGCAAGCGCGCTTCGGAAACTGGAATCTAGCGCAGGATCAAGGCGCGGAGCAAGCGGTGATTTGTCGCCATGACCGCGTGGTCACGGTTTGCGAGCCAAAGGCTTCCGGAGCAGGCCCTGGAACGTATGCTCGGTCTGCCGCTGCGCCTCGAGCACTTCGGCCGGAACGGTTCGCTGCGTCTGCTCAAACAGGCGCAGCATGTCGCGGTCGAACAGCCGCACGCCCGCCAGGTCGAGTTGGTCGGCCTTGGCCACTGTCTGGCCAAGGTGCGCCAGCGCACCCAGGACCTGGCCGTCGGTTTCGCGTCGCATGGACTCAAGCACCCAGGCGAGCGTCGCGGGGCGGTCCACGACGACGAGCGCCTCGCACGTCCGCTGGCAGGCCTGAATGGCGGCCACCCGCCGGGAGGGGATGCCAGGACGCGCGCTGAGATCGCGCGCTTCCTGAAGGACGAGTTGCAGCGGGCCGATCTCCTCCGCCGGCAGCGGCGACAACCCGCCCGGCTGGTGTGACGCGCCTGCCAGTCCCAGGGGCGCGAAGGGATCGGACACGTCGTCGGCCGTGCCTGCCGCTTCGTCCGGCCCATTCGGCCCGCAGGCGATGAACTGCCCCACGTCGTCCAGGCCTGCGCTGTGCCCGCGCACGGCGCGAAAGCCCTGCAACACCGCTCTGGCCACATCAGGGACGGCGCTGGCCTGGCAGCGGCGCAAGGCCTCGGCATCGTGCGCCAACCCCAGGCGCGGTTCGCCGGCATAGAAGCAGGCGCGTCCCCGGTGGAGCGAAGCGACAGCATGGTCACCCAGCATGGAGGCCACGGCGTCGAAGGCCTGGCGACGTGCCGACAGATCGGGGTACCCAAGCGCCTGCAGCACAGGAGCAGGGTCGTCTGAGGTGCCGGGGGTGCCGTCCTTGCCGGCGGGGCCAAAGCGCTGCATGGCCAGCCAGGCGTCCGCACGGCCGGCGTTCCCATCCGCTTGGCGCAGCAGATCGCCGATCTGCGCCGTGGCGCGGTCGGCTGCCCCCGCGTCTGCGGCGGCCTCCCAGAGTACGCGCGCCGCCCGCAATGCCTCGGGCAGGCGGCCCAGCTTGGCGAGCGCGTCCACGATACGCGCTTGCGCCTCGGGCCATTTGCCGGTGACGGTGGCGTGGCCGGTGAAGACGCGCTCATAGGCGGCCAGTGCCGCCTCCAGTTGACCCTCTTCGCGGCAGCACTCGCCGACCAGGAAGCACCACTGCTGCCGCCGGTCCGCCGCATCGTCGATGCGCTCCAGGTTGGCAGCGAAGACGCGCAGTTCGCTGTACCGTTTCAGTTCGCGGAGCGTCGCGGCCACCAACTCGCGGCGGTAGATCAGATCATATCCCGCAATGCGGTCGCTGTACTTCTGTCCGAGCGACTGCTGCAGCGCCAGAAGACGCGCCTCGGGCTGATGCAGGCGCGCGGCCAGTTCCTGTTGCAGCCACAGCGATTCGACGCCGATCGCGGTGTTGGTGGGGTCCGTATCCAGGGCCTGGCGTGCGGCCTGCATGGCCGCCTCCGTTGCGTTGGCCCGGGCGTCGAACTTGGCGATGCGCAGCCAGGCCTGGGCGCACTGGGCGGGGTTGCGTGCCGCCTTCAGCGCTTCATTGAGCTGGGCCTCGGGATCGCGTTCTGGCGCGGGCAGTGGAGCGGCCGCCACGCTTCCGGACAGCGCCAGCAGCAGCGCCAGCGCCAGGCACCCGGGCGAGCGGCGGTCGCGGGCTGAGGCCCGGCTTGCGTGCCAAGCTGAACTCATGGCGTGTTCCCTGCTTCCGCGGCGAGATCCGACCGTGAGACCACCAGCCGGAGATCATCGATCAGGTAGGTGCGGTTGGTGGCGCTCTGTCCGGAGAAGGCGAGGCCGGCAAACAGTTCGGCGTTGAAGCCTGCGCTGCTCTTCAGCAGGTCCGCCACAGGGATTGTCACGCGCCGGTACACCGTGGTTACGGACCCGCCGTCAATGTACCCGCTCGCGGCGAGCGCGATTCCCGGCGTCATGGTCGGCGCCGCATCGTTCGGCCTGTCGCAGACATGCACGGAGAGATCCCGATCGGCGGGCCCCACGGACTTGAGTTTGAACGTCAGGGCCTCGTAGTCCGCGAGGTTCACGCACAGATTCAGGTGCCAGATGGGCGCGCACCAGGCGCCTGGGCCGACGCTCAGCCGCTGGTGAAGCGGAATCCAATACTGATTCGGGTCATCGCGTTCGCACGCGAAGGCCACGTGCCCGACCGTGTCACCGAGATACAAAGCCCACGTGTCGCGGCCGATGGTCACGTCCTCCGGCCGCGTGTAAAGCCCGAACAAGCCGACGGCGCCGACCGGTCGTTCGCCGGGTGTCGTCGCGCTGACCGTGATGGCCAACGGGCCCGGCCAACTCGCGCGCCAATCATCCCGACGCCGGGCTGCGGCGGACAGCGTTTCTCCGGTGATCTCGAACGACAGCGCATACAGACCGTTACTCTGGGCAGTCAAAGGCGATTCCTGCGAGAGTCCCAGCCGGCTCAGGTCGGCTGTCACCCGGGGCGTCGTGCCAGTGGGGGACAACACCCGCGCCTGCACGCTGACCGTTGCATGGGGAATGGCGCCGTTCAGCGCATGCAGCGTCGCAGCCAGTCGTCCGGCCATGGCGCCTGCTCGGGATGTCGCGGCGTACTGCCGCATCGCATCCTGGCCGGCATTCCAGAACTCCTCGCGCATGGCCGGCGAGGAGACCGTGATCGTTCCGGGGGCGATGCTCACGGAGTCGATGCGGAGCGCCGCGGTGTCGCGTCCGATCCAGAGGACGCCGTTGATCGCGCCGTAGAAGCGCGTGCCGCCGGCATTGGGCCGAATGCGCGACGTGTCGCTGACGAGCGTGCCGCCCTGCAGCCCATGACTTTGCCCGACGACCGTATCCAGGTCGTTCGTCGTCCACACACATCCCAGCCTGGAGGGCTGGTATAAGCCCAGCCGCTCCTGGTCGGCATGGGCGTCCCATGTCGTGAAGGCGCCGAACCATCCCGTGTCGGCGCCGCCCAACTCCTGCAGCGTTCCGCCGCCGGACGAACAGCGCAGGATGCCCTTGTCCAGCGTGGTCAGGTACATGGCCTGCTGCGGTTGGAACCACGCGCCATCCGTGGGCTGCGCATCTGCAACCAGCCGCTGCCAGTAGGCACCCAGCACGCTGGCATAGTAGATTTCCACGGCATCCGGCGTGATCCGCTGGGATGCGAACAGGTACAACTCACGGCCATGCGGGTTGCCGGGCAGGATGCGGAAGACATGCATGTCCGGCGCTGCGACAGTCCATGAGCCGCTGCGCGTATCGCCGCGCGATACGCCTGTGGCGTTGCGGCCATGCCCGGCCAGCAGCGTGCGGTGCAGAACGTCGCCCGGCGTGTAAACCAGACACGCGATGGCCTCGGCTGCCAGGCCGGCGGCCATCGACCCGATTTGCCGTGCGGTCTGTCCGCCATCGGTGGTCAGCCAGACGCCCTGGGCACGCGTGCCCAGGGCGATGGTCTCGATCTCGTCCGGGCGGAAGGCCACGGCCGTAATGGCCGACGGATCGCCCAGACCCACAAGCGGCACGCGCCGCCACGTGGCGGCGTCGTCATCGCTGCGGTAGAGTCCGTCGGCGGCCGTGGCATAAACAGTCGCCGACACGAGCGGGTGCGGATGGATGGCGCGCAGTCCAATGGGTCCGGACGCCGGAGCCCAGGCCAACCGGTGCCCCGTGTATTCCGCGGTGTGGCAGGGCCAGCCGCCGCGCATTGTGAAAAGCGTGTCGGGCGCGTTCGTCTCGGCGTGCAACACGGCACCCATGGCCGCGGACGCGGCCAGCGCACCAACCCTCAGCCACCGAGCCGATAACGGTCTGGGACATCTTTTCAGGGCGTTCGTCACAAGCGCGTACATTCGAACGTCCAACATCGAACGCGCCACACTCAACGTCGACGCCCCGACCGGCGTTTCACTTCGACATTGGACGTTCGGATGTTCGGTGTTGGACGTTCACCTGTCCTTTACTCAACCAGGATGATCGTGGCGCCTGGGCCCTTGGGTTTGTACGTCAGGGTGACGTTCGTCGGGCCGACTATGAAGCTCCATTGTGATGGATCGGCCGCCGGATCGAGCGCGAGACCGTTATCAACCACCGTACCAGCCGTCAAGACCGTGTATGTTCCCCGCACGGCGTCGGGTCGGTTTGTCGGGCTGAGGTAGCTGCCGGAAGCCAGGGTGGCGGTGCCGGACACAGCCAGGGGAACCACGCCGTCGATACTCACCACGGGCGCCAGCATGTTGCCCGGGCTGACCGTCAGGCTGCCGACGTTCATGACGCCGCCATCGAGCCTCAGGGCATTTGCCGATGACTGGGTGCTGCCGATGAAGACCGCGCCGGCCTGCACGCCACCGCCCGTCGCGACCGTCAGTTCGTTGCTGGCGGAAATCCCGCCGTTGGCGGCGCGACCCACGTAAAGCGTTGCCACGTTGGTCAGAATGCCACCGGCCGACACGCGTACCGTGTTCCACGAAGCCGTGGCAACGGGGGCTGTGATGTAGCCGATGCTGAGAGCGGCGCCTTCGAGGCTCCAGAGGGATCCGGCGCCTGCGACTAGCGCCGTGTTGCGCTCCACGCGTCCGGTGTAAGATCCGACCAGCATGCCGACGCATGATGCGTATCCATAGCCGTCTGCCTTGCCCGAGAACAGTCGTCCACCGTTGGTGACGATCAGGCTGTTCGCGAAGCCGCCGCCGGAATTGCCGTCAAATCCGGCGATCCAGACGTAGGTATTGGTGACCAGCCCGCCGGCGTCGACCGTGAGCGTGTTGCCCGTGCTGTTGGTCCCATTGCCGACGACCAGCATGCCGCCCACGTTCCAGGTGGCCGGGGCTCCGCTGCCCGTGTCCAGGCCTCCGACCCGGGCGGCATTAGCCGAGACCAGTGCGCCGTCGCCCACCAGGCCACCGCCGCCGATCACCTGCCCGCCGTTGACGATGTTGAACCGGCTGACGGACTTGTCCATCGTGATGGTATCGCCGTGCGTGTCCCAGAGGGATCCGCCGCCCGCGACTGTGACGGTATTGGTCGCGGTCCAGAAGAAGATGGTGTTGCCGCTGGCAGCCTGGATCAACCGACCGCCGTTGGTGACGACCAGCGCATTGCCGGGCGAATTGAACAGCATGCCGCGCCCCATGGAGATCGTGTTGTTGAAGAGGCCGCCGGAGATGGTCAGTGTGCCGCCGCCGCCGATAGCCGCGTTTCCGCCCCAGTCGCCGGCCAAGGCCACGGTGTTGGTGCCCGTGAGGACCAGGTTCGCCGCACCGCCCTTCTGCAACACGCCTGCGGCGGTGCCGGTGAGATGGCTGCTATAGACGAGGTCGGCTGGTGGCGCTAACTGGAGCATGCCGGCCTGGATGCTGATGTCCGCGTTTGCGCCACTGATCGGGCCCGCGATCGTGACGGCGTCGTTCATCTGCTGCGGCGTGTTGCTGACAACCAGTCCGTTGTTGATCTGCACCGGTGCCGCAATGGTGTTGCCGCCCCAGAAGTGCCCCTGATTGATCTGGGCCGGGCTGGCGCCGTTGTCGAAGATCAGCGTCTGGCCCGGGGCGTTGGTCGTGACCGTGCAGGTGGTCCAGTCGCCCACGCCGAGAAACAGCGTGCCGACGGTGACGCTGGACTGGTTCAGGCGCACCGTGCCGGGGTTGGGCGCGTTTGTGATGATGGCTACGACCCGCGCGGCGTTGGGGTAGTTGGTGCTGGGCGTCCAGTTACCGTTCGTGTTCCAGTAACTGTTGCCAGCCGCGCCGGTCCACGTGAAGGTTGGCGGCGGAGCATCAGCGGTGACAAAGGTCGGAATCGTGGGCGCCCAGGCCGTCCCCGTGGCATTCGTCGCAAAGCAGCGGTAGTAATAGC
>Ga0316226_1005106_pt1 | contig 10109 bp, 9 predicted proteins | sample TBH18017metaG_FD_206009 | JGI IMG/M metagenome (GOLD analysis project Ga0316226, IMG submission 206009) | Freshwater microbial communities from Trout Bog Lake, Wisconsin, USA - TBH18017 | ecosystem: Environmental > Aquatic > Freshwater > Lake > Hypolimnion/Profundal zone | place: USA: Wisconsin... | reverse complement strand
TCAGCTCGGCGCTGACGCCGGCGGAATCGGTGCAGGTCTATTTCGGCCTGGGCGCGCAGTTTTAATTTTTTATGAAGACAAAATATTTCAACCTTGTCCTCTGGAAAACCTTCCGCCGCGATTCGCCGGCGCGGCGCGCGGTGGCGTTGCTGGCGATGTCCGCCTTCACGCTGAATGCGCTGGCCAACCCCACCGGCTTGAGCGTCCAGCGCGGCCAGGCGACAACGTCCACCAGCGGCTCGCAGCTCACCATCACCGCCGGCAACGGCGCGGTCCTGAACTGGCAGAGCTTCAACATCGCCGCCGGCGAGACCACGACCTTCGTCCAGCCGTCCGCCGGTTCGATTGTCTGGAACCGCATCGGCGGCCAGAGCGCGTCGCAGATTTACGGCAGCCTCGACGCCAACGGCGTCGTCATCCTGCTCAACTCGTCGGGTTTTTATTTCGGGCCAAACTCGTTTGTCAGCGCCGCCGGCCTGGTGGTTTCCACGGCCAACTGCATGCCGCCGCAAAACTCCGGCGGCAGCTGGGAGTTCAACGGCCCGCCGCCGCTCGTGAGCATCGTGAACTACGGCACGATCAAGATCGGCAACGGCGGCGACTGTTTTCTCATCGCCGACAAAATTGAGAACCACGGCACGATCGAGGCGGACGGCGGCAACATCGGCCTCGCCGCCGGCCAGACGGTGACGTTGAGCGAACGTCCCGACGGCCGCGGCATGAGCATGAACGTCACGCTGCCGCAAGGCTCGGTGGACAATTGCGGCAACCTTATCGCCGACGGCGGCACGATTGCGCTGAATGCCAAAGTCGTGAACCAGAACGGACTCATCCAGGCGAACTCGGTGCAAAATCAAAATGGCGTCATCGAGCTGGTCGCGGACGACTCGGTCAACCTCGGCGCGAACTCGCAGATTTTGGCGCAAGGCGACAGTTCGGCGGGTGGCAGCGCGGGCGGCGACGTGACGATCAAGGCAGGCAACACTTTCAGCGACATCGCTGGCAGTTCAATTGTCACCGCTGGCGGCGCGAACGGCGGCAACGGCGGCAACGTCGAGATCAGCGCGCCGACCATCCAGTCGCTCGACTCCACGATGAATGCGACCGCGCAGGCCGGGTTCACCGGCGGCGAATTTTTGCTCGACCCCGTGAACATCATTTTAGGCACGTCCACGGCGGGCGGCGCAATCAATGTGAACACGGCGTTCGCCGGCTTTTCGACGATTCTTTTGCAGGCCACCGGCAACATCACCGTCAACGCCAACACGACCTGGAACTTGAGCGGCAGCACCGGCCAGACCGCCGGCACGTTGACGATGGAGGCCGGCGGCAACATCATTTTCGGCAGCCGGTCGCTGATCACGGACGCGAACAACTGGTCGGTGTCGCTGGCGGCCGGATATAATTTCATCAACAATACAGTCAACTACGGCACGGACACGGCCAAAGATACGGGATACATCACCTTCAACGGCAATAGTTCGCTGCTGACCGGGGCGGGCGACATCAGCCTGGTCGCCGGCCAGGACATCACGGTGGGTTCCGGCCGTGTCAACACGGCTGGTGGCGGCAGCATCAACGTCCACGCGCTGGCGGGAAACATTGACACGGGTTCAAATCCGCAGGGTTATATTTTCACTTCGGCCGATTCGGCGGGCCAGGGATATTTCATTGCCCCCAGCGTCGGCGTTGGCGGCATCAGCACCTGTGCGGGCGGCGACTTGAACCTGACGGCGGGCGGCAATGTGACCAGCGTTCTGCCGACCATCAATAACGGCCAATATGGTTATTTATACGATGGTAATTTTATCGGCACTGGTGGCGCCATGGACGGAACGGCGGGTTCCGGCGCCTATGGGAGCCAGCCCGGGAACGTGACCATCGTGGCCGGCGGCAATGTGGTCGGCCATTATCTCGTGGCCAACGGCATCGGCAGTATTTTTGCCGGGGTGCTGATGGACGCGAATGGCAACCCGCTGAAGGATGCGTCCGGCAATTATTTGCTCGGTGCCGCCGGCAGCGCCGGGACGGATGCGGCAAACCCGAATTTCGCCCTGAGCCTGATCAGCGGCGGCTGGAACGTGACGGCGGCGCAGAACATTGACTTGCAAGAAGTGAACAACCCCAACGGGGTTTTCAACGACTATCAGGGCACGGCGTCCTATCATGGTTTCGATTATGCGCCGGACGACTACGTCAATTTGACGGCCGGCAACCAGGTGCAGTTGGGCGCGCCCTCGACCTCCTCATGGTCGCTGCCGCGCGTGGGCGTGCAGGTGCCCGTCATTTATCCTTCCATCTTGAACGTCACGGCGGGCGCGGGCGGGGTGGTGCTGACCGGCAATGGCGATGCCATATTCAACCAGTTGATTATTTATCCTTCGCCGGCGGGCAGCCTGACCATCAACACCACCGGCGGCGGCTCGCTGGTCGGCAGTCAGACGACCGACGGCGGCGTTTTTTACCTGATTGTCTCGGACGGCGACGCCAGCCAGATTTATGACGGCAGCCAGACGTTTTCCGCCATGTATGGCCTGGGTGCCCACGCGGCCTCGCCGGTTTATCAGGGCAATCCCACGCCCATTGCGCTGAACATTTCCGGCGACATGGACCTGATGTTTCTTGATGTGCCCGAGGCGGCGCAAATCAACGTGGTCGGCAACATGAACAACTGCGGGTTCCAAGGCATGAACCTGAATGCCGCCGATGTCACCAGCATCACGGCCGGCCAGGCGGCCAAGCTCAACATGGAGAATTTGGGCATCTTGAACCCGGCCACCGACGGCGGGCTGACGGTGGGCGGCGCCATTTACAACCGGGGCGCATTCACCACGGTGGACTTGAGTTCGGTATTGAGCCAGCCGGGCGAAGTGGCGCCTGATTTGTCACAACTGGCCGATGCGGTCAACAACAAGATCAACGGGAGACCCATTTTGGCCACCGCGTTGCTCGCCAGCCTTTACTACAATCCGGCCACCAAGCAACTGACCTATCAGGACATCCCGGGCATCAGCGTGGCCAGCGTGCTGCAGCTCCTGCAAAACCTGACCGTGCAGGTCTATAAAAACGGCGTGCCGCAATGGGCCGATTCGCCGACCGACACCATCCCGCTGACCACCACCGTGTCCGTGCTGGACGCCGCAGCGGCAAGCGTGCTGCTTACGCAGTATGACAAACTCGGCACGGCACCGACCGGCACGCTGGGCTACTCGATCGGCGGCGGCGGGACATTTGCCATCACCGCCGGCAGCCTGGATCTGGGCACCACGCCGGGGGTGACGTCATTTGGAGCCGGCCTTTACCAGGTGGGCGACGCCTACCCGCTGGCAAAACTGTTCAACATTGGTTCCGACATTTCCATCAACCTCACGGGCGACCTGACCATGTATTCGACCGCCATCGCCTCCCTGAATGGCGGCGACATTTCCATTTTCGCCGGCGGCAGCATCAACGCCGGCTCCGCGGATTTCACCGTCAAGACCACCACCGCGCGCGGCATCTACACCGCCGACCAAGGCAGCTTGAGCGTCATCGCGGATGGTGACATCAACGTCAATGGCTCGCGCATCGCCGCCTACGACGGCGGCAATGTCACGGTGGAATCGCTGGCCGGCAACGTGAATTGCGGCACCGGCGGCAACGGCTATGTCATCGTCTATGATTACAACGTCAACCCCTCGACCCATCAGGTCACCACGGAAGCGCCCACCATTCCCGGCAGCGGTGTTCTGGCCACCACGTTTCCGAGCGACACCGGCCTGACCGTGGGCAACATCCTGGTCGAGGCGCCCAACGGCGTCGTCAGTGCCAGCGCCGGTGGCGTCGTCCAGCTTTCGCTGAACGGCAACAAAAGTCCGGACGCCATCGTGCAGGTGCTGGCCGGTTTGGAACTCCACGATGTGAACGGCCATGTCCTGTCGGCGGCCAATCTCAGCCTGCCCACCATCCAAGGCGCGCTCATCACCGCCGCCGCCGGTGATTCGCCGGACACCGTGGTGATCACTGATGGCGCGACGCCGATCAAGATCCAGGTTTCCGCCGCCGTCTGGTCGCAGTTGACCGCCGTCCTAAATCTCGCGCCGGCCGCCAACCATGATTTGCAGTTGAACCTCTCCGGCGGTGGCCAGTCCGCGCTCCAGACCGTGCTGGCCGGCAATGGCAGCGGCCTGGCAAATTACAATTACGCCACGTTCGTCTCGGCCGGCCGCAACATTGACGCCAGCGGTTCCGGCGTCATCGGCAGCAACATCAAGCTGAACGCCACCGGCGACATCCTTGGGGTCATTTTTGCCCGCAATAATCTCGACATTAACGCCCAGCAAAACGTCGGCGTGACCGCGCTGTCCGGCGGCCTCGCCAGCGTCAGCGGCCAGAGCCTCGGGTCGAGCACGATCATCGGCATCGGCGGCATCAACGTCAGCGGCGACGCCTCCGGCACTTCGCTGTTGTCCAACAGCCAGATCAGCGGCGACACCAGCGGCAGCAAGGGAATGGCGCAAGGCACCGCCGCCAACGCCACGAGCCAGGGCATGGCCGGCGAAAATTCCGCCCCGCCTTCCGAAACCGTCGGCGGCTCCGACGACGAGCTGAACAAGAAGAAGAAGGGCATTGCGCTGGCGCAGAAGGTGAGCCGGGTGACGGTGATTTTGCCGCCGAAGAAGCTTTCCGAAAAAGCCACGGGCAACAACCCGCTGTAAAATTTCCGCCGAACTTAAAACTAAAAATTAAAAACCTATGATCCAACCTATCCTGGCCAACGCGGCCGTGTATGCCATCGAGAACGCGACGACCGAAGGCAAAATCACCGTCATCGTCCTGCTGCTGCTGTCGCTGTTCAGCTGGACCATCATCATCACCAAGTTCCGGCAGCTCACCATCGCGCGGCGGGCGGCCAAAAAATTTATGGCCGCCTACGCCTCCACGCGCGACCCGCTGGACATCAGGAAGCGCGGCGAGGAGTTTGACGGCGCGCCGGCGTATGCGCTTTACGAGCGCGGCGCGGACGAGGTGCTGTATCACCTCAAGAACAACCCGGTGGAAATGAAGGATGCGGTCGTGGTGCAAAGCTTGGGCGAGGGCAACACCGACCATCTGGCGCGGGCGAGCACGACCAAAATCAGCAAGGCGTCCTACGAAGCCGTGAAGGTGGTTCTGGAAGAGGCGGCGTCGGCGCAGGCGATGTCGTTGGAAAAGGGGATGATTGTCCTCTCGACGGCGGTGGCGGGCGGGCCGTTCATTGGATTGCTTGGGACGGTGTGGGGTGTGATGTCCACCTTCGCCGGCATTGCCGCGTCGAACTCGGCGAGCCTGACCGCGATGGCGCCGGGCGTGGCCGCCGCGCTGGTGGCGACGGTGACCGGCCTGCTCGTCGCGATCCCCGCGATGTTCGGCTACAACTTCATGGTGACGACCATCCGGCACATCACGCAGGAGCTGGACGGCTTCGCGACGCGCTACGCCAACCAGATCGAGCACACCTATGTGGACAATCGCGACATCGAGGACAAGATCGCCGGCGCGTTGAAACGCCATGAACAGTCCGCCGCGGCGCAGTTCTAGGAATTTTCCATGAAGAAGTGTTCGCACAGCGCGCACGAGTCGCTGACGGAGCTGAACATCACGCCGATGCTGGATCTGGCGTTTGTGCTGCTGGTGATTTTCATCATCTCGACCATCCCGCCGGTGAAGGACATGGCGCTGAAGCTGCCCATCGCCTCGAAGCACCAGAAGGATCCGCCGCACAAGGCGCGCTACATCTCCGTGCCGGCGGACGGCAACCTGTTCATTGACCGCGAAGAGGTGAAGGTGCCCGACCTGCTGGGCAAGCTGATCAGTATGCGCACGGACGACCCGGATTTGAACGTCATCGTGCGCGGCGACGGCAAGACGAAGTATCGGCAGATCCGCACGGTGCTGGACATCTGCCAGCAGGCGAACATCGTGAAAGTGGACTTGGCAACGGAAATAAATAAATAATTTTGAATTTTAAGTTTTTAATTTTGAATTAACCGCGCCGCCATTTTCCAACTCAAAAATAAAAATTAAGCGCTAAAAACTTTTGTAAATGATCCCGCAATCCCAGCCGAAAAAGAAAAAGAACTCGTCGAAGGTGAACTTGGTCATCTCGGCGGTGTTCCACGGCATTTTGGTGGGCGTGCTGTTTTACTTTGCGGCGCGGGAAGGTTTGCTCGGCAAGAGAATCAAGGACAAGATAACGGTGACGTTTGAGAAATCCAAGCCGCCGGAACCGCCCAAGCCCAAGCCCGAGCCGCCGAAGATTGAAACGCCCAAAGTGGAGCCGCCGAAGATCGAAACGCCGAAAGTGGAAACGGTGAAAGCGCCGCCCACCGTGGCGCCGCCGGTGGTCGCGCCGCCGGCGGCGGATGTGCCATCGTTTGAATTTGAAGGTGGCAAGGCGGTGAACTCGGAGAGCGACCCGGTGCAGCTCTACAAGGGGTATCTGGAATACACGCTGCGCGGGAAATGGAACCGGCCGGAAAATATGCCGGATGATAACTACGTCGCAGAGGTGGCGGTCAACGTGGATCGGGACGGAAACATCAGCCATCCGCAATGGCTAAAGGGCAGCGGCGACGCGCGGTGGGATCAGAGCGTGAAGGAAGTTTTCAAGACGGTGGCGAGCATTGACCGGCGGCCGCCGACGAATTTTCCGCCGGCCGTGACCATCCGCTTTGACGTGCAGGAAGAAACCGAACCGGTGATGACGCCATGAGCCTGAAGAAGACATCGAAACGCGGACACAGCACGATGAATGAGCTGAACATCACGCCGCTGCTGGACTTGGTGTTCGTGCTGCTGGTGATCTTCATCATCACGACACCGCAACTGGTCAACAACCTGGAAATCAATTTGCCGTCGGGCAAGAAGCCGCCGGCGGACACCAAGCCGAAACCGCCGAGCCGCATCAACGTCAGCGCCGCCGGCCAGATCACGCTCGACGACCAGCCTGTTACCGTGCCGCAGTTGAAAGACAGGCTGGCGCAGCTCAAGTCGGGCAACCCCGACTTCGGCGTGGTGGTGAAAGGCGCGGACGAGGTGGATTATCAGGTCATGGTCAACGTCATGGACACCCTCCGCCAGCTCGACATCACGAAGATGGGACTCGCAACGGAATGAAACCATCAGTCACATAAAAGCGAACCAACGGTTGACACCCAAACAGCAGCGGGGCATGAACAGTTCAGGGTCAAATGAAAATACCTGACATCAACAAACAGGAACCCTTGCCGGTGGAGGCCGGGGTTTCAAAGCTTTCCAAGGTGGAGTTCGCCAGAAATCCCTGTCCCGCATTGCTCAAGCAACCGCGCAATTTTTGGGACGAGATTTTCATCGCGAACGAGGCCTATATGCTGGCGGAGATAACGCATCCCCGCGTCAGGCGAATGCTGGCGTATGAGGCGGCGTCGCACCGCCTCTTTCTGGAATACGTCGAGGGCACGACATTGAACGAGCTGGTGCAGGCGGGCGTGACCCTCAAGGAACGCGGCCGGACACATAAAATCCTGCAAAGCGTGGCCGAGACGGTGGCGGATCTGCACTCCGGAATCTTTTGCAGCCGGCCCATCGTCCACAACGACCTGAAGAGCATGAATGTGCTGGTGCCCGCCGTCCTGCCGGCGGAAACGGTATTGATTGATTTTTCACACTCCTATTTCGCCGGCAACCTGCCGCCCTTCATTGCGGACAAGCAGCAGAGTCCCGTGGGCACGGCCAAGTATATGTCGCCCGAGAAGTGGGCTGGCGACTTCACGCACGGTTTCAAGGGCGACGTCTTCGCCTTTGGCGTCATGGCCTATTATGGCTACACCGGCCGGCATCCGTTTGACGGCGAGGCCGCCGCAATTGAGCAGCAGATCCGGGAAGCGACACCTCTTTCGCCCATCCAGGCGGGGTTCGATGTCCTCCGGAACATCTCGGCTGCCATCATGTCCTGCTTGGAGAAAAAACCGGAACAGCGGCCATCCATGGAATCTGTCGCCCGCTGCTATGCGGATGCCGCCAGCTTGTTCAGGCAATGATCTCCACCACGTTTCAACTTCTTTAACTCACGACCACTTCCAAACTGTCCTTCCGCGTCGCCAAAGATTTTGGAGAAAGGCGTCAATTCGTGGCTTTCGAGATGTCCGTCTAATGGGGGTAAGACTGGTCTACCCCAGTTGAGATTTGGATAGTTTGAATGGCCTGATTAACCTTATGCAAATGAACCAAAGTCCAACTGTTAAAAGCGGCCGCCGCAGCCGCGTTTCCACCGAGCAAAACTCGTCATCCTTCAGCAGTGGCAGGCCGGCACGCCGGTCGTCGAGTTGTGCCGCACCCACAGTCTGAAAGCCAACGCCAGCGCACGCATCCGTTCGTCCGACACCTTGGTCGGCGGCAATTGCGAGAACCGGCCTTCAATTTATGCAGTTTTTCGACAACGGAATCCCCAAAGCCGAAAAACTTGTGGTTGCCGCTCCGGATGATGGGGAGTATCTGCTGCTTCCTTTCTCCGATCATGGACTCGCCCATGAGCACGATGATTTCCTGCCAGTCGAACGCCTCGGACGGCGGCTCGGTCATGTCGAGCTTCTCGACCGGCGTGGCGGTTTTCATCCAGGCCTCGAGCGCCATGACGGCGACCGTGGTGGCATGGGCGATGCACATGAGCCGGGCGGTGGTGGCAAAGGCGTCCTTTTCATCTTCATCCGCCAACGAAGCCGGGACGAACATCCTCGGTCCGTCCGCGCCAATCATAAAAAGCGTGGGCGCCATCTTGCCGCTGTTGCGCATGCAGAACTCCGCGTAATGTTCGGCCTGGGCGAGCAGGTCGTCGAGCGTTTCAAGTTGGCGGGGCGGTTGCAACGGAATGATTCTGGCGGACGTAAAATTAAAGGGCAAGAATCTGTCGCTGACGGGCTGAAACCGGCAGCCACTGGACAAGCCCCTTATCCTTTTCCCATGCCCACGACGGCCATGCCGGAAGTCCTGCCTGACATCGAGCAGGACAGCCAGACCGATGCCAGCAACGACCTGGATCCGGGCTACATGGTCATTTGCTGGGACGATCCCGTGAACCTCATGGAATATGTGACGCACGTGTTCCAGACCGTCTTCGGCTGGGAACGCAAGAAGGCCGAGAAGAAAATGAGGGAGGTTCACAACCTCGGCAAAAGCCTGCTGACGCGGGAGAGCCTGGAGAAGGCGGAATTTTATGTCCATCAGCTCCAGAAATACAACCTGCACGCGACGCTGGAGCGCGACACCAAATGAAACTGCTCCGGGGCGGCCAGAAGAAATTTCAGTTCGAGATCGACCGGACGGAAAAATTTCTGCTGTTTCATGCGTTGAAGTTGTATCCGGCCGTGCCGGCGAGCCATCACCGGTTGAGCAAAGACCGGCACATACCGAATCGCGAGGAGAACCAGCATTTGCTGGATGAAGCGCTCAAAGCCCAGCGCATTGAGCAGCGCAAACAGATCGAATCCCTGCTGAATGACCCGCACCGGTTTGTGGAATTTGAAGACGGCTACCGGATCAGCTTTACGCGCGAAGAAATCGAATGGCTGCTCCAGGCGCTCAACGATGTCCGGGTTGGCAGCTGGATCGCCCTGGGGTCGCCAGACCAGCAGGCGGAAACCAAAAAGCGGCTGGCCAAGCAGGCCGCACCTCACGTCATGGCGATGGATGTGGCCGGTTATTTTGAGACAGATTTTCTGCATGCCATCACCGACGGCACGCCGCCCGACCATGAATGAACGAAAGCCATCTCCGCCGGTAAGGCTGGGCAAAGCCGTTGGATTCCCCGATCCTGAGCTGGCAGACGCCGAGGGTTTGGTGGCGGTGGGCGGTGATCTTTCGGTGGAGCGATTGCTGACGGCCTACCGGCAGGGCATTTTCCCGTGGACGGCTAATCCCATCACCTGGTGGTCGCCGGATCCGCGCGGCATCATCGAACTGGACAATTTTCATGTGCCGGAGAGCCTGGCCAAGGTTATCCGCAAGGAGACATTCGAGGTCACGATGGACAAGGCTTTCCGGGAGGTGATGCAGGCCTGTGCCACGCCCGGCCCCAAACGGCGTGCCACCTGGATCACGAACGAATTCATCGA
>Ga0316226_1005105_pt1 | contig 10110 bp, 12 predicted proteins | sample TBH18017metaG_FD_206009 | JGI IMG/M metagenome (GOLD analysis project Ga0316226, IMG submission 206009) | Freshwater microbial communities from Trout Bog Lake, Wisconsin, USA - TBH18017 | ecosystem: Environmental > Aquatic > Freshwater > Lake > Hypolimnion/Profundal zone | place: USA: Wisconsin... | reverse complement strand
TTAGTACGTCAAACGGATTGTGGAACGTATCCGCCAAGAGTGACCAGACACGATCATGGTTTACCGTGGTGACAGCCATTATTCAGTTCCGGAAGTCTTTTCCTACCTTGACCGGCAAACAGATTGTTATAGCGTTACTGGTCTGAGCAGCAATAACGTTTTGCTCAAACATGTCGAAATCCTGATTAAACACGTACAGCAGCAACCAGCAGGCTTCAAGCGCTATCACGCTTTCATGTACCAGGCACAGAGCTGGAGCAAGCCTCGAAAAGTTGTCGCCAAAGTCGAGATGACCGACATTGGAAAGTTGAACGTCCGTTTTATCAGCACCGATATGCCTGCAGCAAAGGCCAAAGCGCTCTACGAGGATATCTACTGTGCTCGAGGAAATGATGAGCTGTACATCAAAGATCACAAGACCTACACCAAGAGCGATCGTACCTCCTGTCACCGTTTTCTTGCCAATCAGTTTCGGCTGTTTTTGCACTCAGCAGCTTATGTCCTGCTGCACAGTTTTCGAGCAAACTTGCTCAAGGGAACCAGTCTCGGTACGGTTACCTTTGACAGCATACGCTTGAAACTCTTGAAAACAGGAGCAAGAATCATCGAGCGGAAAACAAAGATCAGTGTGCACTTGCCGACGGCATACCCGTACAAGGTAATTCTCTCAAAGTGCTTGGCAATCTTTGAACATTTGCGTGTTCAGCCATGGCCACCACCAGCTCTATCTTAAGGGGAGAATCGGAAGAAGAAATAAAAGACATTGGGTTACACCGGAGCAGCAATACTCACTGACTGCATGGGTAAAGTACGAGTATCGTGGAATATCGCAGGTTATGTGACAATTTTCAACCCTGCTTTTGGCTGATATGAATCGCTTAAAAGTGAAGTCATTGGCTCCGTTGTAATCGGAAAACAGCAAATCAGGCCTCAAAAAGGTGGTAAACTTTGCTCCGGAATGGGTGGCACTCTTTCCCCGGCATTCTCAAAGAATGGCACTTCCCTGAACGACCTAATGGTTAGCCAGGGTCGTCTTCGCTTGTATTAACCGTAAAAAGTGAGAAGCTATCGCAATCCAATCTGACTATCGTATCACCAATTTGAATTTCCTTTAGTCCAGTCTTTTTGAATTTTTCGTAGATCTTACTAAACTTCTCGAAGTCATCTAACATATTCTTCCTTTGAGCATGAGACAATTTTTCCTGAAGCAACTCCTTTTCGACTTGCCAACATGCCGTCGCTACTACCCCGCCAAAGTGATTGATCGTTTCAGTCAGAATGCAATCAACCATACTGCTTTCACCCTACGGATGGGGGTTCAGCCTTTGGAGCTACGCACTTTCGAGGTCACCTATGCGTTCACTTTCGTTACGGCCTGCTCGCTCACCCCCTCCCTAACGGAGGAGTTGTCGATAGGCTTCAGGATTTTGGTCTCCCGCCACCCTGCTATCCAAGTTACGAGTCCTCTGACTCTTACCCCGGCAGGTCTTGTCTCCTGCTGAACACACCAGCCTTCGCTGGACACACGTAGGGTCGAGAACAGGCGCGTTGACTGTAGGGTTCGGTGGTCACTCCAGAACTTTCGCGCTGGTCCTCAGTCCGTCTCCCATTGTTTACGTTTCCAGTTCCCGCCACGTCAAACCCGGCGTGCCGTTTTCCGGCACCGGGCTTTCCTGATAGCTTCTTCCCAAAGCTTATGTGACCGTTTCTGTTGGGCGTGCTTTCAGCTTCTGGGAGCCACCCTATAACCGACAAACAGCCGGAGGTGGTCATACAGCCAGTTCCTACTCCACCGTTTCCAACCAAACCCCTGACGCTTACGCGCTCGCATCAGATGACGCCGAATCTTCTTTTCTACCCAATCCTTGATATACCCGAAACAACGGCTTGAATGGCCTATCCGAAAATAAGCAACCCAGCCTTTAAGGATTGGATTGATCAGCTCAATGACTCGCTCCACCGGTTGAGAGCGAAAACTTCGAAAAACATCTCTCAGTTTCTCCAGCAACGCTGTGCTTGCTTTCATCTTGGGCGAATATCGTACACCCCAAACTCCTCGGAGTGTTCGAACTCGCCGAAAATCAAAACCAAGAAATCCGAAACTTTTTCCCTTGGTGAGGTCGAGTCGTTTTGTCTTTTCTTCGTTGAGCTTCACATCAAGTTTTGCCAACTCCTCCAGCAATCGGCGATCTGCCCCCTGAGCCAACCATGCCCATTTGGAGTAACCATGAACCAAAATCACCAGTCGAGTCACCCCGGGGAACCGCCCCCGAGGTGCTCACAGACACGGACGTGAACGTCTCCGCTCATCCGGCTCCTCCTATCCAGCCTGCCCATACAATAAACGCCAGTGTGCAAACAATTGAGTGTTTTGCCGAGCTATGCGCTCCAACCAGTGCATTGCTTGGCGTTTATGACCTTTCAGACGCTTGAACTTTCGTGTTGCCCATAGCATGAGCTTGCGATCTATGTGTCGCAAGGTTGGATAGAGTGCCGATTGATAAAATGCACTGTAATAATTTACCCATCCATGGATCATTGCGTTAAACATCCGGGCCAAGTCATCCAGTGCTTTATCACTGCGGAGATGCAGTTTCCAACGCCTGACTTCCTGCCGGATTGCTTTTGTGGCTTTGTTGCTGACCGCCAGACTGAAGTTGATAAAGAACTTTCCCCACCTGTTCTTTGAGCGTCGAGGCCTGAATGTAAAGCCCAGAAAGTCAAAACTGATTACCGGATAGTCATCACGACGATCATCATCTCTACAGTAGACAATCCGAGTTTTCTCTGGGTGAAGCTCTAATTTACAGTCATGAAACCGTTGCTTCAGTGCTGCCAGTAGCTCCTCAGCCTGTTCTTGCGTCTGACAGTGGCAAACACCATCATCCGCATATCTCTCAAATGAAATCTGCGGATAATTTTTCTGCATCCACATATCAAACGTGTAATGCAGAAACACATTGGCCAGCAGTGGGCTGATGACTCCCCCTTGGGGCGTCCCTCTCTCCCTTTTCTGCAAGGTTCCATCCGGCATTTGCACGGATGCTTTCAGCCACCGCTCGATATAAAGCAATATCCAAGGTTCTTGGGTATGCCGACGCACTGCACGCATCAGGAGTTGATGATCAATTGCATCAAAGAAACCCTTGATGTCGAGTTCAACAACCCAGTTGCTACGCCAGCAGCGCTTTCGCGCTTGCCCTATCGCTTGATGTGCTGATTTTCCGGGACGGTACCCGTACGAATCAGGATGGAAATCCGGCTCCACCATTGGTTCCAGTACTTGTTTAACCACCATCTGGGCTATCCGGTTCGCTATCGTTGGCACTCATAATGGGCGAATGCCTCCGTCTGCCTTGGGTATCTCTACCCTTTTTACCGGTGGCGACATATAGCTTCCGGATGACAACCGATTCCAGAGCTTGTAAAGATTATTTTCCATCTCTTTATCAAACTCTTCCATCGACTGCCCGTCCACTCCTGCCCCGCCCCGATTGGCTTTCACTCTTTTGTAAGCTTCCCATACCTGACGTTTGGCTATGGAAAACGACTTTGTCTGAGTCATGCAAATCCTCCCATTGCTGGTTGTTCACACGTTTCAGACTGAATAGGGTAACCCCTTCGCTCCAGTTCCATTACAGAACCTTCATCACTATTACAGGTTACTCCGCCCCTGTAACCCGCATCGGTACTCTGACACTTGGAGGATCTCTCCTTGTGTTTCTCCCTTAACATCGGGGTGACAGGTTCCCACGTTCCACACAAGAGCCTGAGCCGTGTTCTCGCCGCCTTTATGCCGGATGCCGTCTGGCCAGTAAGCAGGTTGCTTCCAGACTTATCCCGGGTTAACGACTCCCTCCCGGTTTTGACATCGTTCCTACGCTTTCGGCACGTCATCAGCGGTTCATTTGCATTCGACTCCACGGTTCTTATCTGACAGGGTCTTGCCCTGCCTTTTCCTGACTCGCTCACCACCACATCTCTTAAATGCAGCAACAGCAGGTGATTTGAAGTCTCCGCCTGTACGGTGTCTTTATAGCGCCTGTGCTTTCCCCTGTCAACGCTTCCCCATGCCTTTGCAGGTCATCGAGGCATGACTCGGGGCCATGATGGGTGGCTATGCCTTTCAAGTAAAATACTTGCATTCTCTACTTTCTACCGGTTTTAATCGGCGCTTTCTGAGAGTTCATAAGTCATTTGAATAAAATCACTTATCCATTTTTTCTACTAACATAACTAAGGCAAGTAACTATATTACAAGTACACTTAGTCATGTACGTCCCCTTAATCTTCACAGCGGAAAATTAATTTTTCGGTCGAGATTGTTGGACTCCATCCGCTTGTTCGCTCGCCTGCTGGCGGACAGGCGGATGCCCGATCCGCGGCCACGTTCACTCACACCAGGGCGAGTGAACGCCTCAATAAGCGACGCAATAGCATAGCGCGGCTTGCGCATAAAATGGCGAAGCCATGCGCAAGTTGCGCGGAGTCTATTGCGTCCGTTTTGATTGGTTTGTTATATGACATGCTCAGCTCTCAAGGGATTTCAGCCTTTTTGATAACAACCCTTCGAGTTCATTAATACTCTCATAAAGAAGATGATTCATCCCTTTTAGATCGAATGGAATTTCGGTCCCTTTCTTAGCAATTAATATGACTTTTCTTTCCAGAGCATGCGCCCAGCCGACCTCATAAAAGACGTTCGGATTTCTTTCGGTAACTTCTGCAATTATGTATTTGGCCTTCTTAATATGGTCAATAATTTCAACAAGAATGTCACTATTGAATTCCATTTCGTCAGCTCTTACCACAGTTAATCCTAGTTTCTCAATACAACCTCGTATCCCGTAAATGTAGAGATCATTGAGTTCTTTGGAGAATGGCATGACAACAAAAACTTCTTTATCAAATTTCGTCGGCTGAGGAGTTTTCTCTGCAACTTTGATAATTTCATCCATTATCTCCATGCCTTTTGGAGATGTTTTCGCCAGTTTCACTTCAAGATCGGCGAATGTGACCAAGTCAACATTCATGGATTTTGCTGCTAAAAAAGCGTCTTGAGTAAAGCCGTTATATGCAACAAGAACTGATTTATCAATTTCCCCTGATTTTTTTAAGAAATCAGAGATAATGCAGTAGTTAACTACAACATCTTTTCCGACATGTTTTTGATAAAACTTGCATTCGACAGCAGTTCTGATTATTTGCCCCGAAGTAGTTTTTTCTTCGACGTAAATATCAACCTGCTGTCCATTCAAATTTACATTTTGTTTTACAGACTCAGCGCCTATTAGCCTATACATCTGGGCTATCACATTTTCAAAGTCTGACCATAATCTTACATCCTGTGGAGGCATTGGTACTCCTTAGTCAAATAACGGCAACCATACAGCGAAGCGCGCCTTCGGCGCATCTGCTGTATGGTTGCTGTTAGATTTTTTGTCAATCTTTTTTCAGAAACATAGGAACAGCATCTTTTCTTACACCAAATAGCAAGTTCAATTCCTTATTTTCATATTTTGTAATTATTCGCCGTAAACCTATTTTTTTATCAAAATACAGTGATACCAAAGAATCAAGTTGATTTAATCCAGACTTAAAAAAGGAATCAATATCTTCACTGGTTGGATTGGTTAGAATTGCTTCCACCTCTAAGTGGTATCCATCTGCACTTACCCAAAACGAGAAAATCAACAATGGCTCATGTTCTTTCTTTTTCGCTTTTTTTTGCAGTAATTTGGTAATCTTTGCTTTTACTGAATCATATGCGTCTGATCCAATCTTTCCTAGAAAACCGTTAGCGATACCTCCAAGAACAAACGCACCGCCAATTGTCAGAATACTTATTGGGTCAAGTGATTTTTTAATTTCTTCTTTCGGCTCACTTCCAAATAGATTACTAAGTTCATTTATAATAACTTGATCTTCCCGATCCCGATAATTTCTATCGTACCGCAGATAAAGGTTCTCCTTCACTTTCCCATGAAGGATAATTTCTCTCCCGTCATTTTGCAGCTCTATAATATCTCCGGGTTCAAATATTTCACCGATACCTTCCACTCCATATTCACCATCTTCAAGCTGCAGGACTCTTGCTGAAACCAACCTACCTAGAGGCGGTATGCGAGGATCATGCTCTATTCCCATTGGAATATATTGCTTATTTACTTGTTCAACCATCGCTTCTAAGGTTTCGACAGGCATAACTTCATTATGACGATCTACATGGCTTGTGGCGATTATTCCTTTGAAATGTTTCATATCTCTCCAAAAAATCTAACAATAATTAGATGGATCCGCCTATACCGCAGATTTTTTTTTCTAACCCGTAGTTCCATAAGTTCCTGAATGGTTAGAGCATCGGCAAATATACGTCATATTCAGCAAACTTTCCTGATAAGCATTAATCGTCATTGTTACTGGCCGCCTGATGCAGCTCATCTTCATCGGCGATGGTGTCCTGCACCAGATCGTCAATGAATCGGTGACCGCCTGCCATCTGGGTTGCCACGTACTCAACGAATTTCTGGTACTGATTCCAGGCCTCCCTTCTTGCTGCATCTTTTTCATTTTCACCGATACTCGGTGTATGGGCAAACCAGAACTGCACAAAAACAGCAAACGCTTCGGCTATGGCATTGATATCACGTTCCATACGGGTGGCATGACGGCCAAGCCTGTCAAGCCTTCGCAACAACAGCTTTCAAAAGCTTCTTCGTTAGTCGTTGAACGGCAAGTGATTAATTTATAAATTTTAAGGCCGGCATACGGTTGTCCTTCGTTTTTGATGGGTAACGACAAAACGTTCAGCGGCGGAGCGAAGCGAAGTCCGCTATCGCTATAACGACCTCTTATGCGGTATTAGTGGGTAAAAACACAACCAACAATCACTTTTCGATGTGCTAAAGGAATTGCACTTGAGTCCTCCCCTGTAAGACTACGACACATCGGAGCGCCTTTTCGCAATTACCACTTATTCCACAATTCAACCGCAGCCTCGACAAACGCATCGCAATTTGCCTGGTTCCAGCAAGTGTGATGTCCGTCACGCAAAAGGTAATACTGCTCGTTGGCGCATACGAGATCGGCCTTCGAGGCACCCCTGCGGTACCAGTTCAATGTGTTGGCCACGCAGTCCTGATAGCTGGACATGAGCTTCTCGTTCGGTACGTTGTAGAGAAGGCCTTCGATATAGTATGAAGGTGCAATCCCGGGCTTGATCAATCCGTTATTGACCATCTGGCTTCGCATGTTCTTGAACACACGAGCCATGGGCTTGAACCACTTCAAAGTGTTCTGGTGCTTCATCGTCAGGTTGACCGAGTGCTGCTGTGGGTAATTCGCAATCCGTTCGCCGTCAGCGTTAAAGAAGCAGATGCCCTCAACGTACTCGGAATCGCTCGACGATCGGAACTTGAAGTAACGCCGAAATCTAACAGCAACAATCACGTCGGCCTTTCGGCGCGAGCTACTGGCATCAATAGCAATCGCTTTGTCGCCGGCTTTGACTGCCTTTCCGTACTGCTCAGCGAGCACTGACAGGACATCGCGCTTGAAGTCGACATGCGTGTATGTGGCGTCGCGAAACGCTGACTTGTATGCAGCCTTCTCCTCTTCGGTCAACTTGGTCAGATCGCTATGAAAGCAGTCGTCCAACCGGATGACGATGTCCACGTCACTCTCCGCGAAGATGTTCGTGTCGTTGCCATACGAGCCTTGTAAAAACACCTTGAAGTTCTTGCCTGCATAAGGCGTGGTGCTGGCCTCCAAGACATTCTTGATCGTGTTGTAGGTGTTGCTCGACTGGGTGATTGATCCTTGGTGAGACCACGTTTCGAGCTGCGATTCTGGTATTGGCATCTTCTATCCTTGGCTACATTAAATAATCGCGAAGCTGCATCTCTTGCGAGGCAAACGACTCCCGTCCACGCTGGAACAAAATGCCCAGCTTCTTAATGTCGTGCTCAAGCAGGTCTGTCGCCATTTCGGGCGTAACATAGGAGTCATTGATTCGAATGGTCGGCACGTCATGAAACAAAATCTGCCGGAGCTGGTCCATCGACTGCGTGTTGATCTCCAAGGTCTTCTGCAGTAACTGGACGCTAACGATATATTTCTTCGCCAGCCGCATCAGTAGCCGCGGCTTAGGGTCGGGGTAAATGCCCACACCAATGCTCACAAGCCTGATGTCCTTGTGCTCACACCGAAGTGCCTGGACCCCATCGGCGATCGCGTACAATGTCGGGTTGTTCGCGCAGTAACCGCCGTCAATCAGCTCGATGTCCTCACCCATCGAAGTCCTCACAATCGTTCGCTCGAAAAATGGATATGCCGAACACGATGCCTTGACAGCTTCAGCGATGCTCACGCCAAATCCTGGGACGAACGTTCTTACTCGGCCATGTGCCTGCGCGACGCTGCCCTTGAAAATCATCGGGCGCTCGGTCAACCAATTGGCCGTAACGATCCCGATGCCTGTCTTCACATCACTGAACGTCGCATCCCCATATACCTCGCTCGCAAGCTTATTCAAAGCTATAGATCTAGCCGGAGCGGTCTTCTGTGACATTACGGTTGGGACGTGCTTGCGGTACAACGCTAGGATGGAATCTACGCTGTGGCCGAGCGCGATCAGTGACGCGATGATCGCGCCAGTGCTGGTACCGAAAACCAGGTCGAACTTCTGGTGCAGCGGGCACCCGACCATCGCCTCGATTTCCTTCAGCACACCCAAGGTGTAGAAGCCCTTGGCTCCGCCGCCGTCCAGCGTCAGCAGACGCAATACTCCGCTTTCGCCTAATTCCTTCGTTGCATGAATCATTTCAAGTCGTCTCTCTTGGACTTGCTCCACTTGGCGCATTCGCCAACGTCACCAAAAGTTCGACCATAGTCATCACAGGTAACTTGCTGCATAAAAATAATTAGATGGATCCGCCTATACCGCAGATTTTTTTTTAATTCTAACCCATATAAACCGCAAATTTCAAAATCAAATAAAACGCCGTTAATTCTCTTATTTTCTGCGACTTATACAATGAGTCTTTTTTATTAAGCGTCTTATATGGATCAACATAAGACCGCTGCTTACAATCCATAGTTCCATAAGCTCCTTAATGGTTAGAGCATCGGCAAATATACGTCATATTCAGCAAACTTACTTGACTTGCATCAATCAGCATTGTTCCTGACAGCCTGATGCAACTCATCTTCATCGGCTATGGTATCCTGCGCCAGATCATCAATAAACCGGTGCCCCCCCATTTGGAGTATTTTGTCAGGTGAGGAAGAAATTCTGTGTGGTGAAATGTGAATACTTTTTAAAACTTCTCATTCAGTATTCTAAGATTTCTATTTCTTGTACGTTCATCTTCAATCCTATTGTACCTAAAAAGTTTTGAATAATATTCATCATCCCTTAGTGTTTTCGATGTGATATTATAGAAATCCAATTGAAACTTCTCATCGCTCTGTTTTGCGAGATAAATATCGACCTTGTTTGATTCCGCGTATCGTACTAATGCCGTCTTAACATTGGCATCTATTCTACATCCCAAGTATATTGCCTCAATTTTGAAGAAAGGGATGGCATTGTCTGATAAGTGAACCTCATTTTCCTCATTGATTATTAAGCGCCATTCTTTTTCGTAGTTCCAAAATTTTGACTTAGTTATTAATGCCTTATACGCTTTCTTCAGAACAGATGGTACCAGTAATAGATCATCCCCTGACAACTTGAGATTTTTGAAATCATTGAGAGTTAACTTCGGGACTCTTGAGGTATAGATTATCGGAAATAGGCCACAGTTGATGATGTCCTCATTAATCGTCTCATACGATTTTGTCGAATATTTAATGCAGAATCCCGCATGATTTTCAGCGTAATGAGACCACATCGTTGTATTTCTGCCCAGTTCTGCCTCATCATCAAAATTTGAAAAACATGTTATACGAAACGGTATATTACGTATCAGATCGACTTTTTTTTCACATTCACGCATAACCTCCACAGAAAAGAATCTGACCTGCGTTTGGAAATTGTCACTTTTATTCATACAAATGTGACGCAATATTGTTTGAAAATCATCGAGATAACCGAGTTCTCGATTATAT
>Ga0316226_1005100_pt1 | contig 10119 bp, 5 predicted proteins | sample TBH18017metaG_FD_206009 | JGI IMG/M metagenome (GOLD analysis project Ga0316226, IMG submission 206009) | Freshwater microbial communities from Trout Bog Lake, Wisconsin, USA - TBH18017 | ecosystem: Environmental > Aquatic > Freshwater > Lake > Hypolimnion/Profundal zone | place: USA: Wisconsin... | reverse complement strand
GTCGATGGAGGTGTCGATCTCAAAGGTGCGCCGGTAATCGCCATGCCGCGATTCGCGATAAACGACTTCCCCCTGCGGTTCGGCATCGCCCCGATGCCCCACAATGGTCAGTTCGTTATTTTCCACGGTCACTTCCAAGCCGTTCTTGGAGACGCCTGGCATCTCAAGCTCCAGCAGGTAAGCGTCGTGCTCTTCGCGGATATTGGCGGGAGGCAGCTCCCACGAAGGCATCCGCGACACGGGTTGTTCCACACTTCTTTCCTGGGTCTTTGCAACTGGGTTCATGATGTTTCCTTCGGTTGAATGTTAAGAGACCGTGACTTCGATCTGTTTGGCCTTGGCTTCTGCGGCTTTGGGCAATTCCACACTGAGAATGCCGTCTTTGTAGCAGGCCTTGATTTTCTCGGCGTCCACTTTGGTCGGCATCGACATACTGCGGTGGAACTTTCCAAAGAAGCGTTCGCTGCGGAAACTCTCCCCTTCGCGCACTTCAGATTCCTGTTTGCGCTCGCCCGAGATGGTCAACATTCCGTCTTGGAACGTGATCTCGATCTCCTCCTTCTTCATTCCCGGCAGTTCGGCTTTGATATAGACGTTTTCTTTGTCTTGGAAGACGTCCACCGTGGGACTCCAGCCCCCAAACAGACCCACATTTCCCGTGAATCCAGCCAGCGAACCATCCAAAAGCCGGTTCATTTCCTCGCGAAGCGAAGCCAACCGGTTCAAGGGTGACCACGTAGCCAGTTCAGGGTCTTGATAGCGAATTAAGTTCATAAGTATTCTCCTTTGTAACTGCTTCATAAATTCGGTTTGCAGCTTCCCTCTGAGCTTATCCAATGCCTGAACTGCCCAGTGGGGATACCATGATCATAAGTCGTTGTTGCCCTGTGGGTTCCTAAAATGACAGATTGATCCTACTTCAAAGAATAGCGCCATAACGTCACATCTTCTGGCATCGAACCGCACAGATATATGTGCCTATATGGCACATACACAGCGGTAGGGGTAACGGTTCAAAAAAGAACAAGCCAGCCTGGAATATCCCAGGCTGGCTTGGCAAAATGCTCTCGAACTTTGGCGAAGCTCTATACCTGCCAGCTTTTGAGGATGCGCAGGTAGTTGGCGCGCTCAAAGGCAGTGGCATCGGGACAATGCTTGAGGTTCATGGTGCCCCTCATCTGCGCGACGGACTCGTATTCGTGCTCTTCGAGCCATTGCGAGAGGTCGGCCAGCACGGTCGCCAAGTGATCCGTCCCGTTCTTGAGCAGGGCGGAAACCATCTGGACTGTGTGCGCCCCGGCCATGATGGCGCGCACGGCATCTTCGGCGCTGTGAACGCCCCCGGTTGCGGCGTAGGAGGTATCCACTTGCGCGCTCAGAACAGCCAGCCAGCGAAGCCGGAGCCGGAGTTCGGCGGGGGTGGAGAGTTCCAGGACGGAATCCGTATCGAGGTCTTCGATGTCGATGTCGGGCTGGTAAAACCGGTTGAAGAGCACGACGCCGTTGGCACCCGCCCCGAGGAGTTGCTTCACGAAATTGGGCAGCGAGGAGAAGAACGGGGAGAGCTTGACCGCGATGGGGATTTTGACGTCCTTGCGGATCGCCGCGACCAAATCAAGGGCACGTTGCTCGACTTCGGCCCCGGTTTTGTTCGGGTTGGAAGGGAGGTCGTAGTAGTTGAGTTCCAGCGCGTCCGCACCCGCTTGCTCAATGAGTTTGGCATGGCCCACCCAGCCTCCCGGCGTGATGCCGTTGAGGGAGGCGATGACCGGCACACTCACGGTGGCTTTGATCTTTGCGATCAGCTGAAGGTATTGCTCGCTGGTCTCGTCGAAGTCTTCTTCATTCGGCAAGTAGGTGAGCGCCTCGGCAAAACTCTCCGTATGCGATTCCACATCCCGCTGTAGGGCGGCGTGCTCCAGTTCGATCTGCTCCTCAAAGAGGGAGTGCATTACGATAGCGGCGGCTCCAGCGTCTTCGAGGCGACGGACGGTCGCAAGATCGTCCACCAGCGGCGAAGCGCCGGGCATGAGGGGGTTTTTGAGTTTCAGTCCGAGGTATTCGGTAGCGAGGTTCATGGTGCTTTGGCTCCTTATTTCCGTTTCGTGGGTGCCGGTTTCGTTGGATTACTTGGCCGTTTCGCTGTTGCCGATGGTGGAGAGCTTCTGGTAAAGCGCGACGCGCTGGTCCACTTGCTCCTGAGCTGCGGCTTCAAACGCGGCCAGATTTTCCGGCTTCATCTTGAAACGGAGTTCGTTGCGGAGGTAATCGGCCACGCGCGCTTTGGGCGCCGCGTTGTCGATCTGCAACGGTGCGAGCCCTTCGGCGCTGCGGCGCGGGTCGAAGCGGAAGAGCGGCCAGGTGCCGGATTCCACCGCGAGGCGCTGCTGTTCGAGCCCCTTGTTGAGCGAGTAGCCGTGGGCGATGCAATGGCTGTAAGCGATGATGAGCGAAGGCCCGTCGAAGCTCTCGGCGTCCTCAAAGGCTTTGACGGTCTGGGCGTCTTTCGCGCCGAAGGCGACGCGGGCGACGAAGATGTTGCCGTAGCTCATGGCCATGAGGCCGAGGTCTTTCTTGGGACGGGATTTCCCGGCCATGGCGAACTTCGCCGTGGCTCCGAACGGGGTCGATTTGGACATCTGGCCGCCGGTGTTGGAATAGACTTCGGTGTCGAGGACGAGGACGTTGATGTTCGCCCCCGTGGAGAGGACGTGATCGACGCCGCCGTAACCGATGTCGTAGGCCCATCCGTCGCCGCCGAGGATCCAGGTGCTCTTGCGCACGAGGTAGTCGGCCACGTCCGCAAGGCGGCGGGCTTCGATAAAGTCGAGCCCGGCGAGCCGTTCGCGGAGGGCTTTGACGCGTTCACGCTGGGCGGCGATCGAGGTTTCGTCGCGTCCCGTCCCGCTCAGAAGTCCGGCAACAAGGGTGTCGCCGATCTGCGGAGCGAGCTTGGCGAGGAGTTCCCGCGCGATGCCGTTCTGCTTGTCGATGGCCCAACGGAAGCCCAAGCCGTATTCGGCGTTGTCTTCAAAGAGGGAGTTGGACCAGGCCGGGCCGCGTCCGTTTGGGTCGGTGGTGTAAGGCGTCGTGGGAAGGTTGCCGCCGTAGATGGAGGAACACCCGGTGGCGTTGGCAATGACCAGGCGGTCGCCAAACATTTGGGTGAGCAACTTGATGTAAGGCGTCTCGCCGCAACCGGTGCAGGCTCCCGAGTATTCGAAGAGCGGCTGGGCGAACTGGCTGCTCTTGACGTCGGGCTTGAGCAGGGTGCGGTCCGGGTTGGGCAGGCCGAGGAAGTAGGCGTATTGCGCGGCTTCCTTGGCACGCTCGGGGATGACCGTCATGGTGAGCGCCTTGTGGCTCGGATCGGTCTTGGACTTGGCCGGGCAGACCGAGGCGCAAAGGGTGCAGCCTGTGCAATCTTCGGGAGCCACCTGGATGGTGAAGCTCTGGCCGTCCTGTCCGCGCATTGCGACAGACTGGAAGCCTTCCGGCGCATTGGCCAGCAGTTCGCTCGGGTAGTGTTTGGAACGGATGGCGGCGTGCGGGCAGACAAACGCGCATTTGTTGCACTGGATGCAGATGCTCGAATCCCATACCGGCAACCGGTCGGCGATGTTCCGTTTTTCCCATTGCGTGGTGCCTGTGGGCCAGGTGCCGTCGGCCACAAACGCGCTGACGGGAAGCAGGTCGCCCTTGCCTTCGAGGATGACGCCCGTGACGCGCTTCACGAAATCCGGTGACGCTTCGGGGACAGGGGGCAGCATCGCATGGCCGTTGAGGCGATCCGCAGGAACCTGGACTTCATGAAGCCCGGCGAGCGCCTGATCGACGGCGGCGAAGTTTTTCGCCACGACGTCTTCTCCCTTGCGTCCGTACGTTTTCTTGATGGCTTTCTTGATCTGCTCGATGGCTTCGTCCCGAGGCAACACCCCGGAAATGGCGAAGAAGCAGGTCTGCATGATGGTGTTGGTGCGCCCGCCGGCTCCGGCGGCGCGGGCCACGGAGGAGGCGTCGATGACGAAGAATTTGAGTTCTTTTTCGACGATCTGCTTCTGCACTTCGAGCGGGAGATGATCCCAGACGGTGTCTGCGGAGTGCGGCGTGTTGAGGAGGAAGACGCCCTTGGGGGCGGCGTAGCTGAGCACGTCAAATTTCTCAATGAAAACCGCGTGGTGGCAGGCGACGAAACTGGCCTGCTTGATGAGGTAGTGCGCGGCTATGGGACGCGGGCCAAACCGGAGATGCGAGATGGTCATCGCGCCGGATTTCTTCGAGTCGTAAACGAAATAACCTTGGGCAAAGTTGGAGGTTTCTTCGCCGATGATTTTAATGGAGTTTTTGTTCGCACCCACAGTGCCGTCGGCCCCGAGTCCAAAGAAGACGGCCCGGACAACGTCGGGGGATTCCAGGTCGAAATGAGGATCGTAATCGATCGAGGTGCCGGTCACGTCGTCGTTGATGCCGATGGTGAAATGGTTCTTTGGCCGTTCGCGGAGCAGTTCGTCGTAGATCGCCTTGGCCATGGCGGGGTCGAACTCTTTCGAGCCGAGGCCGTAGCGGCCGCCGATGACCACCGGTTCGCAAGCAAAGGAGCTGAGTCCCTCAGCGCGGGCTTCGGCCAGCGCGGTAACGACGTCGAGATAAAGCGGTTCGCCCAGGGAGCCGGGTTCCTTGGTGCGGTCGAGGACGGCGATGCTCTTGACGCTGGCGGGGATCGCTTTGATGAAGGCTTCGACGTTGAACGGACGGTAGAGGCGGACTTTGAGTACGCCCACTTTCTGCCCCTGCGCATTGAGCCAGACGGCTGTCTCCTCGGCGGTTTCCGCACCGGAACCGATGGCTACGATGATGCGGTCGGCCTCGGGATGACCCACATAATCAAAGAGATGGTATTGGCGGCCCGTGAGAGCGGCGAATTTGTCCATGAGCCCCTGCACGGCCTTGGGCACGTTGTTGTAGTAGGGGTTGCAGGCTTCGCGGGCCTGGAAATACACGTCGGGGTTTTGCGCGGTGCCGCGGATGGTGGGGTGGTCAGGGCTGAGGGCGCGGGACCGGAAGGCGCGGATGGCTTCTTCATTGGTCATCGCGCGCAGCACGTCGTCTTCCAGGGGGTGGAACTTGGCGACTTCATGCGAGGTGCGGAAGCCGTCGAAGAAGTGCATGAACGGCACGCGGGTCTCGAAGGTGGCCGCATGGGAGATAAGGGCGATGTCCTGGGCTTCCTGGACGGAGTTGGAAGCGATCATGACGAAGCCGGTCTGCCGACAGGCCATCACGTCGGAGTGGTCGCCAAAGATGGAAAGGGCGTGGGTGGCCAGCGCCCGCGCCGTAACGTGAAAACAGAAAGGCAGCAGTTCCCCGGCGATCTTGTACATGTTGGGGATCATCAGGAGGAGCCCCTGCGAGGCCGTGAAAGTGGTGGTCAGCGCGCCCGAGTTGAGCATGCCATGCACAGCGCCAGCCACACCGGCTTCGGACTGCATTTCGACGAGGCTTGGAACCGATCCCCAAAGGTTGGGACGGCTCTTGGCCGACCATTCGTCGCACGATTCCGCCATCGGCGAAGAGGGCGTGATCGGGTAAATGGCAATGGTTTCGCTCAGCCGGTAGGCTACGGAAGCCACTGCTTCGTTTGCGTCAAGGGTTGATGCTTTGGGGGATCGTACTGCTGTACTCGGCTCTTGGATGGCACTCATTGAACTACTCAAGCGCAAAGCGAGTCGGCGGACTGCCCCCGAATTGGCATACCCTGCCCATGGGTTGGCAGCCGTTTTTGCCCCGTGCGTTTGCATGTGCGATTCGGGCAGCAAAAAACCGGCGGCAGGTCGAGCCAGCCGCCGGTTTTTGAAAAAGGTGGTCTCCGTGGGAAAAGGTTCGCCCTTTACCAGGAGAAGAGGCCGCTCTGCGGCACCACAATCTGATCGCCAGGAACTACTTTCTCATCCTTCGACGGATCTTTTGAAATTTTCGTCGTGTCGATCTCTCGCGTTTTTCCCTCGCGCACGAGCTTCACATGCTTTTTGTCGGCGAAATCGTTGAAGCCACCCGCCGCGCCAATGGCGGACATCAACGTAAGGTCTGCGGTATATTGTAAGCGGCCTGCGGATTTCACTTCCCCGGTCACGTTCACAAGCCGGGTTCCGCCCCCTGGCGTGACGGTTACGATGGGAGAAGTAAAAATCTTTCCCTCTTTGAACTTGGTTTCGATCAGCTGTTGGACCGTGGAGGTATCCAGCCCGGAGACTTTGATTTTGCCGATGTAGGCGATGTTGAGCATCCCCCCGTCGTCAACTGCCTGCGAGGTGCTCACTGCGGAAACCTCTTCGCTGGGGACTCCCGCCAAGCGGATGTCTACCATGTCTCCCGCCCGAAGAACCGCTTGGGCAACCGATTGGGTTGCGGGCACTCCGGCGAAGCAGAGCCGGGGCGAGAACAGCGCTGTGGCCATCAGGAAAATGGCGAAGAAGGGGAAGAAGCGTTTCATCTTAGTAATCTCCGGGTTTCACAGTGACTTTTTCGGGAACCGGTTCGCCAGCTGGAATCTGCTTGATCAATTTGCGTTTTTTGCGCTCCGCGCTCGGTGTGTAGTAATCGTAATACTGGGTGTAATACTGGTAGCCGGAGTCGTGCTTGGTTTCGACGTTGTTCAGGACGATGCCCAAGAGGTGTCCGCCCACATTTTCCACCGCGCCCCTGACGCGTTGCAGCATCGCGCGGGGGAAGCGCCGGTATTGCACCACCATGATCGCGATATCCACTTCGCTGGCCAGGATGGATGCGTCGCTCACGCCCAGAATAGGCGGCGAATCGAAGAAAATCAGGTCGTAGTTGCCCCGAACCGTGGCAACCAGATCGATCATGCTCTGGGAATTGAGGATGCCGACGGCGTCTTCGGGAAGGTTGCCGCTGGGCAGGAAGGAGAGGCCTGGAAGGGTGGTCTTCACAATGCACTCGTCGAGCTTCCGCTGACCGGTAAGGACATCCGAAAGCCCCACTTCGTTCTCCAAGTCAAAGAAAGTATGTTGCGAAGGCCGACGCAAGTCAGCGTCCACGATCAGGACATTATAACCGCCCTTTGCACAGGTGACGGCGAGGTTGTTAAGCGTCGTGGATTTGCCTTCGCCAGGGCCGCCAGAAACCAGGGTCATGGTTTTGGCATTAGGGTTCTTGCTGTTGAACTCTATGTTCGTTCGCAAGATTCGATAGGCTTCAGCATCCGGAGCATCCCCCTGAAGTTTGAAAAGGGAGGTGATGCCTTTGGGAATGACCGCAAGGACCGGCGATTGGAGGTAGCGTTCGACGTCATCCAAGGTTTTGACGCTGGTGTCGAGGTACTCGATGAAGAAGGCCAGTACGACCCCGAAGAACAACCCAATGAACAGGGCGCCGCCCATGATGGCTATGACGTTGGGCTTGGAGGGATACATGGAAGGTTCTGCCTTCTCCCATATTTTGGCGACGTTGACCGTCATCTTCAACTGCACGCTCTGGGTGGAAAGGCGTTTCTCCGCCTCTTCCAAGACCCGCTTGGCTTTGAGGTAGTCGTTCTTGATGTTGAGGTATTCCTGGGACTGATTGGAAGTCGTGATGCTGCCCTGTTTGGTCGCCTTCATTTTTTCCTCGAACGCAGCCAAGTTTCCTTCGGCAATTTTCAGCCGGATGGACAGGGAGTTGCGCACGGAGGCGATGCCGTCAGCGAGTTGCTTGGAATAGACTTCCTTTTGAGCGCGCAGCGATTTGAGCCGGGGATGGTTCTCGCCAAGTCCGCCGTTGAGCAGGCGCGCTTCTTCGGAACTTGCCTCCTGGAATTGAGGTAAAACCTTGGAAATCGTTGGATCCGCAATATTCAGGGTGGTCATCGCCGTCATCAACTCCTCCGGCTTGAGCTTGGCGGTCTGTTCGAGTTGAATCTGCAACTCCCCGATCCTGGTTTTGATTTCGTTGAGTTGCTTTTCATCGTCGGGAACGACGATGCCTGGCCCAGCGGTCACTGTATCCGGCGACTCGGGATTGGGATCGTATATCCCTTCCTTTAGTCGAATCTTCTGCATTTCAAGCTGGGTCGCGTCGACGTTTTTCCGCTGGTTGGCCACTTCTTCCCTCAACTGCGCCAGAGCGGTGTCGCGAACTTGCATTTGGTCGTCCCGGCGCACTTTCTGGTAAACGACCGCGATCATGTTGGCGATATTAGCGGCCTCGACGCGGTCCGCGGAATAGACGCCGATCTCGATCAGGTCGGTGTTGCGGACCGGGGCTAACTTCAGGCGCCCGCGGAGTGCGCCGTAGATTTCTTCCTTGGGTTGGATGCTCCCGCCCTCTTGTGCGCTCCACGCTTCGACCAGTTTTAAGTTATCGATGACCGGATAGAGAATCTCTTTGCTCTGTATGATCTGGAATTGGGTGGGTTGCAGATTCGGGTCTCGCACGGTCCGGAAGGCGGCGGCATCGCCGCTGAAAATCTGGAACTGGCCATCGTCTGATTTCACTTCCATCGTCACCTTGGAGAAATACTGGCGGGTCAGGAAGAAGCAGGTCACCCCCGCCGTCACCATCACCAACATAAAAGTGATCACCAGAATCGCCCAACGAACGCGGAGAACCCGCCAATAGTCGAGAAAATGCAATTTTACTTCGCTGGTATCGTTCATATCGAGGTTGTTGGAAGCTGAGAAATTCTGGGTGTGCGAGAGACTACTTCGTGAAAGCAGTTATGCAAGCGGCACTTTTTCCACCGCGATCATTCGGCCCGCGCCAGCTAGTATTGGAAGGTTGCCCCCAGGTAATAAACATCTTTGTTGTATTCCTGAAGCGGGTCCGAAGAGTTCAACTGCGTCCGGCCGAAGCTCCCAAACAGCGTGAGGCTCTGGGAGAGCATATATTGCAAACCCACCGAGGCGCTGACAGCATCCTGCGTTGGAGAGAAGGACTGCGAACTGTCGGTGTGGGAGTAGTTTACGCCGGCCGTGCCGCGCAGTTTGGCCGAGAAAGCCTGGGTGAAGGATATCCCGGTCCGCACGCTCTTGCTCGTCGCGGCGACGTTTGATGTAGCGCCGTCATCGTAGCCATACCGCACGTCAAAGGCCATCGTGGAGTTTTTGGTGAGGGTATAGTTCAACGTAGATTCCGCATAGGGCGACGTCGTGCTGGGCTGATCCACCGCCTGGTAGTCCCGAGTGGTCGAACCCACCCGCACCGATCCCGAAAAGCGGCGACTCAATGTCACATCGGCCCCCGCCAAGGCATAATAGGTGTTCGAGTCTCTCTGAAAAAGGACCGAGCTGGAATTATTCGCGTCGAGATTATTATCGTAGGCGATATGAGAGAAACGCCCCTCCAACACGCCGGTCACAAGACGGGAGAAGGAGTAGCGCAGCGATTCTCCGAAGGTCTGGTTGAGGTTATTGTTCGACTGATTCGTCGAAGATTGTTCGTAAGTTCCATTGGCCGAATAGATCGTATCGGTGGAAAACCGGGGCGTCCATTGGTAGAGGAGATCGAATTTACTGCCCGCGACCAGGTAGCCGTTGCCGTTGGATTGCGTCAAGCCGTTCACGACGCTAAGCGTGGGCTGGTTGGTGTAGAGGCCGTTGACGACTGCGGATAACTGCGCGCGCGGAGTCAACTTGTACCCAAAAACAAGATTCAAACCGCCGGTGGGGATGAGTTGGTTCCCGCTGCGGTCCCAGTAATACTGACCTCCCGCATTTGCCCCAAACGAAAGCCCGAAACGAGATTGCGCAAGAAGCATATCCATCCCTTCCGAGAGGGACGTTATCAAACTCCCTTTGACCGGCGCTTGGAGAGGACTGCCCGAGGTGTTTTCGACATTGTCGTCGTAGCCCTGCTGGATGGTTGTCCCAAACGACAAAGGCTTCCGGTCAAACCTCCCTTGGCCAGGGGTGAAATCCAGCGGCGCATAGCCCATGCCGCCCGGCAGCGAAAAGCCTTCACCTTGATCGGAGCCTGCTGACTCCGCACTCGTACCCGTGGTCGCCGAGGCGCTGGAGGAAGAAGGGGCGATCAAAGGACTGATCACTGTGCCGCCTCCTCCGGTTTGCCCTGTGGTATCGATGGGGGGAGTCGAGGCCTCCTGAGCAAAGGCCACCGACGTGC
>Ga0316226_1005095_pt1 | contig 10121 bp, 17 predicted proteins | sample TBH18017metaG_FD_206009 | JGI IMG/M metagenome (GOLD analysis project Ga0316226, IMG submission 206009) | Freshwater microbial communities from Trout Bog Lake, Wisconsin, USA - TBH18017 | ecosystem: Environmental > Aquatic > Freshwater > Lake > Hypolimnion/Profundal zone | place: USA: Wisconsin... | reverse complement strand
TCTCTCCTAACCTTATCTGAGCATTAACTGCATCAAATAAACTCCCCTCAATGCGTAAGAACGCTTCTGCTGGTGTCTTAGGTTCCTGTGTTAAATACTTCTGATATGATCCAGCTGTTCCTTTCTTTTTAACAATTCTACTATTATCTATAAATTGTTCAGCAAGATCTCTTAAACTATTACCTTGCTCATCTATCATATCATAACTCTTACCAGTAGATTTGTCTTTATATTTACCAGGATAATACCACATAGCATCAATAAAATATCCACATTCTCCGGTAGCATTATCATCATATATGTTATCATATGCCTTAAATCCATATGTCTTTGGATTGTAAAACATTTCAGCAAAGTCTTGACTACCACCTTCCATGTCACCACCGGTACCCCAAACAACTGGACTACCAGTCATGATTGAACCATCTCTCCACGTAGGTTCTGTAAATGTATAAGATCCAATAAGATTTTCAAACTTACCACAATTATGAGTTATGGTGAAATCTTCAAGCATAAATAAATGATCAATATCATTATCACCTTCTAATGTAAATCCATAATAACTACCTCTTCCAATATTTTTTATTTCTATTTGTGTATTTAATGGATTAGATGTTGCAATCCAATCAGTAGGTGGTTTTTTTCTTTCTACTCTTACTGGTATCTTATTTATATCTCCTCTAATATTAATTCTATATACAACACCATATTTTTTTTCATTAGTTTTTTTATCAACCCAAGAAGATTTCTTTTGTTTTATTCTAACATACAAACCAAGTGTTTGACATAAATAAACAATATCATAAGATAATCTTTTATTCTTTTGTATTATTTCATAACTAAAGGAATAACTACTAGTTCCTTTACAAAGATATCCATCAGTATCTATTAGTCCAGCAAGTAATTGTAATCTATCTTCTGATGTTGTAAACGTATAATCGTATGGAATATGTTTATTTTTTATTAAATTATAATCAGATAATAACTGTTTAAATTTATTTTTAATATTAGGTTTTTCTAATATAGTTATTGTTTTACAATTATTTGATTTGTTTTTTATAAAATATTCATGATGTGATAATCCAATTTTACTTGAATAGTCTTTAATGAATTTTTCTATTTCCACATCCTTGTCACATACAACAACTGATGCATCTGCAGAATCACCATCACCAAGCCATATACCAATATAATACGGATCTATATTTAACTCTTTCTTATCAAATTCCAATCCAGAACTTTTAACACCATATAACGTCTTTCTTTTAGCCTTAACTAATGAATTAATCTCATTAATATTATATATCTTATAACCATCATCCTGTATATAATACTTAGTATTTGTCTTTTGTTCTAAGTATAATTTGTGTTTTGAGTTTATAGTATACGATATTCCTTTTTGTTGAGAAACTTCATACATATTATCATCAATACCACTACATAATCTTATTACTTTCTTTGGTTTAGAATCAATACCCATAACTAAATCACCAAGTATAATATCTTGAACATCTTTAAGAGTTCCATCATACATTAATACTTTCGTTCCAAAACCCAAACATTCTTCCCAACACGCTACAGTACAACTCTCACCAATACTTTTAAATTGATTGTCCTTAAAAGACATAGCTCTTATTTCAGATAAGTAACCATCTTCTATCTCTTGACCAAAATCATTAGTATACTTATATCCAGCCTTTATATAATCATGCCTATTAATTAACCTCCTCTTAGCAAAGTCTGTATTCTGATTTAAATGATTTACAGTTAACCACGTAGCATCAACAGTAACTTTGTAATGAGATGTTTCATAAGCACATAATATATTATTAGATGCTGGAATAAAATTATAATTATAAACTAAAACCCCTGCTGCATTAACATAAGTAATTCCTTTTCTTCTACTTTTTGCAATTATCAATCCCTGCAATGGATCTCCTTCATATTTACCCTCAGCAAAACATTCTTCCATCTCATGAAATAAATAATACTGATGATCTAAAAATCTTGGAAATGTTATAACCTTTCTATCAGATTTAGACTCCTTACCAGTAACTGGATCCATTGCCCTAGCTTTCATTAAACCAAAGTTTAACATAAAGTAATGCCTTCCAGTTATCCTTACTCCCCCTACTGTATATCCATTAAGACATCTGTCTTCCTCAATATTCCAATAGTCATGGTAATCCTTTGTTCCTACTGGAGCATTACAATAATAACCATGCTTTAAAAAATGCAATGCCGATTCACTAAATACTCTCGTATTTAAAAACTTTAAATACTCACTCTTAGTATTAGCTAATGGATTCTTTAAACCTGGATTAGTTAATGACCACGGTTCAGCTACATTAATACTACTCACTCTTCTTCATTTTAGGTTTTTCTCTACTAGACAATACTCCTCCACCCCTTATCCTTCCTTGTATCTCAGAATCTTTTTCTATCTCTTCTCTTAATTTCTTAATTTCTTTAAGCATCCCACCAAAGTTCTTTATGTTACTTTGTAACTGCATCGAACTATATACTGGTGTTCCATTTTTATTCATCAGGGTGAGATCCACAGACTCAAAATATGCTAACATTTTATTTACTCCTACCATTACAGAATCTAATGCTCTTGCTTCTACACTCTTCGATAACTCATTATACTTCACTATAGCCGCCTTTACTAACTCATCTTCCTTTACTTTCTTGTAAAGAGAATCATTTATCTTTATCCCCCTTATCGCTTCCTCATATCCAAAATATGGACTCTTTATATCACACATAAAGTAAACATAACTTAACTCAGCTATGGCTACATCTTTTCCCTTGCTCTTATCCCTATCATATAACACCTTAAAAGCTTCTATAGTTAATGCATACTCCGATACATTTAACTTGCCTCCATCAAAATCTAATAACTTCATACTACCTTCTCCCAACATGTCCCAGGAACTGTATACTCCCTCGGTAAATAACTATTGTAATCATCACTTAGTAAATTACATAAGTAAGCATACTTCCTACTCTGATGTATCTTCACCTGATAACTCGTCCCTACAGGTCTTATTATATCCCCCTTGGTAAACACATGATGCTCAAATAATAATATAAAACTTGACCAGTTCCTCCCTATATATACAAAATTGTGAAAGCATCTTATGACACTATCCTTCATTTCCTGACATTCCATAACAATCACTATTTATTTCTATTACAAAATTCTTACCACAATAACTACACCTGTAAACACTATACTCACTCCCCATACTAAACTCATTATACTTCATGCAATGTGGACATGTTGCCATACCATTATATATCTTTACTATACTGTCTACAAATACCCTTATTGCTTTCGTCATCTCCAATAATCTTTAGGACAATGATAATCCTTGTTTAATAACTTATCCCTTCCTTGCCACCTCCTTGGATCACACCCACATGAACTACACTTCTTTAACATTAAACTAAAATACATGCAACCCAAACAGATCCGTATCCTTTCTTGTAAAACAGAATCATCTGTCAACGAATACATCTCCCTAGAAATCCTCTCCCTTAAAGTCTGGATCTTTACAATATCCTTCATCCTTATTGTCCCTCGCCTTTAACTTAATCTGACTCTTGATAAAATCAATACTATACTTAACCTCATCTAACATCTCCCTGTAAACCTCCTCATCTTCTAAACTACAATCATCATCATGATTTAATACTATCTCGTCAAAGTGATCATTCAAATCACTCAACAAACTCTCTAATTCCCTCTTTGTCATCTTTATTATTTTTATCCTCTATTAACTCTATTTCATCCTTTATTAACCCAAATAACTTCCCACTTAAACTCCTTATCTTTACCTCGCTACCTACAAACGTCCCTAACCCACATATCTTTACTACTGGAAAATTATGATAAACAACATTCCCTCCTCCATGCTTTACATAAGCAGATGCCATATTGTCCCTTAATATAGAATAAGAACTCTCACATATGTTATGAACATCTGCTATACATAAACCATTCTTAGCAGCTATATCCTTTATTATAGACCTGCTAACTTTACTCACCATGACTCTTCTCCCCTAGTGAATTTAATACCTCTAACCTCAACCTCTCTAAATCTATCTCCTCTAAATCCTTATCATATACAGCCCTGAACCCTACCTCAGTCACCTCCTTATGATAAGCCAATACATGATAATCACCCATCTTCTCTTGTAAGAAATCCTGTACCTTAGCCACATCATCCCCACTATACGCCAATGGCATAGCTATTAAAAATATAGGCTTGTAATTAACCATTCAAACCTCCTTCCATTATCACCCTTAAATAACTCTCTATAAACAACACACAGTCATTTACCTTGTCTTCATCAGTTACCTGAATCCCCAAAACCTCCTCAATACCATCCAGTATCTCGTAAGCATCATCTAAATAATCTTCTTCCATCTTTTGCTAAATATTAAATTAATAACCTGTTGTCCCGTCACGGCTCGAACATGAACTCTTCTGGACCAAAACCAGACGTGTTGCCAATTACACCACGGGACAATTTATATTACCCTGTCTGTACTACCTCATAATTACAATACATACACACAGTTGCCCAACATAATATCACCTCCCCACAATTAGGACATACCATCAACACATCTTCCTCCACTACTCTACCTCCCAACTTATTACCAACTCACTACCCCTCTTACTATCCAAACATACATACTCCACCAACTTCCCATCTACTACAACACCCTTATCCTCCAACTCATTCATGTACCTATTCATTACATTCTTCTTCCAACCCAACTCCTCCTGTATCAACTTTAACGATATCTCATCCATTACCTTATTACTCACCACATCATGTCCTACACCTAAATGATTCTGCCTGTAATCATCATACATACACAATATCCTAGACAATAACTTCATCCCATTGTCACTTAACCTAAACTTGAAATTGTTAAACAAATATAAAAACTGTAAGTAAAACTTTATCTTACTACACTTTATAACCGGTATCTTCATATTCCTCCTTATTTTAAAATACAAAGATAATACATATTTTTAAAATATCCAAATTTTTTTTAATGTATTTTTTTAATACCCCACCTTACCCTAGAAAATTGGGCATACCGATATGTCATAAATATCCCGGAAAATTAAAATATGTCAAACTTTAGTAAGGGCTTTTTAAATGTTTACGATAACCCAAAGGATCCCTCATTAAACCCTCACTAGGCTTCGCCAAATTGGTTGTACGGGTACATGGTGTATTTGAGGCTAAATTGGTTTTCACAAATTTATTAATTAAAAATTCACTTTATTATGAAAACAGAAGAGATTAAGAGTAACTACGCGTTACAATCAGGACAAGTATTAGTTGTAGACATTAAGCCAACTAAGAATGAATCAATCGTTAAATTGCAAGTAGCAAGCTTGAGAGAGTCAGACAATGTTCAAGCAAAGTTAATGAAGGGAGTATTAGGCTGGGAAGGCAGAGTAATGACTGCGTTTATGTCAGCTAGTTCAAACATGAGTATTAAAGCAGGCGATGACTTATGTAAAGTTGTTGGATCTCCTTTAAAGATTTGTGTAAGAGAAAGCTTAACTCCATTTGGAACAAAGGATAACTATTCTATCAGAGAAGGTAGAGATGGTAATCCAGACCGTTACAAGTTAACAGATAGCGGAGAGAAGTTTTACTCACAAACGTTTGTAGGAAATGCATCTGATTCAGATGTAAAGTTACCAAGAACAAAGGATTTACTAAGTGATGAAGTTGTTGTAAGACAAGCATCAGCAGTTGAGCCAAAGGTAGCTATTAATTAACATTGACAAAGGGAGGTCTAACGACCTCTCTTTTTTACTAAACTAAAACTTAAACTTATGCCAAGATTTATAACAGACCTAGACGATACTATCCTATATGGGAAGTACACTGGATTAAACATATACGATGTTGCTATAGAAGATCCTGAGTGGATTAAATGCAAACATGACGATGGTTGGGATATTCCTTCAGAGTTAATGTCTGAAGTTCTAGTAAGACTAGAGGAGTTAGAATGTCCTGCAACCTGGTAAGAGCATTCTTTATTGTAAAATTATTCATTTAAAGGGAGTTGTTGTAAGCTCCCTTTTTTATTTTTCTCAAACCTATTTCATCACGATATCGTGACAGATTTGCCATTTTCATCACGGTTCCGTGACAAGGCAAATTGAGCTATTATAAGTCTAATAAGGCAAAGCTCATTTAGTGAGAAAAGTTACTTTATAGAGGAATAAAGAACCTTATTATTTTCATAATAAGACAAGACATATTTTGTTAACTCAGTTCCCTTAAATAAGTTTTTAATATCACTACTTATAAACTTACCAGAATAAGTTAAGTATGGATTCAACACCCAATAATTAGTATAGGGCTTATCAGAATCCCTTACCTTAAACACCCCGTAAACACCGATGTTAAACAACTTATCTAAGATGTCTTTAACTCTGTTAATGCCAATGCCAAACTCCTCAGCAAGATACCTAACAGTCGTCTTATCACTCAGTGGCTGTAAACTGTTAGTGTCTCTCTTTGCTAACAACATCATCTTTACAACAACATATACTCCGTCTTTACCAACTTTCTCATGCAACAACTCCAATGCGTGCTTGTTATGAGTATTGTACCTGTAATTACGATCGTATAAATATTCCTTACCAGATGGAGCGTCTTGTCTATCTTTTACAAACTCTCCTGTAGATTGATCTAGTACGCCTCGTACTTGCTCATCTCTTAATAATTTACCGTTATCTCTGTACATATATTATATTATTTCTTACAAAGATACAACATTTTTTATCAAAAAACAAATTTCTGAAAGAGTTAATTGCCTAGGAAGAGAGAAGGGGAGACACTCCTCTCCTCTCCTAAAAGGCTCTTTTTCAGTAGGGTACAATTAAATAAAAATTGGAATAAATAGATAAACTAATTAAAAACTTAAGAATATGGAAAGATTAATAGATTTAATGCTAGTATTTATATTATTTTTAGCATTTACGTTATACAACACGTATGAATACAATAGTTATTATGACTCTAATGGTAATAGGTTACCAAATGAAGCTGTAAGGGCGTTAGTAAGGAGTCAATATGTTTATATAGGAAAAGAAGATAGTATATTAATAGTTAAACACTTTAAAAGATGAATATGAAAGAAATAGACGAAGCTATAGAATATTTAAGATTTCAAGGTTATACAATAACTAAGAGAGAGGGCGAGTATGGTGTGTTAGCGATAGATGATCCAGATCCCGAGTTGTTATTGAGTAAGGAGGGGGTAATAGAGTTTGCTGATTCATATGCGAGGAATATATATGAGTAAAGCAGATATTTAATTAATTGAATTACAAATTTAAACTTAAATTAAAATGGAAAAATTATTAGAGGTTGTTCAAAAAGATGGAGAAGATGAATATATTATTAAGATTAATAATAAATCAGCAATGTATTTATATTTAGAATCAAAGTATTCACGACTTGTCTATTTAAGTTCTACTCATGGCACCTGGACAGATTTTAAGGATAATGTACTACAAGGCTTTTTAAAATTAACACTAAAATAAATAGGATATGAAGAGAAACTGGTTACTTATAGCATCACTGTTATTAATGGTGGTGCTATCATCTTGTAGTAGACATTATAAATATCAAGTTGTACATACTAATAATAGAGTTGAAGTAATAAGTACTACTGGTGATGATTTAGTTATAGATGACAAATTGATATTAGTTAATAAATGTCATTGTGACGAATATGCTTATGATGTAAAGAGTTTTAGATATATATCATTAGATTACGACTATAATAAGAAAGTTGATAGAAATAATAAGATAATTATATTAATATTCATTAGTATAGTTATCTTTACACTATTATTTCTTATAATATTTAATTATTTTCAATATTATACTAGAATAAAAGGAAAAAAACAATTAGTAAGAACAAATGAAATGGCTAATAAGGTAAATGATTTACCATTAGTATTAACAGATAAAGTTGTAACACCTTTAAATAGTCGTAGAATAGGAGCAAATGAATTAAATCAAGTTGCTATGGAAGGTATTAAAAATCTTAATAATTGTAAAATAGGAATAGAAACACATCAAATAAGTAAAGAAGCTGAAAACAATTTAAAAAATGTTAACGCATGGAGAAATAACTAAAAATTCTGGTTATGGTTCTGGTTATGGTTAACAATATCAATCCCTTTTAATTAATAGATTTTTGGGGCATACAGGCTTTGATTTCAGAGATTTGGGTTATTACTTAGGTAGAGACATGATATTATCTCTTTAAACGTTATATTAAAGCTTTAAACGGCAAAACAGTGAATATTGAAGATGGCTTTGCAGTTATGTCATCGATGAGAAACAGCAACAAGGTTGTTGGTATTTCAGTTGCAGAGGAATTAGTTCTACAAGCAGCGTAATAACTGGATTGATGTTTCCTAGTTCATTAAAGACTAGGTGGTGGAAGTTGACCGAGCTGGTCAGCCCTGTTGGAAACGACTATCTATTGGACATGGAGAAAACTATGTAACCTACACCTATGAATAAAGTAATAATTTGGGCTAGGAAAGACATCGGTTCGATTCCGATATGCTCCACGATATAAACAATTAAAACTAAATAAGATCTCAAGGTTATACAATAACTAAGAGAGGGGAAAGTATGGTGGAATTAGCGATAGATGATCCAGATTCCGAGTTGTTATTGAGTGAGGCTGATATGCTGGAGTTTGCTGATGCATATTTTAGAATGGTATGAAGTTGATAAGAAGTAAATATTGAACATATTAATAAATAATTAGAAGTAGGATTATTTGAAGCATTAAAATTACTTAAATAACTTAAAAATAACTAAAATGAAAAAAGAAACAACTAAACAAATCAAATTATTAAAAAAATACGGAGTTAATAATTACTCTGTTGATGAAAATGAAAAAATTATTATCAATGGTAGTTTGTATTTAAGGTCATTGCAAACTTGTGACAAAGACTTTTTGAAAGATACTACTATCAATGGTGATTTGGATTTAAGGTCGTTACAAAGTTGTGACAAAGACTTTTTGAAATATACTATTATCAATGGTGATTTGTATTTAAGTTCGTTACAAACTTGCGACAAAGATTTCTTGAAATATACTATTATCAATGGTGATTTGGATTTAAGTTCGTTGCAAAGTTGTGACAAAGACTTTTTGAAATATACTACTATCAATAGTGATTTGGATTTAAGTTCGTTGCAAAGTTGTGACAAAGACTTTTTGAAATATACTACTATCAATAGTGATTTGTATTTAAGTTCGTTGCAAACTTGCGACAAAGAGATATTAAGAAAAAACGTAAAACAATTAAAATTAGGATATAATAAAAAAGGTAGCTATTGCTATTTTGATGGAATATTAAGCAAAGTTATAGCAGTAACAGAGAAAAAAGGATATACTATTTTTACAACTCCTTTTGAATTTATTGTTAAAAAAGGTAGATATACTGCTCATGGAAAATCAGTAAAAGAAGCAATAAAAGATGTTGAATTTAAAGCCATAACACAGAAGTTAAAGAAAGCACCAATAAAAGAAGATACTATTATAAATATTCAATATTATCGTACAATAACAGGGGCTTGTGAACAAGGTTGTAGGTCTTGGATAAACCGAAATAACATTGAAGTAACTGAAATAAAAGCAAAAGATTTACTGCCATTGCTTGAGAAAGCCAATGCTTACGGACTTAATAAATTTAAAAAATTAATAACTTGGTAAAATGAAAAGAACTAAACAAATTGATGATTTTTGTAAATATGCAGAAATTTCTATCGAACAATTTTATGGAAAAAAAAAAGTAGGTGGCTATTTATATTTGAGTAATCTAACAAGTATCCCTGATGGCTTTAATCCTACTGTAGGTAGCTCTTTAGATTTGAGTAGTCTAACAAGTATTCCTGATGGTTTTAATCCTACTGTAGGTGGCTATTTATATTTGAGTAGTCTAACAAGTATCCCTGATGGTTTTAATCCTACTGTAGGTGACTCTTTATATTTGAGAAGTCTAACAAGTATTCCTGATGGTTTTAATCCTACTGTA
>Ga0316226_1005091_pt1 | contig 10129 bp, 6 predicted proteins | sample TBH18017metaG_FD_206009 | JGI IMG/M metagenome (GOLD analysis project Ga0316226, IMG submission 206009) | Freshwater microbial communities from Trout Bog Lake, Wisconsin, USA - TBH18017 | ecosystem: Environmental > Aquatic > Freshwater > Lake > Hypolimnion/Profundal zone | place: USA: Wisconsin... | reverse complement strand
GCACTTGAGCCACGGCATCCAGAGCTTCATTCAGACCCTCGGCGTTCGCACCCGCAAAATCGCCGAACCGCTTTCCTTCGCCAGCCCTTATTTGGCTGGTCTCATCTTCCTTGGATACGCTTCCATCCCTGTGGCGAGCTTCCTTGGTATCATTAAACCCATTCTCGCTCACTAAACATGGCCACGCTCGACTCCAAAATTCCATCCGGCCCGCTTGAGAAGAAGTGGGAAAAGCACAAGTTTGAAAGCAAGCTCGTCAACCCGGCCAACCGCCGGAAGTACACCATCATCGTTGTCGGCAGCGGCCTCGCGGGCGCTTCCGCAGCCGCCAGCCTTGGCGAGATGGGTTACAACGTAAAATGCTTCTGCTATCAGGACAGCCCCCGCCGGGCGCACTCGATTGCAGCGCAAGGCGGCATCAACGCCGCCAAGAATTACCAGAACGACGGCGACTCCGTGCAGCGCTTGTTCTATGACACCATCAAAGGCGGCGACTTCCGCGCCCGCGAAGCCAACGTGTATCGCCTCGCCGAGGTCAGCAACAGCATCATCGACCAGAGCACCGCGATGGGCGTTCCCTTTGCCCGCGAATACGGTGGCCTTCTTGCCAACCGCTCCTTCGGCGGCGCGCAGGTTTCCCGCACGTTCTACGCACGCGGCCAGACCGGCCAACAGCTTTTGATCGGCGCCTACTCCGGCCTCTGCGCGCAGATCGCCGCAGGCACCGTCACGATGTTCCCGCGCACAGAAATGCTCGACCTCGTCGTGGTTGACGGCCATGCCAAAGGCATCGTCGTTCGCGACATGGTCACCGGCAAAATCGAAGCGCACGCAGGCGACACCGTCCTCCTCGCGACGGGCGGCTACGGCAACGTCTTCTATCTCTCCACGAACGCCAAGGGGTGCAACGTCACGGCAACGTGGCGCGCCCACAAAAAAGGCGCGTTCTTCGCCAACCCGTGTTACACGCAGATCCACCCGACCTGCATCCCGGTTCATGGCGACTTCCAGAGCAAGCTGACCCTGATGTCCGAGTCGCTCCGCAACGACGGCCGCGTCTGGGTTCCCAAGAAAAAGGAAGACTGCGGCAAGCCTCCGGGCGAGATCGCGGAAGAAGATCGCGACTACTATCTCGAGCGCAAATACCCGAGCTTTGGCAACCTCGCTCCGCGTGATATTTCCTCACGCGCCGCGAAACAGGTCTGCGACGAAGGCCGCGGCATCGGCTCGACCAAGCTCGGCGTTTACCTCGACTTCAGCGCCGCCATCAAGCGCTTGGGCGAAAGCACCATCCGCGAACGCTACGGCAACCTCTTCGACATGTATCACAAGATCACTGGCGAAGACGCTTACAAGCAGCCGATGCGCATCTTCCCCGCCGTGCATTACACGATGGGCGGCCTCTGGGTGGACTACAACTTGATGTCCAACCTCCCCGGCCTCCACGTCATGGGCGAAGCCAACTTCTCCGATCACGGCGCGAACCGCCTCGGCGCCAGCGCCCTCATGCAGGGCCTCGCCGACGGTTACTTCGTGATGCCCTACACCATCGGCAACTACCTCACCTCGCTGAGCGGGCCGAAAGTGACCACCGATCACCCGGAATTCGTCAAGGCGGTCGATGAAGTCAAAGCCCTCACGGAGAAACTCCTCTCGATCAAAGGCAAACGCTCCGTGGATTCCTTCCACCGCGAACTCGGCCTCCTGCTCTGGGAAAAATGCGGCATGGGTCGGACCGAGCAGAGCCTCAAGGAAGCGTTGGAGAAAATCCCGAAAATCCGCGAGGAATTCTGGAAGAACGTCAACGTCCTCGGCGACGGCAACGACCTCAACCAGTCCCTCGAAATGGCCGGACGCGTCGCCGACTTCCTCGAATTCGGCGAGCTCATGTGCCTCGACGCCCTTGAGCGCAAGGAATCGTGCGGAGGACATTTCCGCGAGGAATACCAGTTCCCCGACGGCGAAGCCAAACGCGACGACGAGCACTTTGCCCACGTGGCCGCCTGGGAATACGTCGGCGACATCAGCAAGTCCGTCCGCCACATCGAACCGCTTAACTACGAGAATGTTCACCTGGCTGTCCGCAGCTACAAATAATCATGTCTGACCATCTGAATCTGACCCTGAAAGTTTGGCGTCAAAAGAACGCCAGCACGCCCGGCAAGTTCGTCGAGTATCCCGCGAAAGGCATCCCTACGGATTGCTCCTTCCTGGAAATGCTCGACATCGTGAACGAAACCCTCGTTCCGCAGAACATCGAGCCGATCGCCTTCGACCACGATTGCCGCGAAGGCATCTGCGGCATGTGCTCGCTCGTCATCAACGGCGTGGCCCACGGCCCCGAACGCGCCACCACCACCTGCCAGCTTCACATGCGGCACTTCAAGGACGGCGACACGATCTACATCGAGCCGTGGCGCGCCGGAGCGTTCCCGCTCATTAAGGACCTCATCGTGGACCGCTCGGCCTACGAGCGCATCCAGCAAGCCGGCGGCTTCATCACCGCCCGTGCCGGCTCCGCGCCCGACGCCAACTCCGTGCCGATTCCCAAGCAGAACGCCGACTCCGCCATGGACGCCGCCGCCTGCATCGGCTGCGGAGCCTGTGCCGCCGCCTGCCCCAACTCGTCCGCGATGCTCTTCGTCGCCGCCAAGGTTTCCCACCTCGCCCTGCTCCCGCAAGGACAGCCCGAGCGGACCCGCCGCGCGCTGAAGATGGTCACGACGATGGACAAGGAAGGCTTCGGCAACTGCACCAACTACTACGAGTGCGAAGCCGTCTGCCCCGCCGAGATCAAATCGTCGTTCATCTCGATGCTCAACCGCGAATACGTGTTTGCGGCAGCCCGGGACGCCGTTTCGGTGATCTAGGCGAGGAAAGGCGATAGGTCTTATACGACCCATGGGACTTATAGGACGCATGATATCACAAAGCGGAGAACGAAAGTTCTCTGCTTTGTTTTTTGCCGGATCGCGGCGGCGACAAACGCCCCCTTAGCAAAGTCAAAGGGCAAAGGCGAATACGAGATCACGCTTCCCGTGGATAATCTTTCGCATCCGCGTATTAAAAAGCTCGCGTCTGGCCCGCGTTAAGGAACGCCGTTCGGGTCAGTTTTTCAGCGCCACCTTGCACAACACCGTCGTCCCTCGCCCCGGTGCCGAGTCGATCTTTAGCGTGCCGCCGATCAGCCCTGCCCGATAGTGCATCGTGCTGAGTCCAATCCCCCTCACCCCTTTGGATTCCGGCCGGAATCCCGCGCCGTTGTCCGAGATATAAACCGTGAACGCCTCCTGCGTAGTGCGAAGGCGCACGGTAACGTAGTTTCCGCCGCTGTGCTTGGCGGCGTTGTACATCGCTTCATGCACGATGCGGTAGAGGTGATTCGGCGTCTTCCGGTCCGTCAGTTGATCCGGCCACATCCCCTCGATCCCGCACCGCACCGGGAATGCCTCGCAGACATTGGCTGCAACCCGCCGCAGATTTTCGACAAAGTTGTCGCCGGTGAGGGAGGGCGGCGCGAGGTTGTGCACCAGGTCGCGGGTGGACATCGCCAGCTTTTTCGTGAGTTCGGCGACGTGCGCAGCGATTTTCTCCTGGGTGGGATCTTCGTCCTCCAGCTTCTTGTGCAGCAGCTTGGAGATGAGCGAAACCGCCGCAAGCTCCTGGCACAAATCGTCGTGCAAATCCGTCGCGATTCTCCGCATCTCGCGTTCGCTGATTTCCACGACTTCTTTCTCCAGCCTTTTTCGTTCGGTGATATCGCGCAACCTGCCAAACACCCCTGCCACTTGGCCGTCTTGACCGTGAAGAACGTCATGCGTGACAAGGTATGGCGTTTCGCCGCGAGGTGATTCTATGGTCAACTCACAGCTTTGCTGCGTTCCATTGTCGAGCGCGGACTCCTCCTGTTCCAAGATTGCGCACGCCGCTTCGCGCGGAAAGATTCCCGCGACGCATCGGCCGATAATCCGCGTGGACGGAAGCCCGAGCATTTGCGCAAAGCTGGAGTTTGCCATTCTACATACCCCCTCCCCATCGCGGTAGTATATAGGGTCGGGGTCCGTATCGATAACCGCCGCCAATATCGCGAGACGTTCGGAGCGGGTGGGAACTGCCTGCCGTGTTTTGTGTGTTACGGCATCACAACCGATTTGTGCGGTGTTTGTGCTCATTTCCGCTGGGGGTTCGCAACTCGCACCAACGGCACGCGTCCCCCGAGTGCAACAACCGAGTTTCCCTCCCCGGCAACCCGGTTTTTATACCAGTTCGGGATGAGGCCGCTATGACCCGCAGAGTTTGCAGCCAACAGCCGACGATCGAGCAAAATATAAATCCTATAGGCCCTATAAGTCCCATGGGTCCTATAAATTCCGCTCTCTCCTGGCGGAATATCTACAACCGCGTAATGCTCTTCTGCTGTTGCGGTTTTGCGAGCGGCGAAACCAACGGGAATTGGCGGTGCCGCGTCAGGGTCAACGCCAGCGTCGGGTCTTCCGCGCGGTATTGGTGCAGCTTGTTTCGCAGGGTGCGGACGCTGATCTTCAGCAACCCAGCGGCCCGCGTCCGGTTTTGGTTCGTGACCTCCAGCGCGCGCAAGACCTGCCGCTTTTCGAGTTCTTCGAGCGTGAGGAGCGGCTCGGCAGCGGCTTCCGCCGGGAAGCGCGGCTCGGCAAAACGCTTCACCCCAGACTCTGCGCTCTCGCGCGAAGCGGTGGCGCGACGGCCATTCAACCACTCGAATGCCTCCGCCTCGATCTTGGCTCCGCCTTCGCCCAGGATGGCCGCCCGCTCCAGCACGTTTTCCAGTTCCTTCATGTTGCCTGGCCATGAATACGCCATGAGATGCCGCAGCGCCTCATCGGAAATTCCCGAGGGCCTTCCGCTGCAACTCCCCTCCAAGCGCTCCATCCAATCGAAAACCAGCACCGGCAGATCCGATATCCGCTCTCTCAAGGGCGGCACATGCAGCACGGTGCCGTTGAGGTATTGGTGCAGATCGGCCAAAAACGTCCCGCGCGCAACACAGCCAGCCAGATCGCGTTGGGTGGTGCCAACCAGACGGACATTAACGCTAATGCGATGTTCGCTGCCGGCGCGAATCCATTCCCCTGCTTGCAACACACCGAGAAGTTTTACCTGAATGCACATGGGAAGTTCGGAAATCTCCTCCAGCATCAGGGTTCCGCCGTGCGCAAGCTCCAGCCTTCCGCCTCGCAAGACGCGGCGTCCCCCGCCATCTTCGCACGTTTCGGTGATCCTGCCGAAAATCTCATTTTCCAGGCGCGCTTCGTCGGGCTCGGAACAGTTGACCCGGACAATGGGCCCGTTGGCACGCACGCTCGACCGATGCAGCATTCCGGCGACCTGACCTTTCCCCGTTCCTTTTTCGCCGGCGATCAATACCGGGGTGTCTGTTCCTGCCACTTTTCCCACAAGCGAACGAAGGTGCCGGATTCCAGGAGAATCGCCGATCATTTCCCGGTTGCAGCATAGTTCGCTTTCCAGATAGCGGCGAACTTGGAGATCATGTCGATGCGTGGCGGCCCGTTCCATCGCCGCCTTGAGCGCTTCCAGCGAAAACGGTTTGGTCAGGTAGTCGAACGCCCCCGCGCGCAAACAGCGAATCACCGCTTCGCCAGTTCCGTTGCCCGTCAAAACCAGGGCAATCGGCGGAGGCTCCATCCGGGCGGCCCGATGCAATAATTCACTGCCGTTGCCATCCGGGAGCTCGAGGTCCACCAGGATGAGGTCGAAAAACTCCTGCTTCATCAGGCAATCGGCTTCCGACAGAGTCCCGGCGGAGCAAACCGAGAATTTTTGCGAACGCAAATAGGATTCCAGCAGTCTGCGTCCGGAGGCTTCATCATCGACGATCAAAATTTTTTCGAAATTCATAAGGCGGCCAGAATATCCCGCCGGAAAAATTGAACAATCGGGTCACGGCACGTTGTGCAAGTGAGCCTTTCCCTGAACGGGCCTATACCTTCCGCCCGAACTTTTTTTCCAGCTCCGAGTAGGAAATCTGGATCATCGTCGGGCGACCGTGCGGACAGCAGTAAGGCAGGTCGCACTTCAGCAGGTCTTCGATGAGGCGAATCAGCTCGGGCTCGCGCAGATTGTCGTTGGCTTTGACCGCGTGGCGGCAGACCGTTTTCGCGATCACGTCCTCGCCGAGTCGCAGCTTGGAACTTTGCGAACTGACCTCGCGTAACTCATCGATCACATCGCGTAGTAACTGCTGAGGTTCATCGGACCGGACGAATTGCGGGATGCTGTCGAGCTTCCACGTTCCCGCGCCGAAGCCCTCCACGCCGATGCCCATCTTCTGGAGCGTTTCGAGATTCTGCTCCACCCAATCGCTGTCGCGCGGCCCGAGTTGGAGGGTTTGCGGGATGAGCAACCGCTGGCTCGGGACTCCGAGGTCTTCCATCCGGCGGCGCAGTTCCTCGAACAGGATGCGTTCATGCGCCGCGTGCTGATCCACGAGCACCAGACCGCCTGCATTTTCCATGACAACGTAGAGTTTCCCCAACACACCGAGTATGCGGAAGCGCTGTTTCGGCGCGGGCTCCGGCGGCACGGCCCCGGCAGGAACCGGCGACTGTGGCGGGATGACCGCCGGGGGGTGAGTCAGCGCCTCGTCCAGATTTTCCGGGAGCGCCAGGGCGGCATGGGGTTTTTGAAATTGGGTGAGGCCGGTCGGTAGAAGAGGTTCTTCGGGCTGGTGGTAGGCGGCCATCCCGGGGAGAGGAATGGGACTTATGGATCCTATGGGACTGATGGGACTTATCGGTGCTGCAAAGGCGCTGCTCCATTGGGCGCGGTCGCTCTCCAGGGTCCGCACAATGGCCTCCACCAACGCCTCGCGCACGGCGGATGGTTCGCGGAACCGCACCTCGCGCTTGGCGGGATGCACGTTCACGTCCACCGCCGCCGGGTCCATTTCCAGGAAGAGGAATGTTACCGGGTATTGTCCTTTCATCAACGCGGTGTGGTAGCCCTCGCGCAGTCCGTGGTTGAGCGTCGTGTTCTCCACCGCCCGCCCATTGACGAACACCAACTGCTGCGCCCTCGACGAGCGGCTGACACCGGGTTTGCCCACAAAACCGCGAATCGAAATCCCATGAAACGCAATCTCGGGCACCTCCAGCAATTCTTCCGCCAATGCGCCTCCCCAAAGGTCGCGGATGCGGTCGCGCAGATTGGCAGCGGGCGGGAGCGCAAACACCGTTCGCTCGTCGGCCAGTAATGCAAAACCCACCTCCGGGTGCCCCAACGCCTGCAATCGAAGTTGATGCTCCACATGGCTCGATTCCGTGTTTTCCGTCCGCAGGAATTTCCGGCGCGCGGGCAGATTGAAAAAGAGCGAGCGCACTTCGATCTGCGTTCCGGGAGCGTCCCCGCCGTCGCGCACGTAATCGATCTTGCCGCCTGTCACCATGATTTCCGTCCCCGCCTCCGCGCCGTGTTCGCGGGTGGAAAGCCGGAACCGCGCGACGCTCGCGATGCTGGGAAGCGCCTCGCCGCGAAAACCCAGCGTGTGGATCGATGCCAGGTCCGCGCCTGTCCGGATTTTGCTCGTGGCGTGGCGTTCCAGACAAAGCAACGCATCGTCCCGATCCATTCCGCAGCCGTCATCGACCACGCGGATCAGCGAAATACCTCCACGCCGCATCATCACCTCGATCCGCCGGGCCCCGGCGTCGAGCGCGTTCTCCACCAGTTCCTTGACCACCGAGGCGGGCCGCTCGACGACTTCACCCGCCGCCACTTGGCTGGCCACTTCTTCAGACAAAAGTTGGATACGGCTCATGGATGAGGATGAAAGGCGGAAACACAAAGAGGATCCGCAGATTTCGCAGATTGACGCAGATTTTTAGGAAATAAGAAAGGCCGGATCACGAACACGCCCGTTTCATGCCACTTTTCTTCAAGGAAATCCGCCAGAATTTGCGAAAGCCGCAGAGAAAAACCAGCGCTTTGTCATTTTGATTCACCACACCGCTGGCGCAGACGACTCACAAGGGGGATGTTTTTGGGTTATTGGCTCGATATGATATGCGTGCTCTTCGCCGACGCCACGTTGTGGTACGCGCCCATCCCGAATTCCCGCATGATGTGATCGACGTGCCATCGAACGGGCGTCCCGCGCGGAAGTTTCCTTGCAATGCACGCGAGATGTAAGAGACACCGGTTTGCCTTGTTCATGGTCATCACTGCCTCCTATAGATAGTTTCGGTTGCGGACGTGGAGCGGACGGATGTTTGGGAAAAAGCAGGCAAAATCGTCGCAAATTCGAGGGAAAAGCAGCGCCCGAAGCTGCCCTATTTCGCGGACGGCACCGGGTATTCCGGGTAGTGGCTCTGGAGTTCGTTGAGCGTCTTGGCAGCCAGCTTCGCGTCGTCGGCTTTTTTATAGGCCAGATAGGCTTGGGAGAGCGCTTTCGGGGTGATCTCCGGGTCGTCGCCGAAGACCAGCGAGACGCTGTAGTAGAGCTTCGCCGCCGGGAGGTAGTTTCCTCGCGCCATGGCGATGTCCCCGGAGAGCATCCGGCCCTGGGCATTCAGGCGGCCCTCGGGTTGGAGGGCGAGCGCCGCGTCCGCCGATTTTTGAGCTTCGTCAAAATGCTTTGCGCCAAGTTGGGCCTCGCCAAGCGAAAGATGCCCGGTGGCCTGCTGGGACGGTTCGGTGACTTTCCCCAAGTAGGTCTTGAGAGCGCTTTCGGCTTCAGCCCATTTTGCCATTTTCGCGCGGGCACTTCCGAGAAGCAGCCAGTCTTCGGGCTGCAATTCTGTCGGGCTCGCCTGGGTGACGAGCTTGGCGAGGTATTTCTCCGAATTGATGGCATCGCCCGCCTGGAAAAACTCCGAACCCGTCCACCGCAGAAATTCGGCGGGGACTGTGGTCTTTGTCTCGTTGGCTTTGTCCACCTCCGCGGCAAGCCCCTTGCAGTTTTCCAGGAATCGATGCGCTTGGAGAAGGCCAAGCGTCGCCTTCTCGCCAAAATGCTCCTTGTCGAGTTTTCGCGCCTCTTCCAGCGGGTGAATCGCGTCCTTGTAGCTCTTCGTATTAATAGCTGCCCACCCGATCCAGTAGTTGGCCTGACCGGCTCGCGGGCTGTCAGGGAACTCGCTCAGGAGACGCTTGAAAGAATCAACCATTCCCCGGTAGTCGCTTCGATCCCCAAGGATGAGGGCCTTTTGCTGGAGGGCCAGTTCCCGTTCCTTGGAAGCTTGTGGATAACGGGCGAGCAGGGAATCGAAATCAGCTAGCGCGGATTTGAAATTCTTGCTCTGCTGGTAGCACTGCGCGCGCTGGGCCAGCGCGGTGGCAGCCAGTTTGTGAACGGGGTATTGGCTGATGAACGCCGAAAACGCCTGGATGGCTGCGGGATTATCATGCACCTGCGTCTGGCACCACCCCAGCTTGAAGAGCGCTTCGGCCTTCAGCGCGGGTGCAAGGCGCGAGGCGTCCAGCGCGGCATACATCGGGGCGGCCGCCGCGTAATTTTTCGCTTTGTAGAGCGATTCCGCCTTCAGCAGGATCAGTTGATCGTGTTTGTCGTCGATCTCAGGATTCTGCGTCAGGTAGGCATCCACTTCCTCCATCAATTTGGGATCGCCCGCGTTGTAAAGTGTGATGAGCCGGTAATATTTAGCGTCCTTGACGTAATCCGAACCGGGGTGGTCGGTGACGATCTTATCGTAAAGCGAGAGCGCCGCCTTGTCCTTGCCGAGTTGTCGGTTGGAGTTGGCGACGATGAGCAGCACTTCGGGCTGGGCTTCGGCGGAGAACTGCGTTGTGGACGCCGAGTAGGAATCGACGATCTGCTGGTAGCTCTGGTTTTTGTAGAACGCCCTCAGCAGACTTACCTCGGCCACTTCCCCCCAAACCCCCAACTCCGGCATCTCCAGGGCGTGCTTGAGGGTGGTGACGGCTTTGTCACTCTTGTTCATTTCCAGCAGGAGCAGACCTTCGCGGACCGTTGCCTCGGCTTTCAAGGCCGGCTTGGATGTCTCCTGGATGAGCTTGTCAAATTGCGCGAGCGCTTCCGTCCTGCGACCGGAGTCGGCCAGCAGCCGGGCCAGTGCGAAGCGGCTGGCTTCGAGGAACGGGTTGTCTTTGGCGA
>Ga0316226_1005083_pt1 | contig 10135 bp, 5 predicted proteins | sample TBH18017metaG_FD_206009 | JGI IMG/M metagenome (GOLD analysis project Ga0316226, IMG submission 206009) | Freshwater microbial communities from Trout Bog Lake, Wisconsin, USA - TBH18017 | ecosystem: Environmental > Aquatic > Freshwater > Lake > Hypolimnion/Profundal zone | place: USA: Wisconsin... | reverse complement strand
CCGCCGCGCTGGATGTGACCAGTGTGGTTTATTCCTCGACCAATCTGACCACCTGGCAGCCGTGGACCACAAATCACATGATATTGGTCCCGACGAAGTCGGCGCAGTATTTCCGCGCCAGCGGCCTGGGCATCACGCGCACAAACCTCCTGACCGCGCCGATGCCATGAAATTCAAGACGCGCAAAATCCGGTTCGCGAGCGGCGCGAATGCCGAGGCCACGCTGGCTGCGGTGCGAGCGTATGCCGAGAAGGCCACCACCGCGCCAATCCGCCCGGTCCTTAAATCGAAATTCGTAAATCGTAATTCTTAAATTTGCCATGGCCGATTCCGATAAAATCCTGAAGCTGCAAATCGATCTGGAGAAGACCGGCACCGGCGGCGTCGCGGCCAAAGCCGAACTGGAAGGGGTGACGGCGGCGGCCAACACCGGCAAAGATGCCGGGCAGGAACTCGGCAAGGAGACGGAAAAGACGGCGGAAAAATTCAAACTATTTTCCGGCGAAGGCAGAGAGATGCACCGGGTCATCAGTGAACTGAACCGGATCAGTCCACTCCTGGGTGAGGCTTTCCGCATTGCGCTGAATCCCATCGGGGGCACCATCGCCGCCGCCATCGGTTTGTTTGTGCTGATCAAGCAGCATATCAATGAGGTCACCAAGGAGCTGGATGCGATGGCCGAGAAAGCGGCGGAACCAACCTTCCTGGCCGGCATCCGCGCCAAGGAGGCCGTGCTGCGCGAGGCGGCGGATGCGGCGGCGGAATATGCCCAGCATCTGGCCGACATCGCCAGTAGCGAGGAATCGGTCACCACGCAGCTCACCGCGCAACTGGCGCTGCAAAAATCCATCAATGAAGCCCGCAACGCCGCCGCCACGGCCGAGGAGGCCCTCGCCCAGGCCAGAATCAAGGCGGCGGTGGCCACCGGAAAAATGACGCCCGAACAGGGGGACGTGGCCAGCGCCGAAGCGAAACGCAAATCGATTGCCGACGAAGCCAAGTCCAAACAGGATGCGCAGGATCAGGAAGTGGCCACCAAGACTTCGGCGTTGGAGAAATTGGATGTTCCCGGCGACCAGGCCAATGCTTGGGCGCTGGCTAAAACCTACGCCAAGGAGAAGGCCCGGCGTGAAAAAAACGCCAAGGATTTTGGTGATGATAAAAAAAATACCGAGGCGTTGGAAACAGCGAAAGCGGCGGAGGAAAAAAAACAGAAGGAAATAGACGAGATTGAATCCGCCACGCGCGACATGCACTTCAGGATGCGCAATGTGGCATCTCCAGAGGGAAAGGTGGCGGAAGACAAGCGCTGGGCTGACGCCCAGTCGAAGATTGCAGGAATGCGGCATGATGCCGGGGCAGACACGCGCCGCATTCAAGCTGGCATGGAACAGTTTTCTGCGGACCAAAAAAACGAACCCGCGTTTAACGCGCTAAAGATTTCGGCGGATGAGGCTAAGAAAAAGGCCGATGAGAGCACCAAGGATTTTGCCACATTGACGGCCGCCCTGAAGGGCCTGACTGACGCCATCGCCGCCAATCGCGCCACTGAGAACATCACGACCAGGGCCAAACAGACCGTGGTGGATTATGACGAGGCGGCCGCCTTGCAAAAAGGGATTGGCAAGACCAAAGAGTTTGAAACCCATATGGCGGGCGGCCATACGACGCGGCCGCAACAGGACGCGGCCCTGGCGGAAGCTCAAAGCAATGTCCGCGCGCTGCTGCAGGCGGTCAAAGATTTGAGCGCGACCCACAGCGAGGTGGTGCCATTGGTTGCCCAGGAACTGGCCACCATGCGCGCCGAGACCCTCCGGCTGGCTGAACAAATTAAAAATTCCCGCAACCGGCCGACCGGTTAAACTCCCATGCCTGGCGTCTGGACCATCACCTACGACAGCGGCAGCGGCCCGGTGGAACAATCCGCCGCCGCGTGGGGACTGAACGCGCAGCCGGTCATCCGCACGCGCGACCGCAGCGAGACGGTTTTCAGTTTCCGCATGGCCGGGGCCGCGCCGGAAGGCGGCATTCCGTTTCCGTTCAAGGCCAAAGTGATCATCAAGCAGAACCGCACCTTCAGCGCCGGCGCGTGGGTTGGAACAGGTTTTGTCTTCACCGGCTACCAGACCACGCAAAGAGGCCGCGTGGACGGCCGCAGCCAGGGCATCATGCTCGACTTCGCGGACGTGATCTGGCTGATGAAGCACACCACGTTCCAGCAGCTCTGGACGCAGAACGTGGCCGCCGGCGGCGGCGGGGTGACGACGATCACGGTGCCGGCTTCGCGCGTCGTGCTCTTCATGGACATCACGAGTTATGTCTCGACGCCGTGGTCCATCAAATCCGTCCAATGGGAGATCAATGAAATTATTTCCTACGCGGCCGCGTGCGGCGTGGCCATCGCCGCCGGCACGATTGATTACAGCGGCTGGTATATCAACTATTACCACATTAAGGCGATCTCCTGCTGGGACGCGCTGCTAAAATGCCTGGAGCCGATTCCCGACGCGAAGGTCTGGGTGGACGGTTCCACCAGCCCGCCGACCTTGAACGTCCGCACGCGCGCGAACCTCGCGGCCATGTCCGCGCCGACCGGCACCGGGCCGGGGCCGATAACGCTGCCCTACAAGGGAACCGACAGCGCGGGGCGCCGGCATCACAGCAGCCAACTGACGCCGCGTTACGACCTCGTTCCGCCGCAGGTTGTGCTCCAATATCAAACGAACACCACCGTCAATGGCCTGGCCGCGCCGGGCTGGTATAATGACGTTTATCCGCCGGCCAGCACCGGGCAGGTGCCGTTCGCCATGGTGGTGCCGATTGATTTGAGCGGTGCGAGCCTGACCACGATGACCGGCCAACTGGATTGTGAAGCGCTCGCGTGCGTCGGCGGCACGCAGGCCGGCAAACGCGCCTGGTGGGCCAGCAAACGCGGCGGCGAGGAGGGAAAACTTAACACGGTGGCCGGCGGGGTGGTCGTGCCGGACTGGAAAGTCCGCTTCCAGGATGCGGCCGGCGGCGCCGTGGTGATCGGCGACGCGACGGTGACGGATGATTCTGGAGCGGCCATCAATCTGGCGGATTATCCAAACCGGATGGTGAAGGGGCCTTACCACGCGTGGATGAAACACGGCAGCACGCAGATCAACGCGATCCGCGCGACCGTGCGCGCCGCCGTCCAGTTCGTGGAATATGATGTGCCCGGCATCACGCCGGCGGAGACGGACACCAATGGCAACGTGATCCGAAAAAACACGTCCCATAATTTCGAGTGCCACATCACGCTCACCAACGCGCCGGCGGGCGTGACCAACTACAACGGGCTTAATATCAACCAGCTTGCCGAGACGCCGGCCACCGGCCTGGCGCAGAACATTTACAACTCGCGCGCCACGCTGGATTACGACGGTGAACACGAGATTGTCGATCCTGGTATCATTGGTGGCTCATCCGCCAGGATGCCGCTCGCACAGATTGTCGGCCACTGGAACGTGCTGAATCTTTCCGGGGGCGCCGCCGCGTGGGCGACGGCGAACATGACCATCGCCGGCACGGAGATTGACCTGATGACCAACCATCAGCGCATTGACATCGGGCCGTCCAAGCATCTTTCGCCGCAGGACTGGAACGAGCTGCTGCAATTTTTCCGCTCGCGCCAGGTCTTCATGTTCGCCGGCACCCGCGCCACCGGCTACGGCGACCAGAATGCCAACGTGGACATGGCGCGGAACACGCCGGATGCAAACACGGTTGAAGGTCTCGCGGTGGAATATTTCCAATCGTTGATCGCGCCCGACTCGGTTGACCCGACCCGGACGAATGTCATCCAGCAGGATGCGACCGGCACTCAATTAACCGTGATCCAGCAGAAGACCTCTGACAATACCGTTTACACGACCGGACTGATCGCGCCGGAATACAATGGGGCCGGCGCTCCGTCTGCCACAACGCTGGCCGCAAATGCCTACTACCGTCCCGGCGACAAATACACGGACACGACCGCGAACGCCTACTACCGCTGCACGACCGCCGGCGATAAAACCTCGTCCGTCTGGGCGCAGCTCGGCAGTGCAGGCGGCCCGGCCGTCTGGATATGATTTCCTACCTGAATCCCGACGACCCGGTGACGGCGGCGCGGTGGAACGGAATCTTCGCGCAGGCCGAAACGCTTTTGAGCAATGCCCTCGGCGGCTTGTCGGCGGTGTTCGTCGGCGCTGACAAGCAATGGGATCGAGGGTTCTTTTTTTTTGACCCGCAAAATCCGCCGTCAACTCTTCACCCGGTCGCAGCCGCGTTTCTGGCCGGGTATTTGAACAATCTTGGCAGCAACCAAAAGGTGATGTTCTGGCGGCAATACAGTGATGTGCCCATCGGTGTGCAGATTGCCGGGCTTTCGCAGATTTCAAATTCGTCAAAGTTCCACGTCGTCGAGCTGGCGCTGCCGACGTGGACCGCGTGGCTCGCGGCGATTTATCCCAGCGGCTTTGGCGGCGCCAGCACGTCGGGCATGAACCAGACGATCAGCGGCGTGGTCTATGCCGCGAATAACTGCCTCGATGTCAGCCTGGCGGTGATCAAGGCCAGTGTCAGCGGCACGAACTACGCCGCCACGTTCTCTGATGTCACCCAGGCCGAGCACGCGCAGCCGTTCAAGCCGATAGACGTGTTCATTAACGCCGGCTTAACGTGGTCTTCCGCGTGGGATAAATATTCCGTGGTGCGGGTCCATAACTGCGCCACGACCGCGCAGGCCGCGACGTTCGGGTCGGTGTCGGCCACGATCCCGGCCGGCGGCTCACAATGTTTCCGCAAGCTCGCCACCGGCTGGATTCTCTGCGGTGCCTATTTTCACACGATGCAGTCCAACGACGGCCGCTTCATGGTGTCGCCTGAGGCGACCGGCGGCGCGGCCTCCATCTTTATGCCAGGCCTCGTCGCCAATGTGCTGTCGGCCACGCTGGGCATCAGCAGCAGCAACTTTGGCGCGCAGCTTGATCCGACGCAGTTCTGGGATTTGTCGGGCATCTATAACAATCCCAGCTACACGCCGGCCAGCGCCGGCGAGAAAGCGCCGCCGGCCGGCGGTTATTTTCCCGCGCTGTCGGATTCCAATCTCCTGGGTGATTGTATTATTCATCGCGGCAAGGTTCTGGTGGCGAATCGTGCGGTGCCGGCGACGATCCACGCGACGATGATGGTGACGCTGAATGTGGCTGTGACGCTCACCTACACGTTTGCCGATGGCAGCAACACGGTGGTGAACGTCTCCAACGTGGCCTTATTTGATATGACAACCGGCTTGACCGTTCCGGTGGAATCCACGCCCGGCAATCCGCTCACGACGAACTGGCAGACGAATGGCGGCTTGACACAAATCGCCGTGCTGCCCCGGTCGGGCGGCCCGATCACGGACGGCGACGTCCTGCGCATCACCTTTGATTACATTCCGCCGGATGATCACGCCTGGGTGGACTTCGACAGCTTCGCCACGCTCGCCGCCAAGCTCACGGCGGTCGGGCTGGCTAGCCGGCCGTTGAGCCAGTCGAATCCTTTTGGCGGCACATTGAACAATCTGGAAATCTACAGTGCCGCCGGCTGGCATCTGGTGGACTTGAGCTGCCCGCTGGCGACGTTCCTCACCGGCGGCACTTATCCGCAGGCTGCTGTGATTGTCGGCGCGTCGCAGTCATCCTCGCCGAACAAAAGCCTGGCGTTGCCCTGGCTGGTCTTTGGCGCGGTCGCGCGCGCCGCGAATCCGACTACCACGAATTTGACCTACAAGCAGTGGGTTCTGGACCAGAATGGCAATCCGGTGCTGCGGGGCACCATCACCGTCACGGTCAACAACGCCGGCAGCACGGCCACGATGGCCGCGAATGCGTTCCTGCCCACCGATTCGCTGGCCACCGTCGCGGGCTGGATCAGCGCGACATCCACGGCGGGCGGTCTGCTCGGCGTCGGCAACTTCCAAAAACTTTCCACGCCGTTCGGCACGGTGCTGCTGTGGGAAGAGACTTGGGGGTTGGATGCGCACTTCACCGGCCTGCTGGCATGGACGCCGCCGAACTTCAACGGCAATGTGCGCACGATTAAAGTGATTCTCCAGGCGGACGGACTGCATGTCACGCGCGCGATCCTGCTGAATGAGACGAAGTATTTCACCAGCATGGGCAGCGGCAATGAGGTGCCGTTTGAGCACGGGATATTCCCGTCCACCGGCGGCGTCAGCTTTTTCATCGGCGGTTCGTCCAACTCGGTGCCGACGCGGTTCATGCTTTGGAATTTTCCGCGCATTGACCGCTGCTTCCAGTTCCCGCGCTGGTTTTATCACGACCCGGCCGACAGCCCGTTCATGCCGGCCAGCGGCTGGGCTAATGTGGGCAACGTGCAAAATTTTTACGAGTTCGCGCCGCTCGGCTTGGACACGGTCGGGACCGTGGCCGCGCAGACCAAGTCCGGCATCAGCCGCATGGGCGCATTCTCGGCCTCGGCCGACATCTGGAGTCCGTTCGCCTACTGGCTGGCGAAGACCAGCGCGCTGACTTATCCCGATGGGGCGAGTGCGGCCACCATTGATACAAGCAGCGGCTGGTATGCGGCGAACATCAGCAACGTGATGGCGAACGCCACCATCAGCGATCCGCTCCCGAACGTGCTGCCGTGCCAGGCGGAACATTTCAACGCGCTGGCCTCGCTGGTGAACGCGCAGCCGCCGATGAAGCTGGCGCTGCCGGCGACAGGTGTGACCACCTTCACGCTTAACTTCGCGGCCGCCAATATCATCATCGTGAATGCGGGCAGCGGCTACACGGTGGGGCAGTCGTTGAATTTCAATCTGAAGGTGGCCACCGTGAACGGCAGCGGCGGGATCACTGGCATATCACAGAACGGCAGCGTCGTAGTGAACAGTTATGATGCCTATGCCACGCCGCTGCGGCCGTTCGCGCTCGCCGCCACCGGTGGCGCGACGTGCGACACGAGCAGTGGTGATGCCAGCGCGCTGACGTTCATCCCCAAGTATGCGCCCATCGGCGTGCAAACGCCCATGACGGGATCGCCGGCCACGCCATTGCTGGTCAGCCCGGCGTTCTACGGCTGGACGAGGATATTTCCGCGCACGGCATTTTATTCGTGGAACGGCGCGACGGCTGGCGGCGCGGATCCGGTTGCAACGTATTTGGCCGCTCTTGGACTGACGGTTCAAAGCACGCTGCCGGACAGCTACGGCGCGACGGTGCTTAACAAATACGGCACCTTCACCGGCGGCACCTATTCCACGGCACTGGGAACTTCCACGGACTATTGCCAGGGATTTAACCCGGCATTTCAAACGCAGGCGCAGACCTACCGCTGGCTGACAATTAACGATGCCCGCACGCTTTACGGCACCTTGAATGTTCCCTTCGTGCTCAATGCGAGTTTCGCGCCGATGAGTTTTCACGTCGCCGAGTCCACGCAGGATTCGGTGACGCTGGCAACGACCAATTCAATCCTTGCCCACTGGGGAGTGCCGCCCAATCCTGGTAATCCCACGCCGGACATTCCTTTGACGGGTCGAATTACTGGCGGTTCCTCAACCTCTGATCTTTATCTTAATTACGGCGGCGGTGCCGGCCAGTTTAATACTGGCTTTGGGATTGTGTCGGTTCACACACACCCTGCCAGCGGAACCTACACCGGGTATGTGCCGGCAAATGTGGTGGATGTTTTGTCGGGAGGCGGGGACACCGTCACCAATTATCAGGACATCCCCGCCTCGCCCATCGTCGGCACGAGCAGCATCGGCGCTTTTTCCATCCGGGCCTGCGAATTTGTAAATGATGCCGCCGGCAACTGGCTGGCCGATGTGCCGTCCGCGCAGCTTTGTGGCCAGCAAAACTTATTGGATACCTGGAACATTTTACCGACGCGCAAGGCTTACACGATCACCACGGACACCGTCACGATCACCGGCAGTTTCAACGTCATCAATACGCTCGGTTCACCGGCAACTTTGACGTTTTGGACGTGGGTGCAAAATCGTTCAGTGGCGCACAATGCTTTGCAGGACGATTGGGGCATATTAAATCCGGTGAAGTTCGGCACGCAAAACGCCGCGCTCAGCGCCAAGGTTTTCCTACTCGAAGGTTTATTGGCGGACCACCTCGTGGTCGCGCTGCCGCAAAACTTCGCCTACCGTGATCCGGCGTTTGCCTTGAACTTTCCAGAGGCCTATAACGGCCTCGGTCTCCAGGTGGTCCCGCTCGTCGCTGACAATACGATTGAGGACAACGTGGCCGACGTGAATGTGCTGCCGGGTGCCGGCGGGGTCAACGCTTGCGACCATGTTGTGACGACCAGCCTGATCAACGCGCGACTCGTCACCCTTCCGATAGACGGCCAGATTATCAACCAAAACCCACCGCCGCCCGGAGGCGGCATCTAAAATTATGAAAAAACAAATTGCCATCCTGCTGCTCGCGGCCTTCAGCGCCGGCGCGCAGCTCCAGTATATTGACCTCGTCACGCCGCACACGAACAGCTACACGACGGCCGCCAACATCAGCATCGTGAGCAAAGGGATCACCAACGCGCCGTATCAGACTACCAACTACGTCGTGGTGACATATGGCGACTCGGCGGCCACGGCCAACGCCAAGCTGAACTACGACCTGAATTATTTGACCAACCTCCTCGGCACTGGCTTAAGCATATCGTTCACCAACCCTGTGACCGGCGCGCCCGGCACAAGCGTGCTGGTGACGAATTATGGCACCAGCATCGCCGCTGTCATTCAGCTCACGATCCCGGCCGGAAATCCAGGGACCAACGGAACCAACGGTGTAACCGGGCCGGCCGGCCCGGCGGGAACGAACACCGTCACGATGATGAACTTCTCAAATCAGGTTTTAAGCAGTCAGCGGATTTTAACCTACTCGACAAATTACGCCTTCTGGTCGGCGTCAAATTATCTCGCCCGCGTGAACGGAATTTACAACTGGAATGTGAGCGGCGGCGACGACGGAGGCAACCCGCCAACACCTACCGCGTTTCACATCATTGGCAGCTTCAATGGAAGCAACTCGTGGTTCACCATCACGAACGGTTTTCAGACGACAAATTTCATTTCCATCGTGCTGATTCGGGACGGGGCCGCGCCGGTTGATCCGGGCGGCGCGCTGCTGTATTCGGTTGACCATTGGGAACTGCTTGGCCGCACAAATTATTACTTTGGCCAGCACCAAAGATTTGACATTCCAAGCGACCCATTCGACGCCGCGACAAAGAGCTATGCGGACACCCTTTTCGCCAACGCCATCGCCGGGCAATGGGTGGCCTCAACGGACACGAACGGCCTGACTCATTACACCTATTCCGCCAACGGCGTGGCCGTGGCAGATTTTGGCTCGTTGTTGGGCTGGATTCAGATCAACAGCAGCACGCTGGACGGGACGGGAACAAACATCACTTTCGCCATCACCGCGACCAATCTGGTGGCAGGCTGGCATATCGAATCCTCGACCAATCTGGCGCTGATAAACGGCTGGACGACGTGGACGAATTACAGCACCAACATCACAAGTGGAGTGGTGACGTTCAAGGTGCCGATCAACCCGCTTTTTACGGCTCAATTCTTCCGCGCTCGCGGTGCCGGCCAAAACGGCTTTACTGTCACCCCGCCGATCACAGCCTTGGGTGGGACAATCTACCCGTCAAATACTTGGTCGCTGGCCAGCATTACGAACGTGATGCCCAACTTTTCATTCTGGGCGGGAACAAGCAATGGTCAGGCGCTGGTGAGTATCTATCTGTCGAACGGGGTGCCGTGGGTCAAGCGGCTTGCGCCGTAGTGGACGTTGGGAGGCTTAAACGTCCGCTGTCATCACCCTCACACATTGCTTCCGACGCCGTGGCGCCCCATTTACGGCCGTCGGATTTTTGAAAGATTGACTGACTGAAGCCGTCTAGCAAGACGCTTGCAGGAGGGCTGCAAAAATGGAAAAGTGTATCAAACCTATGCGAAACTGTATCAAACCCGACGAGTTTTTACGCCAGTGACCGCCGGCTGAACTGTTCCAGTTGCTCATCCAGCTTGGCCGTGAGGGCGCTGATGCTCGACGCACTGAACTCGTGCCCGCACAACTCCTCCGTGATC
>Ga0316226_1005081_pt1 | contig 10137 bp, 12 predicted proteins | sample TBH18017metaG_FD_206009 | JGI IMG/M metagenome (GOLD analysis project Ga0316226, IMG submission 206009) | Freshwater microbial communities from Trout Bog Lake, Wisconsin, USA - TBH18017 | ecosystem: Environmental > Aquatic > Freshwater > Lake > Hypolimnion/Profundal zone | place: USA: Wisconsin... | reverse complement strand
TAGTTTGATAAGTTCGGGACTCGGTTGCCGGTAGGAACGGGGCGTTGGCGTGGCTGCCAGCACTGGCCTGCTGGCCGATGCCGATGGGTTCACTGGAGCCGGTAGCGACATCAATGCTCGGTCCTCCCAATGAGGCTTGGTTTGGCGTTTCAGGTAGCGCCGGTAAAACTGGTGCAGTCCCTGAAACGTGATGGCGCAACCTTTCTCGGTGCGGAGCTGCGTGGCGATTTCCTGCCACGTCCGGCGCTGCTGGCGCTGTTCGCGGATGAACTCCACGAACGCTACGAGCCGGCTGCGATACGCGCGCCCGCCGCCCCGCCGTTCATTTCTGGTATCCGAATCCATTCACCGCCAGTTTAGGTCAATGCGAATCAACTGTGTTAGCGAGTAGCGGGCGAGTTGAGCCGGGAAAATGAGCGAGTTAGTGCCGGTAACTTTTGTGTGTATTGAAAGGCGTTGAATCGCCCTTTGAAACCGGTTGAACGGTGTTTAACCGTGATGTTGAACGGTGTTGAACCGCGTTGAATTCATCAACGTCCTTCAACGCATTTCAACCAGTAATTTATTTCACACGGCGCATCGCCAAAAAACCTACGCGAAACCGTAGGGGTGAGGCGTCCACCTTTAAGCAGACGAATAGGAGGCCAACTCATTTGCATAAAATTCGACCGGCATCGGGCAAACACGAATGTTCATTGCCAACATTTGGCGATGGTTGATTGGATGAAAATTGATCTCGTGTCGCGCTGAATGTCCGTTTCTGAAACCAGTGCGCAACGAAGCGGCTGTGAAGTAAGCGAGGTTTTAGAAACGGACATTGAGGGCGTGACATCATTGGTTCAGGTCACTTGCCGGCGATTTGTCTGCGCGGTTTGTAAGGCACGCGCAAACCGGGCAGTCGAAGCGCCGTGATCCCACCGTTCAATTTAGTCCCGGTTCGTTCCTGCTGGATTGCCTGCGCACTGAACCGGCGTTTCTGAAATCGGAGCCGACGGAACAGCTGTGGAGTCGCGGGATTTTGGAAACGCCGGTTGAGTGTGGTGCCGGCTAGGTGCAGTCCCGGCGGTTTAGTCTGGCTGGTTTCCAAGGCACGCCGGAAAGCCAGCCAGTCTAAACGCCGTGGAAATTTATCTTGTGGGTCTGGCCCACCTTGGGTCTGAACGATTCTACCGGATTGACCGCCGCTAGATGAACAGAGTGCCTGACTGTTGTCAGATCCGCCAAATTACTTCTTCTTGGCGGCTTGGGCGGCCCGAACCTTGGCCCAACGCGCTTTCGTAGCGGCAATAATCCGGGCCATTCCTTCCGGACTGATCTTGCCTTTCTTGGGCGCCGGTTTGGCAACCGTAACCGCTTTGACCGCGGGTTTAACAGCCACGACGGCTTTGGCGGCAGGCTTGGTCACCGGAGCGGGTTTGGCTTTGGCCGCGTTGATCTTGGCCCAACGTGCTTTGGCTTTGGCGGAGAGAATGGCTTTGGCGGCAGCACTCATCACGAACTTTTTGGCCACCACCGGTTTGGCCGCCCTGGTGGGAGCAGGTGTGGCACCGCCGCTGAAAAGGGCCGTGAGTTCTTGGTTCAGGCTGGCAATCCGTTCTTTGAGATCGGCGGCCTGTCTGAGCTGGGCGGAAGTTAGATTGATAAGACTCATAAAATTAAAAAATCACTTACTTGGTGCCGAGGATGGCGTCCTTGGCGGCTTTGGCGACACGGAATTTCACGACGCGCTTGGCCTTGATCTTGATGGTTTCGCCGGTGGCCGGGTTGCGGCCCATGCGCGCGGCACGGTTGACGAGGACCAGCTTGCCGAGGCCGGGAATGGTGAAACTGTTCTTAGCGTTCTTGTAGGCCAGTTGAACGAGGGATTCCAGGACTTCAACGGCCTGTTTCTTGGTGAGGTTGTTCTTGGTGGCGAGTTCCGCCGCGATTTGTGATTTGGTCAATGCTTTTGCCATAATGTTATGAGTGTATGTTGTGTTGCTGTTAACCGAAGCCTCATTAAAACTGGGCGGAAACGATACGCCAAGCTAAAACTGTTGTTTTTATTGAGGGTTTTTGAGTGTTTTGCGTAACCACAGGGAACCGCGTTGGTTTAGCTCCGACCGTTCTCTGTATTCATAATCTGAATAGAAGCAGTTCCATCAACAACGTGCTTTCTCAGCCTATTGGCCGCGAGCAGGCGCGAAGATGCGCTGGAAGTGGGGCGGGCGGACTGATACGTTGCGGCACTTTTAATGCCACGCCGCGCGCCCAGACAAAAAACCCACGGTCAATCCGACGTTCACGCTCATGCGGGCAACCATTGCCGCGCGCTGGTGCGGGTGGATGGCTCGGGCATCCGGAAGAAAATCAAGCAGGACTACGAGAAGGCGCTGCGCGACTTGGACAATTCGCGGCGGGTGCTCGACCAGTTTCAGCAGACGGATCAGCCGCAGTTCATGCGTTGGCTGAACAGTCACTTCGGGGCGTTACTCACGGAACTCCGGGAACTTAATCTGAAGCTGGCAGCGGATGAGGCCATCGTTTTCATGGTGCAGAACGAAGTGATGTTTGGCGGCGGCTCCTATGCCCGGGCTTTCAAGCGGGTGATGGAACTGCGGGATAATCCTGAACCACCGCCACCACCCCCGCCGCCCGGCGGCGAACGGGATAGGAATCCGTTTGGAGCGGGACCGGACTGGGGAAATCCGAACGGCCCGGACGATCCGCTGAAAGCCATTTTCGAAGAGATGTTCGGCGAGGTTGGGCCGGATGAACGACCCTGGGAAGAGCGCGGTCGTCAAGCCGGGCATCCTCCCCAAGCCGCTGCGTCGGCGCACGTTTCGAAACGGCTCAAGGAATTGTATCGCGCGGTGGTGCGCCGATTGCATCCGGACAGTCAGCGGGAAATGACGGCGCAAAAAACGGAATGGTGGCATCAGGCGCAGGCGGCCTACGAAGCGGGCGACGCAGAGCAACTGGAAGTGATCCTGACACTCTGCGAGATCGGCGAGCGCGGCACGACGGCGCACACGAGCGCCTCGCTGTTGCAGCGGATCACGGCGCAGTTGAGAAGTTCGCTGCGGGAGATCAAACGACAGATCACGCAGCGGCGGCGCGAGCCGGCGTGGAATTTTTCCAAACGAACCGACCACGCGGCGATGGCGAACCAAGTGGGACGGGAGTTGCGGGGCGAGCTGATGGCGATGAAGCAGCGGTGGATGGATACGCAGGAGGTGATTGCGAAGTGGAAAGCGGCGGCGGAAAAGCTCAAGCCGCGGCGGCGGAAGGCGCAATCATTCAGGGACGGGGAGTTTCAGTTTTAAGGTCGCGCAGATTCTGGCGGTCGGGGCGGACGGAAGCGCCATTGACAAGCCGGTGCCAAAGTGGCACCATACAGGCATGGAACAAGTTTTAGAAGAACCGCGCAAGCGGATCACGGCCCGCGTCTCTGACAGCGTGCGCGACACGTTGGAGCAGGCGGCGGAGCTTTTGGGCGCGACGGTCAATCAATTCGTCGTGCAAACGGCGTATGTGGAAGCGCAGCGCGTGATTGAACGCGAGTCGGTCATCCGGCTTTCGCAGAAGGACGCGCACAAAATCCTGGCCCTGCTGGACAATCCGCCGAAGCCCCACAAACGGCTGAAAGACGCGGTCAAAATATACAAAGGCACGGTCCGTGCATAAAATTGAACTGCTGGCGAAGTCTCACGACCGGGACGGTTTCGACTGCGGGAGTGAACCGTTGAATTTGTTCCTCAAGCAAACTGCGCGGCAACACGCGGAGCGAGGAATTTCGCGGACCTTTGTGTTGGTGGATGAAGCTGCGATCGCGCCCAAACCCATCGTGGGCTTTTTCTCGCTCAACATCTGCCAGATCAAATCGGAGACACTGACGGCCCAAGAGGCTAAAAAACTGCCGCGCGACGTGGCCGGTGTCCGGCTGGGCCGACTGGCGGTGGCCAAAGCGAATCAGCGTCAAGGCATTGGCAAAACGCTGCTGGTGGCGGCGATGGGGAAATTCATTGAGATTTTTAACACAGCGGGCGGGATTGGTCTTTTCGTGGACGCCAAGGATCAGGAGGCCAAACATTACTATGAGCAATTTGGCTTCGTGGCGATGCCATCGAACGAATTGGAGTTATTTCTGCCGGTCAAAACAATCCAAGAGGCACTGAACGCATAACCAGCGGGGAGAGCGTGGATTATGTGGCGCAATGGCGGGATGCGGTGAGCTTGGCCGCTGATTTTTAATCCCCCAAAAATCAGCCTCAATGAGGTGTCAATAGTCGTTTATGGCAAACGGAGGCAAACGGTTTCGGGCGTCAAATCTCCGCCGCCCAAGAGCCAAATTTCATCCGTCAAAATCCGCCCTCCGCACAAAGGAAAGGTGCGCCAGAACGTCGCCAAGCCCCCAAAAAATCTTCAATTCGTGTCCCTTTCGGCGAGGATTTCAATCAATCCCGCCGGACGGCGCTTCAAAAGCAAAATGGCCCGCTGACGAACGTCAGCGAGCCGCGCAAAATTACTTCGGGAATTTGTGTCAGGTGGCGTCCACCAATTCAATCCGCACTGCTTTGCCCAACGCCCGTGCCACCCGCGACACCGTGGACAAACGCACGTCTTCGGCATGGTTTTCCAGCCGCGAAATCGCCGACTTTTTCGTCTTGGTGATTCGGGCCAATTTTTCCTGGGTCACACCGGCCTGCTCGCGGGCTTCCCGCAGCATCAGGCCAATCTTGAACTCGGCGTAGCCCGTTTCAAAATCTTTCGCAAACGCCTTGTCCGTGCGTTTGCGCCGTTCGATGTAATTTTCCACGTCGTTTTTCATATTCATTTCTTTCGGCTCAGATAGTCGCGCTTGCGTTGTTCCGCCAGCACCAATTCGCGTTCCGGGGTTTTCTGCGTTTTCTTCGCAAATCCATTCGTCAGGATAATCAACCGTCCCGCATCCCAAAAACCCAGCAACCGGAACGCGTCGCCGCCAAATTCCGCCCGCACTTCCCAAAGATCATCGCGCCCCTCCAATTTCTTGAAATACTGTTGCGGCACGCGCGGCAGTTCTTGGACGGCGCGCAACACCCACAAGACCTTTTGCACCTGCTTGGCGTTCAGCGAATCCAGAAACTCTTCCACCGGACAGGCTCCGGCTGCGGTCCGGTAATATTGGACTTCCAATATTGCGGCAGGTTAACACAAATGTGAACCTCTGTCAAACCCAGTCGTGCGTCGGTCGCGCGTTGTTTTCGCCGTGCGCAGCAAGGTGAAGCTGTTCGCGGCCTGATTCTTAAACGTGAATCCCGTGCGATTTTGAAACCTGTTGCGTTTGCGTCTGACGAATCGCCTCGTGTTCCCGCGCCCGCCGGCTTTGGGTCATCAGCACCGCCGCGCGTTTGCCCCGGCGTTTGGCGAGTAGGCGATAAAGCGGGTTGTTTTGATAATGCGCCGCCAGCAGATCCAGCACCGACAGCCGATCCCCGCTGCGCGTGATGTTCTCGCGTAGCTGCTCCTTGTCGCTGGTAAAAATTTGAATCCCTTTTTTACCGCGCGAAATCGTGACATACCATTGCTGCTGGCTCGTCGCGGCCTTCGCCGCTGAATCGGAAAACAGCACCTGGTCCACCGACTTGCCCTGCGAGGCGTAGGACGTGATGGCATAGCCCCGGACAAACTGCCGGAAGTTTTTATCCAGCACCCGACCGTCCGCCAGCGCGATGCGACCGTCGGGATGAGCCATCTTGACCGCGACCAGTTCGCCATTGACCAGCTTCCGGTTTTCCACGCTACGGCCATTGGCCTTGAGTTGCAGCCGGTCACCAGAAGCCAATGCCAGTTCCTTGCACTGGCAGGCCGTCAGCTTGTCGAGTTGTTTGAACGGAATTGAAACCGTCCGCGACTCTGCTTCCACCAGCAAATGCGTGTCCGTAATCTGTTTCATCTTTGCTGATTCTCCAGCTTTGAACCCGCGCACATCGCGATTGAACACCAGCACGGTGTTGGCATCATAAGAGCGAGCATCACGCTTTTGCGCATCGGTCAAATCCACCGGTTGAAATGTCGTGACCGTGGTTTCCATTTCACCAATCAATTTGTCCTGCTTGAGCGCGCCGCGAATGGCGTCATTCACTTTATGGATCTCATTCCAACTTTGGGAAACGATCACGGTGGATTGATGCTGTTTCACCAGTTCCAAGTAACGAGCCGTGAGCTTTTCATGTTTGTCGGCCAGCGTGCAGGACTCGATGGTTTTCATTTTGTCCAGCCGCTCGAAAGATTCGGCGAACTTGCCGTCGCGCGCTTCCTTGACCGCCTGCCGGTATTCCCGGATACGTCGGCGTTCCTCGATGGATTTGGCCAGCGACGGATTCTGGCGACGGATGTTCGTCAATTCCACGGGCTGGACGCCGGAATGCTTTTCAATCGCGCGTAACGCATCCGTCGCCTCGACGGCCCCGTGCTGCCGGGTGTCGCCCGACAAAACCAGCCGTGCCTTTCGCTGCACCACCAATCGGATCAACTCCAACATCGTCTTACCGCCAAGCTGTCCGGCCTCGTCCACAATGACGGCGGCACCTTCAGCCAGTTCGCGTCTAGCCAGAAAACTGGCGACGGTCACCGGTGCGGGAAACCCGTCGCGTTCCATGTCCAGCACCTGCTGGCGTTGCGGCGCGAGGACGACCACCCCGCGCCCGCCATCGCGGATTTGTCCGACCAGTTCACGCAGCACAAAACTTTTGCCGGTGCCGGCCCCACCGCGAAAGACCGAGACGCGGTTGCGGTTGGACAAAAGCGCAGCGAGAGCTTCGCGCTGTTCCTCGTCCAGTTTCGGATCAAACGGCTTTGGCTCCCACACCAGCGGATAACAATCACTGATGCCCTGCCTGACGGTCCAGACAATTTGCAGCTCGCGTTCAAGATGCTCACGCGTCGAAACTTGGCCGGGATGATGGTCAAATCGCAGATAGCCGCGCTGCCGGGTGGCAGCCTGAATGTCCGCCAATGAAACATCCTGACCTCGGGCGCGTTCGAGCGCGTGACGCCACAGTTCATGCTCATGGACGATGGAGCGGCGTTCAAACAGATGCTCCTCCGCCCAGACGACTGACTGCTCGGCAACTTTCACGTCGGGAAACAACACGGTAGCTTTTGCCACCGTCAAATGATTCAAGGACGATATTTCATCCGTCGTCATCTGACCGGCCCAAACGGTTTGCAGTTTTGCCAAACCGATATCCCGTATTTTCCTGGGGCGTTCCTTGTGCGCAATGTTCTCGCGGATGGCGGCAAGGTTGCCGTCCGTTTTTTCTGGCTCGCGGGCCAGTAGTTCACGCGTTTGCTGGTCAATCTCCCGATGCCGCTTGGAAAATCTTTCAATCAGTGCCGGTGCAACGCCCTTTATCTCAAAATCACCGCGCGGTTTGTTTTCAATCTGATAACCAAACTTCACCAACTCGCGGGTCAGCTCATGGTAATAAACATTCTCGACGAACTTCTGGGCGGCGAACATTTCGTGATTCTGCAACGCCTTCCATTGCTTTTCGATGGTATCAAACGTGGCATTGAACACGATGCAGTGCGTGTGCAAGTGCGGATCAAGTGCCCGCGACGTGTCATGCCGGAACATCGCCGCCACGAGATTGCCCGTAGGCCGGTCAGTGCATTGGCCGTCCTTACGCACCCGCGTTGCCGCGAAGATTTGCAATTGATTCATGGCCAACGTCACCGCCTGTTCGTGCGCTTCGACGATACGCGGGTCGTCTCCCACCAGCGCGGCAATGGAAACAGATTTAGGCGGTGAGAATGTAAAATCGTAAAACACGCGGCGATTGGCCGTCTCGCGCTCCTTGCCATCCGCACCCATCTCGGTTCGGGTGGTCTTTTGCCGGAGCGTCAGCCGTTCGCCGGTCTGCGGATGGAGATTTTCACACAGGCGGGTGAACTCGTCGGCAGTGGTGATGCCATTCAGTCCGAGTTCAGCCGCGCCCTGACCGAACCACTGGCCGAGAACTGTCTGCCCCTCGGCGTAGTAATCGCCGACCGCCAGATGTTCCTTAAAATACTTTTTGGCGTCACCAAGATTGTATTGCGCCTTGGGTGCGAGCATGGCTGCCAGCGTAAATCAAACAGTCCAGATCCGTTCAGCGGTTAGCCGCCGCGCTCATCTGAATCACCACACCATTTGCCCTTTTGGATTTGCGGGCATTCTTGGCCTGCCAGTGCTGGCTCAAAGTTGCGGTGGCAACCATTCTTCGTCATTTTCCAGTTCCAACACTTTTTTCCGGCTGAAATATTTTTCACTGCTCGGGGCGGGCCGGCCCAGCGGTTTCAACAGGCCGCGCGCAACCAGAATCGGCAGATCGTGTGGCTTGAAACCCAGGCAGGCCGCGACTTGCACGATATTCATCCGGGCGGGCAGCCGCGGCAGATTCAACACCTCTTTCTGCTCGTTATTCATAGTGTTTTTGCTCGGTGGACATTTTCTCAAAAATCGGATTTCTCAACTCTGCCAGAAATGAGGCGCGCGGACTTGTATCACATACACAAAATGAATATCTCAAACCGCAGTCACTCCGACGGTGGTGATTGATTCGGCGTTCGCGTAGTAAAGACGATGCCAAAATTGACCGTGGCGGAATTTCCTCGTGACCGTCTCCGTCGCAAGCCGCCGCTGAACACCCAGGCAATCACCGTCAGGGACAGCCAGACGAACACGAGGTAAAGATAAACGCCGTAATCAGAGATCAGGGCGTCCAGAAAGTTGAACACCGGATTGAGCAATTCAGCCGGATTTAAGTTCATGGCTGGCCCTCCGCTGAATTGATGATGGCGAGAATGGCCGCCTTGAGTGGGGCTGGCAACTTATCCCATGCAGTGACTACTTGGGACAAGTCGTGGCTTGACGGGACTGAAATTTGTGTGTCTCCTTGTGTGTCGTCGTGCGGATTTCCCTTATTATCGGCGGGAAATTGTGGGGTTCGAATCCCCCCCTCTCCGCCACGTCTGCCTTAACCCAGCGGCTTCAATTATTTCTTTCGCTTGGCGTTTCGTTATTCTCCTTGGCTCGTTAGCCGCAGAATCACGGCGATGCGTGAACCACGCGCCGACGCAGATGGTTGCAAAGGCGAATTGACACACCCGCCGTAGTTTTCTAGCTTCTTCCCGCAAAGCCCCTGCCGCCTTGCCCCGGATTTGCGTCCGGGGATTTTTATTGGCAAACACCGGTGCGGCTCGCAAAAAATTTATGGCAAACACAATTCTGGTCGGCGCCCAGTGGGGCGACGAAGGCAAAGGCAAAATCATTGACGTGCTCACGGAGACGGCGCAGGTCGTCGTGCGCTACGCCGGCGGTAACAACGCCGGCCACACGGTCATTGTCAAAGGCAAAAAAACCGTTTTGCATTTAATTCCATCGGGAATATTGCGCAAAAATAAATTGTGCGTCATCGGCAACGGCGTGGTGCTCGACCCCATCGGCCTCGTCAGCGAGATGGAAGGCCTCAAGAAAAACGGCGTCGCGGTCACGCCGAAGAATTTCGTGCTGAGCGAAACGGCGCACGTCGTGTTTCCGTATCACCGCGAACTGGACGGCGCGCGGGAAGTGCTCAAAGGTAAAAATAAAATTGGCACGACCAAGCGCGGCATCGGCCCCGCTTACGGCGACAAGGCCGCCCGCGTCGGTTTGCGCGTGAGTGACCTTGTAGATTCCGCCAAGCTCAAAACCAAACTTGAAGCGCGCATCAAGGAAAACAATATCGTCCTGAAATCGCTCGGTGCCAAACAGCTTTCCTTCAAAACTATTTTTGCCGAATACAACCAGGCCGGCCAATATCTCAAGCCGTTCGTGCAAAACACCGTCGTGCTCCTACACGAACAGATTCGCCACGGCGCGGAGGTTTTGTTTGAAGGCGCGCAAGGCACGTTCCTCGACATTGACCACGGCACTTATCCGTTCGTCACTTCGTCGAACACCACGGCGGGCGGCGCTTGCACCGGTTCCGGTGTGCCGCCGCATCGCATGGATCGCGTCGTCGGCGTGATGAAAGCTTACACCACGCGCGTCGGCGAAGGGCCGTTGCCGACGGAGAACGCCGAGATTTCCGACCTGCTGCACGGCATGGGCCGCGAATTCGGCGCGACGACCGGGCGCGCTCGGCGCTG
>Ga0316226_1005071_pt1 | contig 10152 bp, 6 predicted proteins | sample TBH18017metaG_FD_206009 | JGI IMG/M metagenome (GOLD analysis project Ga0316226, IMG submission 206009) | Freshwater microbial communities from Trout Bog Lake, Wisconsin, USA - TBH18017 | ecosystem: Environmental > Aquatic > Freshwater > Lake > Hypolimnion/Profundal zone | place: USA: Wisconsin... | reverse complement strand
CCCCAGCAAGCGCGCCGCCAAAACCGGCCCGATCAGGAAAGCTGCTGCGGCCATAAACCAGACAATATCCGCCAGGCCGCAAGTCAATCGCCAGATGCGTACCGGCCAGCCAGAAGACAGCCAGTCTTTCTCCTGATGACCGGCGCCGACGGCGCGGCGCCCTCCAATCACGTCAAAACGGTTGTTCATTGGACTGGCGGGATGCGCGCTGTTGCATCCGGGGGTGTTCTGAAGACAGTTGGCTGCTTGACCGCCCCATCCTCGCACCGCCAAGAACGCCAGCACCGGATAGAGCGGCAGCACATAATGCGGCAGTTTTGTGGGCACGAGTTCAAACACCAGCCACGACGGGATCAGCCACGCCAGCAGAAAAAGCGCTCCAGAATCCTGACGCCGCGTCTGCCAGGCGCGCCCGATTCCACGCCAAGCCAGCGGAAAAAGCGGCCAGAACAGAAAGCCCGCCGTGGCCAGATAGGCGCCGGGCGGCGCGCCATGACTTTCCTGCGCGCCCTTGACCTTGGTCAGAAAATCATGTCCCACGGCTTCCTGCAGAAAGTTGGTCTTTCGCTGAATCGCCACCAGCCACGGCAATACGATCAGCAGCAGCAGAAAACAACCGATTCCAGGCCGTAGCGCCCTCAGCCAGCGGAAATTGCGGTCGTGCAGACAAAGCGCCAGAATCGTCAGAATCGAAATCAACGGCGTGATCGGCCCCTTCACAAGGATGCCAATTCCCAACGCGATCCAGAAGCCGACGGCGGCGGAAGAAATGAATGCGGAGTTTGGCGTTCGGCGTTCGGAATTCTGCCCCATGACCGATGACCAATAACCAATGGACCCCAAGTACACCCTCGCCAGACAGAATTGCGCCGCACAGACCGTCGCCATCATGACCGCATCAGTCGTGGCCGCATGCTCGACACAAACCAGCAATGGACAAGCCGCCAATGCCAGCGCCGGAAGCAGCGGCGCGTCCGGCTGGATGCGCCGCCCCAGCAGATACACCAGCAGCACCGCCAGCCAGGCCCCAAATACTGAAACCAGACGGTAGGGCCAGATCTCGTCCTTGACGCCGGTCAAAAACACGCAGGCCGTGTGCAGCCAGTAGATGCCGGCCGGTTTCTTGTTGCGCGCCTCGTCCAAAAAACGAATCTGCACATAATCGCCGGACTCCACCATCTGCCTGGACGCCTGGGCATAACGTGCCTCGTCCCGGTCCGTCACCGGCATCGAACGAATTCCGGGCAGCGCCAACGCAAACACCAGCAGCGTCAGCACCGCAATGGCAACAAGCGGTTTGGGGTTGAATACGGCGGAAAGATTCACGAAATGCCTGCAATTCGGTTGGTTGATCAATACGCCGTTCATCTTCTCGCCAAACTTCAGCCCCAATAGCAGAACCGTATTCGTAGCGCGCTAGCCACCGGAACTGCGTTTCGAAACCGAGATGCCTGGCTGGTTAAATTTCCATTAATTAATGTCTGCGCCCGTATCGCCATAAGTGATGGCGCATCATCCGATAGGGCAGCGACAGATAGTATTTGCGCAGCCGCGACAGAAACGACGAATGACTTCGCAGCGTCCAAGCTAAATCGTTGCGCAGATACCAGCCATTGCAACCCGTGCGATCCACCAGACGGTATCCCTTGTTTTTCAGAAAGCGATGACGCGACAAATCGTGAACGCGATCCTCAATGAGGATTAACCCCGGACTAAACCGTTCAAAATCCAACCCCAGCAAGGCGGGAAGCTCATGGCCTTCAATATCAATTGAAAGAAAATCCACCGTCGTCACACGGGCCTCGTCCAGAATGCTGTCCAGCGTACGCACCGACACACAGAGCAGCGATTTCTGCGCATTGTTTTCAAACACCAATTTGGCCAAAGGAAGCTCGCCGCCGGGAATTTCAATGTAGCCCGCACCCACATGCCCGGGCGATGTCACTGCAGCTTCAACAACTGTGCTGGCTGGCCGTTTCTCACGCAACGCGCGAGCCAATCGGGGCAGCGGCTCAATCAATACGCCACGCCACCCCAGTTGCTCCAGCAGATAGGTCTGGCTCAATGCGACCGGATCGTGGGCGCCGACTTCCACAAAGATACCCTTGTGGCCCCGTCCAAAAAAATCGGCCACCCGGACATCTTCGCCATACTGCGCATACGATTTCAAATTTATGCTAACACCCCTCAACTCCCAATCGTGTCTGTTCGCAATCAGCGTAACTTGATTTCACTACCGGTCGCAACGGTTATTTCCGTGGGCAAGTCCGCCACCAGGAAACCATCCTGGATGACGACGGGCAGGCTTTGTCCGTTGACCTGCAGTTGCCAAGGCTTGGTTTTTGCGCTGGGCGGGCGGAACCGCAGCTGACGAACCTTCAGACAGCCGGAAAGCACGCGCACAGTGGCGGAACTGGCTGTAGTCTTGTAATGCCCGTATCCATCGGCGCCCACCCACAGGAGGTTGCAGGCCTGCCCGTTGATCTTGGGATCGAACGTCACGCTTCCGTCGCACACCGTGAACCCCAGCGCCGCATGCGGCAATGACCAGGCGGACATGGGACGGTAATAGTGGCCGCCGAACTCCTGGTGATCCCAGTACATGCCCCAGTGTCGGTAACGATCGTCCACGTTGCGTACGACCATCAACCCTTCATCCGCCAAACCTTCCTGGATCAGCAACGCGGCAAACGCCAGCTCCGTGCCGGTCCAACAGGTGTTGGCCTGGTCAACCCAGGTATCCTTGCCCACGTCGTGCAGATAGCGGTCGGCCGGCCAACTGCAGTTCCGCACACCCTGCTCGGGATGATAATTGACCTTCAGCACATGCTGCAACGCGCGACGGATGCGTTTCGGATCGAACAAGTGTCCCGCGCCAGCCAGATGCGCCGCCCACTGCCCGAGCAACTGATCCGTCAGGCAGCCTTCGTCCTTGGTTCCATTGGCGCCACCCTCGTCGTTGTACAAACGATAGCAATGTCCGTTCCAAAGACGCGCTTCGAACACCTTGCGGCCCCGCTCGAACACTTCCGCGTAGCGCTGGCTCGCCTCGTCATCGCCCATGATTCGGGCGGCCTTGATCGCCAGCGCCATGGCTGCCAGCCATTGTCCGGCCACAAAGGACGACACGCCGTACATCGGAAAATTGTCATACGAGCACATGATGCCTTCCATGTCGGGAAGCCCATCGCCATTCTTGTCGCGTTCGCGCAGGATGTATTCGATCGCCTTTTTTACTGCCGGCCAGATCTCATTCAGAAACGCGCGATTGCCGGACGAGAAATAAGCACGCAGGGCCTGGTAGGCAAACTGCCCCGGCATGTCCACGCGCTTGCCGTCAATCTCGCCAGCCGGGATTTCCCGATAATTCCGCATGATGGAATGTGCGATAATTCCTGAAGACGCCTGCAAGCGCGCATATGCCAGCATGCCGTTGCGATCCAACTCCGGGAAGAGCGTGGCTGCCGCCACACCGCCGTACATCATCACATCCATGGTGTTCAGGCCGGCATAGGATCTTCCGGGCTCGAGCCCTTCGATTATGCCGAGTTGTCCGTCCTGCGTGAACCAACTGCTGGTCACAAAGGTATTCAAATGCGAATTGACCTGGTCGCGCACAAACGCGGGAAGGGTTGAATCCTGGCAGGCCTTGTGGAACCGGCTGGTTTGCTCGTACAGATCGTCGCGATGCGCAATGGCATATTCAGCCACTTCAGCAGCGGAGTGGAAGAAGTTGGCGTAGTAGTGCCCGGCAATGTGATCGCCGGCGGTGGGCAGCCGCGGAAATTGCGGCGCCTGCGCCCATTGATTCGGGAAATACCAGGTTGCGGCGAACGACCGGCGGATCTGCTTATTCCGTGCGGACAGCACGGTTGTCGATGCGATCGTGCTGAACAGGCGTGCGCCGGCGCGTTTCTTGCCCGTCTGCTTATCCACGGCGTTGCGCCCCTCGGTGTCGTCGATATCGGGCAGCTTGCTGTTGCGCAACACGATTTCGTAATAGGGGTGCGGGTGTTCCCAGCCCAGGTAGTAACAAGAGTCGGGATCGCAGGCGGCCAGCCCCATGCTGCCAAACGAGCTATGCGTAGGCTCCATCCCGTCGCAGGTCATCTCGACAATGCGATGTCCCGGCTTTTCCTGCTGCCGACTGGTATACACACGATCAGGCACATCATAGCCGACCGCATTGCGCATCGAAGCCATGAGCATGACATCCACGGGCTTGTTTCCCTTGGCCGTAATGGTGAAATCGAAAAAGGCAACCGGCAGCGCGGAATTTTTGGCGTCATGCGGGATGAATGGCGACCACGCCGTCATCTCCACCACAAACGGCATGCCGGCATCCTGGAATTTCAACCGGCTAAAGGGAAAACTGGCCTCATAATCAATGCGGTCAACCCCATCCAGCCAGGGGAAGATGTAGTGAAACTGGTGCCCTTCCAGCGAAGCGACGTCATGGCTGGGCTCGATCTGCAGCACGCGCATCTGGGGCGTTCCACCGCGTTCCTGGTAACGCACCAGGAAAAACAACATCGAATGGTTCGTCATCGTACAGGGCGCGCCCAACCCCATCGGGCTATTGTTGAAGATGGACCAGTTGTAGAAAATGCCATCCTGGCGCAGTTCAAAACCGCCGGTGCCCAAACCGCCCAGCGACATGCCGCTGCGCGCCCGCTGCTCCCGCTTCGTCGTCACTTTGTAAGACATGTGGATTCCTTATTAGATCACAACCTGTACCTGATGCACGCCATCCTTGAACAACGGCAGAATATTGCCCTTGATCGCCTTGCCGTCCACGACAATCGAACGGGCGCCGACGCACCGGCCGGCTGAATTATCCAACTCGATCTCGTACACCGCGCCGCGGAATGTGCGGGTGATTTTGGCGTGCGGGATGCGCTTGGTCAGGCACGGCGCAATCTGCAGACCGTCATAGTGCCGCCGCGCGCCCAGGATCCATTCCACCAGCGCCACCGTAAACCACGCCGCCGTGCCTGTACGCCACGCGTAAGTTGAGCGCCCGCGCATCGCCGGTACCCGCGAATAGCAACTGGTGAACGAGAAGGGCTCGCAACCGGACTGTGCGACCGTATTTTCCGGATTGTCGGGCGCAACCTTGACGAACGTGTCCCATGCCTGTTCCGCCCGCCCGAGCAGGCAATCGGCCACTGTCTTGAAACCGGCGGCATGATTGTAACAACCGCCGTTTTCCAAGTGATACGGCAGAACCGTGGTGTAGCGGCCGATTCGTTCGTCAAAAGTCCTGCAGGGCGGATCGCAAATCGGAATCCCCTCGGGTTTGGTCAGGTGCGCATCCACAGCGGCCATGCACTGCTGCAGGTGCGCCGCATCTGCGGCCTGTCCGATGACCGCCCAACTCTGCGTATTGACGAAAATTCGCGCTTCGGTGCTGTGGTGCGAACCGAGGGCAAATCCATCCTCGCAAATCGTGCGAACAAACCATTCGCCGTCCCACGCGGCCTGATTGATCTTAGCAGCCATATCGCCATGCAGACGCCGGCATTCGGCAGCCGTGGCGCTGTCCTTGCGGCGGTCCGCCACCTCAGCCATCTCGAGCAAACCCGCGCAAAGCTGCTCGCTCACCATGACGCTCTCGCGTTCGCCGGTTTTGGCCGAGGGCTCGAGTTGATCGTTCCAGTCGGCATGATGCTGGAGGCACAGCCCGCGTTTGCCCACGTCAGCACTCAAATGCCGGTAGGACCGCTGCAAATGATCCCACACCGTGCCAACTTCCTTGGATTCAAAATACGGCACTTTTTCATCAAGGATGCTGAAATCGCCTGTTTCCTTGATATACCACGGAATGGTTTGCAGCATGTAAAACGGCTTGTCCGAGTAATGGAGCCGATTCAGTGGGCGCCAACTGTGCAGGCTGCTGCCGTCGGCTTTGTGGACCGTGAGCGTCTGGAGAATGTTTTTCCGCGCCGTGGCAGGATCGAACAACACCACGGCGTTATCGTTCTGCAGATTGTCACGCACGCCGGTCTTGTCGATCAGGTAGGAGTAGATCTGTTTTTTGACAAACAGATTGATCAATGCATCCCGGTCACGATTCGCCTCGCCAGTGTCCACGCGGAAAGCCTTAGCGCGGTTGCGTTCAGCCTGCATCTGCTCCGCATCCAGTTCATCCAGCCGTGCCGGCGAAAGACGTGCCTTGATGGCCCGCACATCGTCCAGATCCGCGTAAACGCCAGCCAGAAAGTCAACACGGTCGCGACCGCGTGCCGGTATCGTCAACGTGCTTTGCACAATACCAGCACAATCATAGCCGAAATCACCTTTGTTATCGCAATTCCACCCCCACAGGATCTTGGGCGTGGCCAGCGAATAATCCGAACGCGTGAAGTGATCCCGGTGTCCGTTGGCGCCGCGAAAATGATCCTGCGCCACGAGAAAGCCGTTGACCTTCCGCAGCGGCAGCCCGGCCTTGCGGTTAACCAGCACCGTGCCGCCCAGATCGGCATGAATTTCGGAATAGACATCCTTCCCAAATCCACGCCGTTCACCGTCGCTCCCGTTCAAGCCAAACATGGCATAGGCAAAAACCGAGATTCGTCGCGGCCGGTCGCCCAGGTTTTCAATGGCGAGGGTCCAGGCCTCCAGCGTTTCCGATTTCGGCACAAAATACCTGGCGGTCACACGCAGATCGCAACAGGTCGAACGGATCTCCGTTTTGGATGGATAAATCCGGATGGTCCGATCGCTGACCGCCGTTGCGACGGGTATGCCCGCCGGACTGAAAACCGTGTTCGTCTCGTCATCGCGGATGTACACGTACTTGCAGTCGTAACCGATGACATTGACCGTGTTGCCGGCGGCATCGGTATACCGCGACATGCCGTCGCCAATATGCGTCGCCTCGGCATAATATTGCTCGTCGCCGTACTGATTATAAAGAATGTTGCGCCATTTGCGCGGCGGTTCGGACGTAATCTCGAAACACCCCTCTGCTTCCAGAAACCGCCCGTATTGCTCAATGGTGCTCATATGGTCATTCCTCATTAAAAGAAGCAATATAACCCATCCCAAGCGTAACGGACAAGCCAGGGGTCCAGGCTCCCGCGTGAAAATGGGGAGCGTAAGCTTCTGGCGTACCAAACACAAAACGTTATGAGATGGACACGTCCACACCACCGGCCTTGTCGCGCATGCCGAATCGGCTTTACACCATCGGCCGCATTCGTACACTGTTGGCGGTGTCTTCAAACCATGACCTTCGACGCTTTCCTTAAACCCATGGGCATACTTTTCCGATGGTTCATTCTGACGATTGCGGTCTGGGTCGCGACCGAGATCGTACCAGGAGTGAAATGTGACACCACGCAGGATCTGTTGATCGCTGCGCTGGTGCTCGGCGTGCTGAACGCCTTTGTCAAGCCCCTGCTGCGCCTGTTGTCGCTGCCGTTCATCATCCTTACCTTCGGCTTCTTCCTGCTGGTGATCAATGCGCTGCTGCTCTGGATGACCTCCAAAATGGTCCATGGCTTTCATGTCGCCGGTTTCTGGCCCGCCCTGTGGGCGAGTCTGGTGGTGAGCCTGGTCAGCTTCTTTCTGGGATACTCAAACCGCCGCACGGCCGAGCCGCGCATCTTCTTCAACCGCCCGCCCACGTCTGCCCGTTCGTCATCCACCCCGCACGGCCCGCCACCCGGAAAAGGGCCGATTATTGATGTTTAACCCCTCCTCGTATCGATTATCGTCACCTTTCGTTTTCACCCTCGTCTCGCCCCATCCGGAGCGTGTATGATCCGGCGAATATGGGTTCTTCTTGCAGGAGGTTGTCGTTATGCTGAGCATTCCGGTCTTATCCGTCCGCGGCCTTTCGCTGGCCGACGCTTATGAAAAGGCGCTGATTGCGCTCCACACCGAAGGCACGCGTTTCTGCACGCAATATGACAAACCCGGCGATCCGACCAGCATCGACGCCACCATGAACATCACGGTCGATGACCCGCTGGCCGACCCCATGATTCATAAGGCTTTCCCAGGCGGGATTGCCGACCTGCGCGAATATGTCTACGAGCTCGAAGGCCGCAAAGATAATTGGGTCAAGGCTATCAACGACCCGCAGGACACCCGCTGGGACTATACCTACCACGGCCGTCTGCAGAATTACGGTCAGTGGCGCGAGCGTCACGAGGATAAAACCGCCTTCACCGGACCGATCCAGGTGGATCAGGTCGAATACGTCATCGCCAAACTCTGCGAGCAGCCGTACACGCGCCAGGCGCAGATGATCACCTGGATGCCGAACCTCGACCTCACTTGCTACGATCCGCCCTGCCTGCAGTCGATCTGGTATCGCATTCTGACCGACGACACTGGCGTGCAGTGGCTGAATGTCAATGTGCGTTTCCGCAGCAACGATGCCTGGGGCGCGAATTTCATGAACATGTTCGGCTTCACCATGTTCAACCGCGAAGTCGTGGCCGCCGGCATCGAAAAACGCACCGGCAAGCCCACCCGCCTCGCCCGCATGAACTGGCAGGCAGATTCGTTCCACATCTACGGCAAGGACATCGAACAGGCCGAACAACGTCTCTTCAATCGCCTCGAAACCACCACCTTCGAGGACCGCGTCTACCACTTCAGCGATCCCAATATCGCCGAGATGTACCACGAGGAAGAAGCCGCAATTCTCAGGAAAATCGCGGAGATGTCGCAGCGAATGGATTAGGTTTTGTCTTTGGACAGGATGCACAGATTTTGCAGGATTGGCCTTACCTCCTGACATGATTCCATGAGTGCCTGTGGCCAACACTGTCAATCCCAAAAAATCCTGTCAAAGAAACATCGAAAACGCGGAAACCTGGCTTGCAACAAGTTGACCGTCCAGCGAACCAAGAACGCCCACTTCACAACATGCCAATCAACGTTCTCAAGTCCTGGTTCCTCCGCATCTGGCACGTCCTCTGGGGCGATGTGCTCCGCTTTTATGCTCCGCGTAATCTCGCGCGGCTGGCCATCGGTTTTGTGATTGGCGCCTTCATCGCCAACACCCCGCTCGATCAATGGTTGGAGGACGCGTATCGCAACAACCTCCATTCAGAATCGAAAACCGCGGCCAGGGTGCAATGGTTCGCCAAACAGCTGGGCGACCGGCATGTGGCGATCATTGCGCCCATCGCGACCATGGCCATCGGCGTATTGGCCCCGGTAAATCCGGCGGCGGCGGTTGCAGGTTCGTGGGGTGTACAATTCTCCCGCACATTTCTCGTTTCAGCGCCCGTAACCTACGGCGTTTCCTGGGCGTTGGGAGGCGACCGGCCGAAAAACGGCAACGGTTCGCAGTGGCGGCCGTGGCGCGGAAAACAATACGGCATCTCCGGTCATGCCATGGCCGGCGCCATCCCGTTCCTGGTTGCCGCAGGGATGACCGCCAATCCAGTCGCACAAACCACGCTCTATGTCTGCTCCGGCCTGACCGCCTGGTCGCGCGTCGACTCCCAATCGCACTACCCGTCCCAAGTCCTGCTCGGCTGGTGGCTGGCATTTCTGGGCATGCGGCTGGTGAAGAAGTCGCCGGTCATTCGTCATTAGTGGTGCAGGCGTCCTCGCCTGCCGGGAACGTAACAGCGGGCAGGCCAGCGGCCTGCACCACAGCCTCCTTGCTGAATACATCCGCAAAAGGCTAGAATCCCCCGTATGCCGCAATCTGAACACAGACCTGAAACCGTTGGCGTCGTCGCACCGCAGACGCTCCAGTTGGCTCTTCCTCCCGAAGGGTTCAAACTGGAGAAAGGCGGCGTGTTGCCTGAAATTCAGGTGACCTACGAGCGCTGCGGCATGCTTGCGCCAGATAAAAGCAATGTCATCTACATCTGCCACGCGCTCACCCTGGACGCGCACGTGGCCGGCATCCGCCCGGGCGAAACCGAGCCGGATGGCTGGTGGGAGGGCATGATCGGACCCGGTCGCGGCATTGACACCAATTATTACCACGTCATCTGCGCCAACATTCTCGGCGGCTGCAAAGGCACCACCGGCCCCAGTTCCATCAATCCCGCCACCGGCATCCCCTATGGTTCGCAGTTCCCCCGGCTGACGGTCGGCGACATTGTCACCGTGCAGCGGATGTTCCTGAAACAACTCGGCATCCACCGCGTCGCCGCCGTGGCAGGCGGCAGCTTC
>Ga0316226_1005069_pt1 | contig 10152 bp, 9 predicted proteins | sample TBH18017metaG_FD_206009 | JGI IMG/M metagenome (GOLD analysis project Ga0316226, IMG submission 206009) | Freshwater microbial communities from Trout Bog Lake, Wisconsin, USA - TBH18017 | ecosystem: Environmental > Aquatic > Freshwater > Lake > Hypolimnion/Profundal zone | place: USA: Wisconsin... | reverse complement strand
GCGGCTTCAACTTTAGAGCCGCCTTCGCGGATGAATTTCACGACCCGTTCCCGCAAGTCCAGTGCATAAGCTTTCATGCCCACAAGCCTAGCACATAATGTCCCAATGTCAATATGAAATGCTATAGGGTTTGCGGTCAAGGGATCCGCAATTGATGCGGTGGATGGGGGTGCCGATGGAATTCATGGAAGCGTGCATTTCTTTGATTTGAATACGTGCTAAACATACCAACTCTTGGTGGCGGCGCCAATGCGATTGGCATGCGGGCATTGACTGCGCATGTCAGTTGGGCAAAGCGGTCCTCCGCAAGTCCGATCCGGTTGAAACGCTTGTTCGGCCTTGCCGGGGACGGCTGCAACCTACGGACTTCTCGGGTCCATGATCCGCCCCATGAACAAAATGCTCCCTGTGTGGTTTTCCTGGATCAGGAACAGGAACGGGTGATCGGCGCGGAAAACCGGCGGCGGTCTTTGCATGGCCACGGACATTGCCATAATTGTCACGCCTGTGGCGGCTGCGGCTTCCGTGCCTTCTTCATTCACGTCCACAAAGGCTTTTTGCACCACATCGGAGATCCGGAGATTGTGGCGCCGGCCATCCATGCCGCTGAAATCGGCGGCGGTGCCGAAGGCGTCGGTCATGCCCAGGGCTTGCAGGCTTTTCGTGAGCGAACATGTGCCCCAGGCGAGCTTGAATTTCGGCAGGAATAATTGCACCTTTTGTTCCGTCAGAAGCTGTCGCCAGTGCTGCAACTGACCTGCGGAGAGGGAAGATTCAGTTTCCGCCAGTGTGTTGGTGTCCCTGGGCAGCAACACCAGCATGGAAAGTTCGTTGCCGGCGTAGGGCAGTTCGATGATCTGGATTTTGTCCGATTCGCCATATGGGACTGCCTGCAATTGCATCATCATCGGCGTTTGCGCCGGTTCGCCGCTGGGCCGGTAAAAAGGCGCATCTCTGGTTTGTTCTTTCTTGAACGGATGCGCCCAGGTGCCCTTGAAATAGACGGCATTCACCAGCACCAGCCGCGTCAATGGATCGAGGGGCGAAGCGAACAGGTTGGCGATCTTCTTCTGCGTTTTGTCCTCCACCCATTGATTGATCTGTGCGCGGGCTCTTTCTTCTGCATGCGCATAATCGACGGGCGTGATGACCACGCCGTAGTTGGTTTTGACGAGCGCAAGGTAACGTTCAAGAAACGGGTACGCGCGGTCTGGCCAGAGAGAGTTGGCGATGCTCAATTTGACGTGGCCGGAGGATTCAAGCGCGCTTAACTCCTCAATCAGCGCGGCAAAGGCCGGATGCAGTTCGCCCTGTGGCAGCGCGAAATGAAGTGCGGTTGTCATTTGTGCGGCGGTCTCGCCCCGCGCGCCGGCAAAGGTCATGGCCAGCGCCGCGGAAACGCTATACGGCGAGAAGAAGAGGTTGCCGGGCGGCGTTTTGAGTTGCGCATACAGATCGCAGGCAAACGCGGTGTTGCCGGCGGCGAGGCTGGCGACGTCGGGCGGCAGCGGCGGTTCGGCGGCGTGAAGGCACGAAGCGACTGCAAGAAAGATCAGGAGGCTGCGTGTGATGTGCATGGCTGTCTCCAGCTATACCGCCTTGGTCGTTCGTCAATTAGTGCCAGACCGGCTGCGTCCAGACGTATTTTCCCGAGGAGCAGAATACGCGTGCGCGCAGCCAGTTTAATCCCTTGGGAAAACGGCAGCTCACCTGGCGGCCATGGGCGCTTGCGACAACGCCATCCGGGCCGATGAATTCGGTGGTGAAGTGAAAATACGGGCAGGGATCGTCCACTTCGACGATGTAGTTCGCGCCGAACAGGCCGGCCCGCACGGGATGGGCGCCGGAGGAGGCCACGCAATGGCCGGCCTCCAGGGCGGCCAGGACCGATTTGATGGTTAGTCGGCGGCACGCCACGTACGTGGCACACTCGCCGCCATGGAGCGATGCATGCAGGGTATGAAATTTTTCGGGGAGGAATTGGTGCGCATCATCGGAACCCAGACCAAAGTAGCGCGCCCCCAGGTTGAGCGTTTCATTCCAGATTTCATCCGTGCCCGGATAACCGCCCGCCGCAAAATTGTTGCTGTCGGGCGAGCCGTTGTAAACCTCGAACAGATGGCAGTCGCTGAGCGCGGCCATCACATCCGCGCCGAAGACAGTGCCCCAATTCGGGTGGGCGAGGATTGGGACGCCGCCGCGGTCGCGAATCCAGTCCACGCCCGCCTGCAGCGAATTCTGCAGCGCCGGCTGGCAGAAATCCGCCGGGGCGCAGTTCTTCGTGATGTTGAGGCCGACGACGTGCCCGGTGCCGGTGATCTCGATGCCAGGGATGACGAGGATCTTGTGTTTGGCGCTGAGTTCGGCGGCCTTGTCCGCATCAAGCCCGAGATTGTGGTCCGTGATGGCAAGCCAGTCATATCCGCGCGCTGCATACCAGGTGATCACGCCTTCGAGATCGATATCCCCATCCGAACGCGCGGTGTGGGTATGCATGTTTCCCTTGAACCCGTGCATGACGCCTATTCCCATTCGATGGTTGCCGGTGGCTTGGAACTGATATCGTAAACGACGCGATTGATGCCGCGCACTTCATTGATGATGCGGTTGGAGATGCGGGCGAGGGTTTCGTAAGGGAGGCGCGCCCAGTCGGCGGTCATGCCATCGAGACTGTGCACGGCGCGGATGGCGCAGGCATTCTCGTAGGTGCGGCCATCGCCCATGACGCCCACGGACTGCACCGGGAGCAGCACGGCAAAGGCTTGCCAGATCTCGCGATAATTGGGCAATTTGTGAATTTCCTCCTGCACCCGCAGGTCGGCGCGCTGGAGCAGTTCGACGCGTTCGCGCGTGATTTCGCCCAGGATGCGGACGGCCAGGCCAGGTCCTGGGAACGGTTGGCGGTCCACCATCTCCGGAACCAGCCCCAGTTCGCGGCCCAGCGCGCGGACTTCATCCTTGAACAGTTCACGCACCGGTTCGATCAGTTCAAACTTCAGGTCCGGCGGCAGGCCGCCGACATTGTGATGGCTCTTGATGGTGGCGCTGGGGCCGCCAATGGGCGAGGCGCTTTCGATCACGTCCGGATAGAGTGTCCCCTGCGCCAGGAAACGGCAGTCGTGCAATTTGCGCGCCTCGGCGGCAAAGACATCGATGAAGAGGCGGCCGATGGTCTTGCGCTTGATTTCGGGATCGATGACTCCTTTGAGCGCGTCGAGGAAAAGGTCCTGCGCGTGGGCCACATGCAGGTCCAGCCCCATGCGTTCGCGGAAGGTGGTTTCGACCTGTTCCGCCTCGTGGTAACGCAGCAGGCCGTTGTCCACAAAGATGCAGTGGAGCTGCGGGCCAATGGCGCGATGGAGCAGGGCTGCCACGACCGACGAATCCACGCCGCCGCTCAGACCGCAAATCACATGGGAGGCACCGACCTGCCTGCGGATGGCCGCCACGCTTTCTTCGATGAACGACGACATGCGCCAGTCGCCGGCGCAGCTGCAGATGTCGAAGAGGAAGTGGCGCAGAATCGACGTGCCTTGCGGTGTGTGGACCACCTCGGGATGAAATTGTAGGCCGAAGATGTTGCGCTGGGCGTCGCCCATGGCCGCGTTGGGGCAGGTGGCGGTCTGGGCCATGCGCATAAAACCCGGCGGAAGTTTTTCGACCTGATCGCCGTGACTCATCCAGACATCCAGTTCGGCCGGCAAACCTTCGAACAGCGGCGCCGGTTCCACCACGTCGATTCTGGCATGGCCATATTCGCGGGTCTGGCCGGGTTTCACCGTGCCCTGCAAGGCGCGGGCCGTGAGTTGCATGCCGTAGCAGATGCCAAGGACCGGAACGCCCATCGCGAAGATGGCGGGGTCGCACAGGGGCGCGCCTTTTTCAAACACGCTCGACGGTCCGCCGGACAGGATGATGCCGGCCGGTTTGCGGCTGCGCAGCGTTTCGGCAGTGGTGTCAAAGCGCAGCAGTTCCGAATACACATGCTGCTCGCGGACACGCCGGGCGATGAGCTGGCTGTACTGCGAACCGAAGTCGAGAATGGCGATCCATTTGTGTGCTGACATGCTTGATGTTGTAGCGCAAAAGGGCGCTGTCGCGCAAGCGATTGCCAAGATCAGGAATCGGCCGCGCGCCGCCATGATGGGGCGTCCGGTTGCATTCGAAATGGAAGGCGAGCGTCCTTGCGAATCGTGCCACGGGCTGTTTGGCAACTTGCGTCAGTCTCATACTTTCGGAAGTATGAGACTGACCATTTCAAGACTTGCGATGGCTGTCCGAAGAGACCGCTGCTTGACGACGGCGAACCGCGGAATCATAAAGTCGATCCCACGGCAGCGTATCATGAGGCCTTTTAACCCATGGGCGGCGGAGGCGGCGGCAGACGGGTCGTGCTCCAATCGCTGAGCGGGTGCGAGTTGCCGCAGTTTTGGCAGCGCGTGGCGCCAAAGACGGCTCCGCATTTGGGACATTGGGCGCGTGTCTCGAAGGTGTCGAATGCCGTGTGGCAGTTGCCGCAGCCCCAGAATTTGCCCGCGCGCGGCGCGGTGTGACAGGACGGACAGACAAATCCGAAGCGCACCGGCGAATCGTCCACGCGCGCCATGGCCAAGGCCTGCCGCAAGCCCTGCCAGCAGTTGAGCAGGATGAAGACGGCGATCAGGCCGAGCCAGAGGTCGGACCCGAGTATGGCGATCACGACCAGCGCGCCCACGCCGAGGAACCCGACGATGGACGCCACCAGCAGACTGCGCGCCCGGCCAAAGGGAAACCAGAGCAGGGACCGCAGAATCTGCCCGCCATCCAGCGGATACACCGGCATCAGGTTGAAGATCAGCAACCCGAGATTGATCCTGCGAATGGCCAGCAGCAGGAGATACGAGTTGGGGGCGCCCATGGCGAATCCGGAGGTCTCCATGATGATCCGGACGATTTCCCATACCGGCACCAGCGCCACATTGACCAGTGGTCCGGCTGCGATGCTCCAGAGCGTGGCGCCCGGGCGTTGCGGCGGCGAAACAAAGGCAACGCCGCCCAGCGGCCAAAGGATGATCTCATGGGCATCGCCGCCGACCGATTTGCAGGCCAGCGCGTGTCCGAATTCATGCATCAGCACAATGCCGAACAGGGCGACATATTCAAAAATCCAACACAGATAGGCATTGCCGCGATAGTTCCCGATTGGATGCTGGATCAGGATCATGGCTGCCAAGAACCAGCTCCAATGCAGGAACACATGGATGCCCTTGAATGTGAATAGATGAAAAGCGCCGGATCGTGCAAGCATTGCGGGTTCCTTCGGTTGTCAATTGAGGGTGTATTCTAGCATGGCCGGGATTGATCGGCCAGCAGCGTGCGGCGGGGACTTGCTGTGTATTTTGCGTCCTGTTAAAGTTCAGTCCAATCACAACAAGGAGGTTGCCATGTCTTTTACCCTTCAACTGCGTCAGAAATCGCCTGATTTCTCTTTGCCAGCCACCGATGGCAAAACCTATCGGCTGGCTGATTTTGCGGATGCGAAGGTGCTGGTGGTCTTTTTCACCTGCAACCATTGCCCGTATGTGATTGGTTCGGACGAGATGACGCGCCAGACCGCCAATCACTATGCCCCGCAGGGGGTGCGGTTTGTGGGGATCAATTCCAATAGTCCGCGCACCTATGCGGAGGACTCGTTTGAGCACATGGTGGCGCGCATGAAAGAGTACAAATTCCCCTGGGTTTATCTACACGATGCCACGCAGGATGTTGCCCGCGCCTATGGCGCACTGCGCACGCCGCATTTCTTCGTATTCGATGCGGCGCGGCAGCTGATTTATACGGGCAGGGGCGTGGACAACCCGCGCGAAACCGCGCACATGACGGTCAACGACCTGGCCAACGCGCTGGAAGATCATCTGGCCGGGAAGACGGTGCGTGTGCCGCTGACCAACCCCATCGGATGCAACGTCAAGTGGGACGGACAAGATGCCCATTGGATGCCGCCGGAAGCATGCGATCTGGTGCTGCCGGGACGACGGAAGTAATGCACACGTACACCTTCGAAGCCCTGATGCTCATCTGTTTTGGCGTAAGCTGGCCGGTATCGATTGCCAAGGCTCTGCGAACACGTTTTGTGCGGGGAAAGAGCTGGGTCTTCATGGCGTTGGTGATTGTCGGTTATGCCAGCGGCATGCTGCATAAATTGTTAAATCCCGATGCCGCCACCGGAAGGGTGTCGCCGGTGATATGGCTTTATCTGCTCAACTTGGTCATGGTGACAGTGGATCTGTTACTGTATATCCGCTTTCGCAAGAATAAGGAACAGGCGGAAGAAGGCTATAAATTGTAGACTATAAACAGTGAGGGTCCTACAGCGTATTCAGCCTTTTTTTGGATAAAACACCGCTTGCACCGATGAACCCTTTTGGGGATACTGACAAAACTTCGTTTTTTGTCACAGAAGGAGAATGGCACTATGGCATGGTTTGAAATGTCGGCTGCGCCGCAGGCGCGAAAGCCGCTGGAAGCGATGTGGGCGGTATGCTCATCCTGCAAGGCGCATGTCCCGCACGAAGAGTGGCACGCCGCGTTGCGCGTCTGCCCCCGTTGCAACTATCACGACCGCCTTTCCTGCCGCGAACGCATTGAACTGGTGACGGACGCGGGTTCTTTCCAGGAACTAAACGGCAGGATCACGTTTGCCGATCCGCTCAAGTTTGAGGACGCCAGCGGACCCTATGCGGCCAAAGCCAAGGGGGCCGTTGCCAAGACCGGGCTGAACGAGGCGATCGTCACCGGCACCGCCAAAATCGACAGCCTGGCTGTGGTGCTGGGTGTGATGGACTTCCGTTTTCTGGGCGGCAGCCTGGGCAGTGGCACGGGTGATCGCATCCTGCTGGCTGCTGAGGAGGCGCTGCGCACGCGTCGGCCCTACATCATCTTCTCTGCCTCCGGCGGCGCGCGCATGCACGAGGGCATTGTTTCGCTCATGCAGATGGCCCGCACCTGCGCGGCGATTGCCAAGTTGCAGGAAGCCGGGCTGCCCTACATCTCGGTGCTGACCGACCCCACCACGGGCGGCGTGTCCGCCAGTTACGCCATGGTCGGGGACATCAACATCTCCGAACCCCGGGCGCTGGTTGGCTTTGCGGGGCGCCGTGTGATCGAGCAGACCATCAAGCAGAAGCTGCCGGACGATTTCCAGACCGCCGAATACGTGCTGGAACATGGATTCATCGACCACATCGTCGAACGCAAGGCCATGAAGGCATTTCTGGCAAATACATTGCGGTATGCGGGAGTGAAATGATGAGTGACATCGATTTTTCCAAATCCCTGACCCCCTGGCAGATCGTGCAAGTGGCGCGCACAGCCGGGCGTCCGTTGATCCAGGACTACATTTCCGGCATGTGTTCCGATTTCGTGGAACTGCATGGCGATCGCGCGTTTGGCGATGACCGCGGCATGATTGGCGGATTCGCCACCATTGGCGGCGAGCGCGTTATGTTGATCGGCCACCAAAAGGGAAAGAACGTCGAGGACAACATCAAGGCCAACTTCGGCATGGCCAACCCCGAAGGGTATCGCAAGGCCATGCGCCTGATGAAACTCGCCGAAAAGTTTCATCTGCCGGTGGTGGCGCTGGTGGATACCCCCGGCGCCTATCCCGGACTCGAAGCGGAGGCGCGTGGGCAGGCCGAGGCGATTGCCAGGAATCTGACGGTCATGGCCACGCTGCGCACGCCGTATGTCATTGTGGTTACCGGCGAAGGCGGCAGTGGCGGCGCGCTGGGCATTGCCGTGGGCGACGTGGTGCTGATGCTGCAATACGCGGTCTATTCGGTGATCTCTCCCGAGGGATGCGCCTCAATCCTGTGGCGGGATGGCAAAAAGGCTCCGGAAGCGGCAGCAGCCATGAAGATCACGGCCGACTCGCTGCTCAAGCTTGGCATTATCGATGAAATTCTGCTGGAGCCTGCGGGCGCCGCGCACAGCGATCCAAAAGCCATGGTCAAGACGGTGAAGGCCGCGGTTTTGAAGCGCGTGAAGGAGCTCAAGGCCCTTCCCGGCGACGAACTCACTGCGCGCCGTTACGCCAAATTGCGCCGCATGGGCAGCGCCACGCTGGCGAACGGGTAGTTGGATCAGTAGCGCGGGCGCGCCCCGAGCCCGGCGCAAAAACAGGGCGCGCTTTTTTTAACATTTAAGACGGTGCCGCGTCGGCGGCGCCGGTCATAAAGAGAATTGTTTTTCCGCCGCCAACATTTGCGTGCTTGGCCCATGTCGCTAATGGCGGTATCCTTACGGGAATGGATGTAGGTGTAAAACAAAGGATATTTTTAGGATTCGTCGTCCTGTTGCTTGCGGCATTCAGCGGCAGGGCGCAGGAGCCGGAAAAACTGCCGGATCTGTTGCAGCCTGTGGTTTCGCATTATGAGGAAGGGTACAGCGCTGCCACGGCAGCGCCACCCGTGGTGGCAGCGTCGCCTGTTCCCGTGGTCAAACCGATGGCGCCCGCGGCGGTTACGGCCGCCCAACCGCCGCTGAAAAAAGCCGTTCACGAGGTGGCTGAGCTGCAGATCGCATTGGACCGGCGCGGCTTTGGCATCGGGATGATCGACGGACAGTCCGGGTTCAAGACGCGGCAGGCATTTCTTGATTTTCGCTATATCACCAGCAACGGCGCGGAAGTGGACGAAGCGCGCAAGCAACTGCTCGGCGATGCCGCGCCGGTATTTGTGCTGTACGAGGTCACGGCTGACGATCTGAATCAAGTCGGCGAGGCGCCATCGGACTGGGAGGCGGCTGCCGACCTGCCGGCCATGGCCTGTCGCTCGCTCATGGAATGGCTTTGCGAGAAGTTCCACGCCACCCCGGGTTTTCTGCGCCTGCTCAATCCCGCGGTGGCGAACTGGGGGAGTGGACTGGTGGGACGCCGCATTTGCGTGCCCAATGTGCGACCGGATGAGACCAAATTCGACGTGCGGCAGATTACGATCGATACGGAGTGCTTCCGCTTGCGCGGATACGACGCGAAGGGACGGATGGTCTGCTCGTTTCCCTGCTCGATTGCGCGCGACCGGACCAAAGTGCCGGCGGGCGAGCTGAAAGTGTCGAATGTCGCGCCGCATCCGAATTACACGTTTGATCCTGATAATTTTCCGGAATCCGCCCGCGCGCAGGCGATCGGTCATAAATTGATTCTGCCGCCAGGTCCGCGCAATCCGGTGGGTGTCTACTGGGTGTCGCTGAGTCAGCCGGGGTATGGCATTCACGGCACACCGCATCCGGAAACCATTGGCAACATGGAATCGCATGGCTGTTTCCGGCTCTGCAACTGGGACGCCCGCACACTGGGGCAGGTGGCATTCCTTGGTCTGCCGGTGCGGCTAAATGCCCCGCCGTGGATTTTAAAGAAGTAAGAACACGCGCTTTGCGGGATACGAGCCCACGCGCACACAAGTTTTTTTTGTTTCCCTGAAAAATACTATTGCCCCTGCATCCCGGTCATGGCATCATAACGGGACTGATTCTCATTAAGGTGGCTCAGAAGAGACGCCATCAATGTGCTCATCAAGGAGTTGTTGCATGAACCTGCGCAAGAAAGCCTTCACCCTGGTTGAAATGCTGGTTGTGATCATGATCATCTCGCTGCTGGCAGCCGCCCTGTTTCCTGCCATTCAAGCTGCCATCGACTCAGCCAAGGCAACCGCCGCCAAAAATAAAGGCAGAGGTATATGGATTGGCATCGTGTCAGCAAACGCTGAAAGGGAACCGTTAGGTCTTGGGCTTCTCTGGCCTGGAAGTAATAATGGACTCCAGTGGCCTGTGGGCGGCACCACTAACCTTGCGAACAACCCTGCATTCTATTTCAGTGCGCTTATGGCATGCGACGGTAATGGCACTCCGGCCTCCGACATGTCGCTGCGCATAACTAGTGATCTCAATCCCAGTATGCTTGGCGGTCTGGACTGGGGAGCAAGGGCTGATGGCACTTTTCCAGCTGATGGCACGGCATTAGCATGGAACATGTTGAACGTTAGCGATAGCGCACCCTCGGAAGACGCATTCCTATTTTCAAGAAATATTAATTTTGGCGCTAAAGGAAGCGCCTCTACGTCAAATACAATAGCAACTTTGAGCGGCAATGTATCGATTTCTAAAACGCGCGGA
>Ga0316226_1005068_pt1 | contig 10154 bp, 11 predicted proteins | sample TBH18017metaG_FD_206009 | JGI IMG/M metagenome (GOLD analysis project Ga0316226, IMG submission 206009) | Freshwater microbial communities from Trout Bog Lake, Wisconsin, USA - TBH18017 | ecosystem: Environmental > Aquatic > Freshwater > Lake > Hypolimnion/Profundal zone | place: USA: Wisconsin... | reverse complement strand
ACCGGCCCATCATCGAGGCGGGAGCGGAAGGTTTGGTTATTTATCAGGAGACGTACAACCGGGAAGTCTATGCCACAGTGCATGTTAGCGGACCGAAAGCGGACTTTGACTGGCGGCTAAAAACTCCCGAACGGGCCTACCAGGCCGGCTTTCGTCGGTTGGGAATCGGGGCATTGCTGGGGCTGGCCGATTGGCGGGCTGAGGCGATTTGTCTAGCCGCGCACATTCAATATTTGCTCAAGTATTGCTGGCAGGCGCAAATCACTATCAGTGTCCCGAGGTTACGGCCGGCCGCTGGTGCGTTTCAGCCGTTATCGCAAGTTACTGACCGGGAATTGGTTCAATTGGTATGTGCGATGCGGCTGACATTTCCAGAAGTCGGAATTGTGCTCAGTACGCGTGAACCCGCCAAGCTTCGTGATGGATTGGTGCCGCTTGGTGTGACCATGATTAGCGCTGGAAGTCACACTGAACCCGGTGGTTACACAGGTCAAGGTAGTGCCAATATCCATGTGACCAAAGGTGGTCGATGGATCGAGTCGGAAGGTGAGCATGCCACTGTTCAATTTGAGATTGCTGATAACCGGACTCCCGCACAGGTTGCTGCCAAGCTCAACACGCTGGGTTATGAACCGGTTTGGAAAGATTGGGATATGGTTTTGAATGGCTAAAATTGTTGCCAACGGAAAAACCATCGAGATTGAGCAGCCATGCCGGCTGGCTGACTGGCTTCGTCAATCGGGCTGGAAACCGACCCAAGTTGTTGTTGAATTAAATGGCGAAGTGATTCTACGCAAGCAATTTGACAATGTTAATCTATCCGAAGGTGACCGGCTTGAAGTTATTGTACCAGTTGCGGGTGGGTAACATTTTATTGTGACGGTTATGTCGCGGTAATCTTCGTTATCATAATATGATACACCTGTAACTTAGGTCTTTTGGGTTGAATTTTCATTGTTGATGTGTAAATGCACCGACCAATAAGGTCAGAAAAAAGTTCTTGCAAAACTCTGGGAGTCACATTAGTTTTTCTAAATTAAAGATTCGGGAGCTTGCACGTTCTTCAGAGGGGTTCCCCACCCCCACCTCCTTGGCGTGCAACTCCTGAATCTTTTTTTTGTGCCGCGAATGCCAGGTTTATCGCCATGAAAATCCTCATCACAGGCGCGGGTGGTTATCTCGGCCAGGGGCTGGTGCTGCCGTTTGCGGGACGGCACTCATTGCGGTTGATGGATTTGAAACCGTTCGCTAGTCCACACGAACTGTTCGTTGGCGACGTCGCCGATCTCGCCACCGCCCGGCAGGCTGTGGTGGGGATGGATGCGATTCTCGTGGCGCACATGGCGTCGCGGCAGGCGGGCGCGTATGACACGCCGCCGGTCGCGTTCAATACCAATGTGACAGGCACCGCGAACTTGTTCTTTGCCGGTGTCGAACACGGCATCCGGAAGTTCTGCGTCATCTCCAGCACCGGCGTTCTCGCCGGTCAGACCGGGGAAAAATCCGCCTTCTGGGCACGTGATACGTTCCCAAAAGGCGACGACTTGTACTCACTTACAAAAGCCTGTCAGGAAGTGATCGCCGAGCAGTTCCAGCGGGTTTCCCAGTTGGCCGTCGCGGTGCTGCGTGTCGGCTGGGTGATGGATGCCGATACCATGATCGACAAGTATGGCCAACACCGGTCGCAATACTGCGTCGGCTTTACCGACCGTCGTGACATTGGTGAAGCGGCGCGACTGGCGTTGGAATGCACGGACATCGGCTACGAAGTGTTTTATGTCGAAGGCACGCCGGAGTCAGCGGACCGGTGCGACATCGCCTATACGCGCCGACGACTGGGCTGGCACCCGCAGTACGATTTCAACGGGCTGCCCGGCCGCCCCGCGCGCGGGGTCCGGCCAGCCGCCAAACCAAGCACGCCTGAATGACACCCGACGAACAAAACCGGCTGCATGAAACGAGCCTGCGCATCCTGGCCGAGATCGGGGTGCGCTTGGAGCATGACGAGATCGTTCGGCATATGATCGCGGCCGGTGCGCAACCGGGCGCTGGTGCGCAAGAAGTGCGTCTCCCGCGCGAGATGGTGCGGGAGTATCTGGCGCTTGTTCCCAGCGCGGTCAAACTGGATGCCCGGGACGGCCGGGGCAAGACGCTCACCCCGAGTTCTCCATCAGCATTCTGGACGAATCCCGCCATGTACATGTGGACTGGTACCGAACGGCGGAAGGCGACTTCGCAGGATCTCGGACAGGTCGCGCGGCTTTGCGATCACTTGGAAAACGTCCAGGGTGTGATGGGCATGGCGCTCGACGATTTGCCGCCGCACCATCGCGATTTCGTTGGTCTGCGAGTGATCGCCGAGAATTGCCGGAAGCACGTGCGCGTCCTCTGTTTTACACCGGCGGGCATGGATGCGCTCGTGGCGATGAAGCCCGTCTTCCCCGGTAACTGGTTCAGCGTCGGGTTCACGGCGCACGGACCATTGCGGTGGACGAACCTGGCGCTCGAAATCTTCCGGCGGAGCGCGGGGCATGGCATCCCGGCAACCATTAATGGCGAGCCGATGGCCGGCGTGAGCGGTCCGGTGACCATCGCCGGCTCCGCGGCCGTCGGGAACGCGGAAATCCTGGCCGGCATCGTCGTGAACCAGCTCCTCGAACCGGGGCGACCGGTGGTTTACAACCTGGGGTTGGCGCACGTGTTCGACATGCAGGCCGCCACCGCGGTGACCGGCGGCCCGGAAAACGCCAGCTTCGCGCGCATCTCAGCGGCCATGGGACGATTCTACAACATCCCGTCCGGCTCCTGGGTCTCCACTGAATCCTGTTTCGCGGACCAACAGGCCGGCCTTGAGAAGATGTTTGGATTCCAGACCCACTCGAGCAACGGCGTCAGCCTGATTTGGGGCATGGGCCAACTGGAATCCGAACTGACAATGTCACTCGGTCAGTTGGTTGTGGACGACGAGATGATCAACTACGCGCGCCACTATCAGGGCCAGTCTGCCGTGACTGAAACGACGCTCCAGTATGACCTGATCCGGGAGGTGGGGATCGCCGGGAGTTTTCTCGACACCGAGCATACGCTGCTGAATTTTCGGGGACAGTTCTTCGCGCCCGGCCTTCTCAACCGCAAGGCCCGCGCGGCCGCGTCAGAGCCCCTCGAGATTGTGGCGAGTAACCGGGCGGGCGCGATCATCACGGCTGACACGGAAGCGAAGATCCCCCCCGCCGCGGCGGCGGAACTGCGGAAAGTTGAAGCCTGGTTCCGGTCCCGGATTGCCTAAGCCGGCAGGCCAATCAGCCGGGCCGCTGGCGCCGGGCAAAATTGCTTTCAGACGGCGTTTGACCTTCGCTGCGGTCAAGGCTAATAATAACCTGCGCATGAATCCGACCTTTCTGCCACCCAACCAAAACGTGATTGATTTCACGACGCAGGAGCCGTGGCGGTTGTTTCGGATCATGGCGGAATTTGTCGAGAGCTTTGAAGAACTGAGCAAGATCGGGCCGGCGGTCAGCGTGTTTGGCAGCGCCCGGATGCCGACCACCGATCCGTGGTACGCCAAGGCCGAAGCGGTTGGCCGGTTGCTGGTGAAAACCAGTTACGCGGCGATTTCGGGTGGCGGCCCCGGGATCATGGAAGCTGTCAATAAAGGCGCATTTGAGGCCGGCGGTCTGTCGGTCGGGCTGAACATTGAGTTGCCCCACGAGCAGACGCCCAACCAGTACCAGAATCGCAAGCTGTTCTTCCGGTATTTTTTCATCCGCAAGGTTTGCTTCGTGAAATATGCCAGTGGGTTTGTGATGTTCCCGGGCGGCTTCGGAACGCTCGACGAACTTTTCGAGTCCATCACGCTGATCCAGACCGAACGCATCTCGCGCTTCCCGGTCGTGCTGATGGGGCGCGACCATTGGGGTGGCTTGATTGACTGGATGGACGAACGGTTGCGGGCGACGCGGTTGATCGGTAATGACGATTTGCAGCTGTTCAAGATTTGCGACGAACCGGCCGAGGCGGTCGAATTCATCCGTGCCCACGATCCGTACCGGCCGGCCAACTAAACTATGTACGACATCACAACACTGCCCGGTGGCTTGCGCGTAATCACGGCCCCCATGCCACACATGGAAAGCGTCTCGGTTGGCGTCTGGATTGGCAGCGGCGGCCGGCATGAATCCCGGTCACTCTGTGGCATCTCGCATTTCATTGAACATTTGCTGTTCAAAGGCACGGTGCGCCGGTCCGCCAAACAAATCAGCCAGACCGTCGAAGGTGTCGGGGGCTACCTGAATGCCTTTACCGGTGAGGAAAACACCTGCTACTACGCCAAGGCCAGCCGGCAGCACCTTGATTTATTGCTCGACGTGCTCGGCGATATGTACCGGCATCCGAAACTGACCGGCACCGACATTGCCAAGGAACGCCAGGTCATCAAGGAAGAGTTGCTGATGTACCGGGACCAGCCCGATCATTACGTCAACGAATTGCTCAACGAAACGCTCTGGCCCGGTCATGCGCTCGGCCGCGCGCTGGCCGGCACGCCTGCCTCGCTCGACCGAATGGACCGCGCGACGTTGCTGGATTTCAAAGCGCGCCGCTACGTGCCGGTCAATACCATCGTCGCCATCGCCGGGAATTGCGATCACGCCGCCAGCGTGGCCCGCGTGGCCAGTCACTTCCCAGCGCGGACGCCCGGCCGGGTGGCGCGGTTTGCGCCGGTCGCGGTCGGTCAGCGGGCGCCGCAGTTGCGCTTCCTCACCAAGACCGTCGAACAAACGCATCTGGCCATCGGCATTCGCAGTTATTCCCGGCACGACGTGCGCCGGTATGCGTTGAAATTATTGAGCGTCATCCTGGGCGAGAACATGAGTTCCCGGTTGTTTCAGACGATCCGGGAAGAGCACGGGCTGGCGTATTCCATTCAAACGGCGACCAGTTTTCTGGCGGATACCGGCGCGTTTCTGATTTCGGCCGGGTTGGACACGCGCCGCTTGCCCAAAGCGCTGAAGCTGATTTTGCAGGAACTCGGCAAGGTGGCGCGCCGGGCGCCGGCCGCCGCCGAATTGCGCCGGGCGCAAGATTACGCCATCGGCCAGATGCGGATCGGCATGGAAAGCACGAACAACCAGATGATGTGGTGTGGTGAACATCTGCTCGCCTACGGGTGCGTCCAGCCACCCGCGGAAATCGAGCGGCGGGTCGCAGCGGTTACCCCGGCCCAGGTTCAGGAAACTGCCGCGGACATTTTTCGCGATCACCGGCTGAATGTGGCCGTCATTACGCCGAGCAAGGACGAGCCCGCAATCCGGGCGCTCCTGACGTTTGGATGAACACGAAGCTGACCAATCTCGTGCGGGCGGCGGTGGCCGGGATGGTCGTTTGGTGTCAGCCGGTTCACGCGGCGGAGCCGGGGCCGGTCTCCCACAAAAAAGGGGTTGGCCTGGTGATTGGCCCCCATAACGACTGGCACGAAAGACTCAAGGCTCTCAATTGCGGGTGGTTTTACTCGTGGTGGTTTGAGACGCCGCCGGCCATCCCGGCGGGAATCGAATTTATCCCGATGCTGTGGGGGCCCGGCCCCCGCACGGCGGCCGCGTACCGCCAATTGGCCGCGGATCAGCGCGCCGGTCGGCAGCAGGTGTTGCTGGGCTTCAACGAGCCGGACGTGTTGGAGGAAGCCAATCTCTCGGTCGACAAAGCGTTGCAGGTCTGGCCAAAGTTGCTCGGGACCGGCCTGCGGCTGGGGAGCCCGGGTGTGGCGCACCCGGAGGACCGCTGGCTGGCGGAATTTATGCGCGGGGCGGCGGTGCGGAAATATCGGGTGGATTTTATCGCGGTGCATTCCTATGGCAGCGATAACGTGCCCGCGTTTCTGGCCGGTCTGGCCCGGGTGCATGAAAAATTTCAGCGGCCGCTCTGGATCACCGAGTTGGGCGTGGCCGATTGGGATGCGCGGGACCACAAACCCGGCTGTTATTCGCCGGCGGACGTGAAAAAGTTTATGGCGGCGGCGATTCCGGCATTGGAAAAGTTAGACTATGTTGAGCGCTACGCGTGGTTTCCCGCCGCGCAATCAAACCGGCTGCTGGGCGCGTCGGCATTGTTCGACGAGGCGGGCAACCTGACGGACCTCGGCCGGCTTTACGCCACATTTTGACACGCTGACCAGTAACAGTTATCATCTTGGCGTGGCCGACAAACTCGCACAACTTCAGCAAATCCTCGGCACCGGTGGCCGGACGCTCGTGGCGTATTCGGGCGGCGTGGACAGCGTGTTTTTGGCTAAAGTCGCTCACGATACGCTGGCCGGGAATGCGCTGGCGGTAATCGCCGATTCGCCAAGCTTGCCGCGCCGGGAACTGGCGGCGGCATTGGAAATTGGCCGGCAATTCGGTTTCCCGGTCCGCGTCATTCAGACCGCCGAGCTGGCGGACCGTCAGTATGCCAGCAACCCGGCGAACCGGTGTTATTTCTGCAAATCAGAATTATTCACGCGGCTGGCGGCGATGGCCCGCACGGAAGGCTGGCAGACGATTGTTTATGGTGAGAACGCCAGCGATACCGGCGATTTTCGGCCGGGCGCGCAGGCGGCGCAGGAATACCGGGTGCGCGCGCCATTGAAAGAAGCCGGGCTGACAAAGGCGGAAATCCGGCAACTCTCCGCGCAACTCGGATTGCCAACAGCCGATAAGCCGGCCATGGCGTGTCTGTCTTCCCGGATCCCGTATGGTGAGCCAGTCACGGCTGAAGCCCTGGCGATGATCGAGGCGGCCGAAGCGGTCCTGCGGGCGGCCGGTTTTGTTGAGGTGCGGGTACGCCATCACCGGACCGTCGCGCGGATTGAAGTGGGGCCGGCTGAACTGGACCGGTTTTTCGACGCGGCCGTGCGCGCGGCGGTGACGCAGGCGTTGCAGAAAATCGGCTACGCCTATGTGACGTTGGATTTGCTGGGGTACCGGCGCGGGAGCACAAACGAAGTGCTGGTAAAGACGGGTTGACAGACCGGCGGGGAAACGGGTAGTAACAGCCACGTGAAACCAATGTTGGAAAACAAGGTCGCCGTGGTAACCGGGGCCGGGCGTGGAATCGGCAAGGCAATTGCGGAACGACTGGCGGGCGAAGGCGCGCGGGTGGCCTGTTGCGGCCGGACCCTGGCCAATGTCGAGGCGACGGTCGCGACGATTGCGGCGGCCGGCGGCCAAGCCAAAGCTTATGCGGTGGACGTGGCCGATGCCGCGCAGGTGACGGCGACGTGCGAGCAGGTGCTCAAGGATTTTTCGCGCGTGGATGTGCTGGTCAACAATGCCGGTGTGACGCGCGACCAGTTGTTGTTGCGCATCAGTGAGGCCGATTGGGACACGGTGTTGGACACGAATCTCAAGGGCGCATTTCTGTTCACGAAAGCCGTCAGCCGCGCGATGCTGAAACAGCGGAGCGGGCGCATCATCAATATTTCTTCGATTTCAGGCTTGACTGGCAATGCGGGGCAATCTAACTATGCCGCCTCGAAAGCTGGCCTGCTCGGGTTTACGAAGTCGGTGGCGCGCGAGTTGGCGGCGCGGGGCATCACGGCTAACGCGGTGGCGCCGGGATTCATCGTCACCGACATGACGGCGGTCTTGGGGCCGGCCGTGCAGGAGCAGTTGCAGGCGCGGATTGCGCTGGGGCGCCTCGGCGTGCCGGACGACATTGCGAACGTGGTGTTGTTCTTGGCCAGTGACTTGGCGGCGTATGTGACCGGCCAGGTGATTACAGTGGATGGCGGCTTGGTGATGTGAGAGCTGGGCGTTGTCGGGAACCGAAACATTTTACGGAGGAAAAACCATGGCAGAAAAATCAGTGCAAGATCGCGTGAAGGAAATCATCGTCGAACAACTCGGCGTGAACCCGGACCAAGTGACTCCCGAAGCCAAGTTTATTGAAGACTTGGGTGCAGACTCGCTCGACACCGTCGAGTTGGTCATGGCGTTTGAAGAGGAATTTGGCGCCGAGATCCCGGACGAGGATGCGGAGAAACTCCAAGCCGTCGGTGATGTCATCAAGTACATCGAGGAACGCGGCGAGAAGTAATCCCGGCCTGCGGCCAGTTGGCCAGCCAATTTGGGGCATGAAGTGAGTTGCATTCCATCGCTTTATGCCCCATTTTGTTGACCAGCTTCAGGAACCACCATGAGTGAACGACGCGTCGTCATAACCGGCATCGGTGTAGTTACGCCACTGGGCAACGATCTCCAGACCTTCTGGCAGAATCTCTTGACCGGCCAGAGCGGTATCGGGCGGCTGACCCGGTTTGACACCACCCACTTCGATTGCAAAATTGGCGGCGAAGTCAAAGACTTCAAGCCCGAGCAGTTCATGCCGGCCAAGGAAACCCGCCGCACCGACCGCTTTACGCAATATGCCGTCGCCGCCGCCCGCATGGCCGTGGCCGATTCCCAAATCGAACTTGCCAAGCACGACCTCAACCGCATCGGCGTCCTCGTCGGCTCCGGCATCGGCGGCATGGAAACCATCGAAACCCAGGCCGGCATCCTGCTCACCAAAGGTCCCGGCCGCGTTTCGCCATTCATGATCCCGATGCTCATCGTCAACATGGCCAGCGGGTACATCTCGATGTTGTTCGGCGTCAAAGGCCCAAATCTGTCCGTCGTCTCTGCCTGCGCCACCGCCACGCACAGCATCGGCGAAGCCGCCCGCGCCATTGTGCACAACGATGCGGACGTGATGATTGCCGGCGGCAGCGAAGCGGCCATTACCGGCCTCGGCTATGCCGGCTTCTGCTCGATGCGCGCCATGAGCACCCGCAATGACGATCCCATGCACGCCAGCCGGCCGTTCGATGCCGGCCGGGATGGTTTTGTCATGGGCGAAGGCGCCGGCGTGGTCATTCTCGAATCCCTGGAGCACGCGCGCAAACGCCACGCGCGGATTTACGCCGAGGTGGCCGGTTACGGTTTGACCGGCGACGCCTACCACATGAGCGCCCCGGCTCCCGATGGCGAAGGGGCCGCCCGGTCCATGGCCATGGCGCTGCGCCATGCGCAACTCAATCCCGATCAAATTGACTACATCAACGCGCACGGCACCTCCACGCCGGTTGGCGACAAGTGTGAAACGCAAGCCATCAAAACCGTCTTCGGCGCGCACGCCCGCAAGCTGGCCATTAGTTCGACGAAATCCATGACCGGCCACCTCCTGGGCGCGGCCGGGGCCGTGGAAACTGCGGTGTGCATTCTCGCCATACAAAACGGCATTGTCCCGCCGACCATCAATTACGAAACGCCGGATCCGGATTGCGACCTCGACTACGTCCCGAACAAAGCGCGGGAGATGCAAGTCAACGCCTGCGTCAATAACAGCCTCGGCTTCGGTGGTCACAACGCCACGCTCATCATCAAGCGGCACGAGTAGGCCGCCGGTCCGTCACGGCCAGTATTTGCCGACGAGTTTGAAGAAGCGAACGCCATCCTGGCATGGTTGGATTCGGCTGGTCCGGTTGGCTAAATAAATTGTGCGAATCGGCACGCTGGCAATTTTGTGACCGGCGCGGCCGGCTTGGATCAGCATCTCGGTTTCCGTCTCGAACCGCGCCGTCGCGAGTTTCAAATCCGGTAACACCGTCCGGGCCAACAGCCGGTAACCGCATTGACTGTCGGGAATCAGTTGCCGGGCCAGCTGGCCGGTCACCCACGACATAAACTGGTTCGTCCACAACCGCAACGCCGGCATCGTGCGGGTGTCGGTCATCCGCGAACCGATGACAATACCGGCCCCGGTCTGCGCCGCCAACGCGATAAACTCCGGGATCGCGGCCGGATCGTGTTGGCCGTCGGCGTCGAGAAAAATCCCGTAGCTGGCCGGCGACTGGCGCAAGTAATTCAGGCCGGTAATGATGGCCGCGCCTTTGCCACGATTGATATCATGCCGGAGCACCGTCGCGCCGGCCGCGCGGGCGACAGCCGCAGTGGCATCCGTCGAACCGTCGTCCATCACCACGACTTCCTGCACGTGCGGCTGGGTGCGCCGGATGACGTCCCGAATGGGGCCGGCCTCGTTGAAAGCCGGGATCAGCGCCAGCGCGCGGTCATTCATTGGCCTGCCGGGCCGGCTCGCCAAACGCCGCCGTGGTCGCCATCCGCCGGTCGTCCTCGACA
>Ga0316226_1005058_pt1 | contig 10172 bp, 9 predicted proteins | sample TBH18017metaG_FD_206009 | JGI IMG/M metagenome (GOLD analysis project Ga0316226, IMG submission 206009) | Freshwater microbial communities from Trout Bog Lake, Wisconsin, USA - TBH18017 | ecosystem: Environmental > Aquatic > Freshwater > Lake > Hypolimnion/Profundal zone | place: USA: Wisconsin... | reverse complement strand
TTTGAGGCCTTCCGCGACTATGACGAGATGAAGGCCAAGGCCGACTACATGCACACCTTCGGCACCAAGACGGTGTCGGATGTGGCGCGCACCCTGGCGATGTTCGGCAGCTTCACCGAAGGCATGTCGCTGTTCGCCAGCTTCGCCATGCTGCTGAATTTCCCGCGCCACAACAAGATGAACGGCATGGGCCAGATCGTCTCCTGGTCGGTGCGCGACGAAAGCCTGCATTGCGAAGGCATCACCAAGCTCTATCACGCCTGGAACGAGGAAACCGGCGCTGTCACCAAGGCGGTGCAGGACGATATCGTCGATGTCGCCAGGACCATGGTGGGACTGGAGGAGAGCTTCATCGACCTGGCCTTCGGCGTGGGCGGGATCGAAGGCATGACGCCCGACGCGATCAAGGCCTATGTCCGCTACATCGCCGATTGGCGCCTGACCCAGCTCAAGCTGACGCCGGTGTTCGGCAATTTCGAGGAAACGGCGACCGGCTACGCCCAGCTGAAGGCGCATCCGCTGCCCTGGCTGGTGGAAATCCTCAATGGCGTCGAGCATGCCAACTTCTTCGAGCAGCGGGCGACGGAATACTCCAAGGGCGCCACCACCGGCTCCTGGGATGGCGACGCGGGCGTCTGGTCTCAGTTCGACAAGCGCAACCAGATCGCCGCCGAGTAGTTGAAGGGCGCGGCGCCGGGCTGTTGTTAGAGGGCGCCGCCCATGGATTTCGTCAAAATTCTCCGCGCCTTCGAGGAGTTCCTCTACGAGGTTCTCACCTGGCTGCTATTTTATCCGCGCACCCTGTGGCGGGTGACGCGGCGGCCGCTGGAGATGACGCGCTATTCCGACGCGGAACAACACGACAAGGCCGAGAAGCAGTATGACGACGCGATCAGCCCGCCGCTCTTTCTGATACTCACGGTCCTCATTGCCCATCTGCTGGAACTGTCGGTGCACCAGAATGCCACCTTCCGCGAAGGGTTCCGCAGCATGTTCCAGACCGACCAGACCTTCCTGCTGCTGCGCTGCGTCGTCTATGGCCTGTATCCGCTGGTTTTCGCCGGCGCGGTGCTGCGGCGGCTGAACGTGCCCCTGGATCGCGACAGCCTGCGGGCGCCCTTTTTCGCCCAATGCTATCTCACGGCGCCGTTCGCCCTGGGCTTCAGCATCGCGGCCATCGGTTTCCGCATGCAGAATCCGGAGGTGGTGGTGGCATCGGTGGTGCTGGCGCTGGCCGCGCTCGCCTGGTTCCTCGCCGCGCAGACGCGCTGGATCAAGGAACGCGCCGGCTGGAGCACGGTCCGGGCATCATGGCTGGCTGCATGGTTGTCGCTGGTGGCGGCGCTGATCGCGGCGGCGGTGGGCGCGGTGCTGGTCGCCTAGCGCGCCGCGGCGCCGCCGGCCTGGATGGTGGAGTTGGCGCGGTCGTTCGGCGTCATCACCAGTGGTGGAAAACAGACATGGGCGCCAGCCAGGGGATAGACCTGGTTCATGGCGGCATCGATGCCGAAATTGCGCACCGGATTGGGGATCAGCGGAAAGGTGCGGCTGAATTCGCGCAAGGGAAAGCAGCCTGTCTTGAAGCGGCGCGCGCCCGCCGGGCTGATGGTGTAGGCGGGCAGGCCGAAGCTGAATTCGAGCCGGTGCAGCTGCGGCTGTCCGTGGTCGCTGCGCAGGCGTTCGATGGCGGTGCGGGTCTGGGCCGCATCGAAGCCCATCACCGTGCGCAGGCCGAAAGGTAGCCAGAAGGAAATGGCGGAATCGAAATTGAAGCCCCAGAGCACGAAGTCCCAGCCGGGGGAAAGCCCCGCCAGCAGCTGCGCCTGCATCGCGGCGAAGTCGGGACGGAACACGGCGTCATCCTCGGCCACTGTCAGCGGCGCTTCGCCGGCGGCGGCTTGTTCCCACAGGCGATGGTGCGACAGCGCCACGCCATGGGCGCCCGGCGTGTAGGTGATCTCGGGAGAAAAAAGGCCGGTGGCGGCCAGCGCCGCCGGCGTCAGGGCGCTGCCATCCACGGCGTCGAAGAACTCAAACGCCAGGCCCGGATTGCGGCGCTGGAACTCGGCGCGGCGCTCGGGCGTGCGGACCAGGCTGATGACTTTGACGGGCTCTGACACGGCGATCCGGCGGTTGCTGGCCAAGGCCGGGCGTGGCGCGCGGCACGGTCAACTTGCCCGTCGTTTGCAGGGGGCGCAACGGCTAAAATCCGTTGTCGCGGGCCTGCCGTCGTCAGGCCCGGTGGCCCGGCAAGCTGTTGAAACAAAATGGAGAATTTCGGGCGTTTTGCCGCCCCGCCGTGACTGGTTTCGTGGGCCCAATCGCTATATGAGGAGGGCCCAATACAGATGCGGGAAACGCCATGATGAAGACCGTCGCCGCCTTCGACCATCTGGGCGAAGAGAATGCCTTCGCCGTGCTGGCCCGGGCCAACGCGCTGGCAGCACAGGGCCGCGACATCATCAGCCTGGGGATCGGCCAACCCGACTTCCGCACCGCCGACCACATCGCGGAAGCCGCGATCAAGGCGATCCGCGACGGCCATCACGGCTACACCGCCGCCACCGGCATTCCCGAACTGCGCGCCGCCGTGTCCGCAGACCTGCACAAACGTTACGGCGTCGAGGTTTCGCCCGACAGCGTGATGATCATGCCGGGCGGCAAGCCCACCATGTACATGTCGATCATGATGTTCGGCGAGCCGGGCGTCGAGATCATGTATCCCGATCCGGGCTTTCCCATCTACCGTTCGATGATCGAGTTCACCGGCGCCACCCCGGTGCCGATCCCGATCCGCGAAGGCTATGGCTTCGCCTTCTCGGCAGAGGAGACGCTGTCGCTGATCACACCGCGCACCCGCCTGATCATTCTCAACTCGCCCGCCAACCCGACTGGCGGCGTGGTGCCGAAGGAAGAGTTCGACAAGCTGGTGGCGGGCCTGGAAGCCTGGCCGGATGTCGCCATCCTGTCGGACGAGATCTATGACCGCATCCTCTATGACGGCGAAAAGCACGTCACCATGCTGTCCTATCCGGAGATCCGCGACCGCCTGATCATCCTCAATGGCTGGTCCAAGACCTATGCCATGACCGGCTGGCGCCTGGGCTATGCGATCTGGCCGGGCAAGCTCTATGACCTGGCGCGCAAGCTGGCGGTGAATTTCCATTCCTGCGTCAACGCCCCGACCCAGTATGCCGGCATCGCCGCGCTGACGGGGCCGCAGGATTGCGTCGACATGATGAATGCCGAGTTCGACAAGCGCCGCAAGCTGGTGGTGGCCGGGCTGAACGATCTGCCCGGCGTCTCCTGCATCCTGCCCAAGGGCGCGTTCTACGCCTTCCCGAACGTGTCGGGCACCGGCTGGAAGGCCAAGAAACTGGCCAACGCCATCCTGGACGAAGTGGGCGTGGCCATGGTGGGCGGGCCGGACTTCGGCATCCTGGGCGAAGGCTATATGCGCGTTTCCTATGCCAACTCGGCGGAGAATATCTCCCGGGCGCTGGAGCGGATGGGCAGCTTCCTCACCACCCACAAGCCGCCGCACATCTGACCGTTACAGGCCTTGCCGCAGCAGGGCGCGGAAGGCGCGGTCGCGCTTGAGGGCGGGCTCGCGCCGCATGGCCGCCCGCCGCGTCCGCCATTTCTCGGCATAGATCAGCACCCAGGCGCGGCCGCGCGTCGTGCGGGCGCCTTTTTTGGATTTTTTTCCCGCCGCGCCGCCATTGTGCTCGGCCAGGCGGCGGTCGAGATCCAGCGTCCAGCCCACATACGTCACGACGCGGCCATCGGGATTCTCAGTGGCGAGGACATAGACGAAGGACGGCATGGAACTTCTTTTGGGTCGTGCCGCTCTTTCTCCTGCGCTTCGTGCATGGCTGGCAAGGCGCAAAGGTGAGATTGCCGCCCCGGCCGTCCAGGGCTATATGCTTGCCCAAGCAAGTATTGCCGGGACAACATTTGTCCCTACCGCGATCAGGGGATTGCCATGCGGCCTTATTACAAGCCCAGCAATTACAGCATGAAGAATTCCGTCGGCTATCTGATGCGCATGTCGATCAACCGCGTCCTGCCGCAGATGGAGGCGTTGTTCCAGGACACCGAACTGACTTTTTCGCAATGGACCACGCTGGTGGCGCTGCATAGCGGCATCTCCACCGCCGGAGACCTGGCGCACAATATCTGCCACGACGCCGGTTCGCTCACCCGCCTGATCGACCAGTTGGTGGAGCGGGGCCTTGTCGCCCGCCGGCGCAGCGAGACCGATCGCCGCGTGGTGACGCTGGCGCTGACCCCCCATGGCGGTGAACTGGTGGAGGAACTGGCGCCGCGGGTGATGGAATTCTGGAACGGCCTGCTGTCCGGCTTCACCCATGGCGAGATCGACACGCTGATCGCGCTGCTGACGCGTCTGGCTGTCACCGCCGAAGGCAATCCGCGCGAGGGCCGCATCTCGCTGCTCACCGACACTCCCCCCATTCTCAAGAGCGGCGCCGGTTCCAAGGCCGCGAAGAGCAAAAAGCCATGAAAAATTGCCTCAAGGTCCTGATCGCCTTCACCGCCGCGTTGTTGCTGACGGCGTGTGTCGATACGCCCCCCACGACACCGCAGGTGAAGGAAGTGGTGGCGGCGTCGCTGGGTCTGGGCGATGCGCCCGCGCCCGCCGTGCCCGACGATTGGTGGAAGGGCTTCAACGATCCGCAGGTCGAGCGCCTGGCCGTGGCCATGCTGCGCGGCAATCCCACGCTGGCCGGCGCGCTGGCCCGCATCCGCGCCGCCCAGGCGGAATTGTCCAGCAACGAAGCGAAAGACCTGCCGCAGGTGGCGCTGGACGGCAGCGAGCAACGCACCTTGTTCAGCAAGGACTACATCATCCCGCCGCCTTATGGCGGCACGTGGCGCTGGTACGGCCAGCTGACCACCAGCCTGACCTGGAATCTGGATTTCTGGGGCAAGCAGGCGGCGCTGATCGAGAAGGCGCGCGACACGGCCCAGGCTGCCGCCTATGACGCGGCGGCGGCGCGGCTGGCGCTGTCGGGCGCGCTGGCGCAGAGCTATATCAACCTGATGCTGGCGTACCAGAATGGCGACATCGCTGATGCCACGGTGGCGCAGCGCCAGGCCATCCTGACCCTGACCGACGGCAAATATCGGTCCGGGCTGGAGAACGCCTCCGCCGTCGAGCAGGCGAAGAACCTGCTGGCGCAGGCGAAGATCGACAAGATGCGCTTCGCCGCCCAGCGCGAAACCGATGTGCACGCCATCGCGGCGCTGATCGGCGAGGGCGCGGCGGCCTATGGCACCATCGAACGGCCGCATCCGGCGCTGGACACGGTGCTGCCGCTTCCGGCGGCGCTGCCGGCCGACCTGCTGGCGCGCCGTCCCGACATCCTGGCGGCGCGGGCGCGGGTGGCGGCAGCGGCCAAGGGGCGCGAGGCCGCGCATGCGCAATTCTATCCCGACATCAGCATCAATGCCCTGATCGGTTTCCAGGCCATTGGCCTGTCCAACCTGATCGGCGGCGACAGTTTCACCACCGGCCTGGGTCCGGCGATCCATCTGCCGATCTTTGACGCCGGACGCATTCGCGCCGACTATGCCGGGGCGACGGCCGGACTGGATGTGGCGGTGGCCGATTACAATGGCGCCGTGATCGGCGCCATCCGCCAGACCGCCGATGCCATGACGCAGGTCCAGAGCCTGCAAGCCCGCCGGGGCGAAGCGCAGAACGCGCTCGACAGCGCCACCCGCGCCTTCGACCTGGCGCAGCAGCGTTACCGCCTGGGGCTGGCCAACCAGCTGCCCATGCTGACCGCCGAAGCCAGCGTGCTGCAGGCGCGCCAGCAGATGGCCGCTCTTCTCGCCGACACCACCACCCAGCGCGTGACGCTGCTGCTGGCGGCGGGCGGCGCCTTCCATGACGACCAGACGCATATTGCCAAGCAGGATTGACGCCATGAGCGACACAGCCATCCCCGAAGAGCCCCGCAACAATCGCCGCTTCTGGTTCCTGATCCTGGGCGCCGTGGTGCTGATCGCCGCCATCGCCACTGGCGTCTGGTGGTATCTGGGCGCGCGCTATTTCGAGAGCACCGACGACGCGTATGTCGGCGGCAATATCGTGGCCGTGACCAGCCGCGAAACCTCCACCGTGATCGCTCTGCATGCCGACAACACCCAGACGGTGACGCGCGGCCAGGTGCTGGTGGAACTGGATCCCGCCACCGTCGACGTCGCCTTTGAAGCCGCCAAGGCCAACCTGGCCCGCATCGTGCGGCAGGTGCGGGGCGCCTTTTCCGGTTCTGATACCTATGCGGCACAGATCGCACAGGCGCGTGTCGCGCTGGCGACGGCCCAGGCCGATCTGCGCCGCCGCGAAAGCGCGCCGGAAGGCGTCGTCTCGGGCGAAGAGCTGAGCCATGCCCGTGATCAGGTACGGGCGGCGCAAGCCGCCCTGGCCACGGCGCAAAGCGGCTTGCAGACCAGCCGCGCTCCCATCGCCGGCACCAGCATCGCCCGCAATCCCGATGTGCTGGCGGCGGAAGCGGCGCTGCGCAACGCCGCCATCGCCGAAAGCCACATGAAGATCCTGGCCCCGGTCGATGGCGTGATCGCCCAGCGCAGCGTGCAGATCGGCCAGCAGATCCAGGCCGGTTCCGCGGTGATGGCGGTGGTGCCGCTGGAAAGCGTCTGGATCGACGCCAATTTCAAGGAAGTGCAGTTGGCGCGGATGCGGATCGGCCAGCCGGTGGAGGTCACGGCTGACATCTATGGCGGCGACGTCGTCTATCATGGCCATGTCGAAGGCCTGGGTGCCGGTTCGGGCAGCGCCTTCGCCCTGCTGCCGCCGCAGAATGCCAGCGGCAACTGGATCAAGATCGTCCAGCGCGTGCCGGTGCGCATCGCGCTGGACCCGAAGGAACTGGCGGCCCATCCGCTGCGGGTCGGCCTGTCGGTCGCCGCCAAGGTGGATGTGCGCGACACCTCCGGCCCCATGACCACAACCAAGATCGGCGCCGGGTCGATCACCGCCGATGCCGATGACGGCAGCAAGGCCGCGGTCGAAGCGCTGATCGCCCAGATCGTGCGCGACAACAGCGGCGGCCACTGAGTGCGCTGATGGCGAGCGAAGGGAAAACACAGCAATGAGTGCCCACGGGCATCCCGTGCCGCTGAAAGGCGGCCTGCTCGCCGTCACCGCGCTGGTGCTGGCCCTGGGCACCTTCATGCAGGTGCTGGATTCCACCATCGCCAACGTCTCGCTGCCCACCATCGCGGGCAATCTGGGTGTCTCCACCAGCAACGGCACCTGGGTGATCACGGCCTTCGCCGTCGCCAACGGCATCGGCGTGCCGCTGACCGGCTGGCTGATGGGCCGTTATGGCGTGGTCAAGACCTTCGTCTTTTCCGTCTTCGCCTTCACCGTGGCCTCGCTGCTCTGCGGCATCGCCTGGAGCCTGCCGTCGCTGATCTTCTTCCGCGTCCTGCAGGGTGGTGTTTCCGGCCCCATGATCCCCGGATCGCAGGCGCTGCTGATCTCCATCTTCCCGCCCAACAAGCGCGGCGCCGCGCTGGGCATCTGGTCGATCACCACCCTGGTGGCGCCGATCTGCGGCCCCATCCTGGGCGGCTTCATCTCCGACAATTATCACTGGGGCTGGATATTCCTGATCAACGTGCCCGTCGGCCTGGCGGTGTCGTTCCTGTGCTGGGTCAACCTCAAGGACCGCGAGACGCCGACCCGCAAGCTGCCCATCGACACGGTCGGGCTGGCGCTGCTGATCGTCTGGGTCGGCGCGATGCAGGTGATGCTGGACCAGGGCAAGGATCTGGACTGGTTCGCCTCGACCCAGATCGTGGTGCTGGCCATCGTCACCGTGATCGGTTTCCTGTCCTGGCTGATCTGGGAGCTGACCGACAAGCACCCCATCGTCGACCTGTCGCTGTTCAAGAACCGCAATTTTGCCCTGGGCACCCTGGCGTTCTGCCTGGGCTATGCCGTCTTCTTCGGCAACAACCTGTTGATGCCGCTGTGGCTGCAGACCCAGATCGGCTACACCGCCACCTGGGCGGGACTGGTGGCGGCGCCGACCGGAGTCATCGCCGTGCTGCTGACGCCGATGTCGGCCAAGCTGATGACAAGGATCGACGCCCGCATCATCGCCTCGGTGGCCTTCCTGGCCTTTGGCGTCTCCTTCCTGATGCGGGCGAACTTCAGCTCGAACGCCGCCTTCATCGACTTCATGCTGCCGCTGCTGGTGCAGGGCATCGCCATGGCAACATTCTTTCTGGCCATGATCACCATCCTGCTGGATGGCGTGCCGCCGCACCGCATTCCGCTGGCGTCGGGCCTGTCGAACTTCGCCCGCATCACCTCGGGCGGTTTCGCCGCCTCGCTGGTGACGACGCTGTGGGACCGGCGCGAAGCGCTGCATCAGAGCCGCCTGGCCGACCATGCCACCGCGGCCGCGCCCGCCTTCAACCAGGCGATGGCGGGGCTGCATCATCTGGGCTTCAGCGACCTGGCGGCCAAGGGCGCCATCAACCGCACCCTGATGGGGCAGGCTTATCTGCTGGCGGCGGACGACATCTTCTGGATATCGGGCTGGGTCTGCATCGCCATGATCGCGATGGTCTGGCTTTGCAGACGCGCGATCTCCGGCGGCGGCCCGGTGGCGGCGGACTAGGCTAGACTCGCTCCCATGGGGCAACTGATTCGCCGTCATATGCGGGAACTGGTTTTCGCCGTGCTGGCCATGGCCGCGCTGGCGCTGGGCGGGGCTGCGGCGGTGCAAGGCGTGCCCGTCTTCATCGCGGCCCTGACCCCCGGCATGGAAGCGCAGGCCGAAGGCGCGCCGCATGGCGACACCATGCGGCTGGCGCTGCCCGGCTTCGAGGAGAGCCGCCACGCGCCGCAGGTGCTGTATCCCGTCATCGCCAACGCCATCCCGGACTGGCTGCACCGCGCGCCGGTGCCGGCGGGACCGGCGCTGATCGCCATCTGCGTCGACGATCTGGGCGAGGATATCGCCGGCACCGAAACCGCCATGCGCCTGCCGAAAGAGGTGGCGCTGTCCTTCCTGCCTTTCGCGCCCACCACGCCGGGCTTCGCGGCGCGGGCGGAAGAGGAGGGCCATACCGTGCTGGCGCATGTGCCGATGCAGCCGCTTGGCGGCAGCAATCCCGGCGCGATGGCGCTTGAGGTGGGCATGGCGCCGGACGAGATCGCCCGGCGGCTGGCCTGGTCGCTGGAACGCGTGCCCGGCGCGGTGGGCGTCAACAACCATGAAGGCAGCCGCTTCACCTCTGATCAGGCCGCGCTGGCGCCGGTGATGGCGATATTGAAGGCGCGGGGCCTGTTCTTCTTCGATTCCCGCACCAGCGGCGGCTCAAAGGGCGAAGCGGCGGCGAAAGCGGCGGGCGTCGACAGCATCGGCCGCGATATCTTCCTGGATGACGACCAGAGCGAAGGGGCGGTGACGGCGCAACTCAACGCGCTGGCCGCGACGGCGAAGCGGCAAGGCATCGCCGTCGCCATCGGCCATCCCCATGCCGCGACGCTGCGGCTGCTGAAAGCCTGGCTGGCGGAGGATCACGGCGTCAAGCTGGTAACGTTGCCCGAGGCAATGCGGGCGAAAGCGGCGCGGGATGTTGTGCTGACATCGAATTAAGCCCCGGTGTCATGGCCCGTATTCGCGGGCCATGACAATTGAACTCGGCGAGCGCCGGAACGCTACTGCCCCTTCTTCGCCGCGCTGGCAAAGCGCACGGCTTCCTCGGCAGCGTCGAAGAGGGCCTTGGCCTTGTTGACCGTCTCCTGATACTCGCTCTCCGGCACGCTGTCGGCGACGATGCCGGCACCGGCCTGGGCGTACATGGTGCCGTCCTTGATCAGCGCGGTGCGCAGCACGATGCAGGTGTCCATCGATCCGTCGGCGGCGAAATAGCCGATAGCCCCGGCATAGGCGGCGCCGCGCTTTTCCTTCTCGAACGCGTCGATGAGTTCCATGGCGCGGATCTTGGGCGCCCCGGTCAGCGTGCCGGCGGGAAGGCCCGCCGCCAGCGCGTCCATCGCCTCCAGCCCGTCGCGGATTTCGCCTTCGACATTGGAGACGATGTGCATGACATGGCTGTAGCGCTCGATGAAGAAGCTGCCGGTCACTTTCACGGCGCCG
>Ga0316226_1005057_pt1 | contig 10174 bp, 3 predicted proteins | sample TBH18017metaG_FD_206009 | JGI IMG/M metagenome (GOLD analysis project Ga0316226, IMG submission 206009) | Freshwater microbial communities from Trout Bog Lake, Wisconsin, USA - TBH18017 | ecosystem: Environmental > Aquatic > Freshwater > Lake > Hypolimnion/Profundal zone | place: USA: Wisconsin... | reverse complement strand
TTGAAGGCGCTGTTTCCCAATGAAGATGAAACGCTGTTCCCCAATCAGTTTGTCAATGTGCGCCTGTTGGTGGACACCCTGCATGACGCCACGCTCATGCCCAATGCGGTGATTCAACGCAACGCGCAGGGGGCCTTCGTGTATGTGCTCAAACCCGATCAGACCGTGGCCATGCAGCCCATCACGGTGGGCACCACGGATGGAAACATCTCGGCGGTGGAGGGCATTGCGAAGGGGGTGGTCGTGGCGGCGGATAACTTCAGCCGTCTCACCGACGGCGCCACCGTCCAGATCCACTCGGCGACCAACGGCACGAACCGGGCCGAGGCCGGCCCATCCCTGAAAACCGGACGAAAGAAACAACCGCAGTGAGTCCTTCCCGCATCTTCATCTTGCGGCCGGTGGCGACATCCCTGTTGATGGTCGCCATTCTGCTGACCGGCTTTGTGGCGTACCGGCAACTGCCGGTTTCGGCGTTGCCGCAGGTGGATTATCCCACCATCCAGGTGATCACGTTCTATCCCGGCGCCAGTCCGGATGTCACGGCATCGGCCATTACCGCGCCGCTGGAACGGCAATTCGGGCAATTGCCGGGCTTGAACCAGATGACGTCCATCAGTTCCGGCGGCAGTTCGCTCATCACCCTGCAGTTTACGCTCAGCCTGAACATTGACGTGGCGGAACAGGAAGTTCAGGCGGCGATCAATGCGGCACAGACCTATCTGCCCACCGGATTGCCGTCGCCCCCCATTTACAGCAAGTCCAATCCGGCGGATGCGCCCATTCTCACGCTGGCGCTGACCTCGAAAAGTTATCCGCTCGCGCAGGTCGAGGATTTTGCGGACACGCGGCTGGTGCAGAAGATTTCGCAGTTGCCGGGCGTGGGTCTGGTGAGCATCAGCGGCGGCCAGAAGCCGGCGGTCCGCATTCAGGCCAATCCTGCCGCGCTGTCGTCCTACGGCATCAATATCGACGATGTCCGCCTCGCGCTCCAGCAGGCCAGCATCAATCAGGCCAAGGGAAATTTCGACGGTCCCAAACAGGCGTATGAAATCAACGCCAACGATCAGTTGCTCACCAGCAGGGATTACAAGGCGCTGGTGATTGCCTATCGCAACGGCGCACCTGTGGTCTTGTCCGATGTGGCAACCGTCGTGGACGGCGTGGAAAACACGAAACTCGCGGCCTGGAAGGACGCCACGCCGTCGGTCATCGTGAACATCCAGCGTCAGCCCGGCGCCAACATCATCCAGGTCGTGGACAGCATCAAGAAGCTCCTGCCGCAGCTCAAGGCCAATTTGCCGGCCGCGATCGACATCTCGATTCTGACGGACCGCACCATCACGATTCGCGCGTCCGTGGAGGACGTGCAGTTTTCGCTGGGGCTGACCATTGCGCTGGTGGTCATGGCGATCTTCCTGTTCTTGCGTAATGTGCCGGCGACGATCATTCCCAGCGTGGCCGTGCCGCTCTCGCTCGTGGGCACGCTGGGGGTGATGTACCTGCTCGGCTACAGCCTGAACAATCTCACGCTGATGGCCCTGACCATCTCCACGGGGTTTGTGGTGGACGATGCGATTGTGATGATCGAAAACATCGTGCGCTACATTGAAGAGGGCGAAACGCCGTTGCAGGCGGCCTTGAAGGGTGCCTCGCAAATCGGCTTCACCATCATTTCGCTGACCGTCTCGCTGATCGCCGTGCTGATTCCGCTGCTGTTCATGGGCGATATTGTGGGGCGGTTGTTCCGCGAATTCGCGGTGACGCTGAGCGTGACGATTCTGGTTTCAGCCGTGGTGTCGCTGACGCTCACGCCCATGATGTGCTCCAAGCTGCTCAAGGCCAAAAGCGAGGAGGCAAAGCCCGGGCGGTTTTATGAGGCCTCGGAACGTGTTTATAATCGGATCATCGACTTCTACGGGCGCACATTGCGGTGGGTGCTCAAGTGCCAGGGCGCAACGTTGCTCGTGGCTGTGTCCATGCTGGTGTTCACGCTGGGACTCTACGTCATCGTGCCCAAGGGCTTCTTCCCGGTGCAGGATACCGGTGTGATCCAGGGCATTTCGGACGCGGCGCAGAACATTTCGTTCACCGCCATGGCAGCGCGGCAACAGGCACTGGCGCGCGTGATTCTCAAGGATCCGGCCGTGGAAAGCCTGTCCTCCTTCATCGGCGCGGACGGCATCAACACGACGCTCAACAGCGGACGCATCCTCATCAATTTGAAGCCGCTGCGCGAACGCAAAATCAGCGCCACAGAGGTCATGCGCCGGTTGCAGCCGGAGCTGGCCAAGGTGGAGGGGATCACGCTCTTTATGCAGCCGGTGCAGGATTTGACGGTGGAAGACCGCGTCAGCCGCACGCAATTCCAGTACACGCTGGAAGATGCCAACGCCGACGAGTTGAATGTGTGGACCACGAAACTGATGGACAAGCTGGCCACTCTTCCGCAGTTGCGCGATTTGGCGACGGACCAGCAAACGCGCGGGGCGCAAGCGACGCTGGTTATTGACCGCGTGACCGCTTCGCGGTTGGGCATTACGCCGCAGGCGATTGACGACGCGTTATATGATGCCTTCGGCCAGCGGCAGGTTTCGACGCTGTTCACGCAGTTGAATCAATACCATGTGGTGCTGGAGGCGCTGCCGGAGTTTCAGCGAAATCCGTCCAAATTACAGGATATTTACGTCCGTTCCGCTGGCGGCAGCGCCGTGCCGCTGGGTACATTCTCCCATTTTGAGTCGGGCGTGGCGCCGCTGACCGTCAATCACCAGGGCCAGTTCCCGTCCGTGACGATTTCGTTCAATTTGGCGCCGGGCATGGCATTGGGCGATGCGACCAAGGCGATTGAGGCGGCGCAAAAGGAAATGGGCATGCCGCTGAGCATCCAGGCGTCGTTCCAGGGCACGGCGCAATCCTTCCAGGTTTCGCTGGCCAACGAACCGTGGCTCATCCTGGCGGCGATCATCACGGTGTATATCGTGCTGGGCGTCTTGTATGAGAGCTACATTCATCCGATCACGATTCTTTCAACGCTGCCTTCTGCCGGCGTGGGCGCGATTCTGGCGCTGTTGATTTGTCATGTCGAACTCGGCGTGGTGGCGCTGATCGGCATTATTCTGCTGATCGGCATTGTGAAAAAGAACGCGATTATGATGATCGATTTTGCGCTCGATGCGGAACGCAACGAACACAAGAAGCCGGAAGAGGCGATTTATCAGGCGTGCCTGCTGCGTTTCCGGCCCATCATGATGACGACGTTTGCGGCGTTATTTGGCGCGTTGCCGTTGGCGCTGGGAAATGGTGTCGGGTCTGAACTGCGCAAACCATTGGGTATTGCCATTGTCGGCGGCCTGCTGATGAGTCAGTTGCTCACGTTGTACACGACCCCCGTCATTTATTTGTATTTCGACCGCCTGGCCGCGCGATTGGGACGGCATGGCCGAGACGTAGAAGGCGGTGCGAAATGAACGTGGGTCATACCGAGACATTGCGGCGAAAAGGTAGGGCGGGGCCGCTGGACCCGCCGCTTTCCTGTAACACGGCGGCAAGCGCGCTTGCCGCTGCGATCGGCGCGTGCAGCGCCCGCGCCCTATCGGACTCGTCACGGTATTGTAACCGAGGCAGCGCCCTTTCCCCATGAACATCTCCGCGCCATTCATCCGCCGGCCGGTGGGCACGGTGCTGCTGACCACCGCCGTTGCGCTGGCGGGTATGGTCGCGTATATGCAATTGCCCGTGGCGCCGCTGCCGCAGGTGGATTTCCCGGTGATTTCGGTGCAGGCCTCCCTGCCTGGCGCCAGCCCGGAAATCATGGCCGCTTCGGTGGCCGCGCCGCTGGAACGGCAGCTCGGCCACATTGCCGGCGTCAACGAGATGACCTCCGCCAGCTACCTGGGGTCATCCTCCATCACGCTTCAATTTGACCTCAACCGCAATATCGATGGCGCGGCGCGCGATGTGCAGGCGGCCATCAATGCCGCGCGCGCCAATCTGCCGGCGAACCTGCCGGCCAATCCAACTTATCGCAAATCCAATCCGGCCGATTCGCCCATCATCATTCTCGCGCTCACGTCGGATGTGTATGATCGCGGCAGTTTGTACGACGCGGCATCCACGATCATTCAGCAGCGCCTGCTGCAGATCCAGGGCGTTGGGCAGGTGAACATCGGCGGTGGCGCGCTGCCGGCGGTGCGGGTGGATCTCAACCCGACGCAACTGAACAGTTTCGGGCTCGGTCTCGATGACGTGCGGACCATGCTGAGCAGACAGAACGCCAATCTGCCGAAAGGGCAACTCGCGGATGACAACACCACCGCGGATATTCTGGCCAACGATCAACTGCTCAAAGCCAAGGATTACAAGCCCCTTGTCGTCAGCTATCGCAACGGCGCGGCCGTTCGACTGTCGGAGGTCGCCACCGTGCAGGATGGCGTCGAAAACATTCGTGCCGCCGGTTATGTGAATGGCAAGCCGGCGATTTCGCTGATCGTTTTCCGGCAACCGGGTGCGAACATCATCGAAACCGTCGACCGCGTCAAGGCGGTCATGCCGTCGCTCCGGGCAGCCCTTCCCGTCGCGATCAAGTTCGATGTGGTCATGGACCGCACAATCACGATCCGCGCGTCGGTCTTCGAAATCGAACGCACCCTGCTGATTGCCATTTCGCTGGTGATCCTGATCGTGTTCATTTTCCTGCGCAGCCCGCGCGCCACGTTGATTCCCGCCGTGGTGGTGCCGGTTTCGTTGATCGGCACCTTCGGCGTGATGTACCTGTGCGGGTACAGCCTGGACAATCTCTCCCTGATGGCGATGACCATTTCAACGGGGTTTGTGGTGGACGATGCGATTGTGGTCATCGAAAACGTGACGCGTTATCTGGAGCAGGGCATGCTGCCCATGGATGCGGCTTTGCGCGGTGCGCGGGAAGTCGGGTTTACGGTGCTGACCATCAGTCTGTCGCTGGTGGCGGTGTTCATCCCGATCCTGATGATGGGCGGCATTGTCGGGCGGTTGTTCCGCGAATTTGCCGTGGTGCTGTCCACGGCCATCCTGGTCTCGCTGGTGGTTTCGTTGACGACGACGCCCATGATGTGCGCGTGGATGTTGCGATCGAAAAACGTGGAGAAACACGGGAAGACCTACCGGGTCACCGAGGGATTGTTCGAGAGGTTGCTGCAGGCCTATCGCTGGACGCTGACGCGGGTATTGCGGCATCCCGCCATTACGCTGGGTGTGCTGGTGCTGACCATCGCCGTGAATGTCATCCTGTTTATCGTCGTGCCGAAGGGATTTTTCCCGCAGCAGGACAACGGCACGATCTTTGGCGGCATTCAGGGCGCGCAGGACGCCTCGTTTCCGGCCATGCAGGCGGCCACGGCGCGCATTGTCAATATCGTGACCAACGATCCGGCCGTGGCGAATGTCGCGGCCTACACCGGCGGCGGCGGGGCAGCCAATAGCGGATTCATCTTCATGGCGCTGAAGCCGATCGAAGAACGCAAAATCAACGCCAGCGACCTCCTCAACCGGATCCGGCCCAAGCTGGCGGCGGTGCGGGGCGCCGCGGTCTTTGCGCAGGCGGGCCAGGATTTGCGCATCGGCGGGCGGCAGAGCAGCGCGCAATATCAATATACGATCCAAAGCGACAACCTGGATGACCTTGTGAAATGGGGGCCGGCGCTGCTGAATCGAATGCGGAAAATCCCCATGTTTACGGATGTCAACAGCGACCAGCAGAATAACGGCCTTCAGGCCTCGCTGGTCTATGACCGGGCAACCGCGGCGCGGCTGGGCATCACCGCGCAAATGATCGACGGCACCCTGTACGATGCCTTTGGTCAGCGGCAGGTTTCCACCATGTACACGGCATTGAACCAGTATCACGTCGTCATGGAGGTTGATCCAAAATACTGGCAAAGCCCCGCGGGGCTGGATGTCATATATCTGCACTCCACCAATGGCCCGGTTGTGCCGCTCAGCGCCATCGCGCACTACGAGCCCACGACCGCGCCGATTGCCGTGAATCACCAGAGCCAGTTTCCGTCGGTGACGCTGTCGTTCAATCTTGCGCATGGCGTGGCGCTGGGCGATGCGGTTAAAACCATCCATGAGATGGAGCAGCAGGCGGGAATGCCGGGCAGAATCCACGGCAGTTTCTCCGGAAGTGCCCAGGCGTTTCAGGCGTCACTGGCCAGCGAACCGTATCTGATTATGGCGGCTGTGGCGGTTGTCTATATCGTGCTGGGCATTTTGTACGAGAGCTACATTCATCCGATCACCATCCTCTCCACGTTGCCGTCGGCCGGTGTGGGCGCCTTGCTGGCATTGTGGTTGTCCGGGGCGGAATTGAATGTCATGGGGTTGATTGGCATCCTGTTGTTGATTGGCATCGTGAAGAAGAACGCCATCCTGATGATTGATTTTGCCATCGCGGCGGAGCGCGACGAAGGCATGAATTCCCGGGATGCGATCTTTCAGGCGTGCCTGCTGCGCTTCCGGCCGATTCTGATGACAACCATGGCGGCGTTGCTCGGCGCGATGCCGCTGGTGCTCAGCAGCCATACCGGCGCGGAACTCCGGCGTCCGCTCGGCATCACGATTGTCGGCGGGTTGATCATGAGCCAGCTGCTGACGCTGTACACGACGCCGGTGGTGTATCTCTATTTCGACCGGCTGCGCCTGTGGTGGGAACGGGTGCGGGGCAAGGGGCCGGCGGCGGTTGCGCCGGTGGAGGGTTAGATCGTTTCGCGATGAGATGCGGCGCATTTGCATCGCATCTTTGGCGTACTTAATCGTGAACCCTGTCGATTAAGCGCGCGATGACGTGCACGACAAAGTTGGTTGCGGGCGCGCGCCCGCCTGGGGGGAACTGTATGAATGCAAAGCCTTGTTCAGATCGAAAGACACAATCCGCGCCTGGCGCATGGCGCCGACGGCGCGGCGCCCTCCAGATCTGGCTGTGCGGTGGCGGGCGGCGCGCTGTCGCCGCCGGTCTGCTGGCATGCCTGGCGATGGACACCGGCTGCAGCTTCGCGCCAAATGTGTCCACGCCCGCCGTGGAGACGCCGGCGGCTTTCAAGGAGCTCACCCCGGATCAAGCCCGGGTGACGGACGGCTGGAAAACGGCCACCCCCCAGGACGGCGCGACGCGCGGCCAGTGGTGGGAGCTCTTTCAACAGCCGGAGTTGAATGCGCTGGAGGAGCAAGCCGCGCTTTCCAACCAGAACGTCGCGGTTTCACTGGCCAATTTCCTGGCGGCGCGCGCCGTGGTGAAGCAGCAGCGCTCGCAATACTTCCCGACCGTCACCGCCGGGCCGTCGGTCACGCGCGCCAAGCAGCCTGCTGCGCGCGGAACGACGGGCTCGTCGCCGGCGATCACCGAATATGCGCTGCCATTTGACGCCTCCTGGGAACTGGATGTCTGGGGCCGCATTCGGAACACGGTTCAAGCCGCCGCGCTCGAGGCGCAGGCGACATTCGCCGAGCTCGAAGACATGCGCTTGACGGTGCAGGCGGAAGTGGCCTCAGATTATTTCCAAGTGCGCGTGCTGGATTCGCAGAAGCAACTGCTGGATTCGGCGGTTCAGGCGTATGCGGATTCCCTGCAGCTGACCCAGGTCCGGCACGAAACCGGCATCGCATCCGATCAGGATGTGGCACAGGCGGAAACGCAACTGTACCAGGCGCGTGCGCAGGCCATCGATCTGGGTATTCAGCGGGCGCAATTTGAACATGCCATGGCCACGCTGCTCGGAAGACCGGCTTCGATCTTTTCCCTGGCGCCCAACCCGTTGACCGCCACACCGGTGGCGATTCCGTTCGGCGTGCCCTCGCAACTGCTCGAACGCCGGCCGGATATTGCGGCGGCCGAACGGCGCGTGGGGGAGGCCAATGCGCAGATCGGCGTGGCGCGTGCGGCCTATTTCCCCGCGCTGACCTTGAGCGGTTCGGCGGGATACCAGAATTCAACGCTGGCGCACCTGTTGTCAGGCCCCAACCTGTTCTGGTCCGTGGGTGGCGCGCTGTCGGAAACGCTCTTTGACGCGGGCAAGCGCGATGCGGTGACCGAACAAGCCCGCGCCAACTACGAGGGCACGGTCGCGAACTACCGGCAAACCGTGCTGAGCGCGTTTCAGGATGTGGAGGACAATCTGGCAACGCTGCGAATTCTATCGCTGGAATTGCAGGAGCAGGACGCCGTGGTCGCCTCCTCGCAGCGCTACCTAACGCTGGCCAATGACCGCTACCGCCTCGGCATCGACAGCTATCTCAATGTGATCACCGCGCAAACCACGCTGCTGAGCAACCAGAGAACCGCCCTCAATCTCCGCATGCAGCAGATGACCGCCAGCGTCCAGTTGATCAAGTCCCTGGGTGGCGGCTGGGATGCGACGAATGCGCCGTATCACTTCCTGAAGGAAATCCCGGTTTCTGGCGAGGGGGGATGGGATTATCTGTCCGTGGATGCGGCTGCGCGGCGGTTGTACGTGACGCATGCCAGCGCGGTGGTGGTGGTGGATCTTGATGCGGATGCCGTGGTTGCCACAATCACGAATACGCCGGGCGTTCATGGCTTTGCGCTGGCGCCGGAACTGCAACGCGGCTTTGCGAGCAACGGCAAGGAAGCCACGGTCAGCATGGTGGACTTGAAAACATTGCAGACGCTGGCCAAGGTGCCCACCGGCGAGAACCCGGATGCGATTCTGTATGAACCGGGTCGTCGGGAAGTTTACAGTTTCAACGGGAAAGGGAATTCGGCCACGGTCATGGACGCCACATCGACAAACGTGATTGCCACGATCGTATTGCCCGGGAAACCGGAGTTTGCCGCAGCCGATCCGGAATCGGGGCGCGTGTATTGCAACATCGAGGACCAAAACGAGGTTGTCGCCATCGATACCCGGAGACATCAAATCGTCAACACCTGGCCGACCGCGCCGGGCGAGGAGCCTGCTGGCCTGGCCATCGATCCTGCGCGTCATCATCTGTTCATCGGGTGCCATAACAAGCTGACGGTCATGATGGACAGCGCCAACGGCAAGATTCTGGCCACCACGGCGATCGGGCAGGGGGTGGATGCCAATGTGTTCGACTCGGCGTCGCAGTATATTTTCAGTTCCTGCGGCGATGGCACGGTTACGATTGCGCGGGAAGAAGTGCCGGGCACGCTAAAGGTGGTTCAGACGCTGGCGACCGGACGCAGCGCGCGCACCATGGCGCTTGACCCAAAGACACGCCGCATTTATCTTGTTTGCGCCAAGTTTGAACCCCAGGCGGTGTCCACGCCGGATGCACCGCAACTTCGCCCGAAAATCATTTCCGGCAGCATGAAGATTCTGGTGTATGGAGTTGAGTAGAAGCGGCGTCCCCGCCGCTGGCACAGGCGAACGCGACAGGGGACGTCGCGGCTACGAAAGGAAGATCGCATGAGACTCGCCCGCCGGACTTCTCTTGCAGGACTGGCCATTGCCGTTCTGTTTTCCACAAGCGCGCAATCGCAGGCCTTGCGCCTCACCCCGGATCATGCCAATGGCTACTATCAGGCGGGTGAATCTGTTCGATGGCAGGTGACTGCGGATGGCTCGGGTTCGAACGAGATCAGTTACGTCGTCAAGCAAGGCGGATTAACCGAGATTGCCAAAGGCAAGCTACTGCTCGCTTCCGGCACGGGAGAAATCGATTCCTGCTTAACGAATCCCGGCACGCTGCTGGTGGAAGCCAGTGTGGCGGATGCCACGGGCGGGATCATTCGCGCCCTGAGCGGCGCGGTTTTCTCGGGCGACAAGATCCAGCCATCCGCGCCGCGTCCGGCGGATTTCGACAGTTTCTGGCAGGCGAAGCTGGATGAGTTGTCCAAGGTGCCGACCAATGTTGTGCTCACGGCTATCAGTTGCGTGCCGACCAACGTGGATTACTGGCAGATCTCCATGGATAACATCCGTGGGTCGCATATTCGCGGTCAACTTGCCCGGCCCAAACAAGGCGAACACCTGCCAGCTCTCCTGATCGTGCAATGGGCTGGCGTGTATGGACTGCCGACCGATTGGATTACAGGTTATGCAACGAACGGCTGGTTGGTGCTCAACATTAATCCGCATGATTTGCCCATCGATCAGTCTGCCGCATTTTACAAGGAACAACGCACTGGTGTGCTCAAGGATTATCCAGCCAT
>Ga0316226_1005055_pt1 | contig 10175 bp, 7 predicted proteins | sample TBH18017metaG_FD_206009 | JGI IMG/M metagenome (GOLD analysis project Ga0316226, IMG submission 206009) | Freshwater microbial communities from Trout Bog Lake, Wisconsin, USA - TBH18017 | ecosystem: Environmental > Aquatic > Freshwater > Lake > Hypolimnion/Profundal zone | place: USA: Wisconsin... | reverse complement strand
TCACGGTGACCAACACGCGCTGCTGCACTTTCACCACGTCCGCCGGATCTTTCACAAAATTGTCCGACAGTTGGCTGACGTGGACCAACCCGTCCTGGTGGACGCCGATATCCACGAACGCTCCGAACGCCGCGACGTTGGTGACGATGCCCGGCAGTTTCATCCCCACTTTGAGGTCGGTGACTTTTTCCACGCCTTCGGTGAACGAAAACGCCTCGAATTTCTGGCGGGGATCGCGGCCCGGCTTGGCAAGTTCGCTTACGATATCGGTGAGCGTGGGAAGGCCGACCTTCTCCGAGACGTATTTCTGAAGGGCAATTTTCTTGCGCAGCAGTTCGTTTTTGACCAAGTCGCGCACGTTGCAGCCCAAGTCGCACGCCATCCGATCCACGATTTCGTAGCTCTCGGGATGCACCGCGCTCTCGTCGAGCGGGTTTTCGGCGTTGCGGATGCGCAAAAATCCTGCCGCCTGTTCAAAAGCCTTCGGGCCGAGGCGTGGGACTTTCAACAACTCCTGCCGGGACTTGAACGCGCCATTCGCGTTGCGGTAGCTGACGATGGCGTCCGCAATCGAGGGACCGATGCCGGAAACATACGCGAGCAGTTGTTTGGAGGCCGTATTCAACTCGACGCCCACCCGGTTCACGCTGCTGATGACCACGTCATCGAGGCTCTTCTTGAGTGCGTTTTGCTCTACGTCGTGCTGGTACTGGCCGACGCCGATGGATTTCGGATCGATCTTGACCAACTCGGCCAGCGGATCCATCAAGCGGCGTCCGATGGAAACCGCCCCGCGCACGGTGATATCCTGGTCGGGGAATTCTTCGCGGGCGGCTTCCGAGGCGGAGTAGATCGAGGCGCCGCTTTCGTTGACCATGACCACGGAGATACTGGCCGGGAGGTTTAGTTTGCGGATGAACGTCTCGGTTTCTCGGCCCGCCGTGCCATTGCCGATCGCGACGGCTTCCACCTTGAAATGTTTGATGAAGGCGAGGACTTTCTCGGCGGCTTCGGCGGCGGAGCGCGCCCCTTGTTCCGGATAAACCACGTCGTTGTGGAGCAGCTTGCCTTGGGCGTCGAGGAGCACCACTTTGCAGCCGGTGCGGAAGCCGGGGTCGATGGCCAGCACGCTCTTTTGGCCGAGCGGCGAGGCGAGGAGCAGTTCGCGCAGGTTGTCGGCGAAAACGCGGATGGCTTCCTCGTCGGCGCGGCGCTTCAACTCCAGCCGGATTTCAGTTTCCATCGATGGCCCGAGCAGCCGCTTGAAACTCTCCTGCACAGCGAGTCGCACTTGATCCGCCGCCGGGTTGAGCCCTTTGACAAACATCGGTTCCAGCGTGCCCAGCGAGGACGATTCCACGGGATGCACGCGCATCATGAGGAACCCTTCCTTCTCACCGCGCCGGACGGCGAGGATGCGGTGGGACGGAGCTTTGGAAGCCGGTTCGCTCCAGTCAAAATAATCTTTGAATTTCGCCCCCTCGGTTTCCTTGCCGGGGAAAACCTTGGAAAAGAGGGTCGATTCGCCTTGGTAAACGGCGCGGAGCCGGGCGCGGGCGTCCTTGTCGTCGCTGAAGCGCTCGGCGAGGATGTCGCGGGCTCCGGCCAGCGCCGCTTCCACGGTGGTGAGCGGCGGTTCGGCAGCTTTCGCGCCCTCCACGAACGGCTCTGCGGCGGCGCGCGGGTCGATGTCGGCGGCCTGGGTGAAAAGCAAGTCGGCGAGCGGTTCCAGCCCCTGCTCTTTGGCAATGCTAGCGCGCGTCCGTTTCTTGGGACGGTAGGGAAGATAGATGTCTTCGAGCGCGTTCATCGTTTCCGCCAAATCCACCGCTTTTTGGAGTTCGGGGGTGAGGAGCTTGCGCTCGTCGAGGGATTTGAAGATGGCAGTCCGCCGCGAATCGAGTTCCGCAAGGCTCTCCATCCGGTCGCGGATGGCCATGATCGCCACTTCGTCGAGCGTCCCCGTGACCTCCTTGCGGTAGCGGGCGATGAAGGGAACCGTGGCACCCTCTTTGAGCAAGAGCGCCGTCGCCATGACCTGGCGCGGTTGCAGGGTCAGTTCACGGGTGATCGTTTCGAGATGCTTGGGCGGGAGCGGGGCCAGGGGAGCGGCGGAAGAAGAAATGGAATCCATGCGGTAATTTGGGGGCGGAATGCTTACACGACCGGGGAGTTGATTCAAGCGGAGAAGCCGCTGAAAACACGTCGATTGTGGCCGCGCCGGGCAAACCAGACGCCCTCTCAAGAAACGCGAGACGATTCCACAAAGAACCCGCTGACCCATTTCGTCCCGCCTCCCCCGTTGAAAAAGCTCATTTAATGCTCGCCAGAGCACACATGCAATGCCCTAATAGCACAATCGATTTCACCAAACCGATGCCAATTTACCATCCATGAGCACACCGCCCGCGACCAATTCCAAGAACGCCCAGCTCCACACCCTGCAAGCGAAAGCCCGGTTGGGCGGGGGCGAGGAGCGTCTCAAAGCCCAAAAAGCGAAGGGAAAGCTTACCGCCCGCGAGCGGGTGGAGCTTCTGCTCGACGAGGGATTCCGCGAGATCGACATGTTCGTTTCCAATCCCAGTGAGGGGGCTGATGCCATCTTGGGCGACGGGGTGGTCACCGGCTACGGCACCATCGATGGGCGGCTGGTCTATGTCTTCGCCCAGGATTTCACAGTCTATGGCGGGAGCGTCGCTCCGGGGCACGCCAGCAAGATCCTCAAAATTATGGAGATGGCCATGAAGAACGGCGCGCCGATCATCGGCTTGAACGATTCCGGTGGTGCGAGAATCCAAGAGGGGGTGCTCAGCCTCGCCGGTTATACCGACATTTTTCTCCAAAACGTCCTGGCGAGCGGGGTGGTGCCGCAGATTTCCTGCATCCTCGGGCCTTGCGCGGGCGGTGCCGTTTATTCGCCGGCGATTACGGATTTTATCCTGATGACTCGTCAGAGCTACATGTTTGTCACCGGCCCTGATGTGGTTCGTTCGGTAACGAACGAGAAAGTGACGGCGGAAGAGCTCGGCGGAGCGGCGACGCACAACGAGATCAGTGGCGTGGCCCATTTTGCCGCCGAATCCGAGGAGCACGTCCTGCAACTGGTCCGCGAACTCTTTAGCTACATCCCATCGAATAACATCGAGGATCCGCCCCGGCGACAAACCGACGACGACCCGCTGCGCGCCGAGGCGTCGCTGGATCGCATTATTCCCGAGAGCCCGAACAAGGCCTACGACATGCACGAGGTCATCCTGGCAGTGGTCGATGAGGGCCGTTTTCTGGAGGTGCAGGCCCACTTTGCCCAAAATATCCTGGTCGGGTTCGCGCGGTTCAACGGACGCAGCGTGGGGATCGTAGCCAACCAACCGCAAGTGCTCGCGGGAGTCCTCGACATCAATTCCTCAACCAAGGCCGCGCGCTTTATCCGGTTCTGCGACGCGTTCAACATCCCGATTGTCACCTTCGTGGACGTTCCCGGATTCCTTCCCGGCGTCACCCAAGAACACGGGGGCATCATCCGCCACGGCGCGAAGCTGCTCTACGCTTACGCCGAGGCGACCGTGCCGAAGATCACCATTATCACCCGCAAAGCTTATGGCGGCGCTTACAACGTGATGAGCAGCAAACACATCCGCGGCGATATCAACATGGCTTGGCCGACGGCTGAAATCGCGGTCATGGGATCGGAGGGCGCCATCAACATCTTGAACCGCAAAGAATTGGCCGAATCGAAGGAGCCCGAGGCGCTCCGGGCCAAGCTCGTCGAGGAATACCGCACGCGTTTCGCCAACCCGTACATCGCAGCGTCCAAGGGGTTCATCGACGAGGTGATCGAGCCCAGCCAGACACGTTCACGGATCATCAGCGCCCTGGAGATGCTCCGGAACAAGCGCGACAAAAACCCGCCCAAGAAACACGGAAACATGCCTTTATGAGGGAGAACAAGTTGAAGAAAGTTCTGATCGCCAACCGCGGCGAAATCGCCTGCCGGATCATCCGCGCCTGCAACGAGTTCGGGATCCAAACCGTCGCGGTCTATTCCGAGGCGGATCGCAATCAGCCGCATGTGCGAATGGCCGACGAAGCCTGGCCCATCGGGCCGTCGCCTGCGCGCGAAAGCTATTTGTGTCTCGATAAGTTGCTCGAAGTCGCCAAGCTCTCGGGGGCGGATGGCGTTCATCCGGGTTACGGATTTCTGGCCGAAAACGAGGAGGCAGCGGAAGCTTTTGAAGCAAACGAGGTCACCTGGATCGGCCCGTCGCCCAAGGCGATCCGCCTCATGGGCGACAAGCTGACTGCCCGCGCAACGGTTTTTGCAGCCGGATTGCCAATCGTCCCCGGCACCGGAAAATCCCAGCGGATGACCGACGCCGAACTGGTCGAGTCCGCGCCTAGAATCGGTTATCCCCTGCTCGTCAAAGCGGCGGCGGGCGGTGGAGGAAAAGGCATGCGGATCATCCGTAACCCGGACGACCTGCGCGAGGGGTTGCGGGTCGCGCGGCTTGAGGCCGACGCCTCGTTCGGCGACGACCGCGTTTATCTCGAACGGCTGATTACGAACGCGCGCCATATCGAAATCCAGATTCTGGGCGATCAACATGGCAACATCATCCATCTGGGCGAGCGCGATTGCTCCATCCAGCGGCGGCATCAGAAGCTCATCGAGGAATGTCCGTCCCCGGCGGTCGATGAAGCGCTGCGCCAGGAAATGGGGGCCGCGGCGGTCAAGGCAGCCCAGGCTGTTGGATATTACTCAGCAGGCACCGTCGAGTTCGTGCTCGACAACAAGACGCACGAGTATTTTTTCCTGGAGATGAACACGCGGCTCCAGGTCGAGCACACCGTCACCGAGCGGGTCACCGGTGTGGACATCGTGAAGGAGATGCTGCGCGTCGCGTCCGGCGAACGGTTGCGATACCGCCAGGAGGATATCCGGCTGAAGGGCCACACCATCGAGTGCCGCATCCTTGCAGAGAACCCGTGGAGCAACTTCATGCCGTCCATCGGGCTCATCACTTCCCTCACCGCTCCTTCCGGCCCTGGGGTTCGCGTCGATACCGGTGTTTCGGTCGGATCGGAGATCACCCCGTTCTACGACTCGCTCATTGCCAAGCTCGTGGTGTGGGACGAAACGCGGGAAGAGGCCATCATCCGCACGCAACAGGCGTTGCGTGAGTTCCAGATCGTGGGCATCCAGACGACCATTCCGTTCTTTCTGCAAATGTTGGAGACGCCCGAGTTCCGATCCGGCAACATCCACACGAAGTTTGTGGAAGACGAGTTTTTATTGAAGAAGACACGCAACGAAAAACTGGAGAGAGTGGCTGCGGTGGCTGCGGCGCTGATTGCCCATTCGCGGCGCGGACGCGCCACCACCCTGGAAAGCGCGAAGAGCCACCCATCCGCCTGGCGGCTTCTGGGACGCCGGAACGCCGTTGACAACCGACTGTAACCGAACATCACCCCGACTATTATGAAATACAGAGTGCGCGCAGGCGAATCCGAACTCGAAATCGAGATCGACAAAGATGGGGGCATTTGCATCGATGGCGAGGCGGTGGATGCCGATTTGCAACAGTCCATTGACCCCTCCCTTTATTCCCTGATTTTAGGGCACCGCTCCTACGAACTGCGGGTCGAATTGGTGGAGGGAAACTACCGGGCACAATTGCACGGAGTAACCTACGATGTGGTGGTAGAGGACGAACGCACCCGGTTGCTTGCGGGGGTAAAAGCCATCGGAGGACAGGCCGGCGAAGCGGTCGTCAAGTCTCCGATGCCCGGCATCGTCATCGACATCTCCGTCAAAGTCGGGGACGCCGTCGAGGCAGGTCAGACCCTCGTCGTCGTGGAGTCGATGAAGATGCACAACGAGTTCCGCGCGCCGCGTGCAGGCACCGTGAAAGCGATCCGCACCGAAGTCGGCACCGAGGTGAAGCAAAACACGATTTTGATGACGCTGGGGTGACGGTTCGCCTAAGTGCGCTCGTTACAAGGCTCCAGCCTTGTAATGCACTTGTCTTCGAGGCTCCAGCCTCGTAAACCTTGCCATCATGAGAAGCCGCTACCGAGTAAACGACCCCGGCCAGGCCCATTTCGTCACGGCAACGACGGTCGAATGGCTGCCGGTCTTCACCTCCGCGGCCTGCTGCGACATTCTGGTAGCTTCACTCGAGCACTGCCGCCAGCACAAGGCGCTGAAAATCTACGGCTGGGTCATTCTCGATAACCACTTCCACGCGGTCCTCTCGGCTCCCAATCTCTCGGGAGTCTTGCGTGACTTGAAGAGCTTCACAGCGAACCGAATCATCAAGCAACTCCAAGCCGAAGGACGCGAGTGGTTGCTGAACCAAGTTCAATATTACCGTGTAGCCCATAGAGCGCAGGAGCACCAGATTTGGCAGGACGGTTCGCACCCGCAGGCGGTCATGAGCGACGAAATGATGCGTCAGAAGCTCGACTATTTGCACAACAACCCGGTTAAGCGCGGTTGGGTGGCAGCACCGGAGCACTGGCGCTATTCCTCGGCGCACGAGTGGCTTGGAGGAGTGGAGCCGGTGCTGAAATGTGATTGCTGGTTGTAGGTGGCACGCGGCGAGGCTGGAGCCTCGGGGACAAGCGCGTTACAAGGCTGGAGCCTTGTAACGAGAAGCTCAACGGTGACATAGGTTGAAAAACCCAAAAAAGAGAACCCATCCGCTCGCGGCAATATAAACGGCATTTAGGATGCTGAAAAAATCCGACGAAAGCGATAGCGTCGGGTTATGGCGAAGTTGACGCCAAAAAAAAGCCACAGCCAGACCGATGTTCAGGGGAGCACTGCAAACTAATGGATACGAAACATAATCCGATAGCCTGAAGAACGGGTTGGGAAGTCCAATCGCGCTGCGCGCTGAGGCGAACGCCTGTCCCATGAATTGACTGCTCGCAAGAAGCAAAGCCAGAACAACAAAGATAGCGAGATAGATCAGCTGTAAGAACAGAAACCAACCAGAGATTTTGTTGAGCATAAGTGCTGAATAATATCCAACGTGCAATTAGCAATCCCTACTGCGCCCCCGGCCCCAGCGTCTTCGGCGCGGGAGCGGGCGGCAGCACTTTCGGGTCGATCTGGATTCCCTCCTTCGCTGCAAAATCTTCGAGCGCCTGATCCGCGAGGGCTTTTTGCTCGGTCTCGTTGAGATCGACGCCCTCGGTGCTCAGGGTGTCGCGGGCCACGCGGGCGCGGCCTGCCGCTTTCTCGCGTTCCTCGTCGAGCATCCCTTTCAAGCGGTCGAGATTGTCGCCCGATCCGCCGATGGAACTGATCATGCCGCCAGCCATCTCGGATAGCTCCACCGTGGCGCGCTTCACTTTCAAATCGCTCAACGCGTAGCTCATCGCCTCGATCTTTTCCTTGGCGGTCTTGACGGAAACATCGCGCGCCCGCACCAGCTCGTTGTAGCTGGCTTCGGATTGCTCGAGTTGCTTGCGGTTTTCGTCGATCTCGCGCGTGACCGTTTGCAGGCGCAGCGCGTATTGGCCCGCGGCCTCGCGGTTTCCGGCGCGAAGATGCGCGGCGGCCTTGGTGCGGAGATCGCTCTCCTCGGTTTCCAGATTGCGGACCTGGTTGACCAGCCGTTCGCAGAGCCCGGCGTGCGCGGCGAGCCCCTGGTTGTAGTTGGCGATTTGCTTGCGCAAATTCTCCTTCTCGATTTCCAGCAGCGCTTCGGGATTCTGCCGCTCTGCCTTGCCGAGAATGAGGCTGATGAAACCGCGGATAAGATTGCTGATGCGTTGGAACATAATGTTACGGTTAAGGTTCGATCAGGAAATGAAAACAGCGCTTAGGCTAAATCGATTTTCCGGGAAGAAAAGCCTTTTTGGGGGAATACGGAGTGCATTTCTTTCCTCTTCCCTCCCTTTCAGTCTTGCATCCGGCGATCCACGGGGTGATTATTTATGCTTATGGGCGATTCCAATCCAAAAAATAACCAGAAGAAAAAGGCTCAACAAAGCGCAAAGAAAGCCAGCAACCAGAAGAAGCCCGCCGCTCCGTCCGCGCAGGCTCCTGCCAAGAAGAAGTAGGGCCGAGCGAGGTTCCCGCCTCGAAATGCCGCCAGCAGTGGGTACATTCAGTCTGCATCCACGCTTGCGAAGCGGGAGCTTCGGGGACAAGTGCGTTCCCAAGCTGGAGCTTGGGAACGAGGACGGCTAAAGCCTTTTTGGAGGCCCAACGCAGTGCGCTGCCGTTTCGCGACGGCTATTTCGTGGGAGCCTTGTCCGCCTCCGTAAGGGAAATCAGCACTCGATACCGACTCACTTAGGGTTTTTCTCGATTTATCCACTATCGTTTTCTCCCAAGAAAGAACGATTGCCTGTCGCTCCCAATCGTCGTTAGACTGGCGACCATGCTTGACTCTGCCCCTCAGGTTTCCACGACGGCAACGGCGCGCGAAACGTTCGCCCGTGCTTTTCGCTGGATGCTGCTTGCCCGCCTTCTTGAAGACAAGCTGGCGAGCCTCTATCGGGGCGGCAAGATCACGGGCGGCGTGTTCCTGGGCAAAGGGCAGGAAGCATTGAGCGCGGCCCTCGGCATGTCGCTGCGCAAAGGGGACATTTTTGCCCCGCTGATCCGGGATCAAGCCGGTCGGCTGGCCTTCGGAGAAGATATTCTGGATGCGGTGCGCACGTACCTGGGCTCGCGGCTCGGGCCGATGCGCGGGCGCGAGGGGAACGTCCACCGGGGTCGCCCGAAGGACGGTCATTACGCGATGATCAGTCATCTCGGCGCGATGGTTTCCGTCGTTTGCGGCGCGCTGATGGCCCGGCGCTTCAAGGGCGAAACCGGCGTGGTCGGGGCCACTTGCATCGGCGATGGCGGCACTTCCACGGGGTCGTTTCACGAAGGGCTCAATCTTGCGGCAGTGGAAAAGCTCCCGCTCGTTATGATCGTCGCCAACAACCAGTTTGCGTATTCCACGCCGAATGCAAAGCAGTTCGCCTGCAAGGATCTCGTGGATCGGGCCCTCGGATACGGCATCGACGGGCATTCCGTGGACGCCACCGATTTGGACGCCTGCCTTGATGTCGTCGGGAAAGCCGTGACGCGCGCCCGCAACGGCCACGGCCCGCAGTTGATCGTCGCCAACCTGCTCCGGCTCGCGGGACACGGCGAGCACGATGACGCGAGTTACATCAGCGAGGCGCTCAAGGAATCCGCCCTCGGGCGCGACTGCCTGAAGCTGGCCGAGTGCGCGCTGATCGAGCGCGGATGGGCTTCGGCAACCGATTTGGAGTGTTGGCGCGAAGAGACGCTCCGGCAGGTGGAGGAGGCGGTGGCCACTGTCCAGCGCGAACCCGCACCCGACCCAAACGAAGAAAACTGGTGCGCGCTTTCCACCCCACACCTGGACGACACCTTTGCCCATTAATCCGCCAGAGCAGCAATGATTACCTATCTCGATGCCATTCGCGAAGCCCAGGCCAAGGCCTTGATGGACGACCCGCGCGTTTACATTTACGGCCAGGACGTGGGGGAGTTTGGCGGGGCCTTCAAAGCCACCAAAAATCTCGCAAAGGAATTTCCGGGACGCGTGCTCGACGCTCCCATCAGCGAAGATGCGATGGTCGGTTCCGCCATTGGCGCGGCCATCGAGGGGATGCGGCCCATCATCGAAATCCAGTTTGCGGATTTCTCGACGCCTGGCTTCAACCAGATCGTCAATCACGCCGCCACCCTCTTCTGGCGCACCGAGACGCGGTGCCCGATCACCATCCGGCTCCCCTCGGGCGGCACCGCCGGTTCCGGGCCGTTTCACAGCCAGAGCATGGAGGGGTTGTATGCGCAATATCCGGGCCTAGTGGTGATGACACCGGCGACCGTGGAGGATGCCTACTCGATGCTACTGGAAGCCGTGGCCATCGACGACCCGGTCGTTTTTTGCGAACACAAATACCTGTATTACCACCTCAAAGCCGAAGGGCTTCCGACCGAGGCGCTGCCCATTGGCAAGGCGCGGATCGCCCGACAGGGTCGCGACGCCACGGTGGTCACCTACAGCGCGATGCTCCACGAATGCCTCGCGGCGGCGGATGAACTCGTTTCGGAAGGTTACGAGGTGGAAGTCGTCGATCTGCGCTCCATCAAACCGCTCGACACCGACACCGTGCTTGCCAGCGTGGCCCGGACA
>Ga0316226_1005054_pt1 | contig 10175 bp, 3 predicted proteins | sample TBH18017metaG_FD_206009 | JGI IMG/M metagenome (GOLD analysis project Ga0316226, IMG submission 206009) | Freshwater microbial communities from Trout Bog Lake, Wisconsin, USA - TBH18017 | ecosystem: Environmental > Aquatic > Freshwater > Lake > Hypolimnion/Profundal zone | place: USA: Wisconsin... | reverse complement strand
GTTCTTGATAATCTCCGCGCGGATCGTATCGTCCCAGTTACGATGCGGATGAGTCCAGTATTCGTAGACGTGCCAGAACGCATTTGACCGCGGTCCATCCAATAAAAAGACTTCCCGAAACGACGCGATAACCGGCGAATTCGGCAGTTCTGTCGGGTTGCCGTCAAGATAAGCGAACCCATAATGAACTTCGTTGTACCCCGGACTGCATCGGATTCCAAACTGCAGATTTATTGACTGCATTGCCGGTGTCGTATAGAAGTAGTTCTCCGGCTTCTGACCGTCACCGCTAAAACTTACCACTGTCTCCAGCCCCAGGTCTTTGCCCAAGGCGTCCATTTGCGCATTCACTCTGGCAATTGCCGCGGTCCTTGTCCCACTTGATCTTTGGGCGCACACGTAGGACACCGGCGCCCTTCTTGCCGCCGGACAGATCTTCGGCCAGGAAAGGGCGGATATTCATCCGCACGCCGTCGTTGATATCCGGCTCCCAACCGATGGCCTGTTTTGACAACGGCTTCCAGCGCACAAAGAGGTCATGGGGTGGGGCACCTTCGATGATCGCCTCCAACTGGGTTTTCAACTCCAAAGCCGCGGCCAACCGTTCTTCCGCGCCATCTTCCGGATGTTTCGGATCAACTCCATGCTTCTGCCGCGTAATCCACTCGCCCAGGTAACTGTGCGTCAAACTCTCCAGCAACTTCCGCCCCAGGTGACTCCCACCTTCGCGCCCCTTCGCGCCCTTCGCGGTGGAAGTTCCCCCGTCCTCCGCCAGGCGATGGTAATTCACAATCGCATGGAAACCATCCCGCTTCCGACCATCCCATATGTGCCACAGGAACGGCCGCTGGTGGAACAACTCGCAGTGCTGCTCAAAGAAGTCATTCCGCAGCCATTCATCAAAATCATCGGCCGTGGATCCCGTGGCCGCGATCAACTCGCGCTCACTCGACGGTTTCCACTCCTTGCCATACGCCCCCGCCAGCAACTTGCGTAACCGGTCCGCGGCTGAGTCCTCGCCGCGTACAGACGGGATGCACACAATCCCATCCGCATCCGCCAACTTCTCCAACCCATCCGCCTTGAGCGCCGGACAATCAGGGAATGAAGATCCTGTCTGCCGCGGCCACTGATAACCCAGAAGGCGTGCCACGGCAACGTGCAGCGAATTGTCTGCACCTTTCGGGTGCCCGTCGAAGATCCACTGCGTTGGATCACTGGAGAACGGTTTGGGCAACCCATGCGGATATTTCTCTGCCGCCACCTTTTGCCAGTGGGTGATTTCGAACGGAACATTGACCAGCGATGCATTCGTGACAAACAAACTTGGGTTTACTTTATGTACCGCATCGAAGTAACCCGGAGTGCTGCAGTATGCCCACATGGCAGGCAGATCATCTGGTCTCTTCGGAACTATTACCGCAGACCCAATCTCAAAGTGCGTCCCACAGGAAAGGCATGACTTCAATTCTCCCATTTGGCTGATGAGAATTCCGGCCTTCCCCCATGCTTGCCACCCCTGTTTCCATCCGCCACTGGCATACCTTGTTTCGGCCAACAGTCTTTGGTATTCCGCCAAAGCACCCTTGCCGTCCTCCCACCTCAACGCTCGATCACAACCCGCAAAGCAAACGTGTTCACCAAACGAGCCTTGTTCGGCCACCCAACCATCCCCCAATGCGGACAATTCCCAGAAGCAAAAAGTGAACCGCTCGGTATCACCAGAACGTAGACCAGCATATGCGGCAGCGTACTTAGAAAGAAGCACGTGCGAGCCGATCGGATCAAGCATGATAGTAGAGTCGGGGTTTCCCGTCTGATCGCGTTGCTGCGAGAAGCCCATATCTGCATCACAGAGAACCGAGCGCTTTGCCGCGGTCGTCACAGTCTTGCTTGCATCCAGAGTTGCGATGGAGTGGTCTGTCGACGGAGATTCGCTGGTGATGCATGCGAGCACCACGTTGACTACTTCACCAGAAATGGTCTCAAACGCACCCGGTCCCAAGACGCCTAAAAACACTATGTTGTTGTCGGTCAGCATCTGGCGACGCATACGCGCGTAGACTTTAAGGAAGAGCCAATTATTCGGAGTAACGAGGACGCAGGTTTTGCCGCGACCGGCAAATCCCAAACACCGTCCAATCATTGCGGTAGCAAGGTCGTGCTTCGTATCTGGGAACTGAACCTGAAGGAAGTCATACAAATCGCCCCCTTGCTTTCGGCGCAAGGCACTGGATAAGATCGATGCTGGCCTGCGCAGGCGACCATCCACAGATGCGCTGAAAATAGAACGGCGTATCGGTCGCTGGCTGGGACGCAACCCGGCGGCCGAGCGTGTGTTCGACGTCGAGGTAATCCAGGATGACGACAAACGAGCCTGCGGATTGCAGGTGACCGAGCGCACGGATCGTATGGACTGGGCCTCGCTGGCGCAAGGCGCCTATATGCTACGCACCAACCACGTGTCCGAAGACCCGGCCGAACTTTGGAAGTGGTACATCCACCTCACACAGGCGGAAGCAGCGTTCCGCACAAGCAAAAGTGATCTGGCATTACGTCCGGTCTTTCATCAAAAGGAAGAACGCGTCGAGGCCCACATCTTGGTCTGCTTTCTGGCCTTGGCAATGTGGCGTACGTTGGAACAATGGATGGCCAGCAAAGGCCTCGGCACCTGCGCCAGACAGTTCTTGTTGGAGATGGAAAAACTGCACTCGATCGATGTGCTTTTGCCCACGGACACGGGAACTACCCTTCGTTTGCGGACCGTTGCAAAACCAGAAAAGCCCCTGGCCGCACTCTTGGACCGTCTTGGCTTGCGCGTGCCAGAAACTCCTGAACGGCTCGCAAATGTAGTACAGAAAACGTGAGAGCTCTTGTTGATTCGCAACGACTTATGCGCAAGAAAGGCGCAAGACTGACGAACTTGGGCTAGTGTGGTGTCTCTCAAATGCCTATACCGAACAAAACTACGAAATTGGCCGAAAAACGGCGTGTCGCAATCAAGAAACGCTTGGTATTTTGCATACGCATTTGAGAGACACTACACTAGCGTATGTTATTTTTGACCGGCCCCGAGCTGCGACGCCAGGCCATGCCATACCCGCAGAAGTTCGGAAACACCCCAGGCCTGGGCGCCGCAACCGCGCAGGGCATGAGGCGCATCGCCATCCAGAATTTCCGGAATCTGCGTGAGGCAGCCGGAATTTGCGGGAATCGTTGCCGAACCGAGCAGCGACAGCGCGGCGGGGCGCGCCTCGTTGCCATAGAGTTTGACCAGCGCCTCGGCATAAAGCGGAAACTGCCAGGTCCAGGCCGTACCGTTATGATACGCGAGCTTGCGACTGGTGTCCTCATCGCCGCAGTAGGCGCCGCAATAGGGATGGTGGGGATCGTTGAGCAGCACGCCATCCCTCATGACGGGCAGTTTCAATTGCACCGCGCGATCCGCCAGACTGCGAATGCCGCCAGGAACCAGCAGCGTTTCGCAGGCCTGTAAAATCTGCGCGGACCGGCCGCGTCCGCCGTCGTACACGCCCAGTGTCAGCGCCAGCAGCTGGTTGGGCCGCAGGGCATCGTCTGGGACGGCGTGCGACGCAGGCGTGCCGGAGCCGGAGCTCAAATTGTCCGCCAGCCACCCCTGCTCCTCCAGCCAGAATCGTTCCGCCAACGAGCGCCTTGCCTGCGCAGCCAAACCGTTCCAGGCACGGTCCACATGCGCGCCAAGCAGTTCGAGGAATGCGATCCAAAGCGCCTGAATTTCGATGGGGTATCCCTCGCGAGGCGTGGCAGGCGGGTGATTTGTGTCCATCCACGTAAAATGCGGTGGACTGAATATCAGAGCGCTGTCCCGGTCCATGTGAATGCCGTTGGGCGTTCCGTCGCGGTAATGCGTGGCAATGGAAACCAGCACATCACGCAGCGCACGGTGACCGCAAGGCGCATCCAGCACTGCCGCGCTGCCAATCTTTGCCGCCAGATCGGCTGCGGCAACTCCGTACCAGAGCGGAGCGTCAGATGTGTCGCGATTCGAGTCGTCATTGCCGCGAATCATGTTGGGCAGAGTGCCCTGGCGTTCAAAACGTCCAAATTCCCTGAGGATCTGGAGGGCGCCCGTTGTGCGACCGTCGGCAATCATTCCGCGCAGTACGATTAATGTGTCGCGTCCCCAGTCCAGGAACCACGGATAACCAGCGATAACCGTTAGCAAATCGTCGCGTTTGACCACAAACAAGCCCATGGCGCGATGAAGCGCTTCCGGCAGCGGCAAACGGTCTTCAGTCACCGTTACGACCGGCGATTCCGTTTCCTTTCGCTCTTCGGTGGTCGCATGCCATGAATCCTCACGTTCCGCAGTCACCTGGGTCCGTTCGCCGCCCAGCAGGTCGATCCCGAACCAGCCCGGGCTGAAGAGATCCGACGTGCCGTCAAGACCGCGCGCGGCCTCCTCAGGATGTCCAACCATGTACTGCCATTGCGATTCCTGGTGGAACTGTCCCGGCTTGATGCGAATCGAGCAGGTTTCGCCTGTTACGGGACGGAAAATGAAGCCATGCGGCTCGGCATGAATCGCGGCCGGCCAGTGTGTTTCAGGGCCGGCATAGGCCTTGGTCTTTTCATGAAAGCTGCGCCACTCGATATCAGGACGCAGCACAACGGTTACGGCGCTGGTATTGCTTAATCCGTCGGTGGAATGCAGGCGGGAAATCTCCAATTGGATCCGGTTGCGACCATGCTCCATGCTCAACCGGAAGACCAGCACCACCCAGAAGCCAACCCCAGTGGGCACCTTGAAGCGCCAGACGGCGAAATGCCCGCCTGGATCGGCTTCAAATGCATCCAGGCAGGTGGCGTCAATGGCATGCGAATAGCCGTTATGACGCAGCCAGGCGCGGCAGCGGGTAAAGAAGATGCGGCGGTCCACGGGAACATGCGGATCGGGATTGACTGCCAGCAGCGCATCATACTGGCTGCAGATTTCACCCCATTTGGCGCGCACCTGCGCGGTGGCGCCGCGACCGTTGCCCAGCACGGCGTACAGCCCGTCCTGTTGCCGCACATCCATGCCGGACAAGCGCGTGATCACCCGCGCCGCTGCGCCCGACGTCAGCGCCAGCACGCGTGAAGTGCCAAAAGCCACGCGATCCGGCAAAAAAACATGCATGGCAAGCGTGAGACGCACATGCTCCTGAACGGTGGGCGGCACCGGCAGCAGGCTCATGTGTCCGCCATTGATCGTGGCCAAACTTTCGTCAGTGCCCACGACACGGTCATGATGCGACAATTGCACACGAAACGGGTGGGGTGCGCGGATCAGCAGCAGGAATCCTGGAGGAACCAGAACCTCCCGGCGTGCATCCTCAGGCCAGTTCCAGATCGTGACACGCGGCAAAATGCCGCCACAAATCTCGGCGGTGTACGAAAGCGGGTCACGCGCCAGCGATGCCCCAAGCGTTCCGGCATCGCCGGCGTCCAAGGTCTGCACACCCGTCAACCAATGCCGCACCCGTAAAGCCAGCAGATTGCGGCGGCGATGTGCAATCGATTCGGGTTCGCGCGCGGGAGAATCGACAAGCTTGAACGCTTTCAGGTCTTCTGAATTCTCCGTAAGGCAAAGCACCTGCCCGGGCGCCAGATCCAGCCGGCGCGCACCTTCGATTCTGATTTCGGCGTCGGACAACAAATCCCAGGCGCAGCGTGCGGCAAAGGCCGCTTCCGGCCACTGCACAGGCTGATGTTGCTGCGCATCGAGATTGACCAGAATCAACACGCCGGAGAAGGCAGCCGCGGTGTCAGTGCGGGCAAAAGACCGCAAAATCGCGAGTGAATTCCCCTGCCCTTTCTGGACCAGCCGGATCTCAACCGCTGCGGCAAACGCGGGATGCCGCGCCAGGATCAGATTGAGCCGCGCAATCTCTTTGATTTGATTGCGCGGTGCGCCCCAGTTGAGCGCTGACGATCCGTGCACGTCAATCTTCTCCGTGGCAAACCATTCCACGCCATTGGCCATGCCAAATGCGCCTTGCTGTGAAATGAGTGCGGCCAATGCCGTGCGCATTCGCGCATATGATTCGCCTTGCGCAGCCAGTCGATTATTGTCGTGGGTTTCGGCGTAATGAATCAGGGGGCCCGTGCGCGCCCCCATTGCCAGTGCGCCCGGGAGATCATGCTCGAAAGCGCCGCGTTCATACGTCTGGAAAAGCTCCGAGTACGCCCAGTCCAGGTTGGCCTCCGAAAGCAGCTGTTCCGTGATCGCGAGGCTGCCGCCCAGGCCTTCGAGAAGGAAGACGGTATCCGGAAATTCAGCGCGCACCCGCGCCACAATGTAGGTCCAGGTTTCCGCCGGAATCATGTAACCGGCATCGCAGCGAAAGCCATCCGCGCCCTGTCGCACCCAGAAGAGAAAGACTTCCGCCATAAAGGCCCGCAACTCGGGAAAACTGTAATCCAATTCAACCAGATCCGCCCAAACCACGCCCCACGCGCCGGGAGAAAGAAATGCGCCTTCCTTGTCATGACGAAACCATGCCGGATGGTGGTTTTGCAGCGTCGAGGCCCAACCCGTGTGATTGGCGGGCATGTCGAGAAACAGCCGCCCGCAGCGAGCATGCACGGCATCCACGAGCTCGCGAAACTGATCCAGCGGCGTGGCCTGCCGGTCAAACTCCGCTAGGGCCGGGTCGACATCCATGAAATCAATCCCGGCAAAGGGACAACCATAGCGACCCATACGCGCAAAGGTTGTGGGAACCGGGTGGATGGGGAGCAGCTGAATGACGCGAAAATGCATCTCGCCCAGGATCGTGTCCAAATTCCGGATCAAGTCGCGAAAAGTGCCGGAGGGCGGGATCACGGTGTAGCCGCGCGCATCCAGCTGGTGTTCAAGTTTCTGGCAGGCGGCGTCACGCGGATTGTTTCGCAGCGATGGACCGAACTGCCGCACAAAGGCGGTGTACACCGTGTTGGCGCAGGCGGAATGGGCAGGACCAACCTTGATAATCAGGTTATCGCCATCCGGCCATTCCGGCAAACTGCTGCCGCGGGGCAGGAAACAGGCCTTGCCGGAAAACCAGCCGACATCGAGCAGCGGCATGCGTGCGGTAAAAAGGCCGTGCCCCGCGGGGTGCAGGGGGATGTCGTGCCAGTCGCGCGCCAGCGGCGGAATATCGGCCTCGGTATGCTCGATGATCTCCTGCCGGCGCATGACTGCCTGGCCGAGATTGGTACGGAAGATGGCGTCTCCCAAGCGGTGCTCACCGATGCGCAGGGTGATTTCCAGCATGTCCCCGGCAACCGCGAGGACATGGGAACCCGGCGCCGGCGTTTGTTCCGGGCGCTTCATGGTGACGTGATCTTGAAAAACGCCTGAGGCAGGCCGTTGGTAAAGGAGATGTTGGTGACTCCGCCAAGACCGGCGAAACTGGCATACGGATGCCATCCCACGCCGCCAAGCAGGTTCGTCCGCCAGACAACCGTGTAGGTCGTTCCGGACAACGTGCAAAAATTCACGCCCATTCCGCTGCCCACGGATTTGAAAATTGCATTGCACTGCAAATTGGTTCCATGGCCTTTCAGTGTCACGGCGGTCGTGGTCGGCGTCACACCCGATGCCAGGATCGTCAGGGTTCCGCTGTAATCCTGCGCGGCGGCCGGCGAAAATGTGACGGTGACCGTGCCGGTTCCGCCAATCGGCACGGTGACCGGAAAGCCATTTACAGCAAAACCGGGCGCGGCCAACTGGTCGCGCAAGGGCATCGAAAGATCGCCGCAAAGGCTGGTGATCTGCAATGTCTGCGTCGCCGTCGCGCCGACATACACCGAACCGAAATCAACCAGGCTGTTATACGCCAGCGAACTGCTCAATTGATTTTGCATGACGGCCTGGACATGGAACGGCACGTACACCGAGGGGGCGTTGAGATTTGGTACCAAAACAAAGGTGCCGGCAAAAACCGACGGAAGGTCCTGCGCAGGCACGGAACCTGGCGCAAAGGCCACGGTGATAACCTGGGTTTGTCCAGGATTCAGAGGGAAGGCACCCGATGATGAAATCGTAAAATTGAGCGGCGGACGATTGGTCGTGATGTAACCGAGTGAGGCCTGACTGTATGTGTTCGTGCTGACATTGATCGCCGAGATGGTGCGATACACAGTTTGGTTGCCGAATATATTTCCAAAATTGACACTGCTGGGAACGAAGACGATCAACGGCCCGATGTTGATAAAGCTGGCAGTGAACGTGTTGGTTCCAGGCGCCAGCACAACGGTACGCGTTGCGTTCGAATTGCTGTCCTCCAGCCAGGAGACAAATCGGGAAAAGGTGTTCGTATTGGCGGTGATCGTAAAGGATGACCCAACCGTGTACCAGCCGTCGGTCGCGCCCGTCACCGTGCCGAGCGAAGCCGGAGAAACCTGGAGCTTCAGGCAGGCCAGAGGCGAATAAAGCGTAAATCTGGTCAAATTGGTGTCGGTGACATCTGCGGAGATGCCCGTAAAAACGCGCTGTGCAGGCGAAAAAACCGCGCCTGCGTATTGCGTGCACACCGGCGTGACGGTTCCGCTCCACGCGCCGTTGTTCCCGACAACCACACGGTAATTGCCGTTGCTGTCAGTCAGCGCCACGGCCAGGACATTGTTGGTCGCATGCATGGAGGCATCATTTGAAAAGATCAGGCTGACACCGCTTGCCGGGGTGCCGTCGGAACGCAGCACCTGGCCGGCAATCGTAGGCGGCGGCGGATTCCAGACATAATTCGTCAGCGTGTTGACTGTCAGGTTCGCGTAAATCGTGATCGGCGGCGTAAAGGACCCACCATAGGGGTGTGAGGGAACAACTGTTCCATACCAGCCAAATGGAATATTGGTGATGCTGTACCAGCCCTTGGTATCGATGCCGATCGAAGCGTTGAAAAACGGCGCATTCGCAGGCGCGTTGGTGGCATTCGCAAATGCCACCACCACCAGATTGGTGACGGGATTTTGATTGTCCGCGCGCGTGACACGACCGGAAACACACATGCGAGGCGGCAGCCATGTGACATTGGTGATCGTCGTGATATAGTTTTCCATGGTGTCGACCGCTACCGTGCACGGGTTGAAAATACCGCCCACCGCCGGATAGCTGGGCGTGAGCGTGCCGGACCATCCGGTAAACACCTGCAGCCGGTAGCCGCCGTCTGCCGAGGTCGTGGTTTTTCCGGCATTGCCGGACAGGGTGATGGTCACACCTGCAATCGGTCCATAGGGGTAATCGGCGCGCGTGACTGTGCCGGTAATGATCGGATTGGGCGCCTGCCACTGATAATCCTGCAGATCAAGACTCCTTCGGATGCTGGTGTAGGCCAACTGAAGCGGCACGAAAGCACCGCCATACAGATCGGAAGGCGCAATTGATCCGGACCAGTCGTACGCCACAGCAAACGTATAGGTGCCGTCGGCGGCGGTCATGGTCACATCGCCGTCGCTCGTCCGAAGTTCTGCGCCTTCCACGGGAGTCCCCCAACCGAACTCGGTGATTGTGCCGGAAATGGTGTTGGTCGTTGGGGGCGACCAGATGAAGCTTTTGTTTGCCAGATTTCCGGAAACATTCGCGAATACATAACATATGGGAGAAAAACTTCCGCCGTCGGGATGCACCGCGGTTGCCGTGCCCGCCCAGTTGCAGGGAACGTAGATCGAATAATTGCCATTGGAATCGGTCAGCGCCGACAGGACATTGAAATTGGAAAACACGCCGGTACCCGTGCAGAACACCATCACATTCGTCAGCATGGTGTAAGGTATGCTTTTTTGCCACCAGACGGAACCCGAAATCGAATACATGCGTGGCGGCAGCCAGGTATAGTTCTGGACGAAGTGACAATTCGTGGCGGTGTCAACATACGGCATGCCCGCCGGTGTAAACGAACCGAGGCCGGAAAGGTTGGTCGGCGTGGCGGAACCATGCCATCCGACCGGCAGCGTGATCTGATAGGTTCCGTCCGCGGCAGTCACAACCTGTGTGCAGGAAAGCGACAGATCGGCGTTGGTGCCGAAGAACTGGATCGTGACGTTGGACACCGGACCGACAGGGAAATTGGTGCTGGTGACAATACCCGCCACAATTGGCGGCGGCGGCGTCCAGACAAAGTTCTGCCCTGCAACCGGCAATCGTATGGTTGTAAACGGCAGGCTGACCG
>Ga0316226_1005053_pt1 | contig 10177 bp, 2 predicted proteins | sample TBH18017metaG_FD_206009 | JGI IMG/M metagenome (GOLD analysis project Ga0316226, IMG submission 206009) | Freshwater microbial communities from Trout Bog Lake, Wisconsin, USA - TBH18017 | ecosystem: Environmental > Aquatic > Freshwater > Lake > Hypolimnion/Profundal zone | place: USA: Wisconsin... | reverse complement strand
AAGAAGCCGTGTGCCTCAGTTCGATGCTGGACGCATAATCGCGACCTGCAGGCGGTAGAAACAGCCATGAATGCCCGCGGCGGTCTGGTCGACCCAAGTCTGCTGCATGGCGGGTGTGCCGGCCGGAACCGTGACGTACCCGACGGTTGCCCATGTCCCGCCGATCAGCGAGGTGGTGCGTTGCACGGTGTAGACAATCTGGTAGTTCCAGCTGCTGTCCACGCTCGGCGAACTCCACGAGAGCATCGGACGGCCCAAGGCATCCGTCTGAATGGACGGAATCGTGAACAGGGTGTTCGTGTAGCCAGTCAGATAGGCATCCATCTGGCTGAAGGTCGGAACATCATGCGCGTTGAAGCCCAGCGCATCGGCAATCACGTCCGGCACGCCGTCCATATTGCTGTCTGTCAAAGTTGGATCGTCATCGAGAGGACCTTGCGCATAGGCCTGCCAGATCGTCGAATCGCCACCGTTCAGGCTCTGCTCGCCGCTGTAGAGACCGGTCGAACCGAACTGCTGGACTTCCCAAGCATCCGGCAACTTGTCGTTGTCGGTGTCCACATCGCGCAGCAGGATGGTCCTGCCCTGTTGGGCCGTAATCGACGGGCCGACGGCCAGCGAGACGATCTCGCCATACCCGGGGCCGCTGCTGGGAACGACATTGCGAATGAAGCCCCATGTCTCTGTCTTGTCCAGGCGCCCATTCCCGTTTTGATCGATGAACCCAAGCAGGTCATAGGCGCCGGCCGACAGGCCATAGAGCGTAAACCAACCCTTCGCCCACAGGTTCGTCTGCGCCACCGGTTTGCCGCTGAAGCCGGGAACGCTGCCAGCACGGAAGGCCTGCACAATGAACGGATACCCATGGTAGTCATACGTGGCCACAACGATATTGGTTGCGGCCGGCGTGTTGGTGAAGTTCATGGTGAAGCCACCCGTCGTGTAGTTCACCGTGCAGGTGGCTGATTGCCAAGCCTGCCAACCGCTCAAGGTGGTATCGGGAACACCGACCAGTTTGACGTTCGTCAGGTCGGCGAAGTTCGCATTCGTGTCGCTGAAGCGAATCCAAACGGAGCCCGACGTATTGGTCGGGAAGACTGCAAACGTGAGCGACCCAGTCGTGACAGGCTGCCGGGCAAGCGTGCCCGAGATGCTCGTGGATGCGCCCGTGGCCTTGGCTTCCCACTCGCTGCTCTTGTGGTTGGCGACCTTGCCCATGTAGGCGATGTCGGCCGTAATCGAATAGGGGCCCGACGCATTGTTGGTATACGGCGGCAACATGGCGCCGGACGCATTGAGCAGGATGCGCGACCAGGGCGAGGGCACTGTCGCGATCGAGGCATTATTCGCCGGCGATACACGCCAGTAGTAGACGCCATCGAGCAGCGGCAGGAAGAAGCTCGACGACCAGTACTGCGGATGGAAGACATAGTGGAACATGCCGTTGTTGTCGCTGTAGTACGGCACGCGCACCGCTTGGCTGAAGACCGACGGACCACCTGCGCTTCCCTGGCAGATATCAACCTGGAAGGCAGGAATCTGGTCATTGTCTTCCAGCCATTCCAGCGTCATCGGCATGTCCTTCACCGTCTCATTATTCGGATAGACAATGGTCGGTTGGTCGCCGCTGATGTTCGGCCACGTCACAACGAACGTGTTCGTCGTGGTATCAGCCAGGTAAGTCGATAACGCCCCCGTCGTAGGATCGAGCGGGTCAAAATCGACGCTCCAACGATAGGTCGGCCGCTGCGTGAGGTTATCTGTCGGGACATACAGACCTCGGATGTTCGCATTGGCGCCCGCGTAGCGCACGACATCTGCCTCTGTCAGGTAGTTGCGGGGCGCGTCCAGCGTCATGTCGAGTACATTGGCCGAGACAAAAAGCGTCGCATTGGTGCCGTTGGGCTTGATCCAATCCATGCGCACGCGCGAGCGCTTCGCGCCGACAGGCAGTGTCCACTGAATGCGCGGGAAGCCCTGTGCCGCATCCTGCAGGTTAATATCCACCGCCAGATCGCTCCACGAGACGTTCAGCGGTTGATAGACGGCGTAGCCGCACGGTTCGCCCGGCTGCCAGTTCAGGTCGCCATTCCGGTCAAAGAAGGCGAAGAACCAGTTGTCGCCCTCGCGCAGGTGCCCAACGGTCGTCGCATTGCTGGACGTGTTGATGCTGATTTGCAGCGGATAGTCCAACGACGCCGGATTGTATGCGTTGATGACATCGTTGAAGGCAACATAGGTGATGGCATCCGGAATGCCATCCATGGTTGGGGTGCTATAGGCCTCAATGATGAGGTCGGCTGTGGTGAGGTCCGTTATCACCCGTTGTCCCGCATACCAGAGGGTCAGATTGAGACTCGGCGTGGGATAGCTGGTGTCGTCGATCGGCGATGTTCCAGCCATATACTCGGCGTAGTCATCCCAGCCATCGGTATCGCCATCCCGATTCGCCAGATACACGCTGGTGTTGAGCCCGTAGAGCTCCTTCCACAGTGACGGGATTCCGTCCATGGGCGTATAGAGTTCGCCGAAGGTCAGGCCATTGGTGGTCGCGCGATGGTCGTAATCGAGGAACCCGTCCGCGCCGCCGATGCCTTCGCTCGAGTTCGACGTGTGCGGATCGGTCCCGGCCAGATACTCGGCCATGTTGTTCAGGCCATCGTGGTCGGGATCGCCATTGGCACCGTTATCGCCCAGCGCGCTGAGCGGATCGAGACCGTACTTGACCTCCCACCAATCAGGCAGGCCATCGCCATCCATGTCGCCCATGTCGGTCGCCGTCGTATGCGGATTAGACCCGTCATCCCACATCGGCAGGTTGTCATCCGCCGCGGCATACCCGCAAGGCAGCAGGTCCGGATAGCACTCCAGAGATGATGTGCCGCCGTTGACGCGACGTTGCGTGCTGAGGTTCTCGCCGCCGGCAAACGGATGCCCTTCCAACCCTTCGTTCGGCGCGGTCATATAGAACATGCCGTACGGGTTGGATGAGTTCGGCACCGTGACCGCAGCGATAACATTGGTTGAAACAACCAAGCTGCCCTGTACGAGATTCGTTGTAACCACAATGGTCGGCGCCAAGGCCGTCACTCGAACGTTGGAGTCGAAGGGTTGATCCTGTGGCATGTGCGAAACTTCGTCCAGAATCCACGGGATGTAGTTATAACTCAGTCGATTATAGGGATTCCCGCAGTAGACGAACGTGCGCGACGGCGCCAGAGCCCACCAGTCCGAACTGTAGCCTGGCGGCGTTGCTATCCCGTCAAAGGAGCCGATACCGGTCGAATTATCTCCTTGCGGCTTTCTGAAGACCGTGGGGTCAGGCAGATTGTCGAATGTATAGGCATAGACCAGGTTGTTTGACAAGGCCGCCTGCGTATATTCCCTACGCATCGGCCGTTTCATCATCCAGCCTTGAATCTCGTCCGGAGTGCGCGCGGCATTCCAAACGCGAACCTGGTCCACCCAGCCATGGTAGAAATTGGTGAATACAGGGGATTGAGTAATCGTGTACAGGGATGGTGCGCCGACTCTGCCAAGAGATCCCATGCCGTTAATCTGGGCATCCGGACTCAGGTCCGATGCGCCGACGACAATAGGCATCGCGATTCCGGCAACCTGATGCGGGCCCGCGTTGCTGATCACGCCGTAGACGGTGAAGTCGCCATTGGCCGGAATCTCGGAGGAAGTCACATCGGCGGCGACCACATCGTTGATGTAGAGCCGGAGATGCCCGATCCAATGGCCCGCCGTGTCATAGTTTCCGTCGTACACGCCAGCCATGTGATACCACGTCAGCGGCGTCAGCGCAAAGGAGGAGGGCGCCTTGGCGGTGATCGTCGAATACGGGTTTTCCTTGCCGTTGTATTGGACATAGGGCACGCCGGACTCATCCAGCGCCAAACGGAAATTGGCAAGTTCGTTGGTCACAGGCTGGCCCACAACGCCCGACTGTGGGAAGAGCCCCGCACGCTCAATCACGGTCTGCTTCTTGCCGGCATTGCCGGTCTCGGGCCGCACCCAGGCTTCGACCGTGAAGTTCTGCAGCGCATGATCGAGGAAAATAAACCCCCACATCGTGCGCGCCGCGGAGTTGACGCCATCGCAATGCAGCGCCCGGCGCTTGGGCGGCGAAATGTCGTCCAGCGGATCAGTCACGCCGGTCCAATTGCCGTCCGTATATCCGATGACCTCGGCGCGGTCGGAGAGGAAGTCGTGATCCGTGTCAAACCCCTCGTTCATCTCGAAGGAGAACATGTAGGAGGGCGCTGACAATCCGGTCATGACCTGCTTGTCCCAGAACCACCACCGGCCATACTGACTGCCGGACCAGTTGCGATTCGAGTCCATGCCCATGACATTGCCCAGCCAGTAGTACTGGTTGACCCAGCTATTAGACGACGAGATATCCGTCATCCACAAAGGCGATGGATCGGTATGATAGGTCGGTGGCGCAAACGGATCGGATTGCATCGATTCGTCAATGTTTGGCAATCCGTCCTGATCGGCATCAGTCAGCGGCCAACCGGCAATCCACGGATACTTTCGCAGGTCCGGCTGTGAGGAGGAGATGTCGCCGCCAAATTGGTCGATGTATGGATCGGCTCCCATGGCATAGTTAGCAGGGTTGCCCCCGGCGCTGCCGAAACTGCTCTGCACCACATCAATCCAGCCGAAAAGCGGATCAAGGCCGTGATAGACCTCCCAGAAATCATCCATACCGTCGCCGTCCGTATCCGCATTGCCGGGATCGCATGTCGCGTACTGGGGCACATTGATGGCCGGGCGGTCAATATACCCAGCCAGGAAGGTGTAGGGTACGCCCATGAAACGGGCTTTGGGATCAACGGCCCAATAGTGCGCGTCCCACGTGTGGGGTTGCAGGCCGAACTGATTGCTGACCACGAGCGGAGATGCACTATTGGTGTTTTGGGAATTATAGATCGCGACGGAATTGCTGGTGGCGATAAAATCGTATGGGTCGTGGGCGCCAAAGACGCCGTAGTCGTTGGTGCCAAAGCAGGTCACAACGTAATCCAACGTGACCGACGTATTCGTCGACATCCGCGGGTCGACGTGTTGGTACTGCCACATGTAGACGAAGCCCGTCAAGTACTCCTGATAGTTCAGCAGGCCGTCGCCATCGGCGTCGAGCAGCGCGTCTGAAATCGTCCCATTAACGGAATTGGTGTTGTGGCCGCCATAGAAGGCCTCCCAACCGTCCGGCAGGCCATCGCCATCGGTATCGACGGTGCAGGGATCGAGGCCGCCATTGACCATCGAGGTGGCGTTTGTCCCGATGTTGAAGAAACCCTTCTCCTGGCCGTCATAAAGCTGGTCGCCATCCGTATCCGCGTTGAACGGATCGGTCGGCATGGATTTGTTATACCAATCGGAAACGTGGTATGTACCATTCGAGTCTCCGGGAGGCGTCCGGGCGCTGTCGAACTCCTGGAAGTTGGTCAGGCCGTCCTTGTCGGGATCTGCGCCGGCATCCGTCGCAACCAATGGATCCAAGGTCACGTACAATTCCCAGCCGTCATACATGCCATCGCCGTCGGTATCGACGGTGTTGGGGTTGACGGTGCGCCAGCCATTGGTTCCCAGCGTCGTCTGGCTTGCCAACGTCATGCCCGCGACATTGAGCATGGTGTCGGTGCCGGGCGCCACCACGCCAGTCAGGCGCTTCAGGTTGTCGCACAGGATCTGCTGGTAGTTGGAGAAGCGCTGCGTATTCGGCGAAGCCGGCAGTTTTGTCGGGGCGTCCAACGGCTCGAACGCGGGCGGAGCGACTGTCGCTGTGCGGGGATCGTACTGGAAGGCATAATAGATGGCGGTGTTGCGATTGGTGCCGTCAAAGGCAAAGGTCTTATGGGTGACGCCGTCACTGACAGCAGAATAGTCGGAGTCAGCGATTGTCAGGGACTTGGAGTTCTTGCTCCAGGGGTCGTAGCCGAATGTCAGTTCCCAGCCATCGGGCATGCCATCATTGTCGGTATCCCAGAGGAAGGGATTCGTGCACCAGCGGCCCGTGGTGTTTCTGGGCGGGTTCTGGCGGATGACCTGGTAGAGGACATTGGTTGATGTGTAGACGACAGAGGCCTGATAGGCATCGATCGCGTTCAGCGGACTGCCGGGGAGAATGTAGCCCGTCGCGGGATTGGGGGGGCGCGTGGAGTAGAAGTAACCTTGTCCCAGATTGCCCACGTTGGCACTGGAACGATTGGGTTTGAATGGGCGACTCGTCCCCCCCGTCGGATCTGTCCACCAATCCCAAGTTTGGAAGACCGTCTCGGTAATTCCGGGCCAGAGATTCGTGTTGGCCAGGAACGTCGATGTGCTTAGGGGAGGCATCGTGTGGGCCATCTGCCAGGCATCCCAGGAGTACTTGAAGCCGTCATCGAAACCGTCGCCCATGGTGGAGATCTTCGTGGGGTCGGACTGGTCTTTGGTGTCGGCAGCGACCTGTTGCGCAAAGTAGATGTTCCTGCTCAGGGTGTTGAGGACCGTGGCTCCACTGCGGTTCACATAGTTAGAGCCTGGGGGCACCACCAGCACCTGGTAGGGCGGTTTGCCATCCGGGCCGATATAGCGTTTCAGGTTGGTCAACGGCTGATTCGTCATCTCGTATCCAGTCGATGTATCCCAGAGATAGACATTGCGCGGATTGCCATTGATGCCGTAGCGACCGCCCAGCGACACAACATCGACATAGACGAGGTTGCTGCTCGTGGCCTCTGTGTTGAAGTAATGGTAACGCCAACCGTCATCGATGCCATCCGCGACACCGCCGTACATATTGATTCCGTCGCCCTGGTTCAGTATGGATGTAGGCGAGTCCCAGTTGAGTGGATCAGAGTAGACGCCATTGGTGGACGCCAGATACTCATTCCAGTTGGACACGCCATCGCCATCGGGATCCGCGTTCTTGCCGCTGATCGGATCATTGATGTCCGCGTCGGGATTGAGCCCGGTGATCTGGTCGAACCACAACGGCAGTCCGTTGGCCCCCCACAGACTGTCAACCTGAAATTGCGCCTCAATGTTCCCAGTCGAACCGGGAGCCACGCTCACATGAATGACATTGGAGCTCAGCGAGCCAGAAACGAGCGTGACGCCGACCGCATTGTTCAGGTTCCACCCACCGAAGTGATACGTGTTCGTGCCGGACTGCCCGGCCTGAGCGGTCAGGGTCAGGATCGTGAAAGCGTCCATATAGCCGGTGTACGTGCTCCCGCCGTCCAGCGTGGTCATGGTCGCGCTTCCACTGATGGTGCCGCCACCGGCGCCCTTGGTCACGGCGACGCTCACGAACAGTTGCGTCTTCCAGTTCCAAGTCACCGTGTTGTTGCCGGTCAGGGGGGTCAACGTGGAGCAGACGTTGCCAACGCCGGACGCCGGCAGATCAGGACCGGCCGTGAAACCGGTGCAGAAATAGCGGGCATTGATGATGGTCCAGCTATTCGTCGTCGGCACCGTGGAGATAACCGTCGGCGTGGAACCAACGTCGACCGCCGGCCCGACGGATGTCCCCGAGGCAGGCCCGCCGGGGTTGATCTGTGTGATGGTGCAGGTCTGCTTGAACACGGCTTTCAGGCTGTACCCCGTATCCATCACGACGGTCGCAACGGGATTCGTCCCGTTGCCGGTGACATGGCTGGAAGGAAGGCCGGAAGGAACACCATTGATCACATCCTGCCACTCGTAGAAGCGATAGTTGGCTGCGGCATTGGCCGTAAGCTGGACGGCACCGCCGAGATAGCAGAGATTCGTCCCCAGACCGCCAGTCACATTGACCAAGCCAGAGCCCGAGGCCGTCACCGACAACTCGTGTCCATCGCTGGTCAGGATCAACTGGACCTGAGATCTCGAGAAGGTCGGTTCGAGCAGGAATGAACTGGTCAGGTTTGTGATGGTCATGGTGGCGCTCGCCGCGAATGCGTTCGGCGTGAACACCACGTTGTTGGACATGGGGCCAGGGATGACCCAGCCCGCGAAAAGATAACCGCTGGCGGGAGCTGCGCTAACAATGTAGTCCTGTACGCCTACCGTGCTATCGAAGGCGTATGTCGTGGTCGAGTTCACGATCAGGGGCGCCGTGCCGTCTGCGCCACTGCTGATCACGACGGCTGAAGCTCCTCCTGCGGGAAGCATCAGCGTCATGGTGGAAGCGGCTTGCGCCGAAAAGGCACCCAGCACGCACAGCGCGGCAAGGACGGTTGCTCTCATGGCTCTCTTCTCCTGAAAAAGGAATCGGAACAAGGCGGCTGACTTCATGGCTTGGCGGTTTCCTTCTCAAACTTCTGGCACGTCTCAGCCCATGTGCGCTGGTGCTGCTGTCGTTCCTCGCTTTGTCTGTCAAGATCCTGAATCTTGGCGTCCCGACGGATGCGCGCCTGGTAGTCGCTCGATTGCGGCCCGCCTGCACGATAGAGGCCTTGCGCCACCTGGTCCTGCGTCCGGATTTGCTCTTCGCGCTGCATGCGCTGCTTGCTGATCGCCACCAATTCCCGCGCGTTGTCAACCATCTGCCAGCGAATCTGGTCATATGGACGCAGCGAACTCGTGCGCGGCGGCAGCGGCTGCACGAGGGTGCGCGTTCCGATGGTTTCCTCGCACACCGCGGCGGGCACAGTCACGCCCACTGGCGTCACCGGTGGCACCGATGCCACCGCAACAGTCGTCGGCGCCGGTGCGACAGGCAGCACGGGTGCATGCGGATGCCGGCGCCGGCATCCGCTGGCGCAGACCGTGGCCCCAGCCAGAAGGCCGGCGACGAGCCATGCTTGTGGGAAAAATCGTTTCATCCGGGTCAATCGTCCTCGATCAGCGCGGCACCTCGATGCGGTAGAACTGCTGGGTCGTGATGGTCCTGCGGTCCGTGAAGACTGCATTGGTGCCGCTGGTCAGATTGGTGGTGGAGAGCAACGACCAGGTGCCGCTGGTCAGATTGGTCCTTGCCTTGACCTGATAGGAAATGCCGGTGACCGTGCTCCAGGTCACGGACGGCGGCGGTGCGGCCATCTGCTGGATCTGCGGCCAGACCATGGCAAAGGTGCGCTGCGCGGTGACATTCGTCGATGCGTCAGCCGCGTTAAGGGTCACGGTCACCCACCCTTCCGTCAGTGGCCGCGGGACTGGATACGTGCATGTGGCATTGGTGCCGACAATCATCATCGCGGCATTGGTCAGCGTCGAGCCGACCGCATCGGTCAGGTGCGCCTGCGCCGTATTCGGGGTGGACGAGAAAAAGGCGCTCATGGTCACCGCTTCGTTGGTCGTAGCAATCACGGGCTGGTTTGTAAGTGCCGGTCTAACCGAAAGAGCGAACGAGCGCAGCATAAACCACGCGCTGAGCGGGAACGACGTGTCATAGACCATGGGGGTCTGGAGCGTGCCAGAAATGCGCGCGTTGACCAGACCGCCATCACCCGGTTGGGTGGTGTAGGCATAGCTGTAGGCGTTTGAGGCTGCAATCCAGGTCATGACCGCGGAAGACAGATAGGCGCCGCCGGAAAGGGCAATCGTCACCGGTGCGGCACTGGTGGGCGAGCGATCATACCAGGCGATGATATTCACCCCATTGGCCGTGGTGGAGACCGTCACATTGGTCACGCCCGGCGGCGTGCCGGCCGGCTGGGATGAGCCGCCAGAGTAGAAGTAAAGATTGGTGGTCGCGTTGGGAGCATTCGGGTCAGCGTTCACCCCCGACTGTGCAAGCCGGTATTCGCCGAGATTGGTCAGGTTGTCGTGATCGGGATCGGAACCGGCGGCCGGGTGTACGAGGAAATTGAGATCCTCCCAGGTATCGTCCATGCCATCGCCGTCGACATCCAGGCAGATATCCAGACGCTGGACGCGCGCATTGCCGGTATCGGCTACATAGAGTGTGTGCTGACCTGTCTTGGTCGCCACCGCCCAAAGACCCTGAGGCCGGTTAAACTGACCCAGCGCGGTGCCTGGGTTGATGTCGTTGACGCTGGCGGTTGGCAGAACCGCAAGTGCCGCGGTGTTCGAGCCAAAGACCTGGATCCGGTTGTGCATCAAGTCGGCCACATAGAGCCGGCCGTTCACGCCTTCGCAAACCTTGGCCGGTTGCTGCAAATCGCCCAGACCGTTATGGCCGCTGACATACGGGTTGCCGAAGGCGTCAGGGCCGCTGGCCGGAGAGAAGGAA
>Ga0316226_1005041_pt1 | contig 10191 bp, 10 predicted proteins | sample TBH18017metaG_FD_206009 | JGI IMG/M metagenome (GOLD analysis project Ga0316226, IMG submission 206009) | Freshwater microbial communities from Trout Bog Lake, Wisconsin, USA - TBH18017 | ecosystem: Environmental > Aquatic > Freshwater > Lake > Hypolimnion/Profundal zone | place: USA: Wisconsin... | reverse complement strand
GCCCGCCCCGCCCGGCTTGCGCGCGAAATCATTTGCCGTCAGCGGCGGCACCTGCCCCTCGACCAGCGCCTGCGCGTCGTTGTAGCGCATCAGCAGCGTGTTCGTGGTGATCCAGGTGATGCCGCCGTCCCAGCCCTTGACGTTCGGCGGCGCAAACAGATCCTGCCCGAGCTGGCGCAGCGCGCCGAAACAGACGAGCGGCGGCGGCAGCTCGCATTCGAGGACGCGGACGCTGCCGATAAGCCATTGCACCGGGCTTTTGACCTGGTTGCGGACGACGTCCGGCGAATAAAATTCCCCGCTGCGAAACAGCGCGTGCAGAAACGGCTTGAAGTTGTTCCCGTTCGCGCGAAAGTTCGCGGCCAGCGCCTCGCTCAACGCCGGCGACGGCTCCTGCCCGGCAAAGTAATTCCAAATTTTCGCCGTGATGAACTTCGCCGACTGCGGCTGCGCGATGATCAGCGCGATGACATCCTCGCCGGCAAAATTTCCCGTGCGCCCGAAGATGGTCTTGTCGCCCTCGTCATGGATGCGCGGGCGGAAGATGAATTTCTGCTCCTCCGGTTCCAGCGACCAGCCGGTCAGCGCGCGCGCCGCCTCGCCGATGTCGTGTTCGGTGTAATGTCCTTCGCCGAGCGCGAACAGCTCCATGACCTCGCGCGCGAAATTCTCGTTGGGATGGTCTTTCTTGCTCTGCGCCTGGTCGAGCCAGATGAGCATGGCGGGATCCTGGCCGGCGTCGGTGAGCAACTGCTGCCAGTTGCCCGTGGCGAGCCGGCGGAAAAGCTCGTTCTGCCGCCACATGAAATAGGGGTTTTTCACTTTCTCGACGCTCGTGGCGAAATGGCCGTGCCAGAACAATACCATTTTCTCCTGAAACGGCCGCGGCCCGGCGGCCATGCGCTTAAGCCACCAGCCGCGCAGTTCCAGGATGCGCTGCTGGATGGTCTGCTGCTCCTGCTGCTGCAGTTTCTTTTTCTCGTCCGGCGTGGCGGCGTTCTTGATGGCCTCGCGGAACTGGCGGACCTCGTCGGGATTCGGCTTCGCCCAGCCGGGATCGGCCGTGGGATCGTGGATGTATTCGTAATCCAGCAGATGCGACACCGCCTTGTCCAAACCAAGGTCGGCGAGCTTTTGAATTTCTGCAGGTGGCCCGCCAAAGCCGGCCCGGTTCAGGAGATGCGCCGCCGTGGCGTAGTTCCATCGGCCGGATGAAAGCGGCTTAAGCATATGATTTGTAAGACGAATATATCACCAAAGAGGTTTCAATGCGGTGACAAAGAATAAACAGGCTGTTTCCATCCGTGTTTATCTGTGCCGCCCATCTGTGGCTTGATTTCTTCCCGCCTCGACAATTCGCCGCAATTTTCTAAATTGTCCCGGATGTCGTTCAAACCTTTGGTCATTGCCGGGCGCACTTTTAATTCCCGCCTCATTTTGGGCACGGGAAAATTTCCGTCGCCGGAAGCCATGCGCGATGCGCTCGCCGCCAGCGGCACGGAAATGGTCACCGTCGCCTTGCGCCGCGCGGACTTGAGCGGCAAGAAGGATCCGTTCGCGAACATCCTCGAATTCATTGACCCAAAAAAATATCTCCTGCTGCCCAACACCAGCGGCGCGATGAACGCCGAGGAAGCCGTCCGCCTCGCGCGCCTCGCCGTCGCCGCCGGCCTGCCGAAATGGGTGAAGCTGGAAATCCATCCCGACCCGCGCTACCTGCTGCCCGACCCGATTGAGACGTTTCGCGCGGCGGAAATTTTGGTGAAAGAAGGTTTCACCGTGCTGCCCTACATCAACGCCGATCCCGTTTTGGCGAAACGATTGCAAGAAGTCGGCTGCGCGACGGTGATGCCGCTCGGTTCGCCGATCGGCTCGAACCGCGGCGTGCAGACGCGCGACCAAATCCGCATCATCATTGAACAGGCCACCGTTCCCGTGGTCGTAGATGCCGGCATCGGCGCGCCGAGCCACGCGGCGGAGGCGATGGAACTCGGTGCGGACGCCGTGTTGGTGAACACCGCCATCGCCGTGGCGAACGACCCGAACCGCATGGGCATCGCATTCAAGCTCGCGGTGGAAGCCGGCCGCAGCGCATTTGAAATCGGCTTGGGCGCGCAAAGTGAAACGGCGAGCGCAACGAGCCCGTTGACGGCGTTTTTGAATTGAAATTTTATGGCATCCATTTTTAACGCAAAGACGCAAAGACACGAAGGCGCAGAGGGACTGACGTTTTTGCTTTGTTCGGCTTTGTGTCTCTGCACCTTTGCGACTTTGCGTTAAATAATATGAACTCACAAAAACTTTCTGCTTCGCGTGCCCGGCAGATTTTGGCCGCCGCGCAAAAAACCCGTGTGCTCGTCGTCGGCGACGTGATGCTCGACCAGTTTATCTGGGGCGGAGTGTCGCGCATTTCGCCGGAAGCGCCGGTGCCGGTGGTGGATTTCCAACGCGAGAGCTTCATGCCCGGCGGCGCGGCGAACGTCGCGCGCAATTTGGTCTGCCTCAAAACGCCGGCGGAACTATTCGGCGCCATCGGCAACGACGATGCCGGACGCAAGCTGCAAAAACTTTTGGCGGAACAAAACATCGGCTGCGCTGGCCTCGTGAAAAGCTCCGCGCGGCACACGAGCATCAAGACGCGCATCGTGGCGCATCAGCAGCAGGTCGTGCGGATTGACCGTGAGACCCGCGACGGCCTGGACGGCAAGCTGACCGGCAGTCTGCTGGCTGAAATCAAATCCAAGCTGACCAAGGCGGATGCCGTTATTGTTGGTGACTATGGCAAAGGCGTCGTCACGCAGCCGTTGCTGAACGAAATCAAGTCGCTCTGCCACGCGCGCGGCGTGTGGTTGAGCCTCGATCCGAAGCCGGTGCATCACCTAAATTTGAGCAACCTGTCGCTCATCACGCCAAACCGCAAGGAGGCGTTTGAACTGGCGGACTTGCCGGACGACACGAAGAACGCGAACCCGTTCGCCGACAAAAACCTGATGCTCGTCGCGGAACGGTTGCTGCGGGAATTGAATCCGGCGCTGTTGCTCATCACGCTCGGTGAACTTGGAATGCTGTTGTGCCAGCGCGGGCAGAAGCCGTTTCACATTCCCACGGTGGCGCAGGAAGTGTTCGATGTTTCCGGCGCGGGCGACACGGTCATCGCGACTTTTACTTTGGCGATTGCTGCCGGAGCTTCGCCGGTTGAGGCGGCGATTCTTTCCAATCACGCAGCGGGAATTGTCGTCGGCAAAGTTGGCACGGCGACGACGACGCCAGAGGAATTACTTAAAAGTTTTAATCAGTAATCACGGCTGCTGCCATGGAAGCCGTAAAAAAAACCAATCGGGGAGCCAATCGCGAGCTAAAATTGGAAAAGCATTGCGCTGCACTTGCTGAAGTGATTATAGCAGTTCGGCCGGTCTATGCAAAATTGGAAACGGAGCAGAAAGCTCTGATTGAAACAATGATTGGGGCTGCGATTTGGTATGTTCCAAAGCCCAATAATGCTTGGACTGGATGTATGTCAGCATCAGCATTAAAAATGTTTCATCCAGACAGCGGCAGCGAAAACCCCAAGTTTAGTGAGGAACATGTGTATCCTCGAAAGGTGGCTGCCCAACTGCTTTTAGAAGATCAGGGATTGACTGGCGAAAGAATGGCTCTGCTTTTTCGAGAGAAATACGGCAAGCTGCATTACACTACATCGGATGAAAATAAATTGGCTCAACCATTTCAGCGTGCTGGAGTATTTACATCGCCAGAAGAAGCTTATTCAAAAGCTGGAATTAAGTTTATCCAAGTTTTGAAAGATGATTTGCGGTCAATCAAGCAACGCAAAAGAGAAGTGATAGAAAAATATTTGTCACAGTGAATTCTAAAATCACAGTCGAGACGATTCGCGCCATGAAGGCGCGCGGCGAAAAGATTGCCGCGCTCACGGCGTATGATTTTCCGATGGCGAAACTGCTCGACGAGGCGGGCGTGCCGCTGCTGCTCGTCGGCGATTCGCTCGGCATGGTGGTGCTCGGTTATCCCGACACCACGCACGTCACGATGGCCGAAATGGAACATCACGTCCGCGCCGCCGCCCGCGCGAAGCCGCGTGCATTGCTCGGCGCGGATTTGCCGTTCAAAAGCTACGAGACGGTCGAAGACGCGGTGGTAAATGCAAAAAAGCTTGTTGCCGCCGGCGCGGAGTTTGTGAAGGCGGAAGGTGGCGCGGAAATTTTGCCGCAAGTAAAAGCCATCGTCGCGGCGGGCATTCCTTTTTGCGGACATTTGGGAATGTTACCGCAGCACGTTCTCGAAGAAGGCGGCTATCACATCAAGGGCAAGCAGGACGCGGAGCATCAGAAATTACTCAATGATGCCAAGGCTTTGAGCGATGCTGGCGCGTTTGCGGTTGTGTTGGAATTGGTGACGCCACCAGTCGCGAAAGAAATTTCCGAAAGCATTTCCATCCCGACCATCGGCATCGGCAGCGGCGCAGATTGCGACGGGCAGATTCTGGTGACGCATGATTTGACGGGGAGCTTCCCGTGGTTCACGCCGCGCTTCGTGAAATCAAAGGTGAACTGCGCGGCGGAGTTCAAGTCGGCGGTGTCGGCGTGGAAAAACGAAATCAGCGGGCGATGAAAGCGGGATTGGTCATTTTAATTTTTGCGCTGACCGCCACCGGCTGCACGACGAGTTCGTCGGCGCGGTTGAAGGCGCAGAACGCCTATCTGGCGGGACAGAATGCGGCGTTGCAACAGCAGCAGTCGGGCGTGACGGTGGTCGGGCCGGTGCAGAATCCGCACGTGCCGTGGGTGGCGGGACTGACGCTGGCGCAGGCCATCGCCACGGCGAACTACACCGGCGCGGACGCGCCCAAACAGATTCTCATCACGCGGCGGGGCGAAACGGCGGCGATGGGCGCCAAGGTTCTGCTGGACGGCACGGACATCCCGCTGGAGGTCGGCGACGTGATCGAGCTGCGCTGATTTCTCCGGAAACATTCAACATCGAACTTTCAACATTCAATTTCCGCACTGGATGTTCGATGTTGAATGTTGGTTGTTGAATGTTTTCTTCAAAATCCCCCCCAAAAACTTTTTTGAAAATCTTTAGGGTTGGACAGCCTTTGTCCCACCCCCTCTGCGAAAATGGTGTCGTAATTAAAACAACATTATGACAACCAACGAACAAAACCAGCCGCTCGACGGACAGCTCGAACTCGGATTCAACGGAATGCAGCGCCGCATCTACGGCCGGCCGCGCGCGCGCGTGACGCGGGCGCAGTGGTGGTTTGCGAAGATGCGCGAGGCCGTGGCCAACGCCGTGAACTGGCAGAACGAAACGCCCTCGCGCCCGGAGCAGATCTGGATGCCGGGAGCGAACCGCAGTTTGAAAGTGTGAAGGCAGAATGATGAATGCAGAAGTAATACCCGCGCGCCGGGCGCAAAACTTCATCATTCTTCATTCATACTTCTAACTTCGCACCATATCCGGCGCGCCCAAATTCGCGGATGACGGCGATTTCTTCCGCGCCGTGGATGGTGTGTTCCTTGGGGAACTCGCGCCACGCCACGTCCAGCCCGGCGGTTTGCAACTGCCGGACTTGTGCCTGCACATTGGCAAAAGGAATGATCGGGTCGAAGTGGCCGTGGGTGACGAGGAGCCGTTGCGACCGGGCGACGGGCGTGAGGTCGCGGATCAAATTTTCAATTTCAAAAACCCAGCCGCTGATGCCGACGATGCCGGCCAGCCGGTGCGGATAGCGCAGGCCGGTTTCGATGGACATGAGGCTGCCCTGCGAGAAACCGCCAAGCGTAAGCTGGTCGGCGGGGAAATTTTTCGCGCGAAGATCATCAAGCAGTTCAAAAAGCAATTGGCGGCTGCGATGGATGCCGGGAATGCTGTCGCCGGGATAATCAAACCAGGAATAACCGCCGTAGTATTCGTCGGGCGCGTTGACGAGGAGATAATTCAGCCACGGCAAATCGAGCGCGCCGGGCAGCCAGCGCCAGCCTTCGAGGGAGTCGCCAAGCCCGTGCAGGACGACGAACAGGCGGCGGGAATTTTTTTCCGCGGCGGGAATGAATTCGCCGTGCAGCATGGCGGATTCAGTTCTGGCGGCCGCCTTGCAGGCGCGCGCGCATGACGCAGATGAGCGCCTTGACGGTGAGTTCGATGAACAAAAACGGCTTGGCGATGAAGTCATTGCCGCCGGCCATGGTGGAGCTGGTGCGATTGTCGAAGTCGTTGAGGCTGGTGACAAAAATGACGGCGGTTTTTTTATGGTGCGGCATGGCGCGCAGCTTGGCGCACAGCTCGAAGCCGGTCATGCCGGGCATGTCCACGTCGAGAAAGACGAGGTCGAAGTCGTTTTCCACGAGCAGCCGCAGCGCCTGTTCCGGCTCCTCGACGTTGACGGACTTGAGCCGGGCCTTTTCGAGGGCATAGACGATGGCGCGGCGCGAGATGACCTCGTCGTCCACGACGAGGATTTTGGAAATGGGAATTTCCTGCCGTTCCTCCAGCGGGGCGCGGGCAAACAGGAAGCCCAGGAAATCCACGGCGGCGGCGATGGTGCGGGTGGTGGAGGCGTTGATGTTTTTCGGCTTCTCGTAAATCTCCTTGAGCAGCGCCTCGAAGGCGGAGGCCATGTGCGCGATCAACACGAGGCCCGCGAGGCCGGCGTTGCCGTTCAGCGCGTGGACGCGGCGATACAGGTCGTAGATGTTGCGCAGCCGGACCACCTCGTTTTCCGACTTGATGAGCCCCTGCAAACCCTGCCGCAGCGAATAGAGCGTGGCCGGGAGGCTCTCGATGAAGGTCTTGCGCAAATCCGACTGGAACTCGGCGTCGTTTTCCGAGGCCAGGCTGAGCGACTTGCCCGGCGGCGGGGCGGCGGTGGACGGTTTCGCCTGCGGCAGCGCGCCGCTTTCGCCGATGGTGTGCCGGACAACATCAATAAAATCCTTCGGCGAGCAGCTCGACTTGGAGAGGCATTTGTTCGCGCCCGCGCGCCACGCGTCCTGGATGAGGTTCGTCAGGTAGGTGTTGGAGAAAACGATGATCGGCGTCTTGGCGAAATCCGGCTCGTTGCGAATTTCCTTGATGACGTCCACGCCGGAAATCGTCGGCAGCATCAGGTCCAAGATGATCAGCTCCGGCTGGAAGACGCGCATGATTTTCAAACCGGCCTCGCCGTCGGGGGCGACCTCGGCCTGATAACCCTCGACCGCCAGCTTGTTGCGATAGACGTTGGCCACAATCTGGTCGTCCTCGATGATCAGGATTTTTTTCATGCGGGATTCAAATTGGCGATCACGCGGGTCAGCTCCGGCTGGGCCTTCAAAAATTCCCGGACGCGCTCAAACTCGCCGGCGGCCGCCTCGCACATTTTGTCCGCGCCCGTCAATGTCCCCGACGCGCCGAGCTTTTCCAGGTCGCGCAGGCGCGGCACGAGCTGCGTCATGCCCATCGTCGCGCTCGCGCCGGCGCAGCTGTGCGCCACGCGCCGCACCTGGTCGGCCTTGCCGTCGCGGATGGCCTCGCGCAGCTGGACGAACTGCTTTTGCGTCTGCACAAAATACATCTCCACCAGCTCGCGCAAATTGTCCAGGTTGCCGTCGGTCAAATCGTTCATCCGCGCCAGGTCCACCGGCGCGTCCGCCGCCGCCTCGGCCGGCGCGGCTTCGCGGGGCGCGCTGGCATCCAGGGCGATTTTTCCGCCCCACTTCTCGATGATGTCGCGGACATCCTTGGGCCGGACCGGCTTGGCGAGGTAGTCGTCCATGCCGGCGGCGAGGCATTTCTCGCGGTCGCCGGCCATCGCGTGCGCGGTCATCGCGCAGATGATGATGCGCGACTGGAAATTTTTCTGCTCGCCGCTCATCTGCCGCCGGCGGATCTGCCGCGTCGCCTCCAGCCCGTCCATTTCCGGCATCATCACGTCCATGAACACCAGGTCGAACGGCTCGTGGCCGATGGCCTCCAGCGCCTCGCGGCCGTGGGCGGCCACTTCCGGCTGGTAGCCGAACTGCTGCAAGATCCGCACCGCGACCTTCTGGTTGATGACGTTGTCGTCCACCAGCAGGACGCGCAACGGCAGCCGCGCCGCCAGCGAAATCTCGGGCTTGAGGGCTTCCGCCGCGCCGGACGGGATGCGCGGGCTCAACAGCGCGCGCTCCAAAATCGCGCACAACTGCGCCGGCTTGACCGGCTTGTTGACCGTGTGCGCGAACATCACGCGCGACTCGCCGGCGTCGCCGTTTTTTTTGCCCACGGAAGTCAGCAGCACCACCGGCATCATCGCCGCCGCCGGAAATTTTTGCATCTCCGCCGCCACCGTCGCCCCGTCCAGGCCGGGCAGCGCGTCGTCCACCACCGCGAGGTCGAACATCATGCCCCGGCGGAACAGCTCCAGCGCCTGCGCCGAATTTTCCACCGCCTGCGGCTGCATTGCTCGAACAGCAGGTTCCGGACTGTCGCGTTGTCCTCCAAAATCAAAATCTTCAGTTCCGCCAGCTGCAGCTGCCGTTTCGCGAACGCCGGCGGCGCGGAGCCTTCCACCAGCGCCAGGTTGACCGTGAAATGAAACGTCGAGCCTTCGCCCGGCACGCTTTCCGCCCACATCCGCCCGCCCATCAGCTCCACCAGCCGGCGGCTGATGACCAGGCCCAGGCCGGTGCCGCCGTATTTGCGCGCCGTCGAGACGTCCGCCTGCGAAAACGGCCGGAACAGCCGCGCCAGCCGGTCTGGCGGGACGCCGATGCCCGTGTCGCGCACCGCGAAATGCAGCCGCAGCGCCGCCGGGTTTTCCGCGTCCGTCGCCGGCGCGAGTTTTTCCACGCTGACCACCACGCTGCCTTTTTCCGTGAATTTCAGCGCGTTGCCCACCACGTTCACCAGCACCTGCCGCAGCCGCTGCGCGTCGCCCTCGACCTGCGCCGGAATCACGTCCGCCGCCACATAGGCCAGGTCCAGCTTCTTTTCATTCGCGCGCGGCGCGAGCAGGTCCAGCGACTCCTCGAGGCAGCCGCGCAGGTCGAACGCGCGCCGCTCCAGCTCCATCTTGCCCGCCTCGATCTTGGAAAAATCCAGGATGTCGTTGATGATGTTCAGCAGCGACTCGCTGCTGTTGTAAATCGTGTCGAGATAACCGCGCTGGTCCGGCGTCAATGACGTTTCCATCAGCAAACCGGTCATCGCGATGACGCCGTTCATCGGCGTGCGGATCTCGTGGCTCATCGTCGCGAGAAATTCCGACTTCGCGCGCGAGTTCGCCTCGGCAACGCGGCAGGCGTCCGTCAATTCCTGCTGCCGGCGCGTCAGCTCCTCCAGCCGCTGCCGGATCTGCTGCGCCCCCGCCAGCCGCGCGCGGAGCAGGCCGTTTTCAAACGGCGTCTGGATGTATTCGTTCAGTCCCAAATCAAATGCCCGCAGCGTCGCCGCCGTCTCGCCCGCCGCGCCGAACGCGAGGCTGAACACCGGCAGCGGCAGCGGATGATGCTTCAACTGCCGCAGCAGGTTCAGGCAGTCCGTCTCGGTGCTTTTCAAATCCAGGAAGACAAAGTCCGGCGGATGCGCCTGCAGCTGGCGCAGCGCGTCCGCGTAACTGGCGGCCGAGCCGAGCACGCCGCCGTCCAGCCGCACGACCAGCAGCAGCGTTTCCGCCAGCTTGTGGTCGGCGCCGAGCAGCAGCGCGTGATATTTGTTTGGGTTCATCCTGTCTATGACCGCAGATAATATGGCGGAACGCCGGCGGATTTAACAGATTTTAGCGCGGCCAGCCAGACGAATTTTTATTTTCAGCGGAAAGTTTTATTGCCGGTCTGCGCCGTCGGCGATAATCTTTTGCCATGTTGCAACCTGTCTCCGAGTCTCACGCGGTGGGTGAGACGCAACTGGCCGCCTACCGCTTCATGCTGCGGGCGCGGCTGTTGGACGACAAATTTGCCGCGCTCTACCGCGCCGGCAAAATCCACGGCGGCGTTTTTCTTGGTCGCGGCCAGGAAGCCTTGAGCGCGGCCATCGGCGTTCACCTCAATAAATCCGATGTCTTCGCGCCGCTCATCCGCGACGCCGCCGGCCGGCTCGCTTTCGGCGAACCCATTATTGACGCCGTCCGCACCTATCTCGGCTCCGCGCTCGGCCCCATGCGCGGGCGCGACGGCAACGTCCATCGCGGCCGCCCGACGGAAGGCTACC
>Ga0316226_1005038_pt1 | contig 10196 bp, 9 predicted proteins | sample TBH18017metaG_FD_206009 | JGI IMG/M metagenome (GOLD analysis project Ga0316226, IMG submission 206009) | Freshwater microbial communities from Trout Bog Lake, Wisconsin, USA - TBH18017 | ecosystem: Environmental > Aquatic > Freshwater > Lake > Hypolimnion/Profundal zone | place: USA: Wisconsin... | reverse complement strand
CCTGCTGGCCGACTCCTCCAAGTTCGGCAAGGTGTCGTTCGCCTCCCTCGGCTCCATGAAGTGCGTCCAGTACCTGATCACCGACGACGGCATCGATCCCGAGACCGAGGACCGCATCAGCGCCCTGGGGGTCAAGGTCATCACGGTCTGAGCGACCGGTGACTTTCGAAAACTTTTGTTTTTTTTTGATTTCTTTTGACTCTCCCTCGTTTCTACCCTAGGCTTGGGATGGTTCTACCGGAATCCTGGCAATGCGGAGGTGCAATTGGCTTCGAGCGAAACCCTTGGGCGGATGGCCGTCGATATTCGCAAAAGACTGATAAAAATGATTTTCGCCGCCAAGGGCGGGCATATCGGCGGCTCCCTGTCCTCGGTGGACATCCTCACCTCGCTGTTCTTCCATGTGATGAAGTACGATCCCGTCCGGCCGCAGGACCCGGCCCGGGACCGCTTCATCCTCAGCAAGGGCCACAGCGTCGAGGGCTACTACTGCGCCCTGGCCTACGCCGGCTTCTTCCCGGAGGCGCGGCTGGACGAGTACGGCCGGTTCGGGACCATGCTCTACGGCCATCCGACCCTGAAGGTGCCCGGCGTGGAGATCCCCTCGGGTTCCCTCGGCCACGGCCTGGCGGTGGGCGTCGGCATGGCCCTGGCGGCCCAGCGCGACGGCGCCGGCCACCGGGTGTTCGTGCTGATGGGCGACGGCGAGCAGGGCGAGGGCAGCGTGTGGGAGGCCGCCATGGCGGCGGCCCACTACCGGCTGGACCGCCTGGTGGCGATCATCGACAACAACAGGCTGCAGATCTCCGGTCCGGTCGATGCGGTGCTGCGGTCGTCGTCCCTGGCCGAGAAGTACGCCAGCTTCGGCTGGGCCGTGCGCGAGGTGGACGGCCACGATTTCGGCGAGCTCAACGCGGCCTTCGACGCCGCGCCCTGGGAGCCCGGCCGGCCGAACCTGGTGCTGGCCCACACCATCAAGGGGCGCGGCGCCTCCTTCATGGAGAACGAGTCGTCCTGGCACCACAAGACCCCGACCCGGGAACAGCTCGAGGACGCCATGGACCAACTTGACCGCGCCGCGGAGGAGACCTAGCCATGAGCGCCCCCGGAATCAGCAGCCGCCACGCCTTCTCCTCGACCCTGCTCGAGCTGGCCAGGCTGGACAGCAGCATCTACGCCCTCTGTTCCGACTCGAAGGGCTCGGTCACCCTGGGCGCCTTCGAGAAGGCCCTGCCCGGGCAGTTCGTCGAGGCCGGCATCGCCGAGCAGGACGCGGTCGGCATCGGCGCCGGCCTGGCCAGGTCCGGCAAGCGGGTGTTCGTCTGCGGCCCGGCCTGCTTCTACGCCGCCCGCAGCCTCGACCAGGTGAAGGTGGACGTCGCCTACGCCGGCTCCGACGTCAAGATCGTCGGCATCTCCGGTGGGGTGAGCTACGGCGCCCTGGGCAGCACCCACCACTCGCTGCACGACCTCGCGGTCATGCGGACCTTCCCGGGCCTCTCGGTGTTCCTGCCCTGCGACAACTACCAGACCGCCGCGGTCACCCGGCTGCTGGCGGCCAGCGCCGGGCCCGCCTACCTGCGGCTCGGCCGGGCCCCGGTCGCCGACGTCTACGGCGAGGACCGCCCGGAGGACTTCGTCCCGGGCCGGGCCGTGCAGCTGCACGAGGGCCGCGACTGCACCATCGTCGCCGCCGGCGAGATGGTCCAGCCCGCCCTGGGCGCCGCGCTCCTGCTGGAGGCGGAGGGCATCGGGGTGCGGATCCTGGATGCCTGGTCGATCAAGCCGTTCGACGCCGAGGCGGTCACCCGGGCGGCCCGGGAGACCGGCTTCCTGTTCACCGTGGAGGAGCACAGCCGCTACGGGGGCCTGGGCGCGGCCGTGGCCGAGGTGGTGGTGGAGACCTGCCCGGTGCCGGTGCGGATCCTGGGCTTCCCGGACGAGTGGGCCCCGGCCGGCAGTTCCGCCGAGCTGTTCGACCACTACGGCTTCACCGCGGCCAAGCTGGCCCAGCGGGTGCGGGCGGCGCTGGCCACCCGCGACCGCCGATAGGGGGCGGCGATGCGCGAAGGCCATGTCCTGGCGGTGGACCAGAGCACCCAGGCGACCAAGGCGATCCTGTTCGACGCCTCGGGGCAGCCGGTCCGCCGGGTCACCCTGCCGCACCGGCAGCTCTACCCGGCCGCCGGCTGGGTGGAGCACGACCCCCTGGAGATCCTGGACAACGTCAAGGCGGCGGTGCTCGAGGTCCTGGGCGCCAGCGGAATACCGGCCTCCCGGGTCGTCGCCCTGGCCCTGACCAACCAGCGCGAGACGGTGCTGGCCTGGGACGCGGTGACCGGCCTGCCGGTCCACAACGCCCTGGTCTGGCAGGACGGGCGGGGCGCCGCCCTGTGCGCCGAACTGGCCGCCGCCGGCCACGCCGGGCCGGTCAAGGCGCTCACCGGGCTCCAGCTCGACCCCTACTTCTCGGCCAGCAAGCTGGCCTGGATCGTCCGGGAATCGCCGGCCGCCGGGACCGCGCTGCGCAACGGCCGGCTCATGGCCGGGACCATCGACGCCTGGCTGGTCTGGAACCTGACCGGCCGCCGGGTGTTCGCCACCGACTACTCCAACGCCAGCCGGACCCTGCTGTTCGACCTCAACCGGCTGGCCTGGTCCGAGGACCTGCTCGGGCTGTTCGGGCTCCGCGGGCTGCGTCTGCCCGAGCCGCGCTGTTCCGACGCCTCCTTCGGCCTGGCCCGGTTCCCGGGCCTGGACGCGGACCTGCCCATCGCCGGGGTGATGGGCGACTCCCACGCCGCCCTGTTCGGCCACTGCGGCTGGCGGCCCGGGGACGCCAAGGCCACCTACGGCACCGGCTCCTCGCTCATGTCCAACCTGGGCCCGGCCCCGCGCGCGCCGGGCGACGGCCTGGTGCTCTCGCTGGCCTGGGGCTTCCAGGGCAGGCCGGCCTACGTCTTCGAAGGCAACATCCATTCCACCGGCTACACCCTCCGCTGGCTCCGGGACAACCTGGGGCTGTTCCGGTCCTACGACGAGGCCGAGCGGATGGCGGCCGAGGCCGGCGGCAACGGCGGGGTCTACCTGGTGCCGGCCTTCGCCGGGCTGGGCGCGCCCCACTGGAGCCCGGGGACCCGGGCCATCATCACCGGACTGTCCCACGGCAGCGACCGGAACCATCTGGTCCGGGCCGGCCTGGAGTCGATCGGCTTCCAGATCGCCGACCTGGTGGTGGAGATGGATGCCCGCGCCGGGGCGCCGCTGGCCCAGCTGCACGTGGACGGCGGCCCGACCCGGAACGGCTTCCTCATGCAGTTCCAGGCCGACCTGCTGGGGATCCCGGTGGTGGTCCCGGCGGTGGAGGAGCTTTCGGCCCTGGGTGCCGCCTTCATGGGCGGGCTGGCCCGGGGGCTCTGGTCCGGGCTGGACGAGCTGGCCGGATTGCCGGTGGCGACGACGGAATATCAGCCCAGGATGGAAGCGGGCGAACGGGATGCCCTGCTCGCCCAGTGGCGCACCGCGGTGGAACAAGCCAAATCACGCAAGGTCACGTAAAGGAGATTTCCCATGACCAACCCGGCCGTCCGGACCGTCGACAAGCCCCTCACCTTCGGAGTCATCGTCAGTTCGAGGCTCTTCTTCAATCCGGCCCATGCCGTGGGCGCCCGGCAGCAGGTGCTGGACGCCCTGGCCCGCCAGGGCCACCAGGCGGTCATCGGCGAGCCGGCCCTCACCGCCGACGGCGCCGTGGCCTGCCTGGCCGATGCCCAGAAATACGCCGCCCTGTTCCGCGCCCAGCGCGACGCGATCGACGGCCTCATCGTGGTCCTGGCCAACTTCGGCGACGAGATCGCGGTGGTGGAGACGATCCGGCTGGCCGGGCTGGGAGTGCCGGTGCTGGTGCAGGCCTGCCCGGACGAGCTCGGCAAGCTCGACGTGAAGGGGCGCCGGGATTCCTACTGCGGCAAGATCTCGGTCTGCAACAACCTCTACCAGTACGACATCCCGTGGACCGACACCGCTGACCACACGGTCGACCTGGCCAGCCCGGCGTTCGCCGCCGACCTGGATTTCTTCGGCCGGGTCTGCCGCACCGTCAAGGGCCTGAAGACCGCCCGCATCGGCGCCATCGGCACCCGTCCGGCCGCCTTCCAGACCGTGCGCTACAGCGAGAAGCTGCTGCAGCGGGCCGGGATCACCGTGGTGCCGATCGACCTGTCCGAGGTGTTCGCCGCGGTGGAGCGGCTGAAGGAGGACGACCCGGCGCTGAAGGCCAAGCTCGGCAGCATCGCCGAGTACGGCACGGTGCCCGCCAGCATCGCCCAGGGCAAGGTGCTCCGCCAGGCCAGGTTCTCGGTGGTGGTCGACCGCTGGATGGACGAGAACGGCTGCGACGCCAGCGCCATCCAGTGCTGGAACTCGATCCAGCAGAACTTCGGCTGCGCCAGCTGCCTGACCATGTCGATGATGGGCGAGCGGCTGCGGCCGAGCGCCTGCGAGGTGGACATCACCGGCGCGGTCTCGATGTACGCCCTGGACCTGGCCTCGGGCAGCCCGGCGGCCCTGCTGGACTGGAACAACAACTACGCCGACAAGGCCGACCTGGTGGTGGGGACCCACTGCTCGAACTACCCCAAGGGCTTCATGGGCACCCCGGTGGAGATCTCCAACCTCGACCTGCTGGGCGAGACCTTCGGCGCCGAGAACTGCTTCGGCGCCATCAAGGGCCACGTGGCTCCGGGCGCCTTCACCTTCTTCCGGGCCTCCACCGACGACACCCGGGGCTGCATCAAGAGCTACGCCGGCCAGGGCGCCTTCACCGCCGACCCGTTCGCCATGGACGGCGGCATCGCGGTGTGCCGGATCGAGAACGTGCGCGGGCTCATGCGCCACGTCACCCGCCAGGGCTTCGAGCACCACGTGGCCATGGTCCGGGGCAACGTCGCCAACGTGCTGCAGGAGGCGATCGAGCGCTACCTGGGCTGGGAGTTCCACCGGCACGAATAGGCGGTTCAGGCCCGGACCCCCGGCAGCGCCACGCGCAGGGGTTCGGGCTGGCCGAAGATGAAGCCCTGGCCCCAGGGCACCCCGGCGTCCAGGACGGCCTGCAGCTCCTCGGCGGTCTCGATCCCTTCGGCGATGAAGCCCACCCGCAGCCGGGCGGCGAACCGGGCCAGGGCCTCGAGCAGGGCGGCCTGGGTGGGCCGGCGGTGGGCGTCGCTGACCAGGCTGCGGTCGGCCTTGATGAAGTCCGGCGCCAGCCGGGCCATGTGCGCCAGGGTGGCGCTGCCCGCGCCCAGGTTGTCCACCGCCACCCGCACCCCGAGCTCGCGCAGGCGCCGGCCGATCCGCTCCATCTGGTCCAGGTCGCGCGCCCCGCCGGTCCCGCTGACCTCCACCACGACGCGGTGGGGCGGGATCGGCAGGTCCCAGAGCCAGGGCTGGATCCGGTTCCAGAACTGCGGATGCTCCAGGGTCAGCGGGCTGACGTTGACGAAGATCAGCTGGTCGGTGACCGGATGCCCGGCCAGCGCGGCGAACACCGCCCCCAGGCAGCCCAGGTCCAGCTCCGCCCGCAGCGCGGGCGGCAGCGCCGGGTCCGCCAGCAGGTGGCCGATGGTCCGCAGCCGGCCCTGGACGTCGGGGTAGCGGGTGAGCATCTCCTGGGCCGCGGGGTGGCCGTCCCGGAGGCTGATGATGGGATGGGCGAAGGTCACGGTCCGGCAGGCCCCGGCCAGGATGTTGCGCAGGATGATCTCGTGCATGCCCGGGCTCCCCCCGCCATTCTGCACCGGTTGCCGGGGGGGCGCCATCGCGCGGTGCCGGCGCGGTTCCGGCGCGGCGCTGGCGCCGGCGGCCCATCTCTTGCGACACTGGTAGCCTTGGGAGTCGACATGGGCCGGATCGTGGTGGTGGGAGCGGGGCGTTCGGGGCTGGGGGCGGCGGAGCACCTGGCCAAGGCCGGGCGGGACGTGGTGCTCACGGAGAGCCGGTCCGAGCCCGATCCGCAGGCCGCGGCCCGGCTGGCCCGGCTCTCGGTGGCGGCGGTCTGGGGGCCGCATCCGCTGGCGCTGCTGGACGGCTGCGAGGAGCTGGTGCTCAGCCCCGGGGTGGGCCCGCGGACGCCCTTCGTCCTGGCGGCCGCCGCCCGCGGCATCCCGGTCATCGGCGAGCTGGAGCTGGCCCACCGGGCCCTGCGGGCCCGGGCCGACGGGGCGATGCTGCTGGCGGTCACCGGCACCAACGGCAAGAGCACCACCACCGACCTGCTGGCCCACCTGCTGAAGGCGGCCGAGCTCCCGGCGGTGGCCTGCGGCAACCTGGGCACCCCGCTGATCACCGCCATGGACGGGGCCGAGCCCGGCACCCGGTTCGCCCTGGAGTGCTCCAGCTACCAGCTGGAGACGGTCCAGGACTTCCACGCCGAGGCGGCCGCGGCCCTCAACCTCACCCCCGACCACCTGGCCCGGCACGGCAGCATGGAGGCCTACCGCGCCGCCAAGCTGCGGATCTTCCAGCACCAGACCGCCGAGGACCTGCGCCTGACCCCCCTGGCCGATCCGGCCTTCGAGGCCCAGGCCCCGGGCCAGGGCCGGAGCGCCCGGTTCGGCTGGGACTGCCCGGAGGGCCCCGGCGCCTGGTGCGACGAGCACGGCACCCTCTGGCTCAAGGACGCCTGGGGCGAGCACGCCCTGGTCAACCGGTCGCAGCTGCTGATCCCCGGCGACCACAACGTGGAGAACGCCCTGGCCGCCGCGGTCCTGGCCCGGCACGGCGAGGCCGACCTGGACGCGATCCGGGCCGGGCTGCGCAGCTACCCCGGCCTGGCGCACCGGCTGGCGCTCTGCGGCGAGCGGGACGGCATCAAGGTCTACAACGACTCCAAGGGCACCAACGTGGACGCCACCCTCACCGCCGTCCGGGCCCTGCCCGGGCCGCTGGTGCTGCTGCTGGGCGGCCAGGACAAGGGGACCGGCTACGGCCCCCTGCGGGGTGCGCTGGCGGGCAAGCTGCGCCGGCTGGTGTTCCTGGGCGAGGCGATCCCGCAGCTGGAGCGCGACCTGGGCGACCTGCCGCACGACACCGTCCAGCCCTTCGACGAGGCGGTGGCGCGCGCCCTGGGGCTGGCCCGGGAGGGCGACCAGGTGCTGCTCAGCCCGGCCTGCGCCAGCTTCGACCAGTTCGAGAACTTCGAGCGGCGCGGCGAGCGCTTCGAGGCGCTGGCGCGGGCCTGGGCCAAGGCTTGAGGGCAGGGCAGCCCGATGGCTGCCGCGGTCAGGACCCTGCCAGGAGACTGGCGGGCGATGCGCCCCAGCCCTCATCCTGCGGCACCTGGTCGAAGGTGGCAAAGCTCCGGGCGCCAAAGGCCTGTCCGTCCGCGCAGACCAGGCATTCGCCAAGATCGGCCTTGCCTGCCTCGAACCGGGCCAAGGCCTGGTGGAGGAGTTCCGCGTGGGTCACGGTCACGCCCTCGGCTTCCATCAAGGTCCGGATGACCCGGGCCACGTCCTTGCGCGGGATCTTCCTGGCCCGCAGGACCCAGGCCATTTCCAGCACGGCGAAGGCGGAAACGACCAGGCCGTGCCCCTTGCTGGCCGCCTCCATCAGGTGTTTCGCCTGGAGCTGCTGGCCGGGATCGTCCCCCAGGGGGCCGCGGACGAGGATGTTGGTGTCAACGCTGACGCGATGCATGGTCCAGGCCTTCCACGGATTCCAGGATCGCCGCGTCCACATCAAGCGGCCCGGCGCCGGCCACGCCGTCCAGGGAACCGAAGAACGCATCCAGCTTGCCCCGGACCGGGCGGATCGTGATCGTGCCATCGGGCTCCAGCGTGACGGCGAGCGTGGCACCCGAATGCAGGCCCGCCGAGGTCCGGATGGCCCTCGGCAGCACCAGTTGCCCCTTCGTGCTGAGGGTGACCACCTGGGTTCGGGTCATCGGAGCCTCCCGGACCCATTGTAAGACCTTATGACTTACCCGCAAGGGGACCCCCTGACCTGGAGGAAATCAACCCAGCCCGCCCGGAGGCGCTTCAGTAGCTCTACTTCGGTTCCGGGCAGTATCCTCGTTTCATGCCCGATCTCGATCCCGTCCTCGCCGCCCGCTACCGTGCCCTGGCCCTGGCCGGCCTGCGCCGGCCCGGCCCCGGCTTCACCGGACTGCCCTCCCGCTACCTCGTGGTGGACGTGGCCAGCCAGCGCCTGGGCCTGGTCGCCGGCGGCCGGCTGGAACTCGACGTCCCGGTCTCCACCGCCGCCGCCGGCATCGGCGGGACCGACGGCTCCTGGCGCACCCCGCCGGGCTGGCACCGGATCCACGCCCGGATCGGGGCGGGGGCCGAGCCCGGCACGGTGTTCGAGGAACGGGTGGCCACCGGGGACCTCTGGCGGGGCGAACCCCGGACCGAGGACCTCATCCTCACCCGGATCCTCACCCTGGACGGGCTGGAGCCGGGCGTGAACCAGGGCCCGGGCTGCGATTCCCTGGAGCGGACCATCTACCTGCACGGCACCAACCAGACCGCCCTGCTGGGCCGGCCGGTCTCGCACGGCTGCGTGCGCCTGGACGGCCAGGACCTGATCGCCCTGTTCGAGCTGGTGCGGGAGGGCGACCCGCTGCTGGTGGCCGAGGCCTGGCCCGATCCGACGGGCCTGGGCCGGCTGCATTTCGCCGGGGTGGGCGGCAGCGGCATGAGCGCCCTGGCCCAGTACCTGGCCCAGCGGGGCGGCCGCGCCAGCGGCAGCGACCGCAGCTTCGACCAGGGCGGCAACGGGGCCGGCCGGGCCCTGCTGGCGGCGGCCGGGGTGGAGCTGTGGCCCCAGGACGGCTCCGGGGTGGCCGGCGACTGCGCCGGCGTGGTCTACTCCACGGCGGTGGAGGACCAGGTGCCGGATTTCGCCCGGGCCCGGGAGCTGGGCATCCCGCTGGTGCACCGGTCGGAACTGCTGGCGCATTTCGTGGCCGAGCGCCGGACCCTGGCCGTCACCGGGACCAGCGGCAAGTCCACCACCGTGGCCATGGTGTTCGAGATCCTGCGGGCGGCCGGCCGGGAGCCGTCGGTGATCACCGGCGGCGAGCTGGTGGCGCTCCAGCGCCAGGGCCTCTGGGGCAACGCCTGGGCCGGGGCCTCCGACCTGCTGGTGATCGAGGCCGACGAGAGCGACGGTTCGGTGGTGCGCTACCATCCCGCCGTGGCGGTGATCCTCAACCTGCAGCGGGACCACAAGGAGGAGGCCGAGGTGGCGGCCATGTTCACCACCTTCCGGGCCCAGGCGCGGGAGGCGCTGGTCCTGGGGGAGGCGGCCAACCTGGCGGAATTCGCCCCGGGCGCCACCGTGTTCGGCTTCGGCCCCGGGGCCGCGGTGCGGGCCGAGGAGGTGCTGGCCGGCCCGGCGGAGTCGAGCTTCCGGATCGGCGCCACCCGGTTCCGGCTGGGGGTGCCCGGGCGCCACAACGTGGAGAACGCCCTGGCCGCCATCGCCGCCTGCCGGGCGGTGGGGGTGCCGCTGGCGGCCATGGCCGGGCCGCTGGCCGGCTTCCAGGGGGTGGCCCGGCGCTTCCAGGTGCTGGGCCGGGCCCGGGACGTGGAGGTGGTGGACGATTTCGGCCACAACCCGGCCAAGGTGGCCGCCTCCATCCGCACCGCCCACCTGCGCGCCGGCCGGGTGCTGGCGGTGTTCCAGCCCCACGGCTACGGCCCGATGCGCTTCCTGCGCGCGGACTTCGTCGCCGCCTTCCGCGCCGAGCTGCACCCCGGGGACCGGCTCTGGCTGCTGGAGATCTTCTATGCCGGCGGCACCGCCACCCGCGATCTCTCCTCGGCCGACGTGGTGGCCGAGCTGGCGGGGCAGGGGGTCCAGGCCCGGTTCGCCCCGTCCCGGGCCGCCCTGGTGGCCGCCCTGGCCGCCGAGGCCCGGGCGGGCGACCTGATCCTGGTGATGGGCGCGCGGGATCCCTCGCTGACCGCCCTGGCCCGGGACATCCTCGCCGCGCTGGGTAGCTAAAATTTATCCTTACCTGAAACGGTCATGCCCTTGTCCCGACGCCCAGACGCCCCCATCGACGCTTTCCCGCGGCAGTTCTGGCTGATCGCCGGCGGCGTCCTGGTCAGCTCGGCCGGATCCAGCCTGGTCTGGCCGTTCCAGTTCATCTACATCAGCCGGACCCTGGGCCTGCACCTCTCCACGGTGGC
>Ga0316226_1005036_pt1 | contig 10201 bp, 10 predicted proteins | sample TBH18017metaG_FD_206009 | JGI IMG/M metagenome (GOLD analysis project Ga0316226, IMG submission 206009) | Freshwater microbial communities from Trout Bog Lake, Wisconsin, USA - TBH18017 | ecosystem: Environmental > Aquatic > Freshwater > Lake > Hypolimnion/Profundal zone | place: USA: Wisconsin... | reverse complement strand
CGCGCCACCATGATTCCAAAATCCAGCAAGAAGAAGCGGCTGGAGGGCAAGAAGCGCCGCGCCGAGGTCAAGCAGGGCCGTGGCCGGGTGCGCGCGGACTGATCTCGAGAATGGCAGGGCCGATCAGGCGCCCAGTCTGTTAACTATTCATCAGGTTGTTACCGGTAAATATACCCGCATAAGTTGTAACTGCGGGTAGGTGCATGCGGATTTCCCGAATTCTGGTGCTGACAGGAAGCGTGGCGGCACTTTGGCCGCTTCCGGCCATGGCGGCACAGACGGTCACGACCCAGTTCAACGTCACCGCTACTGTGCTGAACAATTGCGCCGTCTCGGCCTCCGATCTGGCCTTCGGCAACTACTCGGCCAGTTCGGGCACGCCCGTCACCGCCACCACCACTTTGTCGGTCACCTGCACCGCCAGCCTGAGCTACAGCATCGCCCTGGATGGGGGCACCACCACCGGCCTGGTGGCGGCGCGCGCCATGAAGGACGCCAATTCCAACCAGCTGAATTATGGCCTTTATACCAGTGGCGCCTACACCACGATGTGGGGCGACGGCACGGGCGCGACCCAGACGGTGCCGGGTACCGGCACCGGCGCGGTGCAATCGGTGACGGTCTATGGCCGCATCCCCGCTGCGCAGTATGTCGCCGCCGGTTCCTATGCCGACCGTGTCACCGTCACGGTGACATACTGAGATGCTGCACCGGGGCTGGCTGTTCACATTGCTGATGACGGTGCTGCCCGCTGCCGCCGATGTGCCATCGACTTCAATGGATATTGCGCCGACCTTGGTGCAGCTCAAGCCCGGCGCCGCCGGCTTGTTCTATGTCACCAACCATGGTGGCGCGCCTCTGACAGTCGAGATCCAGGCGATGGATTGGGCGCAGCGCGATGGCAAGGATGTGCTGACGCCCAGCGCCGTCTTCTTCACCAGCCCGCCGGTGGTGACCATCGCCCCCGGCGCGCGCCAGAGCGTGCGCCTGCTGGCGGCGCAGCAGGGCGCCTATCGCCTGCTGGTCAGCGAATTGCCCGATCCCGCCGCCGATGCCGGACGGGTTAAGGTGCTGTTGCAATTCTCGGTGCCGGTGTTCGCGGGGGAGCTTGGCGCACCTGCCTTGGCTTTCACCGCCAGGCGCAACGACGAAGCGGTGATCCTCAGCGCCGTCAATCATGGCATGGTGCCGGTGAAACTGTCCGGCCCGAAACTGGACGGCGTCATTCTCGACCAGGGTCCGGTCTATCTGTTGCCCGGCACGCGCCGCGATTTCACGCTCCCCAATCTTCCATCGAGAGACGCGGCCTCGCTGCATGTGACGGCGCATGACGCCTTGTCGGGACGCGATTTCGACACCGATGTCGCGCCTTGACCGCGGCCTTCACGGCATTTGGGCCGCGCTTCTGTTCTGCTGCGCCGTGAGCCCCGCCGGCGCCGCGCCTCTTCTTCTCCCAGCGGCGGAGGTGCCGCGTCTCCTTCTTTTGGAAGTCTGGCGCAACGGCGCCACCGATCATGCCATCGTCCATGTCACGGTGCGGGACGGCGCCTTGCTGCTGGCGGCTGACGACCTGCCGCTGCTGGGTGTTAGGGTTACCGCTTCGCCAAAGGACGGCATGATCGACCTGGCAAAACTGGCCGGTCTTTCCGTCGCCATTGACCAGGCGGGACAACGCCTGCTCCTCACCGCCGCGCCGTCCGCGCTGCCGCGCCAGATGTATGATCTGGGCGCCGGCGCCGTGACACAAGCCGGGCCCAGCGAAGCCGGCGCCATCCTGCGCTACGATCTTTCCGCCACCGAAGCGGATGCCAGGCGTTTCGGACGCAGCTTGACCGGCGGCGCCAATCTCGGCCTCGATCTTTTCCGCGACGATGCGCGGCTTTCCGCCGCCGGCTTCGCCACTTTCGGCCAGGGATCAAATGAGGGCGGACGGATCGCCCGCCTCGACAGCGCGCTCACGTTCGACCGTCCCGCGACGCTGACACACCTGTCTTTCGGCGACGCCATCAGCGCGACGCCGGACTGGGGCCGCGCCCTGCGCTTTGGCGGCGTCGAATATGCCAGCGATTTTTCCTTGGCGCCCGGCCTTGTCACCACACCGCTGCCCAGCTTCTTCGGCGTCAGCGATGTGCCGGCCACGGTGGAAGTCTATAACGGCGCCGCCAGGCTGGCGGCTCAATCGGTGGCGCCCGGTCCCTTCGAGATCCGCAACCTGCCCATCGTTACCGGCGGCGGCGTGGCCACGGTCGTGGTGCGCGATGTGCTGGGGCGCGAGACGTCACAAAGCCTTTCACTTTTTACCGACAAGGGCCTCCTGGCGCCGGGCCGCACCGCCTTCGCCTTTGATCTCGGCTTTCGCCGTACCGGCTATGGCTTTGCCAGTTTTGGCTATGACGATCCCCTGCTCGCCATCGACTGGCGGCGGGGCCTCAGTTCCAGCCTCACCATCGAGGCGCATGGCGAAGCCGGGCCGCGCTTGATGCAGCTGGGCGGGGGCGGCGAATGGGGCTTCGGCAGCGGTACGGTCACGGCGGGCCTTGCCGGCAGTGCGGGCGCGGCGGGTGGCGGCGCGCTGGCGTCGCTGTCGGCGCAATGGCGCAGCGGACGCTTCAACCTTTACGGCAGCGGGCAATACGCCACGCCCGATTTCCGCGATCTTGCCAGCCTGGACGGATCGTTGCCGCCGCGCTGGCGTCTCTCGGGCGGCGCATCGTTCGACTTGCGCGATGCGGGCGCGCTGGCGCTGTCCTTTACGGGCGACAGGCCGGGCAGGGGAGCGGCACAGGCGCTGCTCAACGCCTCCTGGTCGCTGCCGCTGCGGGACGGGATGTTCCTTGCCGTTACCGCGCTGCATGATTTCACCGGCAACGCCAATGGCGGCCAACTTTCGCTGTCGATCCCGCTGGGGCATCGCGGCCTGGCCAGCCTGTCCGCCACCGCCGACAAGGGGCGCGCCGCCGCGATGGCACTGTACGACAATCCCGCCGACCCCGATGGCGGCTTCGGCTATCGTCTGGCTTTTTCCAGCGACGCCAGCCAGCGCTTCCAGGGCACGGCGCGCTATATCGGCCGTGCCGCGGCGCTGGATGGTGGCGTGGCCCTGTCGAACAGCGCTCCAGCCGTGCGCGCCGATGCCGCCGGCGCCCTGGTGCTGCTGCGCGGCAGCCTGTTCGCCACCCACGACCCCGGCGACGCGGTGGCGCTGGTCGAGACCGGCGCGCCCGGCATTCATATTTATCGCGAGAACCGCGACGTGGCGGTGAGCGATGCGGACGGCGAGGCGCTGCTCACCGGGCTGGTGCCCTATGCGCCCAACCATATCGCCATCGAGCCGCGCGATTATCCCTTCACCGCCCTCGTGACCAGGACTGATATCGATCTCGCGCCGCCGCGCCGTGGCGCCGCCGTGGCGGACCTGACGCCGCTGTCGCGCCACCCCCTGATGGCACTGGTGACGCGCGCCGACGGGGTTCTTCCCAGCGGCGCCCGCGTGCTGTTCGACGGCGATGCCGCGCCGCTGGCGCTGGGCCATGACGGCCAGCTTTTCGTCGCCGATATGGAACGCGGCCGGCTGGCCGAGATCGACACCGGCAAGGGCCGCTGCCGGGTTTTCGTCACACCCGACGCCGCCAGTGGCCCGCTGCCGCGGACGCCGCCGCTCACCTGTTTCCGGGAGCCTGGCCTTGCGTATTAGTTTGGCCGTACTGACCTTGCTGGTGATGACGCGTCCGGCGTCGGCGCTGCTCTGCGGCACCATTCTCGACCCCATCACGGTCAGCGCCACGAGCCTGAATTTCGGCGTCTATGTTCCCAGCAGCGCTGCCACCGCCAACACCACCATCACCGTCGCCTGCACCCTGCCCCTCGATCTGCTGAACGATTTTCATGTCAGCCTGTCCGCGGGCAATTCCCTCGATCCCGCCGCGCGCCTGCTGCAGCAGGGCGCCAGCCGACTCGGTTACAACATCTACACCGATGGCAGCTACATGACGGTCTGGGGTGACGGCACCGGCGGCTCGCTGAGCCAAGGCTATAGCAGCGTCCTGTCCCTGGGCCGCGCCAGCTTCACCGGCTTTGGCCGCCTGCCCCAGGGCCAGTTCGTGCCCGCCGGCGCCTATGGCGACCGCATCACGGTAACGGTCACGTTCTAGTCCCTGCCGGGGCGCGTCTCACCGTTATGGCTCCGTCGCAATCGCGGCTATTATGTCGGGATGCTTGAATCGTTCACACGCCTGGGTAACAGCCTGTGGGTACTCCTGGCCGGCATGGTGGCGGGAGGGCTGGCGGCGCATCTGTGGGGCACCGGCATTCTGTGGGCGGTGGGCGCGGCCGGTGTCGTCGCGTTCCTGGCGATTCGGTTCCTGCCGCTGCCGCAACCGGTGGCGCGAACGGTGGAAGCGCTCGCCATCGACCCCCTGCCACCACTGGCGCGTGCCGTGCTGGAGCAATTGCCGGCGCCGGTGCTGTTGCTGGATGTCAATGAGCGCGTGCTTTTCGCCAATGGGCCGATGCGTGATGTGCTGGGCCAGGGCCTTGAGCAGAAGCATGTCAGCGCGGTGCTGCGCAATCCGGCCGTGCTGGCGGCGATCGGGGGCTCTGCCGACACGGGCGAACCTGGCGCCGCACCCTTTATCCTGCCGGTGCCGATCGAACGTCACTACGAGGCCTATACCGCCCGGGTCGATGGCGGCATGGTGGCGCTGTTGCTGCACGACATCACGGCCATTCGCCGCAGCGAGCAGATGCGGGCCGATTTCGTCGCCAATGCCAGCCATGAACTGCGCACGCCGCTGGCGGCGGTATCCGGCTTCATCGAGACGCTGCAGGGACCGGCGCGGGAGGATGTCGCGGCGCGCGACAAATTTCTCGGCATTATGGCGACGGAATCGGCGCGCATGCGCCGGCTGATCGATGACCTGCTGTCGCTGACCCGCATCGAGCTCAACGAACATGTGCCGCCCCAGGGACGGGTGGCGCTGGAATCGGTGGTGCGCCAGGCCGCGGCGGCGCTGGCGCCCCTGGCGGCGGCGGACCGTATCACCGTCAGCGTGCAGGGCGGCGCCGATCTGCCTCCCATCCGCGGCGAACACGACGAATTGGTGCAGCTGTTCCAGAACCTGATCCACAACGCCATCAAATATGGCCGTGACGGCGGCCAGGTGACTGTGACTCTGGGACGGGAAAACGGTCAGGTCTTCGTCGCGGTGAAGGATGACGGCGAAGGCATCCCGCGCGAGGCGCTGCCCCGCCTGACCGAGCGGTTCTACCGCGTCGACGTCAAGCGCAGCCGCGAGCGGGGTGGCACCGGCCTGGGACTGGCCATCGTCAAGCACATCGTCAGCCGCCATCACGGGCGACTCGCCATCGACAGCAAGGTCGGCGAGGGCAGCACTTTCAGCGTCCTGCTGCCGTTTTCGCCCGAGGAGGACACCGCTTCGAGCGTCCAAAATGCCGAGAAAACCGCCTCTTCTGTGGCTGTCACGGAATTGTTATAAAACCGTCGCATAGAATTGGCGCGGACCTTCTAATCCGGACCCGCACCGCACCGTGAGCTTCGGAATGAGTGATCACATCGTGAAATCCTTCGACGAACAGCTTCAGGCCCTTGCCACGGCGGTGGCGCAGATGGGAGGGCTTGCGGAAGCCCAGCTGGCTTCGGCCATCGACGCTATCGCGCGCCGCGACAGCAGCGCGGCCGAAAGCGCGGTGGCGGGCGACGCCCGTATCGATGCCTTGCAGCAGGATATCGAAGAACGCGCCCTCAAACTGCTGGCCCTGCGCCAGCCCATGGCGGTGGATCTGCGCGACACCATGGCGGCGATCAAGATCGCCAATGAGCTGGAACGCATCGGCGACCTGGCCAAGAACATCGCCAAACGCGCCCTGGTGCTGAACCGCGAGCCACCCATCCGGCTGACGCAGAGCCTCGCCCGCATGGGCAAGGCCGCCCAGAACCAGCTCAAGCAGGTGCTGGACTCCTTTTCCCGCCGCAACGCCGAGGAAGCCGAAGCGGTTTGGCAGCGCGACGGCGAGATCGACGAGATCTACAACAGCCTGTTCCGCGAACTCCTCACCTACATGATGGAAGATCCGCGCACCATCGGCCTGTGCACCCACCTGCTGTTCGTCGCCAAGAATATCGAGCGCAGCGGCGACCACTGCACCAACATCGCCGAAGTCGTCTATCACATGGTCAAGGCCGGCCATCTTACCGCCGCCCGCCCCAAGGCCGACATCACCAGCGAAACTTCCGTGCCGTATGAGAGCCACAGCACATGAGCAAGCCGACGATCCTGGTCGCTGAAGACGAGAATGCCCTGGTCACCCTGCTGCGCTACAATCTGGAGCGCGAAGGCTACCGGGTGCTGGAAGCCCGTGACGGCGAGGAAGCCCTGCTGGTCGCCGCCGAGGAAAAGCCGGACCTGGTGATCCTGGACTGGATGATGCCGCAACTGTCGGGCATCGAGGTCTGCCGGCGCCTGCGTGGCCGGCAGGAGACGCGCAACGTCCCCATCCTGATGCTCACGGCCCGCGGCGAGGAAACCGACCGTATCCGTGGCCTGGATACCGGTGCCGACGACTATCTCACCAAGCCATTCTCGATGACCGAACTGCTGGCGCGCCTGCGCGCCGTGCTGCGCCGCATCCGCCCCAGCCTGGCGGAAGATGTGGTGCAGGTCGGCGACATCGAGATGGACCGTGCTGCCCACCGCGTCCGCCGCGCCGGCACCGAAGTGCATCTGGGCCCGACCGAATACCGCCTGCTCGACCATCTGATCCAGCATCCTGGCCGCGTCTTTTCGCGCGAGCAGCTGCTGGATGCGGTCTGGGGTTCGGATGTCTATGTCGAGGCCCGCACCGTGGACGTCCATGTCGGCCGCCTGCGCAAGGCACTGAACATCGAAGGCACCGAAGACCCCATCCGCACCGTACGCTCGGCGGGCTATTCTCTCGACGAGAGCACAGCGGTCAAAGCAGCGTCCTGACCGGCGCTTCCAGCTCTTCCGGCTTGGTGCCGGGCGCATAGCGCGCCACCGGCCTGCCGTCGCGGTCCACCAGGAACTTGGTGAAATTCCACTTGATCGACTCGGTGCCCAGCAGCCCGGCCTTTTCCGATTTCAGATATTTGAACAGCGGATGGGCATCGGGGCCGTTGACCTCGATCTTCTCGAACATGGGAAAGCTGACGCGATACTTGCCGGCGCAGAATTCGGCAATCTCGGCGCTGCTGCCCGGCTCCTGGCCGCCGAACTGGTTGCAGGGAAAACCCAGCACCGTCAGGCCGTCTTCGCCGAACTGCTCGTACAGGTCTTCCAGCCCGGCATATTGCGGGGTGTAGCCGCAGGCGCTGGCGGTGTTGACCACCAGCAGCACATGCCCCCGCCAGCGCGACAGCGAAACCTCTTCGCCGCTCAGCAGGCGGGCGGAAAAATCATAGACGGACATGCGTGCGTGCCTGGATTGCCATGGCCCATTTTACGTGGGCCATCCAGAGTCACAAGCGCCGGTGTTCGATGGCAGGTGCGCGCTTGTGGCGAACAGCTCCCCGGCCACTCGCTTCGGCTCGCGGCGGTCGAAACGGTCCACTGGACCGTTTCGTCGGCCTTTCGGCCGAACGCGTCTCACCCCGTCATCCGGCCTTTGTCGCGGCGGGCCTGCTGCGGCTGGTAGGCTTTGCGGGCATGGGCTTCGCAATAGGGCGAGCCGGCCTTGGGGCCGCGGCCGCAGAAATGGAACTCGGTGGCGGCGGGATCGCCGATCGGCCAGCGGCACATGCGGTCGCTGATGGTCAGCACGGTGGCGAAATTGCCGTCATCCAGCTGCAGCGGATCTTCTTCCACCACCACGGCGGGCGGCATGGCGTTGCGCAGGGTGCTGGCCTTGGGCGCCGAGGGCAGGCGCGGCCGGTCGGTGCGGGCCGGGCTGGCGCGGCCCGCCAGACCCAAACGATGCACCTTGCCGATCACGGCATTGCGGGTGACGCCGCCCAGGGCGCGGGCGATCTGGCTGGCCGAAAGTCCTTCGGTCCAGAGGGATTTCAGCTGTTCAACCCGCTCGTCGGACCAATTTGCCTGTGTCATGCGCGCTCCTTGGGCAGCATCTTCCGGCGGAGGCGGGTGAGTCGCACGCGACTCGCCCCAAGCCTCCAGCCACAACATATCGTACTGCTGTCATTGCACTGCACAAGCATTGCGTGGGTCACCCCACCCCTTGTCCACAAGAGTCATGAAAGCCAAGGCGGGCAGCGTTGCTGTCTCAATACCTTGTGCCGTATGTGGCAAAAGCAGATAACTCCCCGCTTTCCGGGGGGATTCCCCCTATCCGAGGAGGCCGCTTTGTTTCCCGCCGTTCTACCCACCTATAACCGGGCGGATGTCGCATTCGTCCGTGGCGAAGGTTCTTACCTTTTCGCCGAGGATGGGAAGCGATACCTCGACTTCGGGTCGGGCGTGGCGGTGACTGCCTTCGGCCATGCCCATCCGCGCCTGATCAAGGCGCTGACCGAGCAGGCGGCCAAGGTGTGGCACACCTCCAACCTCTACCGGGTGCCCGGCCAGGAATCGCTGGCGGGCAAGCTGGTGGCGCAAAGCTTCGCCGACACGGTGTTCTTCACCAATTCCGGCACCGAGGCGATCGAACTGGCCATCAAGATGGCGCGGCGCTTCCATTTCGTGAACGGCCGGCCGGAACGCTTCCACACCGTCACCTTCGAGGGCGCCTTCCATGGCCGCACGCTGGGGGCGATCTCGGCCGGCGGCAATCCCAAATACCTGGAAGGCTTCGGGCCCAAGCTGGAAGGCTTCGACCAGGTGCCGCTCAACGACATCAAGGCCACCGAGGCGGCCATCACCGAAAAGACCGGGGCCCTGCTGATCGAGCCGATCCAGGGCGAAGGCGGCATGCGCAGCGCCGATCCGGACTTCCTGCGCGCCCTGCGCCGCCTGGCGGATGACAAGGGCCTGCTGCTGATCTTTGACGAGATCCAGACCGGCGCGGGCCGCACCGGCAAGTTCTTCGCCCATGAATGGGTGGGGGTGACGCCTGACATCCTGGCCGCGGCCAAGGGCATTGGCGGCGGTTTCCCCATCGGCGCCGTGCTGGCCACGGCGGACGCCGCCAAGGGCATGACGGCGGGCACGCACGGGTCGACCTATGGCGGCAATCCGCTGGGCATGGCGGTGGGCAATGAAGCCGTCGGCATGATCCTGGAAGACGGCTTTCTGGCCCGCGTGAACGATGCCGCAAATTATCTGGGCCAGCAGTTGCACGGACTGGTCGCGCATCATCCCGAGGTGTTCGAGGAACTGCGTGGCAAGGGGCTGCTGCTGGGCCTGAAGCTGAAACCCCCGGTGGGGGATTTCGTCAACGCGGCGCGGGCGCAAGGCCTGCTCACCGTCGCGGCGGGCGAGAATGTGGTGCGCATCCTGCCGCCGCTGAATGTCAGCGAAGCGGAAATGCGCGAAGCGGTGGCGATGCTCGACAAGGCCGCAACCGCACTGGAAAAGCAGAAAGTGGCAGCCCAATGAATGCCTCCCCCTTTACGACAGTGAAGCAGACCGCGCCGCGGCACTTCCTCGATCTCTCTGACCATGATGCCGCCACGCTGCGCGCCATCATCGAGGACGCCAAGACCCGCAAGGCCGGCCGCAAGGGCCGTCCCAAGGGCATGGCCGACGACGACCAGCCGCTTGCGGGCCGTACCCTGGCGATGATCTTCGACAAGCAAAGCACCCGCACCCGCATCAGTTTCGACATGGCGGCGCGGCAGCTGGGCGGCAGCGCCCTGATGCTGACCGGCAGCGAGATGCAGCTGGCCCGCGAGGAAACCATCGCCGACACGGCAAAGGTGATCAGCCGCTATGTCGACGCCATCATGATTCGCCTGCTGGACCATGAGATGGTGGAAGAGCTGGCCCACAGCGCCACCATCCCGGTGATCAACGGCCTGACCAAATGGTCCCATCCCTGCCAGGTGATGGCCGATGTGCTGACCTATGAAGAACATCGCGGCTCGATCCAGGGCGCCACCGCCGCCTGGGTGGGCGACACCAACAATGTGCTGCACAGCTGGGTGCATGCCGCCGTGAAGTTCGGCTTCAGGCTGAATGTCGCGTCCCCGCGCGAATTTCCACTCGACCCGGAGGTGCGCGACTGGGCCGCCGGCAGCGATCTCGTCACCTTCGGCACCGATCCGGAAGAA
>Ga0316226_1005033_pt1 | contig 10205 bp, 6 predicted proteins | sample TBH18017metaG_FD_206009 | JGI IMG/M metagenome (GOLD analysis project Ga0316226, IMG submission 206009) | Freshwater microbial communities from Trout Bog Lake, Wisconsin, USA - TBH18017 | ecosystem: Environmental > Aquatic > Freshwater > Lake > Hypolimnion/Profundal zone | place: USA: Wisconsin... | reverse complement strand
CGCCGGACTTGAGCCGCGCCAGCGTCTTGGGCAGCCGGCCCGGCGTCGAGCCCGTGACCGCCTGCGCCGGGGTCTCGGCGATGACGTTGATCTGGTCCTGATGCACCGCCGTGTCGCGATAGTTGACGAAGACGTGGGCCAGCGCGAGGCAGCCGGCATCGGCGGCGGGCGGCACCGGCGCGCTGATGTGGGCGACTCCCGCCTTCAAGGAAACCTTGCCGTCGGCCGCGACCTGGATCGTGTCCATCCGCAGGAGCGCGTAGCGGTAGGTGGCGGTGACGGCGGCGTTGGTGGTCACGCGGCTGTGCAGGCCGATGCCGATGTGGCCCCACGCCCCGTCCAAGAGGTAATCCTCGCCGAGCTTGAGCGGCGTGCCGTCCTGCGCGCGCAGCTCCAGCGAATCCGGCACGAGCGAACCGCAGGCGTTGAAGTCGCGCGCGTTCGGACCCCGCAACCGGGTGCCCTTGGCGAAGCCCTGCGGCTTGTCACCCGAGAGCCGGTAAGGCGGATCGTTGGTCACGCTCACGATCAGACCCGGCGCCACCGGCAGCGTCGTGGCTGCGGCCACCTGCACCACACGTCCGTCCACCTCGCACGCGCCCGGGGCGACCACGACGGTGCTGCCCTGGGCCGTGAGCTCCAGGCCGCGCCGCACATGCGGGTTGCGCAGTTCGGCGCCCGAGGCCGTCACGACCGCGCACAACAACAGACCGCCCAGCCAAATTGTTTTTTTCATCCTTGTCCTTCCGTATTATTCAAACTCGTCCCCTCTTGATGAACCCGCCCAAAGTGCGCGTGGAGCAACGCGCAGCGCTGCGTCGCCAGGTGGAACCACCCCGCGCTTCGCACACTCCTCCCGAGGAAGGGAACAAGAAAAAGTTGGCTTGCCGGGTTCCCCTCCTCGGGAGGGGTGGTCCGGCTGCGGACCGGGGTGGGTCTGCGCCAGCCAGGGTCACAGCCGGTGGCTTTGCCCTCTGGTGGCGTCATCAAGCTTGGGAAAGCAGTGCACGCGTTATCCACGCTTAGAAACCGGTCTGACCTGAGTGGTGTGCTCGACGCCCGCAACATGGCGGCGACGCTATCGGCCGCGGCGCGGGGCGTCAATGCAAATGCGCGCGCCGCAAGCCGCTTTACAGGCGCGCCGCAATCGGCTAGTTTCTGCGGCAACTTCTGCGGAGTCAGTGGCGATGAATATGGCGCTGCAAAATTCCGTGCTGGTGCTCAACCGGCTGTGGCAGGCGGTGCATGTGTGTACCGTCGAGCGCGCCCTGACCCTGCTCTGCTCCGGCCACGCCCAGGTCGTCGTGGCCATGAACGATGGCGAGTACCGCACCTTCTCCTTCCGCGAATGGTGCGATTTCTCCGAGGCCGCGGCCGGCGCCGCCGAGCAGGAGATCGTGCGCACCATCTCGCTGCGCATCCGCATCCCGCGCATCATCCTGCTGCTGTTCTTCGACCGCTTTCCGAACAAGGAAGTGAAGTTCACGCGGCACAACATCTTCGAGCGCGACCGCAACATCTGCCAGTATTGCGGAAAGAAGTTCGACCGCAAGGATCTCAACATCGACCACGTCACGCCGCGTATGCGCGGCGGTCTGACGAACTGGACGAACGTCGTGTGCAGTTGCATCCCGTGCAACCACCGCAAGGGCAGCCGCACCCCGGAGGAGGCGGGCCTGCACCTCATCCGCAAGCCCAAGAAGCCGCGCTGGCGCCCGTTCGTCGAGCTCCAGTTCGCGGTCGCCACCGACCACAGCTGGCGTCATTTTCTCGACCTGGCCTACTGGAACGTCGAGCTGGGAACCGAATAACCACGAAGCGAAGGAGATCCCATGCCACAGAACATGGCCGATGACACCAATGTGTTCGGGATGGAAGAAGGTTGCCCGGAGCACGGCAGCGACTATATGATCGAATGCACCGCGTGCGGCGAGGAGTTTTGCACGCGCTGCTACCCGCGCTCGACCGTCTGTGAGGACTGCGCCGAGGGCAGCGGGCTCGACGAGGAGCCGCGCGGCGCCGACTTCGACGATGTGGGCAAGGTGGGCAAGGTTCTCGACGACGAGGCCGCCGACGAGCGCGCCAAGAGCGACGACGACGACGAGAGCCCGTAACGCGCGGCGACCGCAGTCCCGGGACCGTGGCGCCACCCAAGGGTCCCAAGCCCGCGGCGTGTGAAAGCCGATTTTTCCAAGTCCTGGAAAACGGGGATGTTTTGCCAAAGTCTGGAATAAAGGTGGCCTGCCGGCGGCCAGTGTCTGACCCCGGTGGGAGTGTTGAAAGGAAATACTCATGAAATTGGCCCTATGGCTGGCGGTGATGGTCGGCACGTCCGTGGTACGCGCCGCGTCGTTGGAAGCGGAGAACTTGCGCTGCGAATACCGCACCGACCCGCTCGGCCTTGACGCGCTGCAGCCCCGCCTGAGCTGGGTGCTGCAGTCCGGCGAGCGCGGACAATTGCAAACCGCCTATCAGGTGCTGGTCGCCAGCAGCGCCAAGCTGCTCAAGAGCGATACCGGCGACCTCTGGGATTCCGGCAGGGTCAAGGACGACGACACGACCGCGATCGTCTACCGCGGCAAGGCGCTCGGCACCGGCCAGCCGTGTTTCTGGAAAGTCAAAGTGTGGGACCGCGACGGCAAAGCCTCGGGCTGGAGCAAGCCGGCGCTGTGGACCATGGGCCTCCTCAAGCCCGCGGACTGGAAGGCGGACTGGATCGGCTTCGACAAGCCCCGTGCCGTCGAACTGCCCGCGGCCCCCTTCGGCGACGCGAAGTGGATCTGGCACGCCGCCGACCCCGCGACGGCGCCCAAATGCCACCGCCTGTTCGTCAGCGAATTCACGCTGCCGGAGAACATCGTCGTGGACAAGGCCGAGTTGCTCATCGCAGCCGATGACTCCGGCAAGTTTGTGATCAACACCGCGCAGGTCGCGAGCGTGAACGGCTGGAAGCCGGCCCAGACCGTGGATATCCGCAACCGGATCAAGCCCGGCAAAAATGCGCTCCGTGCTGAAGTCGAAAACGGCACACCCAGCCCGGCCGGCCTGATCGCCAAGCTCACGGTGACCTCCACCGACGGCCGGACGTTCACGCACGTCACCGACGCCTCGTGGAAGACGGCGGCCAATCCCGGCGCGAACTGGCACAAGCGCGACCTGGACGTGGCCGCCTGGCCGGCGGCCCGCGAACTCGGCGCGTCCGGCAGCGCACCGTGGGGCCAGCTCAGGGCGGGCCTGATCCTCCCGCCGCCGGTCTATGTGCGCACGGCCTTCACGCTGGAAAAAAAGATCGCGCGCGCCACGCTCTACGCGACCGGCCTCGGGCTGTTTGACCTCTACCTCAACGGCGCGCGCGTCACCGACGACTTCTTCAGCCCCGGCTGGACCGACTACACCAAGCGCGTGCGCTACCGCACCTATGACGTGACCGACCGCGTCCAGCGCGGCGCGAACGCGCTCGGCGCGATCGTCGCCGACGGCTGGTACAGCGGCTACGTCGGCTTCGGCCACAACCGCGACCACTACGGCAAGCAGCCGCGCGTCCGCGCGCAGCTCAACCTGGAGTTCACCGACGGCTCCACCGCCACCGTCGCGACCGGGCCGCAGTGGAAGGCGGCGACCGGCAGCCTGCTCTCCGGCGATTTCCTGATGGGCGAGACCTGCGACGCGCGCCTGGAGCCGCGCGGTTGGAGCGAGAGCGGCTTCGACGACCGCACGTGGAGCGCGGTGGATACCGGCGCGGAGCTGCAGCCGCTGGTCCAGGCGCATCCCGGCCCGCCGGTGCAGGCCCTCGCCGAGTTCGCCGCGAAGACCATCACCGAACCCAAGAAGGGCGTCTGGGTGCTCAACCTCGGCCAGAATTTTGCCGGCGTGCCGCGTCTGCAGGTCCGGGGCGAACCGGGCCAGAAGATCGTGCTGCGCTTCGCCGAGCGGCTGAACCCCGACGGCACGGTCTACACCGCCAACCTGCGCAGCGCGCAGGCGACCGACACCTACATCTGCCGCGGCCAGGGCACGGAAGTCTGGCAGCCGCGCTTCACGTTCCACGGCTTCCAGTACATCGAGATCACCGGCCTGACCAAACCGCCGAAGAAGGACACCGTTGTCGGCGTCGCCCTCAGCAGCGCCACGCCCGTCGCCGGCAGCTTCGCGTGCTCCGACGCGATGTTGAACCAGCTGCACAACAACATCTATTGGACCCAGCGGATGAACTTCATCGACATCCCGACCGACTGCCCGCAGCGCGACGAGCGGCTCGGCTGGACCGGCGATGCCCAGGTCTATATCCGCACCGCCACGCTCAACTGCGACGTGCAGGCCTTCTTCACCAAGTGGCTCGTGGACCTCTGCGAGGATGGCCAGCGCGCCGACGGCCAGTTCCCGATGGTCGCGCCCGTCAAGGTCGCCGGCGCCGACGGCGGCCCGGCATGGGCCGACGCCGGGATCATCTGCCCGTGGACCATCTACGCGATCTACGGCGACACGCGCATCCTCGAGCAGCACTACGACGCCATGGCGCGCTTCATCGACTTCTGCAAGCAACGCTGCACGCCGGAGCTGCTGCCGCCTGCGAAATACCACTGCTTCGGCGACTGGTTGAGCATCAAGGCCGACACGCCCAAGGACATCATCTTCATGGCCTACTTCGCCAACTGCACGCGCCTGATGGCGCAGACCGCCGCCGTGCTCGGCCGCCGCGAGGACGAGGGCAAATACCGCGTGCTCCATGCGCAGCTCAAGGCCGCGTTCAACAAGGCCTACGTCGGGCCCGACGGCCGCATCAAGGGCGACACGCAGACCTGCTACGTCCTGGCGCTGGTCAACGACCTCGTCGAGGGCGCGCAGGCGCAGGCCGCCGCGAAGTACCTCGTCGAGAACATCGAAAGCCTGGGCTGCCACCTCTCCACCGGCTTCATCGGCACCAAGGACCTGATGCTCGCGCTCGCCAAGATCGGCCGCAACGACATCGCCTGCCGCCTGATCCACAACGACACCTTCCCCTCGTGGGGCTTCTCCATCCGGCACGGCGCCACCAGCATCTGGGAACGCTGGAACGGCTGGACGCCCGAGGAAGGCTTCGGCGACCCCGGGATGAACAGCTTCGCGCACTACAGCTTCGGCGCGGTCTACCAGTGGATGGTCGAGAATATCGGCGGCATCCGCGCCACCGAGCCGGGTTACCGCCAGATCCTCATCGCGCCCATGCTGGACGACAAGCTGACCCACGCGGAGACCGGCGTCGAGACCATCCGCGGCCGCATCAGCACCGCTTGGAAGCACGAGAAGGGCCAGCTCACGCTCGATGTGACCATCCCGCCGAACACCACGGCCATCGTGCGCATCCCCACCCTCAACGCCGCGCATCTCACCGAGAGCGGCCGGCCGCTCACCAAGGCCCGGGGCGTCAAATACCTGCACACCGAAGGCGACCGCGTGGTCGTCGCCCTCGAGTCGGGCAGCTACAGTTTCCAGACGAAGTAAGGGCGCGCCAGGTTTTCAAGGTATGGAAAAGACCACGGTGAGCAGTCCAAGCCTTGGACCAGTTTGCCGCCTTGTGAGAATCATCATGATGAAAAAACTGATGCTGTGCGGCGGGCTGCTGCTGGTTACGTTGGGCGGAGCGATGGCTGCCGAGCGCAAGCCGGAACCGGTGACGCCGCTCTCTGCGGCTGAGTTGGCGCAACTCGAAAAAGGCCGCGGCGTGCATCCGCGGCTCTTCCTCTCGGCGCAGAAGCGCGACGCGCTACGGCTCGCGATCAAGACCACGCACACCAACCTGTGGGCGCTGCTGCGCGCACAGGCCGATCCGCTCGTCCGGCAGGGTCCGCCGAAGTATCGCACGACCGACGACGGCAGCGGCGATGAGCAGCTCTGGCAGCGCAAAGTCGGCGAGGCGCTGCCGACGCTCGCGATGGCGTGGTCGGTCACCGGCGAACGCCGTTATCTGGATGCCGCCCGTGCCTGGGCGCTCGCCTCGTGCAGCTACCCGACGTGGGGCTTGGGCCCGAAGCGCGACGGCCTCGACCTGGCGGCGGGCCACCAGCTGTTCGGCCTCGCGCTCGTCTACGACTGGTGCCACGCCGATCTCGATGCGGAGACGCTGCGCACGATCCGCGCGACGCTCGAGAAGCGCGGCGCGGCCCTGGCCAAGGTGACGCCCCGCCGCGCCAATTATCTGCAAAATCATCTTTGGGTGGATGCCTGCGGCATGGCCACGGCGGCGCTCGCGATCTGTGAGGAGGTGCCCGCCACACGCGACTGGATTGCGATGACGCTCGACAAGTGGCGGCACACGCACGCAGCGCTGGGCGATGACGGCGCGAGCCACGAGGGCGTCGGCTACTGGAGTTACGGCGTGGAATATCTGCTCAAGTTCATGAGCCTCGCGCGCGAGCAGCTCGGCGTGAATTTTTACGACCACCCCTGGTGGCGCAAGACCTCCGACTACCGGCTCTACCTCGGCCTGCCGCGCCACGCGTGGACGCCGCAGAACACCGTCGTGGATATCGCCGATGCCCCGCGCGCCGACTTTTCCTACGGCCCGGATTATCTGCTGCGCGCGCTCGCCCACGAGTATCGCAACGGCCACGCGCAGTGGCTCGCCGCCGAACTGGACGCCGCCGGCATCCGCCCCACCGCCGCGCCGTGGCTGAACCTGCTCTGGTTCGATCCCGCCATCGCGCCGCGCCCGCCCAACGATCTGCCGACGCTGCGGCATTTCCCCGACATGGACCTCGTCTCCGCGCGCAGCGACTGGTCCGGCGACGAGTCGCTGGTCGTCTTCAAATGCGGGCCGTTCATCGGCCACAAGGCGGTGCAGCTCTTCGACCGCGATCCCGGCGGAGGGCACGTCCATCCCGACGCGAACCACTTCGTCCTGTTCGGCAGCGGCGACTGGTTGCTCCGCGACGACGGCTACCGCACCAAGGCCACGAGCCAGCACAACACGCTGCTGATCAACGGACACGGCCAGCTGGGCGAAGGCGCGATGTGGTTCCAGAGCGCGCAGGCGCTCGCCGTCAAGGCGCGGCCGCGCATCCTGCGCGTCGAGTCCACTCCGGCTTTCGACCACCTGGTCGGTGACGCGACCGAGGCCTACGCGCGGACCAATGGTCTGCAGCACTTCGTGCGTCATCTCTTGTTCATCAAGCCCAACATCCTGATTGTTGCCGACGACATCGCGCTCGACATCGCGCGCCCGCTCGAACTGCGTTTCCACCCCGAGTACAAAACGGAGCGCGCTGCCGACGGTGCCTTTGGTTTTATCAGCAAGAAAGCCGCGCTGCGCATCGAGCCGCTGACCACCAAAGACGTCGAGCTCTCGACCGGTGAAGATGCGACCACCGGTCAGATGGGCAAAGGCGCGCCGGGCATGTTCTCGATCCGCTTGCGCAACAACACCGCCGCCTGGCGCAACGCCGTCGCTTTGACGTGGTCTGCCACGCAAACCCAGCCCGCCAAGGTCCAACTGAAGCAGCAGGGCGACCGCTGGCTCTTCACCGCTGCCGGCCACGAGCTGACGCTCGACTGGTCCACCGGCGCCGCCTGCCTCGTGCGGTGAACGGAGGCCTCCACGGGACATACGCGTCAACCTAAGCGGACGAGCAACGCGTGAAGCAGACTGCTTTTGAGAGTGCGGCGGCTGGACGCCGCTTTCTCTTCGGCGCGGCTTGACGCGCCGTGTTGGGCCGGGCGAGTCGATGTTTCGCGTCGGAAAGTTTCAGCAGCACCGGCCGGTCGAGCCCGGCCGGCACAAAGCGGCATCGAGATGCCGCACTCCAAAAAGCCGCCCGCTGCCGGACATAAACGATGGCGCCCATTGCAAAGCGCGTTAGGTTGACGCGGATGTCCTCGGGAGGGCGAGCGTCCTCGCGAGCCGATAACCTGAAGCGACAGCCTTCCCGGCTTCAGCCCGCCCCTTCGTTAGGCCAGCCAAGCGCCATAAAAGTCAGTCGTCCGCTTGTCGATTGTGGCGCGTTTTTGCCGGCGAGGTTCGCGGGGCTGAAAAGCCCCGCCCACAAAGACTGGCTATGGTCGGCATGCCCCACCCCGTTCGCTTGGCGTTTATTTCGCCGGCAACTCGCGGGCCTTGAGGTTGCGGAACCAGACGCCGCCGCCGTGATCCTGGAGCAGGAGAGGCGTCGGGATTTTGTCGGCGAAGCCGGGCACGTCCTTGAATTTGCTGGCGGCAATGCCCTGCGCCGCCGCCGCGCCGTCGGTTTCATACTCCACGACTTTCATGCCGTTCAGCCAGTGCTCGACGTGCTTGCCTTGGACCACGATGCGCGTGCTGTTCCACTCGCCGACGGGCTTGAGCATTTTGTCCGCCGCCGGCGGCAGGACTTCATAGAACGAGCCGGTCTTGCTTTGCGGATGCAATTTCGCCCAGGCCGGGGCGTCGTCGTCGAGGATCTGATATTCGTGGGCGACGGCCGCGGTCTGGAGCTTGCCCTTTTTGTCGGTCCGTTTTTCGTCCACAAAGTATTTCACGCCGCTGTTCGCGCCGGGCGCAATCTTCCACTCGCAGGTAAATTCGAAATTGGTGAAGAGCTGCGTCGTGATGATATCGCCACCGCGCGGGCCGGTCTTGTCGCACTTCAGCGTGCCGTTTTCGACCATCCAGGCGTTTACGGGGAAGGTTTGCTTCTGGAAGCTGCGCCAGCCCGCCGTGGAGGCTCCGTCGAACAACAGCCGCCACCCCGCTGCCTGCTCGTCCGCCGTCAGCGTATTGTCCGCCCGCGCGCCCACCGTCAGCCCCGCCACAACCGCCGCCAGCACCAGCATCAGTGATTTCTTCATTTTGGTTTTTCTCCGTTGCTAAATTATTCCTACCGCGCCAGAGATCCGGTCTTCAGTTCCTTCGTCCCGTAGCCGCGTTCGTTAAAACACGGTATGTGCGCGCGATCACGGCTTGTGCGCGTGCAACAACCGCGTTCTGACGAACGCGGCTACAAGCGAGCAGCACGCAGTCATTTCGATCCCCTTCACGCTCTGGGTTCGATGTTGGATGTTCGGTGTTCGATGTTCTTCAGTAGCGCCCCGCCTCTTTCGCCGCCGCGAGCATCGCGACGACATTTTCGCGCGGCGTGTTTTTCTCCAGATAGTCCGACGTTGAAAAAATGAAACGCCCGCCGGGCTTGCCGGTGGCGACGATCTCGCGCGCCCGGTCCGCGACCTCCTGCGGGGTCGCGCGCTTGAGGAAGTCCACTTGGTCGAGATTGCCGAGCAAACAGATCTTGTCGCCGAGCACGGACTTGGCCTCGGCCAGCCGGTTGTCGCCGCGCGGGGACTCGGACACCGTCTCCCAGACGGTCATGGCGACTTCGCGGTAGTTGGCATAGAGGTTCCGGGCGAAGCCGCAGTTGTGATAGATGCTGAACTTGCCCGCGGCGCGAATCGCCTCGACCACACGCCGTTCATACGGCAGCACGAATTCAGCGAAATAATCCGGGCTGGTTGTGGCACCGCCCGCCATGTGCCCCTGCATGCCGACACAGTCCACCGCGGTCTCGGCCAGCGCGGTGGCGGCGGCGGCTTGCGCCGCAGAGATACCGTCCATCAGCGCGCGATAGCGTTCCTCGTCCTCGTAGGGCAGCGTGTAGAAATTCTCCATGCCGCACAGATCGCAACAGAAATTGAACACGCCGGCGAAACCCCACGGGGCGAGCACGCCGCGATCGCCGATGATGCCGCTCCACGTCGCGGCGATGTCGCGCATCTCGCGCAGGTCGGCGTCGTTCAGCGGCGGCAGGTGCTCGAGGAACGCCGCGATGTCATCGGCGTCCTGCAGCAGATGACGCGTCACCATAAAGCGCACGCCGGAGGTCGCCGCGCCGCTCTCCGGCCCGGCCTCCTCCTGGACGAGCGTCCGCGCGGGCGTGACGATCTCGAGCCTCCGTCGGATCATGTCGGCGTCGCGCGTCTCGGTGCGGCGCAGCTCCCAGTTCGGATAGCTGTGCCGGAGAAAGCGCGGCGTCTCCAGCGCCCGGTGCTTGGCCATCAGGTCGAAATCGAGCTCGTTGGCCAGCTCGACGGCGTCCACCACGCGGTCCAGCTGCGCCTTCTGCGGATAATAGAACGCCAGGTATTCCTCCTGCACGAACGGCGCGACGGGGACGCGGTCGGCGATGCCGCCGCGCAGCGTGATCAGCAGGCGCTCGCGTGGCGTCATACCTTCTCCGGCACGATGAACGGCGCGCGATACT
>Ga0316226_1005031_pt1 | contig 10207 bp, 11 predicted proteins | sample TBH18017metaG_FD_206009 | JGI IMG/M metagenome (GOLD analysis project Ga0316226, IMG submission 206009) | Freshwater microbial communities from Trout Bog Lake, Wisconsin, USA - TBH18017 | ecosystem: Environmental > Aquatic > Freshwater > Lake > Hypolimnion/Profundal zone | place: USA: Wisconsin... | reverse complement strand
CGGGAACCGGCCATCGGCATCACCAACCTCGTGCTCGCCACGCTCCCGCAACTCGCCGGCACCACCAACCAGCCATGAACGCCGGGCCTGCCGACACCCAGCCGTTAACCGGCTTGCCGCCGGCGGCCGGTTGGAACTGGAAAAAAACTTTTCTGGTCATCCTGTTCGCCTTCGTGGCGCATCTGGCCTTTATCTCTTTGCTGGGCGCCAAAAAAAATGCCGCGCTGCGCCCGGTGAAAAATGTTCCCGTGTTTCATCTTGCCGACAACGCCAGCGAGTTCGTCCGGCTGACCGACCCAACGCTGTTTGCGCGGTCACACGCGGAAGCTTTCGTTCCCGCTGGCTGGGCGCGGACGCCCGCCGTGGAAGCGTTGGTTTTTCGGCAGACGAATTCGCTGTTGTTTCTGACGAACGACCCCGCCGCTTTGGGGGCGGCCTTCAATGCGTTCATGCAGACAAACCGTTTTGTGACGACCGTGCTCAACTTCAAGCCGCCACCGCCGCCGCTGACGCTGCTGACCATGAGCGAACCGTTGTTGCCACAAAATTCCACTTGGCAGCTTACCGGTGAAATCGTTGGCCGACAGCAGTTGAACAGCCTGAACGTCCCCGCGCCGGCGGTGAACGATGTGCTGGCACCCAGCCGGGTGCAACTGCTCGTGGATACCGACGGCAACATCGTCTCCGCCGTGCTGCTGGACTCCAGCGGCGACCCCAGCACTGACCAGACGGCGCTGACGCTGGCGCGCACGGTGCGCTTTGTCCCGGCGGCCAAACTCATGTTCGGGGAAATTATTTTCTACTGGCACACCGTGCCCACCAACGCGCCATGAGCATCGCGTCGCTTCTTTTGATTTATGTGGCCCTGACGCTGGGCGTCCTGTGCGGGGTGGGGATTTTTTCCGAGCTGCAACGCCGCCGCTTCGGCCCCGCGCATCCCGAAGACCGCGTGTTTCGCTGCGCCAAATGCGGCCTCGTCTATACCGACGACGCGGATGTGGATCGTTCCCGCTGCACGCAATGCGGCAAGCTCAATGTGCCGGTGGAGTTTTAACGGCCCCGCCTAAATTCCCGCAAACTGCGGATGCCGGCGCAACGCTTCCGCCGTGGCCGGGGCGAGCGGCGCGCGGGTGTAAACCGGCACCCGCAGCGGCTCGGCGCTGTCGGAACGCAGGGCGCGCGCCAGCCAGCGGGCGTTGAGCGGCTCGGCAATCAAACTTAAATCGTTCGCGGCGATGGTTGTTTCTTCCTTCTCGCCAGTTGCGTGGCCGACGCCGACATAAAATCCCGCCAGCAGCAGCGTGACGCGCAAAATCGTGCTGCGCGAATACGTCGGCAGCGCGCAGGGTCGCTGCGGGTCGAGCTGCTGAAATAAATCGGTGAACAGCGGCAGCGTCCACATCGCGGGATTGCGCGCGGGCGAATAGGCGTCAAATAAAATCGCGTGCGGCGGCAGCGCAAGTTTTGAATTTTTAGTTTTAAGTTTTGAGTTGGTCAGCCACGTCGGGAAATCGCCGAGATGAAATTCCCAATTCACCGTCTGCGCGCCGTCTTGAAACGCAATGCGGTGGCCACGGATAAATTCTTCCAGCCGTTTTTCGTAGCCGCCGAAGTAGCCGAGTTCGGCGGCGTGCGGCAGCGCGAACTCCAGCGGTTCCAGCGTGTGATCAAAACTGACGAGGCGGAGGTTGCACGCGATATCCTTGGTGGCGCGCAAGACCGTGAGCGCGTTGGCCGCCGCGCCGAGGCCGACATCCCAAATCACAAATTCGCCGGCGTGATGTTGCAGCCGCTCGCGCAGGCGAAGCTGATTGACGTAGAGCGCCTCGGCTTCCGCGACCGGGCCGACGACGGGATGAAACGTCTCCGCGTCCACGAGCGAACGCACGGAACAAATGCCGTTGTTCAAGCGGACAAGCTGGTAGCGGGAATCGGTCGGCACAGTGGGTTTAGTTTGGCGTGAAGCGTGACGGGCGCAAAGAAAAACCGGCAACCCGCCCGCGCGGATTGCCGGAACCATGAACCCCAACAAAAATTAAAGCGTCGCCATCGCTTTGTCCAGCGCGGCGTAAAGCTGGTTCATCGTGGCCTCAGTTTCGTCGCCCATGTTGGAGAGGCGGAACGTGAGGCCCTTGATTTTGCCGTAGCCGCCATCAATCAGGAAGCCCTGATCCTTGACGAGCTTCTGCAATTTCGCCACGTCCACCGTGCGGCCGCCGGGCTTCGCGCCGTTGTTCACGCAGGTGAGCGTGACGGACTCGAAACCTTTTTCGGGGAACAGCGTGAAGCCGTGCTTCGCCGCCCAGTCGCGGGTGAGCTGATTGGTTTTGGCGTGGCGCGCAAAACGATTGTCCAAACCTTCCGCGAAGAAATCATCAAGCTTGGAACTCAACGCGAAGACGTGGCCGATGCTCGGCGTGCTGGGCGTCATGCTTTGCTCGGCGTTCTTTTGGAACTCCACGAAGTCGAAATAATAACCGCGATCCTTGGCCGTGGCGGCTTTCGCCAGCGCGGCGGGCGACGCGGCGAACACCGCGAGTCCGGGCGGCAGCGCAAACGCCTTCTGCGTGCCGGCGAGCAAGACATCAATGCCCAGTTCATCAAACTTGATGGGCAGCGCGGTGAGCGAGCTGACCGCATCCACGACGAACATCACGTCGGGATATTTTTTCTTGAGCGCGGCGATTTCCGCGAGCGGCGACATGACGCCGGTGGAAGTTTCGTTGTGAATGAGCGTGAGCGCGTCGAATTCGCCGGTGGCGAGCTTCTGGTCAATCAGCGCCGCGCGAATGGGGGAACCCCACTCCACTTGCAGCGCCTCGGCCTGCTTGCCGCATTTCTTGGAAACGTCGAACCATTTGTCCGAGAACGCGCCGCACATGCAGTTCAGCACTTTTTTCTGAACGAGATTGCGCACGGCCCCTTCCATCACGCCCCAGGCGGAGGAGGTGGAGAGATAAACCAGTTGCTTGGTGTAAAACAACTGCTGAAGCTGCGGCTGGATTTTCGCGTAGAGGTCTTTGAAACCCTGGCCGCGATGGCCGATCATTGGCGAACAAAACGCCTTGAAGGTTTTTTCGCTGACTTCGACGGGGCCGGGGATGTGGAGTTTGACGTGTGCCATAAATTGTTCGTGAATTTTTTCACAAAGTTGCCGGCCATGGCAAGTTTTTAACACGGCCATCCCCGCTACCGGGCGGCGGCCGGGGCGCGGTCAGTCGGCGGGGGGCACCGGCGGCGGCGGGGTCGGACTTTGATCACTAAGCCGGTCGGTTTGGGCGATAATCTTATGCCGCAGCGGATGAAAACAGAGGACATGCGCCTCCATCGCCACCCGATGCGGACAATTCGGCAGCGCGGTCTCGCAAATCGCAAACATATCGGTGACTACGTGAGTCGGTCTGGCCGCGCGGCAGTCGGGATGGATTTTATCAGGGCTAACCATATCTCGGGGAGCGATGATTCTACTATGCCTAGCCAGACGGCTGATAGCAACCAATGTTACAAAACATACAAATATAAAATAAGTTCGCCGGTGGCTGGTTCACGCCGACTGGAGCGCGGCGAGCAAATCATCCGACCGGGCGCCGATGACTTGCACCTCGGCCTGCGTCAACGGGTCTGGATGGCGATGCCGGCAAAGACAATTTCCCGCCAGCGGAACGCCTTGACCCGCCGGGTAAACACGTTCAGATGCCGGGTGAACGCAATTATTTGCCGGGGAAAAGCAATTACCGTCGGTATAAACGCGATTATCCGCCGGGGAAACGCAATTATCCTGAGGGGGAACGTGATTATCCTCGGGATAAACGCAATTACAGTCGGTATAAACGCAATTATCCGCCGGGGGAACGCGATTATCCCGAGGGAAAACACGATTATCCTCGGTATAAACGTGATTACCGTCGGGATAAACGTGATTATCTGCCGGAGAAATGCGTTTAGTAGCCAGGTAAAGACGTTTAGCACACTACTAAACGCGTTTAGTTGCCTGCTAAACCCGTTTAGAAACGCCTCCCAACGGCCAAAAAGCCGCTAAAACGGCTAAAATTGACGGTTTTTGAGCGAAACCTGCGAAATTGGCGATTTTTGACCAGTTGCCCAAGCTGGCCATGTCGCCCCGCCGGGCAGGATTTGGTTTGGATTGTGGTTCTACATATATGCCGCACCTGACAGTGCCGGGGGAAAAGCGGCGGAGGGCCGCCGCCCTCCCAGACGCTGGCGCGTGGACTGATGACCCCCGAAGGCGCGCAGCGTCGTGGTGCGCCGGCCCTCCGGCGCTTGCGGCAGACGAGCCAACCTACGCCCATCATTACCCCCATTTTACACCAGCTTCTTCGCGATGTGCTCTTCTAAGATTTCCTGCACGGTCAGGCGCGGAGGTTAGAGAACCCCTGCCCCGCCGTCAATTCAACGGACGACGGGCGGCTCGCCAGTTCACTTCAGCTTCACAAAGCCGTTGGCGCGATACCATGCGACGGCGTCGGCGAAGGCTTGTTCGGGCGGGGTTTGCGGCAGACCGAGTTCGCGAATGGCTTTGCCGGGATTATACCACATTTTATGCCGGGCCAGCCGCACGCCGGCCAGCGCGACGCGCGGTGGCTGGCCGGTGAAGAAGGCCACGCCTTCGCCGAATTCCGCGAAGCGCTCGGCGAGCCAGTGGGGCATTTTGGTTTTGGGCGCGGGCAGACCGGTGATTTTTGCCAGCACGGCCAAAGTATGTTGCAGCGTCCAGTTCCCGTCGCGGTGGCCTAATATGTAACGCTCGCCAAAGCGGCCTTTCTCCGCCGCCAGAATATGGCCGGCGACGACATCGTGGACGTGCACCCAGTTCCAGCCGGTGTCGAGATACGCGGGCACACGGCGGTTCAAGAAATCCAGGATGAGCTGGCCGGTTGGCGTGGGCTTGGCATCGCCGGGACCAATGACGGCGGCGGGGTTGACGATGATGACGGGCAAGCCGGTTTTGTGAAAGAGATTCATCGCGACGCCTTCCGCGCGGAACTTGGAGCGTTGGTAATCGCTGCCCATCTGGTCGGGAGTGATTTTTTCCGTCTCGGTCGCGGGAATGATTTTGCCGTCGTTCGGTTGGGGCAGACCGATGCAGCCGACGGTGCTGGTATAGACGATTTTGCGGCAGCCGACTTTGCCGGCGGCTTCGAGGACATTGCGAGTGCCCTCGACATTGGTTTCATACATCGGGGCATAATTGCGCAGCCAGAGGTGATAGCTGGCGGCGGTGTGGAAACACCAGTCGGTGCCGTCCATTTCGCGCACGAGCAGTTTGCGGTCGAGAATGTCGCCGGTCACCCGCTCATATTTGAGGCCCTGCAAGCCGCGTTCGTCCGCGCCCGGTCGCAGCAGTGCCTTGACGTGATGCCCGCGCGCCAACAATTCTTGGACAAGGTTCGACCCGATGAAACCCGAGGCGCCAGTGACGAAACATTTCATAAAAGCAATCCTGACGCCCGCAATCTAATGCCATTGCCCGACCCACTGCCATTAAATAATTCCGGCGTCCGCTTGACTTGCCGCGCGCGGTTGGAAAAAATCCGTCGTCGTATGCCGGCCAAAAGCAATCCCAAGAAAAAATTGACCACGATGGAACAGCGTGAATTGGACACCAAGATTCAATTTATGGAAGGGCTGATCCGCCGCGATCCGGATTATGTGGACGCCCTGCAACTGCTCGGCGACCACTACACCCAGCGCGGGCGCTTCACCGAAGGCCTCCATGTGGACGAGCGGCTCGCCCGCCTCGAACCCGCCAACCCGCTCGTGTTTTACAACCTCGCGTGCAGCTACTCGCTCACCGAGGAATTTGACCGCGCCCTCCACGCGCTGAACCAGGCCATCGAACTCGGCTACCGCGATTTCAAATGGCTCGCCAAAGATCCCGACCTGAAAAAACTGCGCGCCCATCCGTCGTTTCTGGCGTTGAAGGAAAAAATCCGCCAGCTCAAAAAATAATCTCCTGCCAAAATGAACGTCACCCTGCGCGGCCGCACCGAGCATTTCCGCACCGTCACCTTCGACGCCAAAACCAATTCCGTGCGGCTCATCGAGCAACGGCTGCTGCCGCACGAATTCAAAATCATCGGCACGAAAGATTATCGCGCAACCGCGCGGGCCATCACCGACATGATCGTGCGCGGCGCGGGCGCGATTGGCGCGACGGCGGCCTACGGACTGGCGCAAGGCGCGCTCGCCTTTCGCGGCGGCGACCGGAAAAAATTCTCCGCACAGATCGAAAAGGTTTATCAAACGCTTGCCAAGGCGCGGCCCACCGCCGTTGATCCCGTCAACGCCCTGAACGAGGTGCGCCGGAAGATGCTCGCCGGCGAAACCGTGGCCGAGCAACAGGCACTCGCGCTCGCCGCCGCCGAGGAATTTGCCAACGAAGACGCGCGGCATTGCGAAGAAATCGGCGCGCACGGCGCGAAGCTGATTCGCAACGGCATGAGAATTTTGACGCATTGCAACGCCGGCTGGCTGGCCTTCGTGGACATCGGCAGCGCCACCGCGCCGCTGTATGCCGCGCAGGCGCAGGGCAAAAAATTTCACGTCTTCTGCGACGAGACCCGCCCGCGTTCGCAAGGGGCCACGCTCACCGCGTGGGAACTCGCGCAGCAAAAAATTTCGCACCAAATCATCGCCGATAACGCCGCCGGCCATTTGATGCAGCGCGGCGAAATTGATTTAGTCATCGTCGGCAGCGACCGCACGCTCGGTCGCACCGGCGAAGTGACGAATAAAATTGGCACCTACACCAAAGCGGTTTTGGCCGCGCGGCATAAGATTCCGTTTTACGCCGCCATCCCCTGCTCCACGATTGATTGGAATTTGCAACGCGGTTTTGACATTCCCATCGAAGACCGGCACGAAAGCGAAGTGCTTGGCGCATGGGGAATCAATTCACGCGGCCAGCGCGAATACATCCGCGTCGCCAACCCGACGAGCGGCGCGCGCAATCCCGGCTTCGACGTAACGCCGGCGGAACTCATCACCGGCATCATCACGCCGGCAGGCATTTTCAAGCCCAAAGAACTTTGGGGACAGCGGCGCAGATTAGGATATGCTGATTGATTGGCGATTGAACTTGCGCCGGGAATGAATGAAATTTATTCTCTGTGTTCCCGGTGGCGGGATAGCCAAGTGGTAAGGCACGGCTCTGCAAAAGCTGCATCGTCGGTTCGATTCCGACTCCCGCCTCCAAACCTAACCAGTTGGAACTGTAGGGTTTGGTTAACTTCCACAGACGAGTGCCAGCGGAAGTGCCAGCAAAATTTAACTCTGGCCTGCGCTGCGTAACTCCCACCTACTCCCTACCGGAGTCGATATCAACCGTCGTAACCTCATCACTGTAAAAACAGTTATGAGACAACGATACAGACTCTATAAAAGAAAAAACGGCGGTCGCTACTACATTCACGACGACGTGACGGGCAAGCAGGAAAGTCTCGGCACCAATGACCGAGCCACCGCAGCGCGATTGTTCCACTCACGCAAGGAAGCGGAACAGCAGCCCGCCGTGAACCTGCAAATTGCCCGCGCCTATCTGGCCGCCAGCGATCCGCAGATTGCCACCCGCGACTGGCAGTTCGTCATGGACGAACTGGTGAAGCTGAAAAAAGACCAGACCCAACATCGCTGGCAGACCGCCATCAAGGACAAAGCCTTTGACAGCATCCGACACCTACCGCTTCTGGAAACGCGCCCGGAACATTTTCTGCGTGTTTTGGAGGCGGGCAAAGTTTCGACCAACGTCTATCTGCGGCGCATCCATAACTTCGCCTTGGACATGACCTGGCTGCCGTGGCCGGTGCTGGCAAAAAAACGCTGGCCGGCAGTCGAGTTCAAAGAAAAGCGTGGCATCACGCTGGCCGAACATCTGGCCATCGTCGCCCGCGAACAAAATCCCGAACGCAAGGCGTTCTACAAACTGGCGTGGCATTTGGGCGCGTCGCAATCGGACTTGGCATTCCTCGAAGCAGAAAATGTTGATTGGGACAACCACGTCATCAGCTACAAGCGGATGAAAACCGACACGGTGGCCATCATGCGTTTTGACGAAGACATGGCAGAAATCCTGCGCGACCTGCCGGGGAGCGGTCCCTTATTTCCGTATCTGCGCACCGTCCGCGCGGGCGACCGAGCGACGGAATTTCATCAACGCTGCGTTGGTTTGGGCATCAAAGGTATTTCGTTGCACAGCTATCGCTACGCATGGGCCGAAAGGGCAAAAGCGGCGGGCTATCCCGAACGGTATGCGCAGGTGAACTTGGGCCACAACAGCAAGGCCATGACGCGGGCCTATTCGCGCAAGGCTGAGGTGGAAATGCCATCATTGAGCGAATACGAACGGCAACAAAAAGCCATCATCGGAAAATATGAAACCGAACCAGCGACGCAAAGCGTCGCGGCATAAGGAGGACATCATGCAACCTTGGCAAATTAAAGCACTCGAACTGGAAACGTCAGGATTGAAGCACCTTGACGGATTCATCCACGAACACGCCCTCTATTTTCTCGTTGGGGCCATTTATCTATTGCTGGCATTGCTGGCGTGGGTATTGAGCGGGGCATTGCGGCGAAAAGGAGGAAAATCCACGCACCATGTCCGGCCAGCGATTATCATTCGCCTGCCGGGATCACCGACGCCGCCAGACCCATTCCCGCCATATCGGGAAACATCGTGTGGTGATTGCGCCGACCATGATCTGGATTGAATCGGGCCGACGAGCGGCGGCGCGGCGTCTGCGAGCCACCAACTCGCCGCGCCGCCGGTCGCTACCGCGTTACGGACTCGACGGCCCGCGCTCCCGCCGAGATTGGTGCCGGACGGCCATTGGGTTACGCCGAACCGTTCCCGGCTTGCTTTGGCCGCTTATGCGCGTTTTTAATTCGCCAATGCCGGTGAATGGCCGCCACCACCTTGTCGAGCCAGTTCACATCGGCAAGCTGTTGCGCCAGCACGTCACGCGAATAATGTTTCACGCAATAACGCTGCGGACGACCCAGCGGCTTAATCAAGCCCGCCCGCGACAGGGGCGGAATGATATGCGTGGCGACACCCAGCGCCTCGGCAACTTCCTCCTTGGTCATCGTGGCGCGATATTTTTCCAATGGCTGGATTTTTAATGGTGAATCAGCAGTCATACATTTTCCTTGGTTAAAGTGACGGTGATAGCGGCAATGTGCGTTTTCAGCGTGGCGGCCAGACGGCGATCTGCCGACTTCACAAATGCCAGTTCATACTTTTGCAGTCTACGCTCGACGGTATTAAGACCACTGCCGAGCACGGCGACCTCCGCCGTTGCAAAACGAATCCGCATTTTTTCCGGCGGTGCGTCCGGCCCCTTTTCCAAAGCCGGATTGGGAACGCGTTCGGCTGACAAAAACTGCGCGTAGGGGAATAGATAGCTGATGCCGTCGTCGCAATTTATTTCCAGCGCGGCGATGTTGGGATCACTGCCGAGGCAGGGATTATCCTGCGGGCTAGGCACCGATACGGTGGCTGGCTGGTCGTTGTTGTTCGACTGGTTTGGTTTCATGTCTGCTCCTTTCGGTGGTTTCGATTGAAAGTGATTGGGCAATGCGCTGGCGGAACCGTTGCAGAAAATGATGGCCGCGCTGTAAAATGGTCTGAAGGAAGTCCCGTTGCGGCATGGCCTCAACCGCCGCCAGCCGCGCGCTGGACCGGGTGACGTGCGAACGCAATAATTCCGAATCATCGGTAAAAACTTGGCAGCGTTCGCGCCCGCGCGAGATGCTGACGTAAAATTGTTCCTGATTGATGGCAGGCAGCGAACGCGACGAGGCGACAAGTAAAACTTCATCCACGGTCTTGCCCTGAGCGGCGTGCGACGTCACGGCGTAGCCATGCGTGAAAGTTCGATAATCGACCGGAATCACCCGGCCATCGGCCAGCACCACTGAATCGCCCTGAATCGCCCGCGCTTCGACGAGTTCGCCATTGATAAATCGTTTGCCGGTTGTGTTTGCTTGCAGCAACAGCTTGTCCCCGGCAGCAATTTTCAATTCCCGCTTCTCACCAACGTCAAAGCAGGCACAGCCTGCACCCAATGGGAAAAGATTTTCCGAACCATCAGCACGTTGAACTTTCAAGATGTCGTTTTCCACGGCGACCACCTGCACCGTTTCACCTTTTTCAAAACCAAGTCCTCGACGATGGAAATGGATGGCC
>Ga0316226_1005029_pt1 | contig 10208 bp, 10 predicted proteins | sample TBH18017metaG_FD_206009 | JGI IMG/M metagenome (GOLD analysis project Ga0316226, IMG submission 206009) | Freshwater microbial communities from Trout Bog Lake, Wisconsin, USA - TBH18017 | ecosystem: Environmental > Aquatic > Freshwater > Lake > Hypolimnion/Profundal zone | place: USA: Wisconsin... | reverse complement strand
CCCTCAACGAAAGTGAATGCGCAGGCAGCCGTGCAGTCGGACACGAATTGCCTCGCTTGATCACGAGGTAAGAAAGAGGCGCAGGCCTTAAACGATCCTTCAGCCATTACGATCTCAATGTCGCAGACTGTGGTCTTGGCTGCGGAAGTTGATGGGAAACGCTCGGTCACGGGATCGGTGCCAAGGATCTGGCGCACAAGCGTCGTTTTCCCCGAGCCGGTTGTGCCGACAGCTTGAGTTCTGGCATACCCCTCATTGACTCCCGGAAGTGGGATAGCCCGCTCGCGGTCGGCCCAAGGATCATAGCTCTCCGGCTCAACCCCATCCATGAACGCCGCGACAATCCGGCGGTCATACTTCGATTCGAGGTTCTGGCGCTGAGACGCAGACCACATCTCTGGTGAGGAGAGGATTACGTTAAGCTGATCCACGAGCTTTTGCGCCTCGGCCTCATCACGGGTGCCAAGCCCACGGCGAACTCGGCGCTTTTGGTTTCCTGGGGCGTCGAGCAGCGGGTGAAGGAAGGAGACGCACCATCCAACCCGACCTTTGCTCAGTCTTGCTTCTTTCGGCTTACCTGCGTTGTTATTTGTTGTCATTTCCAGGGATAAAATCATGCGCGAATGAATTCGTCAAAGGAAAATTACAACAAATAACAACATTTCTTTTTGCCAACCCGACGTTTCTCTGCGTGCTCCCGTAAGAGGCAGCATGAGTATTGACGCCCCAACCAACTCCGCCTTCGCCAGCCACCGAGCGGAGATCGTAGGCCTTTTGGCGAGGGGATATTTGCGCCTCAGATCAAGGGAAATCTGCTCGGGCGGCGGTGATTTATCTGCCGCCTCCTGCGAGCAATCCCTTGAGCCGGTTTCGGAAACGAGGCTGTGTGGTTCACAGAAAGAGAAAAAACCATGACCACCCAAGACCACGCCAGAATCGCCCGCGAGGTGGAGAGCCTCGCAGACCTCACGGTGAACCAGCTCCAGGACAAGTGGGTCGAGGTCTGGAACGAGCCATGCCGCTCGAGGAACAAGGATTTCTTGAGAAAGCGGATCGCATGGAAAATTCAGGCAAACGCATACGGCGGGCTTTCCCGGCGGGCGCTCGACCGCGCTTGCGAACTCGCCGACGAAACCCTGCTGAAAATCAGGGGTGCCGCCACGCCGGGGCCGGGATGCCCCGAAACGAAAGTCACGCGCCACTCGTTCCGCGCTTCCGACGACGCCCGCCTGCCGGTTCCCGGCGCGGTGCTGACGAGGGTTTACAATGGACGGAAAATAATCGTCACCGTCCTCGATGACGGGTTCGAGTGCGACGGGGAGAAGTTCCGCAGCCTCTCGGCGGTAGCGAAGTCCGTCACCGGAGCCCATTGGAACGGGTTTCTGTTTTTCGGCATCGACCGCAAAGGGAAGGAGCATGCGGCATGACGGCGGCGCAGGCGAAGAAGGCTGCGGCAGGCCAGTCACCGAAGCTGATCCGGTGCGCGATCTACACGCGCAAGAGCACCGACGAGGGGCTCGACATGGATTTCAACAGCCTCGACGCACAGCGCGAAGCGGCCGAGTCATTCATCAATTCGCAGCGCCACGAAGGATGGGTGGTCGTTCCCGAGAAATACGATGACGGTGGATTCACGGGCGGGAACATGGAACGACCCGCGCTCAAGCGCCTGCTCGCCGACATCGATGCAGGGAAGATCGACGCCATCGTGGTTTACAAGGTGGACCGCCTTTCGCGCAGCCTGCTGGATTTTTCACGGATCATGGGAACGCTCGACGCCCGCGGGTGCTCGTTCGTCAGCGTCACCCAGCAATTCAACACGACCCATTCGATGGGACGTTTGACTTTGAATATTCTCCTCTCGTTCGCCCAGTTCGAACGAGAGATTATTTCCGAGCGCACCCGCGACAAGATGAGTGCCGCCCGGAAAAAGGGCAAATGGGTAGGAGGCGGACTTATCCTCGGGTACGACGTCGACCACGAGGCAAGGAGGCTGGTCGTCAATCCCTCCGAGGCGGAGCGGGTTCGCACCATCTTCGCACTTTATATCGAGATGAAATCGATCCTCGCCACGGCGGCGGAATTAAACCGGCGCGGCATCCCTCGCAAGACCTGGGCCGCGAAGAATGGGAAGCAGTCAGGCGGCGGGATCTGGAACAAGCCCAACCTCCTCGGGCTCCTGGGCAATGTGGCCTACATCGGTCGCGTGAACTACAAGGGGGAAATCCATGCAGGGGAGCACGAGGCGATCATCGCTCCGGAGATGTGGGCCGAAGCGCAAGCGATCCTGACCCGGAACGCTCGTGACCGGGGGGCATCAACCCGCAACCGGCATGGGGCACTCCTGCGCGGCCTTCTTGTCTGCGGCTCCTGCGGGTGCGCCATGACCCACACCTATTCTGAGAAAGGCGCGAGGCGGTACCGTTACTATGTTTGCCAAACCGCCATGAAGCGCGGATGGGGCGAGTGCGCCACCCGTTCCGTCCCCGCGCAGGAGATCGAGGATTTTGTGATGGAGCGGATTGCGTCCATCGGGCGCGATCCCACTCTTGTCGCGGACGTTGCTTTGCAGGCGAGGCGGGAACACGCCCGCCAATGGCAGGCGTTATTGGATGAGCGGGAGCAGATCGGGCGAAACCTGCGAAAGCAGGCGCGAACGGTAGCCTCGGTCGTGGGGCAGGAGAATGCCTCCGCGCATTTGGCCACGCTCCAAGATCAGATCCGCGCCGGTGAAAACCGCATCACCGAGATCGGGATCGAGATGGCGGGGTTGGGCGGCGAGGTTTCCGAGGTCAGCGTGGCCGTCGCCCTCGGAAGATTCACCGAACTCGTTGCCGTTCTCACAACGGACGAACGCGCCCACCTGATTGAACTTCTGGTCGAGCGGGTCACGTTCGACCGGGAAAAGGAAACCGTGGCCGTCTCGTTCCACTCGACGGGATTCGAGGCAATTCTGGAGCAACCTGTATGAGCATCACCACCGAATCGAATTTCCATTTTTCAACTGGGCGAGCTGGGCAAAAGCGGATGAAAGGCGGGCTGAAGGTGCCGCTTAAACCAATGCCACAGCGAATTCCCCGAGTTTCCCGCTTGATGGCTCTGGCCATCCACTTCGACGGCCTGATCCGGCAGGGAATAGTGCGCGATTACGCTGAACTGGCCCGGCTTGGCGGCATTTCCCGCGCACGGATCACCCAGATCATGAACCTGCTGAACCTCCCGCCGTGGAAACAGGAGGACATTCTGTTCCTGGAGGGAACGAATGTGGGGCGAGACAGTGTGACGGAGAGGGAGATGCGAGGACTGAACTTGCGCTGGCCGCTTCGGTAGCTGATCCAATGTAACCAGTGCGACCAGCGTTTCCATGCTGCCGGATTCCGTGCCGGAATCCCCATTCGTGCCTGCGGATTCGTGGGTGAACCCGCAGCCACAACATCCACGCCGGAAAATCGTCAGCTAACAGCCTGTAGGATTGACTTGACACCGAGGTGATGCAACATGGTGCGATGTCGTCCCAACCATCGAAACGCCGCCGTGCGGGCACTCGGATCACTGTCACGGTCCCCCCGACCGATTACGAGCATGTTTGCCGGATGGCGAAGGCCAAGAAGGTGTCCAATGCATGGATTATTCGCGACGCCATTGAGAAATACGTTCAGGCCGACGCTCCTCTTTTTGCAGGGAAGGAGATCAGCCAATGAGCAATTCCTCCGGCCCCCGTGGGGAATCCGCCGACCTGGAGAAATACACTCTCGCGGAATTTTTTTGCGGATGCGGAGGAACGTCACGTGGCTTTTCGCGTTCCGGACGGTTCAACGTCGCTTTTGGAAATGATGTAAAGGTTGATGCACTGCGAACATTTGAATTCAACCATCGCCACGATGACATGGCTCCTTTTACGGTTCGCCGGGATATTCGCCTGCTGGACGTAAGTAATATTCATGACGCTCTTAGCGCCCGGGGCATCGCCAAAGGCGATCTTGACTGTATGATCGGTGGCCCCCCCTGCCAAGGCTTCTCCCAACTGCGGCGAAGCGAAACTCGGCAAATGGGAAAAATCGTCAAATTCAGCGGATATAGCCAGCTTGCCCATGATCCGAGAAATGACCTAGTGCTTAGATACTTGGAAGTAGCAGAGGCGCTGCGCCCGAAATTTCTCGTTATCGAGAATGTGCCCCAGATGCTCAACCACGGGTTTGATGGACGCTTGGGCAAGCTCTCCGAGCTCGTCATCCAGATGTTAGAGAAAGACCTTGGATACAAGGTCGCGGTCGCGGTGGTCAACTGCGCCGACTACGGGGTGCCTCAACTTCGCGAGCGTGCGGTGTTCATCGCAAGTTCGATAGGCCCCGCCTCGTTTCCATCGCCGACCCATGGCGATCCTAAGAACGTGAAGCTCATGCGATCCGGTCTCCGCCCATGGGTAACAGTCGCAGAGGCTATCGGGGATCTACCATCTCCCACTCTCGACGACGACACGCTGGGCGGCGGTTCACTGGACCTCTACGGCAACGATCCAAGTGATTATGCTATGTCTATGCGGACATCGGATACATTCCCCTACAACCATGTTGCCAGACACTACAAGCAATCGGTCCTTAATATTATCAAGGAGATGAGGCCCGGCCAAACTTGGGATACCGAGAGCGACCGCATGCGGGCCAAATATCGCCGTGCAATCGCCGGGCTCGCCAAATTGAAATCCATCACCCCAAAACGCGCTCAGATCGAACTCGAACGATCCGGTGCGATCAACCCCGTGTTCTTTCGTGACTACTACTGGAGTGCCTACACGCGCTTGGCATGGGATGCACCAGCGCTAACGATCACTGCCAACGCAAACTTCTTGGGCTCGGGCAGGTTTTCCCATCCCACTGAGCTTCGTGGGATCACAATGCGGGAGGCCGCACGTCTTCAATCTTTCGACGACGAATTCTGTTTTATCACCTCCCAAAAAGAGGGAGAAAGAACAACACGCGTGGGCATCGGTATGGACATGATCGGCGAGGCGGTGCCTCCAAACCTGTCGCAGGCCATCGCGATCCATTTCGCTGCGCAGCTTGACGGTCGCGCCGCGCCTACCAAGTCGAACTCCAGGAAATCCAAAACTATGGTCACACAGCGAAAAAAGGTGCTGGCCAAACAACATTAACCAAACAAGTAGAAAACCTATGCCACTCACGAATGAAGAGATTTTTGTTCTAGCAAGTAACGCCCTTAGGTCGATGCTTGACCAGCACGGACCTGACTACACATTTCCGGCCGACGTGATCTGGCAGAACATTCCTCCCGGCACCGTTGTTCCCAGTACCTCTCGGCCTCATCAACCTAAGCGGCTCATTAAGGAAGGTCTGCTTGAACTTACGGGCGGCATGACACAAGCCCAATCAGAGCAACGCGCAGGAAGCATAACAAAGGAATACCGATTCGGACCGGTCTTGGTTCCACGCGCATCCGCCACAGCTGCCCCCGCAGCGACGGGCACGCTCTCTACAAGCGAATCGCTCTCGCGAATTCAGGGATTGATGGACGCCGAAGGCTACCTTATTTCAACTGCTGAGCTGGCCAACTTTTTCTTGGCCATGACCGTCAGCCCGTTGGTCATTCTCTCTGGCATTTCTGGCACAGGCAAGAGTCTGCTTCCTCGCAAGTTTGCCAAGTGGACCAACTCCTTCTTTCACGCTATCCCCGTGCAACCGCAGTGGTCGGACAACAGCGATTTGTTTGGCTACGTTCCAACGCTTACTCCGGACAAGTATATTAAAGGTGCATTGGTAGACGGACTGATTAAAGCAAAGCAGAACGACGATAAGCTTGTGATCGCCCTCCTCGACGAAATGAACCTCGCTCCTGTGGAGCATTATTTCAGTGACTTTCTGAGCGTTGCGGAAACCCGAACTCGAGAAGGCACTAAAATCGTTTCTGACCCTCTTCCAATAGAGCTACCTGCTGCCGTTGTTGGCACTGAGGACACGCACGCGGAACTGCGCGGAATCCATTTACCACCTAACTTGCGCGTGGTGGGTACAGCGAATATGGACGAAACGACGCATTCGTTTAGTCCCAAGGTTCTCGACCGGGCTTTCACTATCGAGTTCGATGATCCGGACTTGAATTCATTTGCTTCCGGGTCCGCTGCTGAAGCAGGTACGTTCGATGCCTTGGCGCAGATCGTCATCAGCGAAGGTAATGCGATTTCTGTATTGGAAGCTCGCGCCAAAAACCAAGAACTCTTCGAGTACATCGCGCACCTGTTGAGCGAAGTACAAGACATCTTATCCCCCGCTGGAATCAAATTTGGATACCGCACGCGCGACGCGATATTGCTTTATCTGCATTTTTGGCGCGAGCTGGGACTGGCTGACGTGATGGCTGGATACGCAGCACTCGACTTCTGCTTGCTGCAAAAGGTCTTACCCAAAATATCCGGCAGCGGAGAAGGTTTGGCCGAGGCCTTAAAAAAGTTGGTCGATTGGCTCAAGGCGCGCTCGGATATCAATGATGCCGCCCTAGGCATTGAGGCCGAGTTTGCAGGGCCGCTTGAACGTAGCCATCAAAAGACAGCACGCATGATCGAAATTCTTACCCTCGACGGATCAACTCGCTACTGGGGTGCCTGATGCCACTGTTACTTCAAGCCGCAGGTGCTGGATGGAAGCTCGAAATCTTCGGCAAGCTGCCGGAACTTCCGACGTTCATCGCCACTGCACCGGAGTCAGCCATCCTGGTCACAGGCTCGGCGTCTTTAGAAACACGCAACGCCGCAACAGGCAAAATGCGACTCACCGCGTCCGGCGAACTTATTGAACCGCTCTTCTTCGAAGCCGTCCCTTACGATATCCATTTCGAGCGAACCGATCCGTCAGCGACTCTGACGTTGCCCCCAGGAGCGGAAACGCGACGTGTGCGTGCGGATAACGAGCATCATTTGCTCAACTTCGGGAACAACGTCGGATTTGTGGATATTGGTGTATCCATGTCGGGTGCTGCCATGAAGCTGCGGCTGGAAGTCTTCTCCCGAAAGGCAGATTATCGAACCGACTATGTCTTGATGCGGGCAGAAGTCTCGGCAATGCTTCGCAACTTGGCAATGGCAGCCAATGCCAAAACCTATGGGCTCGCTGCTCCGGCGAAGAATCATTACCCGACTTTAGTCGAATGGTTCGCTCTACTGCAAAATCACTTCACTGAGTTCATCAAACTGGCCAGCGGGATCGCCAAGAACCCTCACAGCGGCCTTTCGAAGAAGGCAGTGCTCGTCAATACAGAACGTGCGCGCCGCGTTTCGCGGGAAGCTATTGGGCGGGCATTACGACGCGAGAACGGGGGTGCCGCGATCCCAAGCCTAGGCATCGCGCTTCCTCGCAAGATCCACGAAAGTGTCTCGGCACCCACTTTTGACACACCTGAAAATCGCTATTATAAGGCGCTGATCAACGCAACCTACCGCAACATTCGCGCCTTATCGAAAGTAAACGAATCGGGTGACGAGGATGCCGACCGATACTCCGAGCGGAAGTTCTTCGACCACATTCGTCCCACGCTCAAATCGATGGAGCGACAGATCGAGTCGGTATTGCGGTCACCCTTTCTCGGGCAAGTCGCAGACGCCACACTCATTCGGCCAGAGTCTATGGTCTTCCACAAGCACCCGCTCTATTCGAGGTTTGACAAACTTTGCCGTTTACTCAATGGCGGACTCTCGTTTGCTGGGAGTATCGTTCCCATCGGCATGAAAGAGACCTCGCTTCTCTACGAATACTGGTGTTTTTTGAAAATCGTAGGACTGCTTCGCCAGCGGTTCGACTTGACCGACCAATCGGTTGTGCGGGTCAACCGTCTCAGAACCACTGTAACCCTCTCTAAGGGTAAGTCTTCGGCCATGCGATTCGTCCATAAACCAACAGGCAAGCCTCTGTTTTTAGTCTACAACCGCCTTTTCAACCGCTTGCCGACGATTGATCAAAAGCCTGACAACGTCATCCAGTTTGCGAGCGAGACGAAGTTCTACATCTTCGACGCCAAGTATCGAATCCAGTTCGACCGAGGCTACATTAACCAGTACGGTGGGCCAGGCCCTACAACGGACGACGTAAACACAATGCACAGATACCGCGATGCCATCGCCATCCCACATCCGATGCGCCCACAAGAGTATCTTCAAGGCGTGGTGTCAGGCGCTGTGGTGCTGTTCCCGTATCCCGATGAAACAGCCTATCGTGCGCACAAGTTCTACAAGAGCATCGACCAAGTGGAGATCGGTGGGCTCCCCTTTCTGCCCAATTCGACCATGCTTGTCGCGGAGAAAATCGGCACATTGCTTGCGAATGAGTATCCCGAGCCGCCGTCAATTGCGGTCGCCTCTCAGCAACCGGCCTGAGTTATACACGAAGATGGTCGGGCTCCAGCAGTCGCGCAATATGGACAGCACAGACATCAGGATTTGATCGGAGAGCCGACTCCCAAACACGTAACACTTTCCATCCCTTCATCCGCAAACGTGTTGTCACTTGTAGGTCGCGCTTTCGGTTGGCTTCGATTTTGGCTTTCCAATACATCTCATTGGCTTTGGGCTGTCTGAAGTTTCTCGGGTGCCCATGCCAGAAGTCTCCGTCCACGAAAACGGCAAGCTTATTGCGGGGAAAAGCAAAGTCCGGTCGTACCGTCGAGCGGTCCCAACCACGTGCCGGGTCTGCACCAAGGATTAGGCGAAGGTGCCGTCGCCAACCGATGACACCATGGGATCGCAGAGCTTTAATCATAGCCAATTCTGTCGACGCATTGCCGCGTGAACGCACCGAAGCCATAATTCGGGATCGTTCAGGACAGGTTGGACACTTCGAATCCTTCATTAATTCCTCTGATTACGGCGTCAATATGAATTACAAATCCTTACGCACAGATCCATCTAGTTCAAGTTCATCCAATTTAAATTCGTAGTATTCACAGTATTTGCTGACTGCGGCCATAGTGGACGAGATATTGGAAGGACCAAGTTGTGCTTCGACCAGACATTGTCTAATTTTATTAATGGAGGATGTGGTTTTGATCAAATCGCATAATCGCGAGTCTAGTAAACGCTCTACCCGGCAGCATCTGTACACGATATCTCCTGCTTGTCTGTCGTCTTTTCCCCGCGATTTTAGCCACAGTTTAAATCCTTGATTGTTCATTGAATAAACACCTCTTGATCAATCGTATCAGGCAGGAGACTGGCCGCATCTTACCGCGCCAGAAGTGCGGCGCGGCGCTTGTTCTCAGAACGGCTCGCGGGGGAGCAAATGGAGGAGGATCGTTCTTCGGCTGTTCCGGTTATCCGAAGTGCCGGTACACGCGACCAGCATGATTCCGTGTTTTGGCAGCCAAGGCCACCCACGTCGCAAAACGTGTTAACCACTTCCGGTGCGGAACTGAGAGCGGAGAGAGGATTCGACCAGTTTTGGGCGAGAGGCGGTGAAAATCACACCGATCCGTATCTCTCAGTGGGGAATGGAGAAAACGGCAAACTTGCGCAAGTCGCGCTCAGTCAAAGAGATGTGGCAAGCTGGTGGAGGCGAGTCCCTGTAAACCAAATCCGAGCCAATTCCGCACGCTGTGCGAAATGGCTCGAGCGGGAGGATTCGAACCTCCGACCAATCGGTTAACAGCCGATCGCTCTACCACTGAGCTACGCTCGATTTACCGGCAATTTGGGAGGCGTATTTCTACCCGCCCGGCAACGGTTTGCAAGCGTTTTTGTTTGTTTCGAGGATTTCGAGGCAAAATTGCTGCTTTCTTCACAGGTGCGGATCTCCTTCTGAGTGTCGTCTCCTTGCACACGGAGGGAGGGCAATCCCCACCGTTCATCGCACTGGGAGATCGTAATCCACCGCTCGCGCTACATGCATCGTCAAGCCGGTCTTGACGCTCCCCTTGCCTCCCCCCATATTACAGGGCTCGCATGTCCATTCAACACACCCGCAATTTCTGTATCATCGCCCACATCGACCATGGGAAAACGACCCTTTCCGACCGGTTGCTGGAGGTGACGAACACGATTTCGATGCGCGAGTCCACCGCGCAGCAGTTGGACTCGATGGACTTGGAACGCGAGCGCGGGATCACGATCAAGGCTCATCCGGTCGAGATGAAATACACTTCCAAGGCCGGGCAGCAATACACGCTCAACCTGATGGACACGCCGGGCCATGTCGATTTCGCCTATGAAG
>Ga0316226_1005027_pt1 | contig 10210 bp, 5 predicted proteins | sample TBH18017metaG_FD_206009 | JGI IMG/M metagenome (GOLD analysis project Ga0316226, IMG submission 206009) | Freshwater microbial communities from Trout Bog Lake, Wisconsin, USA - TBH18017 | ecosystem: Environmental > Aquatic > Freshwater > Lake > Hypolimnion/Profundal zone | place: USA: Wisconsin... | reverse complement strand
TCCTAAGTGGCTGTACACCAAAGGGATACGCGGAAGAGTGCTGGAACATGGTCGGGGAGAAAGGGGTCGGGAGAAAGGGGAAGAGAAAGGGGTCAGGCGACATCTGTTGACAAGAGAAAAAGGCGGGCAACATATCGTGACAGCAAAACGGTTGGCCTTGCATTCGTATTCGGAAGCCGCTAAACGCCGTCCATGAAACGCGTCCGGCAAAACTCTCGAAGTCGTAATTCCGCTTGGTGGCGGCATGACGATGATGTCGTTTATTTCCAGGCTCCGTTCCATTTAGTCAAGAAATGTTGCCTGACCCCTTTTTTCCCATTCACGTTGCTGGAAGGAGCGGAATACGACGCGGCACGCACTGCCGCGGATCAAGCCAATCGTGCATTACATGCAGCCGACGACTCGCTTGCCGGCTGGCAGCTACATGAAATCCAGCCCGTCAAATTTGGCGGTAGCCCGACTGACATCGCAAACAAGATGCCACTCCCTGCCGGGGCTCACGGAGAAGTCACGAACTGGTGGAATGCTTTGCTTCGTAACCTAACGCGGACGCCCGCCGGGACATCACCATGAGTAACATTGACGATATTCTCGAAGAGTTTAACACAAATGCAGGGGCCTCCGCCGATGCCGTGCGGACGTCCGCAGAGTCTTTACGGATGGAGCTTCCAATCGACTACGCTTCATTTTTAGGGCATTACAACGGCGGGGAGGGCTTTATTGGCGAGACATATTTGATTCTCTGGAAGGCCGAGGAACTTGCAGAGATGAACGCAGCCTATCAGGTGGACGAATACGCGCCGGGGCTGCTGTTGATTGGCTCGGATGGCGGCGGCGAGGCATTCGCCTTCGACACGAGAAATCTTCCGTGGGTAGTGGTTCAGGTTCCATTTGTCGGAATGGATCTCCGCTACGCCAAGCAATTGGGGGCATCATTCGAAGACTTTCTTAATAGGTTGGCGAATGAATAAACAGGAACGTCAACGGAATGCCGGCCTTGAGATTGTTGAGATCAAGCCTGTCATTTTGGGCGGAAGCCCAACCGACCCTGCAAACAAAGCTAGACTAACTCGGAGTCAACACATTGAGGCTGTTCGATATTGGAACAAAATCATTCAGGACCTTCGTCGCAGGCAATCGCCAAACGGGTAGGCTGTCTCTTTCACGACCCCAGCGCGTGTATGTAGCTCGCTGCAATAACGTGAACCAGACGGCAGACCACGACGGCTTGACTAACGCGGAGGAGCAATTCTTCAATGCGGCCCAGCAGACTTATCAGTTGGACTTCCACAATCCCGAATCTTTGGTCAGCGGGTTTCTGAACAGCGTCGTTTTTCAACTCGGGTGGAACCCCACCCAGCCGGGGGGCGGCGGTGCGGTTCCGGCGGCGGATGGCCCCGCCGAAATCATTCTTCTTGAACCCATGGGTGCAACTCCCTGCCAGTAGCAGGCGTTTCGAGTACTTCACGCCACACAATTCCTCGCTAATTTGCTTATGAACTTCGTTTTCCCTGCTCTGCGCTTTGTTGTTCAAGGTTTCAGGTCTGCCGGCAAGCGGCTTGCCGGTGCCGCTCTGATGTGTGTGCTGGCCGGCGGCGGCACGGTCTGGGCCGATTCGAACGGCGGCTCCACGTCCACGCCGGTGGTTCCGGCTTTGTCGGCGACACCCAGTGACCGGGAAATTCACGCTTCGGGCGTATTCGCGGAACCGCTGGTGACCGTGGGCGGGAAGGGGTCTCCCGCTGAAAATGCCACTCTGGCCGCCGCAGTACGCTCCATCTCCTGCAATTCGACCGCGCAGGAGCGCATTGCGGCGATCGATGATTTCCTGGTGCGCCAGCCCGCTTCGGTGTGGAGACCGGGGCTTTTGGTCAACCTGGGAATGCTCTACGATTCCACCGGTCGGTGGTCGAAGGCGATGGATGCGTTTGAACAGGCATGGAACGGCTCCAAGGGCGCCACCGATGCTCCGGCAAGGCGGCTTGCCGACCTGGCGCTGGGGCTGTTCATGAATGCCAACGCCCGCATCGGGCGCCACGAGCGCCTGGCGCCGCTTCTTGCCGAAATCGATGGGCGTGAGTTGATCGGGCCTGGCGCGGCGCACGTGGTCGGCGCGCGCGAGGGCGTCCGAAGGATGACAACCCAGCCGGGCGACGCTTTCAAGTGCGGCGTGCTGGCGTTAAACCGAATGCTCAAGGCAGTTGGAAAACCGATCGCCGGAAAGACTTTTCGCAAGCTCCGGGACGCGCGTTCGACGGCCAAGGGCGTGTCGCTGGAGCAACTCCAGAAGTTAAGCACCGATTTTGGCCTGAACTGCCGGATGGCCAAGCGCACGCCCGGCAGTGAGATTCTTGTGCCGTCGGTGGTCAGTTGGAAGGTCGGGCACTACTCGGCCATCACAAAGAAGCTCGGGAACTCCTATCTTATTGAGGATATCTCGTTCATGAAAGACACTTGGGTCTTGGCGGATGCCATCGACGCCGAATCGAGCGGTTACTTTCTGGTGTTGTCGGGCAGCCTGCCGGCAGGATGGGCTCCCGTCGAAGCTGCCGAGGGCGGCAAGGTCTGGGGCAGGGGACTGACGTCGGGCTTCACGGATCAAACGCCGCAGAATATCTCGCCGACGATCAACAATGGCAAGCCCTGTCCCTGCGGCATGCCTCAATACGACATCGATTTGAACCGGGTCAACCTGTTCATCAGCGATGTTCCGCTGAGTTATCAACCCCCGGTCGGACCGGCAATCTCATTGGTCCTACGCTATTCCCAACACGACAAAATCTATGGCGGCAGTTGTCCCTCCATATTCAGTTCCCAGTGGAGTTGCGACTGGTTATCGTTCGTCTCGCCGACGTTGGTCCACGATCCCTACACTGGCGTTTACACGCTCGAAGGCGTCACGGTCTACGGCCCCGGCGGTGGCCTGGTGACGTTCCCCAGCAATGATCCCGCGGCGGGCACGTTCCCGATCGGCAAGACGTCCATGATCGGAATCTCTGATACCGCCTTTTATGTGAACACCTTTCCCGATGGCAGCAAGCGCATTTACGGACAGGCGATGAGCAGCGGCCAGTTCTGGCTGACCAGCGTGATCGATTCGCACGGCAACGCCATTACGCTTCATTACGACGGTTCCAGGCTGACGCAGGTGGTCGACGCGCTGGGCCAGGTGACCACGATTGGCTACGATCCGGTCGACGTGGACCGGATTGTCAGCGTTACCGATCCCTTCGGGCGTCGGGCGATAATCGGCTACACCGACGACGGCAGGGTGTGGAAGATCACCGACACCGCCGGGATGTCCTCCAGTGTCGGCTACGGCACGGGCGATGTCATCGACGAACTTATTACGCCCTACGGGTCCACTGTTTTCTCTTACGATCCGCCCGACGGCTACGCACCCGATCGCTGGATCGAGGCGACAGACCCGGAGGGCGGCAAGGAGGCGGTCTGTTATTACGCGACTTCGCCGGGTGGCCAGCCCGACCACGAGTCGACCTATCCGCAGAACTTTGATGCAAACAACTGCTGGTTGAACTATCGAAACACCTATTATTGGGACAAGAAAACGATGACGGACGCGCCGTACGATTTCTCGCGGGCGCGCCTTATTCACTGGTTGCACCAGGCAGCAAGCAGCCAAACGACGCCGGTGGCGCCGATCGTCGAAAGCGAGAAGCGGCCCTTTGAGAACCGCGTGTGGTACCGTTATCCGGGGCAGACAAACCTGCTCGAAGCCGGAACCAGCAGCCAGCCCTCAATGGTCGCCCGTGTGCTCGACGACGGATCCACGCAGCTTTGGCAGTATCAGTATAACGACCTTGGAAACGTAGTCAGCTCCAGCGATCCCCTTGGCAGAACAACAACGTATAGCTACGACACCAACGGCGTCGATCTGTTGGAGATCGACCGCGGCTCCGGCGCAAATGCCGTTCCGCTGGCAAAGGCGACCTACAACGACAAGCACCAGCCGTTGACGGTGACCGATGCCGCCGGGCAGACGAGCAGCTTCTCCTACAATTCCCTCGGGCAGATTCTCGCCGCGACGGATGCCAGGCAGCGGGTGACCACGTATAATTACGGGCCGAATCCGAACGCCTTGCAAAACGGATCCTGCGGCGGCAACACCGTCGCTTCCGTTTACCAGGTGTCCATTACCGGGCCGGTCGCGGATTCCACCACCAGTTTCGGTTACGACGGCTTCTGCCGCCTGAAAACGGTGACCGGTCCCGACGCCTACAGCGTCGGCTTTCGCTACGACGGCGCCGACACCGCCCAGACGCTCAACCGGCTCGCCGAAATCGATTACCCCGACGGCTCCAACGAGCAAGTCCTCTATAACCGCCTGGACCCGGAATGGTTCAAGGACCGGCTGGGTCGCTGGAGCCGGACGTTTCGCGATGACAACCGCAACGTCATCGCCACGCAGGACGCGCAGGGGCGGGTGACCAACTTCGACCGATGCACGTGCGGCGCGCTGGAGGGACTCACCGATCCCAACGGCAACTGGACCGGGTGGTTCCGCGACACTCAGGGGCGGCTCACCGAAAAGCTGTTTGCGGACGGATCGGTGATCCAGTACAGTTACGAGCAAACCACCAGCCGCCTGAAGTCGATCACCGACGCCAAGGGACAGGTGACCGCCTTTACCTACAACCTCGACGACACGGTGAACACCATCACCTACAGCAATCCCTCAAATCCCGCGGCGGGAATCGGTCGCGCTTATTCGTACGACCGGCAGTTTGGCTGGATGACGGGCGTGTCGGGGTTTGACGGCACCGGCGTCCTGACCGGCACGGTCGGCTTCCGCTACAACACGATCACGGGCGCGCAGGCGCTCGGGGCCGGGCAAGTGGCCGGGGTGGACGTGAACGAATTTTCCAACGGGGCTGCGGCGCGGTCCTATTCGGTCGATTACACGGACGCCGACGGCAACCCCGGTTACGACGAACTCGGGAGGCTGGTGGCGTGGCGTATCGGCGACAACGCCAACAGCGCCGCGTTCGACGATCTCGGGCGGGTAAGCGGCGTGACCAATCCGCTCGGCAGTTTCGGCTATTCCTACCAGGGCGCCACCGGGCGGCTCGACCACATGACGCTGGGCGCGGTCACCCGGTTGCAACTGGCTTACTTCGGCAACGACCACGACAACCTGCTGCGGGAAATAGCCAACCTCGACCCGAACGGGGGCGTTGTCTCGCAGTTCGATTACACCTTTGACGCGGGCGGCAACATCGCAAGCTGGACCCAGGCGAACAACGGCTCGGCGCAGCAGTATTACCTGCCCGGTCACGACGCCGCCGACCAGTTGACCGGCGCGGCGCTTTACTCCGGCTCCGCGGGCCAGACCTCGCCCGCCCCCAGCCTGCTCAAGAGCTTCCACTGGGACTATGATAATGCCGGAAACCGCACCAACGTGCAGGTGGACAGCGCTGCGACGACTTTCCAATACAACTGTCTCAACCAGCTCACCGGCCAGATTGGCGGCGGCCTCACGCACTTTGTGGGAACCGTCAGCAAGCCGGCCTTGGTCACCGTGGGCACCTCCTCCGACCCTTCCTCCAACGTCCCCGCCACGACAGGCTCCGATGGGCGTTTCACCGCCGCCGTGCAACTCGCTCCCGGAGCAAACCGCGTGACGATCGTCGCCACCGGCAGCAACCCAAACGCCACCGGGACGGCGGCGCTGCTGATATCGTCCACCAGCTACAACGTTACCGTCCCTATTGGGGACGCCGCGTTCTGGCATTTCGACCTCAACGGGAACCTCGTGGAGGACGCCGCCCGCACTTACGAATGGGATGCGTTGGACCGCATCACCGCCATCAATTATAAGGGCACGCAGAAGCGCACCGAGTTCGGCTATGACCCGCTCGGAAGGCGCGATAGCATCGTGGAAAAAGACGGCGCCACCGTGACCAGCGAGAAGCACTTCGCATGGAATGGATCGACTCTTTGCGAGGAACGCGACGCCAGCAACACCGTCGTCCGCCGCTTCTACCCGCAAGGTGAAGAGATCGTAACCGGTTCGAACTCCGGCAGCTATTACTACACCCGCGACCATCTCGGCAGCGTGCGCGAAATGGTGGATTCCACGGGAGTCGTCTGCGCCCGGTACGACTATGATTTGTGGGGAAACCGCTCGGCAAACTTGATCACGAGTGCTAACACGGTGGAAGCGAGTTTTGGGTTCACCGGGCACTATTTTCATGATCGAACCGGGTTTTGGATTTCGCCGACGCGCCTTTACGATCCTGTTACCGGGCGTTGGATTAGTCAGGATCCGATCCGGGAAGAGGGAGGAATTAACATTTATGGGTATTTAGGAAACGATCCAATTGGTGATGACGATCCCCTAGGTTTATGGGGGGCTAACGAAGCATATGGCGATTGGATGAACATCGCATCCGCTGGTATTAGCATGGGTGGAGTCTTTGGGTACTCGCAGGCAGCCATTGGCATACTCGGGATGACTGCGATTGATTTTTGGGGTGCCAGAACTCTTGAGAATAACGCAGGTAAGTCTGGGGCGGCATCTGGGGCAGGATGTGATTGTGAAGCAATCAAATACGGGGGGCTTGCGGTTGGACAGATTGCACTTTCTGCTGGAGGACAGTATGCAGCTAATACATTGCTATATCCGTTTTCCAGATTTCTGGGGCCAGGATCTATTTCTGGCTTTGGAACTGGAACTTGGCTTGCACGCGGGTCAATTGGGGAAATTCCCTATGGGACTATCGAAAATGCGGTGTCGAAACTACAGATTCCGCCTACTTCTGGAGTCAATAGTGTTGTGAATGCAACTAAGAATGTTTGGTGGCAATATGTGGCGGGACCAAGAACTGCTGGGGGTAATCCACTTTGGGGCGCTGGTGGAGGATCTGAATATCGTGTAGGAGGCTTTTGACGGTAATGAGCATTCAAAATTCAACCCTAATCGGGAAGGTCGCCCGCGAACTTAATTTGGAGGTTTGTCGTGTTCCTTTTTACGCCGCCGACGGAATTGAATTGCGAAAGCAAGTTGATCGTAAAGGAAACTTAACCTGCGTTGGATGCATTTGTGGCTTCGATGAGACAGAGATTTATCGAAGAGTTGACAACAAGAGAGACATTTTCTTTCGAACCAATTTGTGGTTTCTATGGAATTGGTTAATTAAGCCGAGAATCACAGAAAATCATTACAAGACGGTTCGAGTCGTAGCTTCCCGTGATTTTAATGAGCAGATATTCGTTGAAGTCGTGAAGAATGAGATGAATTAGGCATCGCAACGTGATCTTGCAATTCGATAATTGAACCCACGAGCCAACCAACAGCATTGGCCGTGCCAACCTATTTTAAGAAATGAAGAACGGAGGAGCTTCTCGGCTACGAACAACTCATTTTTGGCTGGCCCCGGCGAGCTTCAACCCTTCCGCGCTTTCACACTTGGGAAGAGTCACCCTTCGACGATTCCAAAATGCCGTTTTTGAGCAAAGATTGCCTACATCCAACTGAACATCCCAACGCCATGCCCGCCTCGGAGCGCTGTCCTGTTTACCTGCTAAAGCCTGTGTTGGCGCGTGTGCTCTGCCTGGCTGGTTGCAACGAATTTAGTGAGAGATGCGACTTTCCGTCCGATGTCGCTTCATTGAAGCATAAAATGGAGTGCTCTGTCAAGAGTCGCCGCAAACCGCGCGCGAGAAAATAGCGGACTGGCCGGGTACGCATTTTGATGACAGAACCGGGCGCTTCTGTTCAGAATCGGCGTGAATCGCGGAACAATGACCACGGCAAACACCACTCGACGAAATCGCCTTCAGGCGGGCCTCTGGAGGGACGCTCTTGCCTGGGTTGCGGTCTTCTTTTGTGCGGTCGGGATTTACGCGAGTGACGCGGAGCCGGTCTGCTTATCTCCAGAGACGTTGATTGCTTCGCATGACGGCAAGTGGCTTTATATCGCTGAGGCGACAGCGCGCCGGGTGACAGCGGTCGATGTTGCCAAGGGATCGGTCGTCGAAAGTTACGCGGTTCCGGGAACGCCCACCGGTCTGGCACTGGACGACGCGGACAATCTGCTTTGCGTCACCTTGGGAGAGGTCGGTGGCAAGGTGGTGCTGCTGAATTTGCGGACCGGTAAAGCCGCAGGGGTCGTCGCCGCAGGCCACACGCCAACGGCCCCGGTCCTTTCGCTGAACGGCAGGACACTCTATGTCTGCAACCGGTTCGACAACGAAGTAATGGTCGTTGATCTCCCGGTTGCCAAGGCGACGGCGCGCATTCCGGTGACCCGCGAACCGGTGGCGGCGGCGCTTTCGCCAGACGGAAAGTTTCTGTTCGTTGCAAACCATCTGCCTACCGGGCCTGCAAACGTGCAGCGGATCAGTTCGGTAATCGACGTGGTGGACACCGAATCGCGGAAAGTCACGAGTTCGATCCGCCTGCCCAACGGCGCGATTGCCCTCCAGTGTATGTGCCTTTCGGCAGACGGCAAAATCCTCTATGTTCCCTCCACCCTCGCACATTTCATGCTTTCGGCCACCCAAGTCGAGCGCGGCTGGATGAACAGCAGCGCCTTGCACTTGATCGACGTAGAGAAGCGCAAGCTGCGCCATTCGATTTTGCTGGACGACGAGAACCTGGGTGCGGCGAACCCGTGGGGCGTGGTCTGTTCCCCTGACGGCAAGTACATCTGCGTTGCCCATGCAGGCACGCACGAGGTGAGCCTGATCGATCAGCCCGCTCTTCTGGCGAAGCTGGCCAAAGCACCGCGCCGGGACGAATTGAGCCTGAGCGATGACGCTTATGAAGCGCTAACGGACAACCCCGCCGACGATCTGAATTTCCTGATCGGCATCCGGCAAAGGATCAAGCTGAAGGGAAACGGCCCGCGCGGAGTTGCGATTGCCTGCGAAAAACTCTACGTTGCCGAATATTTCAGCGGCTCTCTCGGCATTGTGGACCTGGCTTCCACGGAACACGCCGTACAGTCGGTCCCGCTCGGTTCCCAGCCGCCGATGACATTACAACGCAAAGGCGAGATGCTTTTCCATGACGCGGCGACGATGTGTTTCCAGCAGTGGCAAAGCTGTTCGACGTGCCACCCGGATGGACGCGCCGACGCGGTGAACTGGGACCTGCTAAACGACGGAATCGGCAACCCCAAGAACACAAAGAGCCTGCTGTTCTCCGTTCAAACACCACCCTGCACGGCCAGGGGCATCCGGGAAAACGCCGACGCTGCGATCCGCGCCGGGATGAAGTTTATCCAATTCATGGACGCGACCGACGAAAAGGCCAACGCCCTCCATGCCTATATCGACTCGCTGACGCCGCTCCCCAGCTCGCATCTCGTCAACGGCCAACTCTCCCCGGCAGGCGAACGCGGCAGGGCGGTCTTCGAGAAAGCACAGTGCGCAGCCTGCCACTTCGGTCCGTTTTTCACCGACATGAAAATGCATGACGTAGGAACGGGCGACGGCTTGGACCCGGACGGAAGATACGACACGCCCACACTCCGGGAAGTCTGGCGCACCGCCCCATACCTCCACGACGGACGCGCCGCGACCCTCGAAGAAGTCCTGACGAAATTCAACCCAAAGGATCGCCACGGCAAAACCTCCGACCTCAACCCCGGCGAACGGAGGGACTTGGCGGAATACGTGAAGTCGTTGTGACCGCGCCGCCACGTTCGCGCCTTTCTTGCAGCCCGCCACTTCCATGCCACCCTGCCCGAAAAATCCGGACGTGGCGCGCTGGGTGCGAACGGTGGGCGCTTTCCCTGAGGTTCGGAGCAAAGTAGCCGGTTCGTTTTCAGGCCGCCGTGAACAGAGCGCGCAGATGTGCTGATAGAGCGGAACACGTAGGGAAGCGGTTGCGTGTTTTGCAACAACCTTGCTCCAACCGGGGATTGTTCAGATTTTCCTGCGTCGGCGAGCCTGGTCAAAATTACGCTGCCTTCCGACGGTAATAGCGCAAGAGCGGGCATGGTTGGAGGCAGTGCTTACAACTACGATGCCAGAAAACATGCCAGAAGAGCGGAACACGTAGGAAAGCGGTTGGCCTCCGAAGCCAAAGGTTGTGGGTTCGACCCCCGCCGGGCGCAGTCCTCCTAAGTGGCTGCAAACCAAAGGGATACGCGGAAGAGTGCTGGAACATGGTCGGGGAGAAAGGGGTCGGGAGAAAGGGGAAGAGAAAGGGGTCAGGCGACATCTGTTGACAAGAGAAAAA
>Ga0316226_1005026_pt1 | contig 10215 bp, 6 predicted proteins | sample TBH18017metaG_FD_206009 | JGI IMG/M metagenome (GOLD analysis project Ga0316226, IMG submission 206009) | Freshwater microbial communities from Trout Bog Lake, Wisconsin, USA - TBH18017 | ecosystem: Environmental > Aquatic > Freshwater > Lake > Hypolimnion/Profundal zone | place: USA: Wisconsin... | reverse complement strand
CCACGCAAACGGAACCAGCCGTGAGCAACGGCATGACCAGCAGCATCGCCAGAAATCGCGGCACGACCAGGTAATCCACCGGGTGGGTGGCCAGGGTGCGCAGGGCGTCAATTTGTTCGGTCACGCGCATGGTCCCCAATTCGGCGGCGATGGACGCGCCGACCCGCCCGGCGACCATCAAACCGGTCAAAACCGGCCCCAACTGGCTGACCATCCCCACGCTGACCACCGCAAGCGTCGCCGTGTCCATTTTGACCTTGTGAAACTCCAAATAGGTCTGGTCGCACAACACCATCCCCGTGAACGCGCCGGTGATGGTGACAACCGACTGCGATTTAACGCCGATGGAATACATCTGATAGACGACATCGCGCCAGACAGGCTTGATTTTGAAGATGGAATGGAAAATTTCGCGGCACAACGCCGCGCCGCGGCCCAGGCCGGCGAACCACTCCACGGCAAATTGTTTGGTCGAACTCGTCATTCAGACAACCGCACATTAACCCCCTCCCGCCTGAATTGCCAGCGGAGAAACGGCGTTAACCAGCCACGGATATGGGGGGGGAAACAGCGAATTTTGCAAATCCTGTCCGCATTTCCTTCTCTCTGCACCGTTCTCGCTTCTCAAACGGGTTGCCAGTGGCGGGGTTTGTGGCAAAATACGCGGCGGCTTCTCCAAATTCGACGGAGATTTGCGGGAGCAATTGAATTCAATTATGAAAGCTATTGCCATCAATGGAAGCCCGCGAAAGGGCGGGAACACGGAAATGCTCTTGAGACAGGCGCTCGCGCCGCTGGCTGCTTCGGGCTGGGATACGGAGTTCGTCCAGCTTGGAGGGAAACCCATCCGGGGTTGCCAGGCTTGTTACCAGTGTTTCAAAAGGAAGAATTCCCGGTGCAGCCAGAAGGATGCGTTTTTCGACACGTGCTTTGAGAAAATGGTCGCGGCGGACGCGATCATCCTGGGATCGCCGACATATTTCACGGACGTGAGCGCGGAAATGAAGGCGCTGCTGGATCGCGCCGGACTGGTGGCGCTGGCCAACGGCGGATTGTTCCGGGGAAAAATCGGGGCGGCCGTGGTGGCCGTCAGACGCGGGGGCGGCACGCACGCTTTTGACACGATGAACCACATGTTTCTCATGTCGGGCGTCATTGTGCCGGGGTCCATTTATTGGAACCTCGGCTTTGGCCGGGAGAAGGGGGAGGTGGCGAAGGATGAGGAGGCTTCGCGCAACATGAAGGACCTGGGCCAAACGATCGCGTGGCTGGGCGCGGCGATCCATGGACATGCGGGGAGCCGCCTGCCCGCCGTGGTTCGCGAATGAATTTTCCCCGGCTTCCGAACCGGCTGGAGTGAGAGCCGCGACAGGTTATGAACGCCAAATTCAGGGCATTCGATTTATTGCAACGCGTGCGCCAAAAAAGCCCGGTGGTGCATCATTTGACGAACTGGGTGACGATTTGCGATTGCGCGCAAATCGTCAAAACCCTCGGCGCGTCGCCGGTCATGGCTCACGCGCCGGAGGAAGCGGCGGAGATGACGGGGATTGCCTCGGCGCTGGTGCTCAACGTCGGGACGCTGACGGTGGATTTTGTGGAGGCGATGAAAACGGCGGCGGCGGCCGCGAATCAGAAGGGCATCCCGGTGATTCTGGACGCGTGCGGCGCGGGCGCCACGGCATTGCGCGACCGCAAGGTGTTCGAGCTGCTGGACGAGGTCAAAATCAACATCATCAAGGGGAACGCGTCGGAAATCGCCCGCGTTGGCGGGGCCAACATCCGGACCAAGGGGGTTGACGCCGTTGAAGTGTCGGCTGATTTGGGGGCGCTGGCGCAAAAGCTTGCGGTCCGCCGCCAGGCGACGGTGGTGATCACGGGGGAAGTGGACCTGGTGGCCGGGAAGGAGGGAATTTATCGTGTCAGGAACGGGGATGCGTGGATGACGCGGGTCGTTGGCACCGGCTGCATGGCGGCGTCGGTCATTGGGACCTTCGCGGCCGTGGAGCGCGATTTGAGCCGGGCGGCGGCTTGCGCGCTGGCCTGCTACGGGATTGCGGGCGAACTGGCCGCGAAAAAATCGGGCGGCCCCGCCTCCTTCAAGGCCGCGTTATTTGACTGTCTTTACAACCTGGACGAGGCAACCGTTGAAAGGATGCAACGCATCGAAACAGGAATCAGCCGAACAGATCCATCTGCGGGGGCGGGGGGAGTTTTTTGAGTTTTTCGAGTTCGGGCCGGGGCCGGGGCCGGCGGACTTTGCCTTCGGGCGTCAACTCGGATTCCTCCAGGTTTGAGAGAATTTCCTTCGCGCGCTCAAGGACCGGTTTTGGGACACCGGCCAGGCGCGCGACCTGAATGCCGTAGCTCTTGTCCGTCGCGCCCTGGACGATTTTGCGGAGGAAAACGATCTGGTCGTTCCACTCGCGGACGGCGACGTTGAAATTGCCGACGCGGGGCAGGCGGGCGGCCAGTTCGGTCAACTCGTGATAATGGGTGGCGAAAAGCGTCTTGGCGCCGACGACGTTGTGGAGGTGCTCGACGATGGACCACGCGAGGCTCAAACCGTCGAAGGTGCTGGTGCCGCGCCCGATTTCATCAAGTATAATGAGGCTGCGGGCGGTGGCGTTGTTGAGGATGTTGGCGGTCTCGGTCATCTCGACCATGAATGTGGACTGGCCGCGGGCAAGGTCGTCGCTTGCGCCGATGCGGGTGAAGATGCGGTCCACCAAGCCGACGCGGGCGGCGGCGGCGGGGACGTAGGAGCCGGTGTGGGCCAGGAGAGTGATGAGGGCGACCTGGCGGATGAAGGTGCTTTTACCTGCCATGTTGGGGCCGGTGATGAGCATCAACTGGCAGTCGGCATGGTTGAGGCAGGCGTCGTTGGGGACGAAACGTTCGCCGGCCGGCATTTGTTCAAGCACCGGGTGGCGGCCGTCGCGAATTTCAATCACGCCGTCGGCGGCGGTTTCGGGCCGGCAATAATCGTGGAGGCGCGCGGTTTGGGCGAAGGAGGCCAGGACATCCAGTTGCGCCAGCGCGGCGGCGGTGAGCTGGAGGCGGGGCAACTGCTCCAGGGCCTGTTCGCGCGCGCGCTGGAACAATTCGTATTCGAGTTTGACCGCGCGCTCCTCGGCGCCCAGGATTTTGCCCTCCATCTCCTTCAATTCCGGGGTGATAAAACGCTCGCCGCCGGCAATGGTCTGCTTGCGGATGTAATGCGGCGGCACCTTGTCGAGATTCGATTTGGTGACTTCGATGTAGTAACCGAAAACGGAATTGAAGCGGACCTTGAGGGAGGCGATGCCGGTGCGCGCCATTTCGTCCTGCTGGAGTTGGGCGATCCAATTTTTGCCCTCGCGCGTCGCGCGGCGCAACGCATCCAGGCCGGCGTCAAAGCCGTCGCGAATCAAGCCCCCGTCCTTGAGCGCGAGGGGCGGCTCATCCACGATGGCGCGCGCGATCAACTCCACCAGATCCGGCGCTTCAGACATTTGGGCCTCCAATTCATCCATCAAACCCGGCTGCGATTTTTCCTCCTTGATGACCGCCAATTCGGACGGCGCGGGAGGCGTCCGCAGACGGGCGAGGATGGCTTTGAGGGCGGGGATTTTTTCCAGGGCGACGCGCAAGGCGAGCAAATCGCGGCCATTGCCGGAACCGGCGCTGAGACGGCCGAGGGTCCTTTCCAAGTCGCGGACCTCGCCGAGGCATTGGCGGAATTCATCCAGGGCGGCGGCGTTGCCGAGCCAAAGGCTGACCGCGTGGAGGCGGCGGGCGATGGGGGTTGGGGCCGCCAGGGGCTGGCTGAGCCAATCGCGCAGGCGGCGCGCGCCCATCGGGGTGACGGTGCGATTGAGCGCGCCGTAAAGACAGGCCTGGCGGGGCGAGCCGGAATGGAGCGGCTCCAGGATTTCCAGGTTTCTCAGCGAAACGGCGTCCAGCGCCATGAAATCGGAGCATAGATAAAAGGACAGGCGGGCCAGGGAGGAGATGTCGCGCCGCAGATGTTGCGTCAAGTAATGAATCACCGCCCCCGCCGCGCCGACGGCCGCCGGGCGGCCTTTCAATCCGAAACCGTCGAGGGAAGCGACTTTGAAATGGTCGCGGACGGTGAATTCGGCGGTCTCCGGCCCGAACACCCAGTCCTCGTAGGGATTCAGCAGCGCCGTGCCGTCGCGGGCGAGAGCGGCCAGTTTGTCCGCCGAAGCGGGATAAATGATTTCCGCCGGGCGCAGCCGTTCCAACTCGGCGCGCAAGGCCGGCTCGCCCTCCAGTTCGGTTGTTTTGAAATCACCGGTGGTCAAGTCGGCCAAGGCCAGGCCAAAGAGTTTGCCGAGCGGGTAGAGGGCGGCCAGGAAATTATTGCGTTCGGCGGCCAGGAGGCGCTCGTCGAAATGGGTGCCGGGACTGAGGATTTGAGTGACTTCGCGTTTGACCAACTGGCCGGGACGCGGCTCCTCCAACTGTTCGCAGATGGCGACCTTGCGACCGGCCCTGAGCAGGCGGGAGATGTAGGCGTTGGCGGCGTGGAAGGGGATGCCGCACATGGGGATGGCGCCGCGCCGGGTCAGGGCGACGTTGAGGAGTTGGGCGCCGGTGTTGGCGTCCTCGAAAAACATTTCGTAAAAATCGCCCAGGCGGAAAAGCAAAAGGGCGTCGCGCGGCAGTTCGCCTTTGATGCGGCGATACTGCGCCATCATAGGCGTCAATGAAGTATCCTGGCCCAAGGCATCCAGTTTAAGGAAATCGCGGCGCGGGTGTCGAAGCAAAAGGGACGCGCGGGCCGGGTTTAATGCGGGTTCTTCGCTGTTTTCGGTGGAATGCCAAGCTGGCGCGGAACCACGCCGTGCGAACCGTTTTCCTGGCTTGGCGGAAAAATGGAGCGCGCATGGAACCATCCTTGCCAATAAGGAGATGCCCCTTGGGCAAGATTGAATTTCAAATTTTTCATGGACAAAAGAAGAACAGCATTATAAAATTGAGACACCCCAACTGAAAGCCGCAGTTGGGGTGTCTCAATTTTGAGTTGCTCCCAATCTGCAAGACTTGGGCAACTTTTTGATCACCTTTTGTTCGGCTCTCCGGCTGCGGCAGACAGGGCTTGTGTTTTTTTGCCGACATCACTCGAGATCGTCCGCGGCGCTGGACTAACGGCGGGAGATGAATCCATTTCACCGAAAACAGCGGGGGGCCTTAATGCGCGCCCGTATCGCCGTCGGGCCTGAAACCGATCGTTTGCAGCGCCGGGGCGATCTCAGGGTTGGCCATGAAATGCTTCCATATCGCGCCAGAGCGGTAATTCTCGATCATCACGGTGATGACGGCCTGATTGAGTCCCATCCAGACAGGCTCATACCAGTCTTCCGTTTCGTTGAAGCCGTCGTGGAACCCGTAAATGCCCCATATCCTGGCGCCGAGGTCGCGATAGAAATGTTTGAGCGCGGCCATGGATTCCTGGGGCGCGTAGGGAAACGAACCGAGCGCGGCGGAACAACAAATGGTGCCGTTGTCGTCCCTTGGAAGCGGACGGGCGCCGCCGGAGTTGACACCCGCCGAAAGCCCCCAGCAGTCCGCGCCGTAGCCGATAAACCGGCGCGGATTTTCCGCGCAATAGGCGTGGTTGATAAGGGCGATGTTGCGGTTGTTCCGAAAATAATCCGCGTACTGATCCTTCATGCCGCGCGGGTCAAATCCCATGAACGAAAATTGCGTGAAAAACAAGTCCGCCCCGCTGCCCTCGCCGACGTCCAGTTTGAATCCGTGGTAAGCGCCGCCGTTGGTGTAATGGTCCCCCTGTGTCGTCCGGCTCCATTCATGGCGGTAGCGGACCGCGAAGTCGGATTGGCCGGCCCAGCCCGTGTGGTAAAGGCTGGCGGGGACAGGATGCGTGGGCGAGGCAATCGCGAGCAGATAGACCATCATGGTTTCGTTCCATCCCACGAGGGGGTGGCTGATGTGCCAGCCAAAATCAGGGGACCAGTGCCAGTAAAGGCATGGACTCGACGGCTCCTTGCGATACCAATTCCACTCCACTCCGCGCCAGAGGCCGGTGATGGTTTGGCGGATTTCGCGCTCCGGGGCGGTGTCGCGGTCAAAGTATTCTCGCGCGGCCAGAAGACCCTGGACAAGAAAGGCGGTTTCGACCAGGTCGCCGCCGTCGTCGTATTTTCCGAAATAAGGGACGACCCTGCCAGTCTGACCGTTGAGGAAATGAGGCCAAGCGCCATGAAAACGGTCGGCCTTGCGGAGGAAGCGGGTGATTTTCAGGAGGCGTTCCGCGCACTGTTCGCGGGTGATGAAATGCCGCTCGGTTCCCGCAATCAAAGCCATGATCCCAAAGCCGGAAGCGCCCACCGCCACGAGATTTTCATCGCCGGGCACAATTTCCAGGGCCATGCCGGCATGGGGATGCGCGGCCTCCCAGTAGTATCGAAAACAGCCCTCCTGAACCATGTCCAACAGTTCGTCGTCGTTGAACGGGCGGGTGGAGGCGGACGCGGGGGATGACAAGGGGGACTCGTCCCCCGCCAGATTGATTGCGCTCACACGATAAAAAGCCGTCCGTCCCGTTTCGCCCACAAAGTCAACGAAGCGATGGAGATGGCCCTGCTGGATGCCGATGGGGGCGTATTTTTCCCCATCCCGCGAGCGGTAGATTTGATACCGGAGCAGATTGCTCTCCGAGTTGCGCGCCCATGCAAGGTCGAAATGGCGCTCGGCGCCCTTGACCACGAGTTGCGCCGGAGGCGCGGGCGGCTGGCGGACGGCCGGAGCGCGGTCGTGAATTTGCACGTCGTCGAGATAAAGCGTGTGCTCTTTGCCGTCGTCAAGCCCCTGCCGGAGCCAAATCGTTCCCAGAATGCGCGAATCAAATTGGGAATCGTCGGGACGTTGAAACAACGGTTTGAATTGCTCGATGGGGATGCTGATTTGAACCCACTTTCCCGCTGGCAACCCCCCGGAATCTGCCAGCAATGCGATGGTTCCCGATCCAAAGTCGTTGGTGTCCTGCAAGGTGATTCGCGGCGATTCCTCCGGCGTCATCCCCGTTTCGGAAAAACACCAGAAGGAGAGCGTGCCGCCCTGAAAGTGGAGATTTCGCCCGTATTGCTTGGGGGACTTGAGCTTCATCCGCCAGTCGCCGCCGGGGGCGGACAACCATTTCAAGCGAAGCGAGTTGGGCGGGGTCTTGAAGTGGTTCGTGTCCACCGGGAATTTGCCGCCGGCCAATTCCAGTTTGCTTGGAGCGACAACCATTCCCTCGCTCCGGTCATACGACTGGTCCGCGAAGCTGTTGTCGAAAACAACGTGGCGGTCATAAAACGACTCTGACCGGACGCCGGGAGCGGCGATCAAAACGAGAGTGATGGCGGCGAGCCATAGCCGCGGACAACGCGCGGGCATCGAAAGCGTGTGGTTGTTCATGTTGTTCAGAGGGGATGGTATTACGGAGTCTTGGGGGCCGGCGGGGCGGCGGTCTTGGACGGGAGCGTGGGTTGGACGGGCGGAACGGGTTGAGCCGCGGGACGGACGCTCACGAGGTTTGCGGCGGCTTGAAAAAGCCCGCCCAGCGTGTTGTCCAAAAATTGCCCGGCGTAAATGGTGTTGCCAATGCAGCCGGGGTCGTTGACCAGAAAGGCTTTGCCGCCGCAATGGGAGATGAGCAGCGCGCTGAAAATGTTTCCCGTGCAGGCGGTTTCGGGGCAAAGCTGCCAGCCAATCGCCGTGCGGACAAGGGCTTCCGCCATGAATACGCCGTAATGACGGCATTGATGGATCGTCACCCCTTCAAAAACGTTGTCGCGCGATTGCCGCATGAAAATGCCGACGTCATCGTTGGTCAGGACGGCGTCATGGATGACGTTGTGGTTGAAACTGAGGTCCAGCGAAATGGCGGCGGCGAGGTTGTCGTGAAGATTCAAGTGGGAGAAATGGCTGTCTTCGGTGAAATAGCAGGCCAGGCCGTCGAACTGGTTGTCGAACGCCGTGTAATCGCGCACGGTCAGGCGGCGCGTGCGTGCGGAAGTGACCATGCCGCCGGAACGGCAATGGCAGCAAACGAGGTTTTCCACCGTGGCGTCGTCAGTCCCCCAGACGTCCACCCCGTTGTTATAGACGCCGGCGCCATCGGGCAGGATGCGCCAAACCTCCTTTTGCTGGTTCATTCTGTTGCCGTCAATGAACAAGCCGTCCAGATGGAGACCCCGGACCGGATTCGTCGCATGGGCTTGAAGGGAACCCAAAACAATCACCGGACAATTGGCCCCATCGGCCAGATAAAGGACCGTGGAGTTCCCGCGGCCGCGCAGGGTCTGGCCGTCTTTGCTGAGTTGAATTGGCTTGCGGACAAGGTATTTCCCCGCGCTCAGGAGCACTTCACCGCCGGCGGGAAGGGCGTCCAGGGCCGTCTGAATTCCCTCTCCTCCGGCGCTGGGCGGGACGGAGATGGGAGCGGCAAAAATGGGATGGGGTGAAAGCAGGCACGCGAGAGCGACGATGATGGATGTTTTCAGGCACATAATTCCGATTCCACATACCGGACGTTTTCTTTCACATCGTGCCTCATATTCTTATTTTATTAGACGGTCTGGCAATGCCGCGTATTCATGGGAGATGAAAGCGCCAAAAGGCCGTAAAAAGGCCGCCGCCGGGCCATCCGCCACTTTATTCCGGGGGCTTCTCATAATGGAATGATACCACATCTAAATGGGAAAGCAAACAAATATTTCAATCTGATTAGCGAGCCTCGATTTTCTTTTTCGCGGTTTCAGGGCGGAATTCCAGGATTTCGCCGGGCTGGCAATCGAGCGTTTCGCAAATTGCTTCGAGCGTCGAGAAACGGATGGCCCTGGCCTTGCCGGTTTTGAGAATGGACAGGTTTTGGGGCGTGATGTCCACGGCTTCGGCCAATTCGTTCAGCCGCATCTTCCGTTGCGCGAGGACGACATCCAGATTGACGATGATGGGCATAAACTTAAACGGTCAGTTCCTGTTCCTCTTGAATTTTCCGGCCTTCGTCCATGATCCAGGCGATGATGTTAGGACGGACCACACTTTTAACGCTGTTAGGGAAAGAGGGTAAACCGCAAAATAAATCAGAACCGCAGCCTTCAAGAAGCAGCTCATTTTTTTGATCCGGTTCAGGCGGGAACCGGCCTTTGGAGGAATGATGTTCGTATTCATGGCGCAAAAACAACCAATGAATACCTTCGTCAATTTTTTTTCATCGAAAAACGATAAATAAATTATGATTAACGATTTTGGTGGGTCATGGCTGCTCCGCCGCTCCCCGCCCCTGCTTAAGATGGCGATGTGAGGATTTCCTCAAAAATATCGCTTGAGTTTACTGAAATGATATGGTTTACTACGCAGTAAACATAGGTTTATGAGTAAACAAAGCGCCATTTCAACGGAAGCACAATTGCGCGACGTCATCTGCGCGCTTTGGGCGGAGGACTCCGCGCTGAACTGGCGCTGGAAAAGCCGGGAGCCTCGACGTGAACAGGGAATGGATGCCGTTGTGGAAGTGATTTTGGACAAACGCCGCCTGACGTTTGCAGTGAAGTTCAAACTCAATCCGGCGGCGCGGGATGTGGAGTATCTGGCGCGGCAGAAGTTTCCCCACCCCCTGCTGCTGGTTGCGCCGAACATTTCTGAAACGCTGGCGCGGTTTTGCCGCGAGAAAGGGTTGAGTTGCGCCGACTTGAACGGAAGATTGCGGCTGCGCGCGGAAGGTTTGTTCGTGGAGCGGGAACCCAAGCTGGCCCGCTATCGTCCGGCGCTGGCGACGCCGGATCCATTTTCGGTCAAGGGTTCCAGGCTGGCGCGAACGTTGTTGAGTTATCGCGACCGCAAATGGACTCATAAGGAGTTGGTGTCGCGCACGGGATTGAGCAAAGGTTTGGTGTCGCGTCTGGCGCGGCATTTGGTGGATCAGGGTTTGCTGGCGCGGGAAGAGCGGGGGTTGCAGGTCAAGCGATGGGATGCGTTGCTCGACGCCTGGGCGGCCGCGGACGACTGGCGGAAGCGAACCACGGTGCAGCAGTATTCCTTGCTGGACTCGGATTTGGAGGCTGTCGGGCGACGTTTGCTCAAAGCCCTTCCTGCCAGCGAGCCTCTGGCCTTCACGCAGTGGTTCGCGGCAAACCTGCGATATCCTTACACCATTGCGCCCGTGGTGTCGGCCTACGTCGCGCGCTTTCCGACGGAGCA
>Ga0316226_1005025_pt1 | contig 10215 bp, 8 predicted proteins | sample TBH18017metaG_FD_206009 | JGI IMG/M metagenome (GOLD analysis project Ga0316226, IMG submission 206009) | Freshwater microbial communities from Trout Bog Lake, Wisconsin, USA - TBH18017 | ecosystem: Environmental > Aquatic > Freshwater > Lake > Hypolimnion/Profundal zone | place: USA: Wisconsin... | reverse complement strand
TTCGCGCCTGCCGTGGCGGCCGGGCTGCCCGAGACGGCCGCGGGCGCCGGGCTGCCCGCGCTTCCGCCGCAGGCGGCGAGTGCGGCGCCCGCCGGCGCCAGCAGGAGCAGCGCGAGCAGAGCGGCCCCGGCGGCGCTGAGAGCGTGCCGGCCGCTGTGCTCGCGCGCCGCTCCGCTCGAGCATCTCGCTCCGTGCGTGGATCCTCGCCGCCGCATGCACTGATCATAGCCCGGGCGCGGCAGCGGCATCCCGCTGCCGCGCCGGCCGGTCGGCTTGCCGGAAGCCCGCCTACAGCTTGATCAGTACGACCTCTTCGCCGTAGCGTCCGACGCGCATCTTGCCCTTGAGGCCGGCGCTCCGGATCGCCTTCTCCAGCGCCTGGCGGACCGTGTCGGGCTTGCGGCCGATCTTCTTGACGTTGACATCCATCGCTTGCTCGCCGCTGGCCGCGAACGCCTGGACGAGGGCGGGATAGAGGGTCGAGGGGGAACGACCGGGCCCGTTGGGCAGCGTCGCCGGGTCGCGCGGCTTGAGCAGGTCTTTGGGGTCCAGCATGTCGGCCATCGCCGCCCTCCGGGGTCGGGTGCGCGTGCCTTCTCGGGTCCGCGCGTGTCCCGTGCAGGATACCCCGAGAAGCGGTGATCACGACGAGCGAGGCGGCGGGGCGAGGCGACTCAGCGCGGACTCGCCCGCTCCTGTACTGTGGGGCGCATGCCTGCCCTCTCCATCCTGACCGTCGTCGGCGCCGTCCTCTGGGCTGTGCTCGTCGTCGTGGTTCAGTTGCTCACGCCCAAGCAGAGCGCGCTCAGCATGGGCATGAGCGGGCTGGCCACGGGGCGCTACGGATGGCTGATGAAGGCCGCCTTCGTGGTCCGCGGCCTCACCGCACTGGCGCTTGTGGCGGCCGTGGGCGTGAGCGTGCCCGCAGCCGCGTGTTCGCTCGCCGGCCTCGTCTTCTTCGCCCTTTGGGGCGGAGGCTCGGCGCTGCTCGCCTGCTTCGACACCGACATGCCCGGGCACAGGCCCACGCGCGAGGGCGCGGCGCACATGCTCATCGCGATGCTCGCCTACATCTCGGCGGTCGCCGGCATGGCGCTGATCTCGTGGGGCCTGGCGCGCGCGCACTCCACGTCCGGTATCGCGCGCGTCGCGCTGGTGCTCACGGTCCTCGCGGCCGTGGCGCTGCTGGCACAGTTCGCCGGCTTCGGGGCGGCCGCGCGCGACGCTCGACCCGGCCGCCGCAAGCAGCCTGCGCTCGAGGGGGAGCGCGCCCCTGCCCACGGCCTCGCGCGCTATGCAGGCTTGCTGCAGCGCGTGTTCCTGGTCCTGGTGATGCTCTGGACCGTGGTGGTCGCGGCGGGGATCTGAGGCCGGATCGTCCTCGGCCGCCTGCCGCTACAGCCCGGTCGTCCGCCCGCTGTCCTCGACGATGTTCACGGTGATGTGCTGCGGGACGTCCGCCCGCACCGCGCTGCGCAGGCTGTCGATCGGGGGCGGGGAGCCGGGGCCGATCGTCTTGATGACGATGTCGCCGGCGACCTGGCTCACGTCCTCGACCCGCCAGCCGGTGCCCCGGACCCACTGCCGCGCGGCCGTGTCGGTGGCGCCGATCCACTGCTCGTAGCGCAGCGTGCGAACGGACGCAAGGCTGAGCGGGATGAGGAGCGCGAGCACGAACAGGGCGATGAGGACCTTGGCGCGGCGTCCGGGGTGCCTGCCGCGATCGATCGCAAGGCGAGCGTAGCCGGCCGCGCCGAACACGACGACGCCGGCGACGATGATGGCGGCGGCGTTGACGAGGAACAGCACGAAGGCGCCCCACGCCAGGTCCAGGCGCCCGGAGCCGAGCGTGATGCCGACGACGGCGAGCACCGGCACCAGCGAGATGGCGATCGCGACGCCGGCGAGGATGTTGGAGACGTCGCGGCGCACGAGCGCGAACGAACCGGCCACACCGACGGTGATGGCGATCGCCAGATCGAGGAGCGTCGGCGCCGTGCGCCCGGTGATCTGCGGGTTGGCGTCCAGGGGCATGCGAGCGATGCTGAACATGCCCACAAGGAAGCCGATCAGGACGTTCACGGCGACGCCCTCGACGAGCAGGAGCAGGGAAGCGAGGAGATCGCGGCGCGCTCCGGTGACGGTGGCCAGCGCCACGCCGTAGATCGGCGTGGCGAGCGGCGCCACGATCATCGCGCCGATCACCGCCGGCGTGGAGTCACTCACGACGCCGCCGGCGGCGATGATGCTGGCGAGCACGAGCAGCATCCAGAACTGCGAGGTCTTGGCGTAGCGGTTGCCGGCGGTGAGGAAGAGGGAGTCCTCGATGTCGTCGAGGCCCCACCTGTTGTCGCCTCCGGCGTCGATCGCCTTGCTCAGCCAGCTCATCCTGCCTCCACGACGCTTCGATTTCGCGCACAGTCTACCCGCCTGCGGCCGCGTCCCGTCGAGCGCGGCCGCGTCGCGTCGCCTCGCACCCGCGTCGCCTCGCACGCGCGTCGCCTCGCGCCCGCATCCGTCCATGTCCAGAGACTCCCGGCCCGCCGGCTTGCAGGTGCATCACCGGGCTGCGTATCGTGGGTCACCTTGCCCCACTGGCGGAGGAGCCACATGGACAAAGTCCTGATGCTCGGAAACGAAGCGATCGCGCGGGGCGCTTGGGAGGCCGGCGTGCAGGTCGCGGCCGCCTACCCCGGCACGCCCAGCACGGAGATCGTCACCAGCCTCGCCGGCTACGACGGCGTGTACGCGGAGTGGTCCACCAACGAGAAGGTCGCCTACGAAGTGGCGTTCGGGGCCGCCATGGGCGGCGCCCGCGCGCTGACGGCGATGAAGAGCGCGGGCGCCAGCGTGGCGGCCGACCCGCTGATCAGCTCGGTCTACACCGGCATCAACGGTGGCCTCGTCGTGTGCCTCGCCGGCGACCCCGGCATGGCCAGCGGCATGACCGAGCAGGACGACCGCTACTTCGGACGCATCAGCAGCATGCCGATGCTCGAACCCGCGGACAGCCAGGAGTGCTACGAGTACGTCAAGCTCGCCTTCGACCTGAGCGAGGACTTCGACGTGCCGGTGATGGTGCGCCTGAGCATCCAGGTGGCGCACCAGAAGTCGATCGTGCGGCTCGACGAGACGCTGAGCGGGGAGGAGACCGGCCGCCCGGCGCCGGAGCGCAAGCCGCCGGACCGCAAGACCGAGAAGTATTGCCTGTTGCCGCGCTTCTCGCGGCCGCTGCACATCAGCCTGCTCGAGCGCGTCGAGCGTTTGCGCGAGTTCTCGGAGCAGAGCGCCGCCGACGGCGTGCTCGCGTTCGTCGAGCCAGCCGCCGGCGCGGACGCCGGCTCCGGCTCCGCCGACGGCCCCGCCGCCCTGCCGCTGCGCGACGGCGGCTCGGCGCGCATCGGCGTCGTCACCGCTGGCGCCGCCTACATCTCCGCCAGGGAGGCGCTGCCGCAGGCGTCGTTCCTCAAGCTCGGCATGATCCAGCCTCTGCCCATCGAGGCGATCCGCCGCTTCGCCGCCACCGTCGACCGCTTGTTCGTGGTCGAGGAGCTCGAGCCGTACCTCGAGGAGCAGCTGCTCGCGGCGGGCATCGCGTGCGAGGGCAAGCGCTGGTTCCCGCAGTGGGGCGAGCTCACGCCGGTGCGTGTTGGCCGGGGCTTCTACGAGGCCGGCCTCGATCTGCCGCGCTGGGCGCGGGAGAAGGCCGCGGAAGACGTCAGCGTCATCCCGCGGCCGCCCGTGCTGTGCACCGGCTGCCCGCACCGTGGCATGGCCACCGCCATGAAGAAGCTCGACCTCGACGTGCACGGCGACATCGGCTGCTACGACCTCACCACGCTGCCGCCCGTCAGCCACATGCACTCCGCCGTCGAGATGGGCGCCAGCATCCCGATGGAGCAGGGCTTCACGCGCGCCGGCGGCAGCGAGAAGGGTTCGATCGCCGTGATCGGCGACTCCACCTTCCTGCACTCCGGCCTCACGGGCTTGCTCAACGCGGTGCACCAGCGCACCAACGTCACCGTGCTGATCCAGGACAACAGCATCACGGCGATGACCGGCGGCCAGACCAACCCAGGCAACGAGAGGACGCTCGCCGGGGCCGAGACCAAGCCGGTCGACATCGCCGCCATCTGCAGGGCGCTCGGGGTCGAGCACATCGTGACCGTCGATCCCTACGACTACCAGGCCTGCCTCGACGCGCTCAAAGCCGGGCTCGCCTTCGACGGCCCGGCCGTCATCATCACCAACCGCCCCTGCATGCTGTTCCCGCGCAAGGTCGGCGGGGCGGCCTACGTCGTCGACGAGGAGCTCTGCAACGCCTGCCAGCAGTGCATGAAGCTCGGCTGCCCGTCGCTGAGCCACACGGACGCGACCTGGAAGAACCGCCACAAGGTGGCGATCGACCTGGAGACCTGCACCGGCTGCTTGCTCTGCGCGCAGCTCTGCAAGCCCGGCGCGATCGCGCCGGCCGCTCCCGCTCCCGCGCCAGCGACCGCGACCAAGGCAGGTGACGCATGAGCGCCGTGAACCAGCGCGCCCGCGCTGCGCAAGGCGGCGCGGCCGGGGCCGCGCAGGCACACTACGCGGGCGGCGTCGTCGACGACGTCATGGTCGTCGGCGTCGGTGGCCAGGGAGTGATCATGGCCGCCGCCATCATCGCCGACACGGCGATGCTCGGCGGCCTGGACGTCAAGCTCAGCGAGACCCGCGGCATGAGCCAGCGCGGCGGCAGCGTCAGCAGCCACATCCGCATCGGCGAGACGGTGGTCGCACCGAGCATCAGCCCCGGCGAGGTCGACTACCTGCTCGCCTTCGAGTCGGCCGAGGGGCTGCGCCTGGCGCCGTCACTGGTGCCGGGCGGCGTCGCGATCGTGAATCTGCAGCAGATCGTGCCGCCGCTCGCCTCGCAGGGCGACTTCGCCTACCCGTTCGACGCGGTCGAGCGGATGCGGGCGGAGGGCGCGGCGGCCGGCTCGAGCCCGGCCGGCGACGAGGCTCGCGCGGCCGGCTACCGTGTCATCGCCGTCGACGGCAACGCCGTCGGCGAGCAGGTCGGCAGCGTCAAGGTCGCCGGCGTCGTGCTCGTGGGCGCGCTGTCCGCGCACCTGCCGTTCGCGCGCGAGACCTGGGAAGAGGCGATCGCCGCCAACGTGCCGCCGAGCTTCCTCGAGATGAACCTGGCCGCGTTCGCGGCCGGCCGGGAGGTGGGGGCCTGATGGCCACGCACGCCCCGACGGACGCGGCCGCCGGAGCGGCCGCCGCGCGCACCTGCTTCGAGCCGGAGCTCGAGATGCTCGAGCACGGCGCCCTGCGGGCGCTGCAGCTCGAGCGTCTGCAGGCCATCGTCGCCCATTCCTACGAGGCGAGTCCCGCGTATCGCGAGATGTGCCGCAAAGCCAGTGTCGAGCCGGCGGGCGTCCGGTCCCTGGTCGACATCCGCCGGCTGCCCTTGATCGACAAGACGACGCTCCGCGATGCCTACCCAGCCGACCTGCGCACCTGCGGGCTCGACAACATCCTCGAGGTCCACAGCACGTCCGGCACCACCGGCAAGCCCACGCCCATCTGGGTGTCACGCCAGGACATGGACCGCTGGGCCGAGCGCAACGCGCGCACCATGTGGATGATCGGCCTCCGCCCCGGCGACCTGCTGCAGAACATGTTCGGCCACGGCCTGCCCACGACCATCGGCCTCCAGTACGGCGCGCAGCGCGCCGGCATCGGCGTCGTGCCCGCCGGCATCGGCCGCCAGGAGCTGCTCATCGACTTGATCATCGACCTCGGGGTGACCGCGATCTGCACGACGCCGTCGTACGGGCTGTACCTGGCCGAGAAAGCGTTGGAGCGCGGCATCGACCTCTCCAGGGACTCCAGGCTTCGCATCGGCCTGTTCGGTGCCGAGCCCTGGCCGGAGTCGAGTCGCGGGCGGCTCGCCGCCGCCATGGGTGTCGACGTCTTCAACGAGTACGGCATGGGCGAGTTCCTCGGACCGGGCATGGCGGCCGAGTGCCCGGTCAAGCAGGGCATGCACGTCTGGTCGGACCATATCTACGTGGAGTGCATCGACCCCCAGACGCTCGAGCCGGTCGCCGACGGGGCTCCCGGCGAGCTCGTCTGGACCTCGCTCACCAGCGATTCCGCAGCGATGATCCGCTACCGCAGCCACGACATCAGCTCGCTCACCTGGGAGCCGTGTCCGTGCGGCCGCACGCACCCGCGGATCGGCCGCATCACCGGCCGCAGTGACGACGCCATCTCCGTCGGCGGCCTCGTGGTCTTCCCCAGCCAGATCGAAGAGGTGCTGGTGCGCTTCGACGAGTTCGGCAGCAACTTCTGCATGGTCGTGGAGATCGTCAATAACCTCGACCGGCTGACGCTGCAGGTCGAGGTCCGCGGCCTCGACGAGATGAGCGCACAGGCACAGGCGCAGCTGTCCAAGGCGATCGTGACCGGCGTCAAGACGACCGTCGGCGTGTCGCCCAAGATCGAGCTGCACGCCCCCTACGCGCTGCCGCGCGACACGGCCGGTCAGGGCAAGACGGCCTGCCACCGCGTGGACGACCGCCGCGAGGGCTGAGGCGGGGCGGGGCGCAGGGTCCTCGCCCCGCCTCAGCCCCCATGCATCTCCGGCGCATATTCCTTGTGGTCGTTTTCCTGCCCTCGGAGTACTATGCCCCATCGGGCGGCTGAGCGACTGAAGCGCCTGACGTCTCTAGTGCCTGAGTGACGCCGGCCGGCACTCCGGGCGGCGCCGGAAGGGGGGTTCCGCGGCAGAAGAGCTTGCCTTTGCCCGCAAGGCCAGCGGCCTCGTGCGCGGCTTGTCGATGACGGATGCATTCGCCGTCGGCCTCATGAACCAGGGCATCACGCCGAGCATCTGGTTCGCCATCACGTTCGGTCTCGGCGTGTTCCTCGGCGGCAACCTGATCATCGCCTGCCTTATCTCGCTGGTGCTCGCCGGCATCGGCTTCCCGATCGTCTGGGGCGTGCTCGGCGGCTCCATGCCGAGGTCCGGCGGCGAGTACGTCTACAACTCGCGCATCATCCACCCGATCTTCGGCATCGCCCAGAGCTTCGGCGACGCCATGATCTGGCTCATGTGGATCTACGTGCTGGCCCCGCTGGCTATCGACCCGGGGCTCACCACCACCTTCAACTACCTCGGCTGGACCGGCGCTGCCAACTGGGTGGTGAGCAGCACCTGGATCACGTTCCTGCTGGCGAGCCTGTTCAACGTCGTCGGCTTCATGTTCGTCGTCTTCGGCATCAAGATCTTCGCGACGGTCCAGAAGGTCGTGATGTTCTTCGGCATCGGCGGCATGGTCGTCATCGGCGTCGTGCTCACCCTGACCAGCAAGGCCCACTTCGTCGCCAACTGGAACGCCGCCGCCGCCTCCACGCACTCGGCCGGCTACGACGCCTTCATCGCCAAGGTGGGGGTCGCCGCAGGGCAGATCATGCCGCACACCTGGAACTGGAAGGCGACGCTCGGCTGCATGGTCGCCATGTCCTGGTGCTTCGCCTACGCCTACTCGATCTCGTTCATCGGCGGCGAGGTCAAGCGCCCCGACAAGACCATCATCCTCGCCAACCTCTTCGCCGTGCTCGTCCCGGGCTTCTTCATGCTGTGGGCCGCGTTCGCGCTCAACAAGACCGTGGGCTACACGTTCCTCAATGCCTCGGCCTGGAACGACAACAACGGCCCTATCAACGCGGTGGCCAATATGCCGCACGGCACCAACTTCGTGGACCTTGCCGTCTACGCCCTCGGCACCACCGCCTGGTACACGAAGCTGCTGGCCGGCTACATGGGTCTCTCCTACGTGGCCTTCACCCTCTGGTGGATCGCGCTGTCGTACCTCGCGTTCCCGCGCATCCTGTTCGCCTGGGGCATGGACCGCATGGGCCCCAAGTGGTTCACGGACATCAACCCGCGCTGGGCGAGCCCGGTGAAGAACTACATCGTCTGCTTCGTGATGGGCGAGGGTCTGCTGATCCTGTACTACACGCTCTTCACGAACCAGATGCAGAACATCATCGTGACCGGCTTCCAGGTGACCTCGGTGTTCATCCCGACGGCGCTCGCGGCGCTGCTGTTCCCGTATGTGAAGCGCGCGAAGGGCGTGTGGGAGTCGTCGCCCTACAAGACCTGGAAGCTGCTCGGCATCCCGGTGGTCACGTGGGGCGCCATCATCGACCTCATCTACCTCGGCATCCTGCTCTACTACTTCGTCTTCAACGCCGCCGCGAAGCAGTTCACCTTCGCCGGCAACGTGATCCTGGTGACGGCCTGGGTGCTCGGCATCGCCTGGTACTTCCTCTGGAAGAGCCGCAGCAAGTCGGTGGGCGTGGACGTCTCGCTCACCTACGGAGAGCTGCCGCCGGAGTGACAGCGACGCGCCCGGCCGCAGCGGCCTGGGCGCAGTGCACGGAACGGGCGGGGCGGGGGTGCATATGGCCTCCGCCCCGCCCGCGCGTGGCTTCGGGCCTCCCGCTGGACTACGATGGATGGAGCTGTCCAGATACCCTTCGAGCAAGGAGAGGTGAGGCACGTGGCTGACGACGGTCTCGCGCAGATCATCGGCGATCTCTATCCCTACAAGGGGACCAGCGAGGCCTACCGGCGGGTCCCGGCCGAGCCGGTGGACCACGCGGCCATCCTCGCGGAGCTCCGCGCGATGGCGCACGCCGAAGACCAGCTCGGCGACGACGGCAAGGTGTCGGGGAGCCTCTACTGCGGCGATCACGAGCACTATCACTTCCTCGGCGAGGTCTTCGACCTGTACTCGCACGCCAACGTGCTGCAGCGCGACATGTACCCGAGCGCCACCAAGTTCGAGGGCGAGATCATCGCCATGACCTCCGACCTGCTGCACGGCACCGGCGTGGGCGTCGTCACCGGCGGCGGCTCCGAGAGCCTCATCACCTCGCTGTACTCCTACCGCGAGTACGCGCGCGCGACGCGCGGCGTGACCAGCCCCAACGTGGTCATGCCCGTCACCGCGCACGTCGCGCTCGACAAGGGCGCGCACTGGATGAACATCGAGATGCGCCACGCGCCCGTCACCGGCTCCTACGTCGCCGACGTCGCCGCCATGGAGGCGCTCATCGACGATCAGACGATCGCCCTGGTCGGCAGCGCGGGCAACTACCCGCACGGCCTCATCGACCCCATCGAGGAGATCGCCGCGCTGGCGCAGTCGCGCGGCATCGGCATGCACGTCGACGGCTGCCTCGGCGGCTGGCTGCTGCCCTGGGTCGAGCGGCTCGGCTACGACGTGCCGCTCTGGGACTTTCGCGTGCCCGGCGTCACCTCGATCTCGGCCGACACGCACAAGTACGGCTACGCGCTCAAGGGCTCGAGCGTGCTGCTGTACCGCGACAAGGAATTGCGCAAGCACCAGTACTTCGCCTTCCCGGACTGGCCCGGCGGCCTCTACCTGTCTCCGGGCTTCGCCGGCTCGCGCAGCGGCGGCATCCTCGCCTCCACCTGGGCGTCACTGGTGGCGACGGGGGAGAGCGGCTACCTCGCCGCAGCCGACGACATCATGCGCACGGCCGTCGCCATCCGCGACGGCATCCGCGACGGCATCCCGGAGCTCGAGGTCATCGGCGACCCGACGTTCCTCATCGCGTTCAAGCCCGCCGGCGACCTCGACATCTACCTGGTCAACGACGCGCTGATCGCGCAGGGCTGGCGCATGATCGCCCTGCAGTTCCCGCCGGCGCTGCACTTCTGCGTCACGCGCCCCAACACCGCGCCGGGCGTCGCCGACTCGTTCCTCGAGGCGCTGCGCGGCGCGGTCGTCTACGCCACGGAGTACAAGGGGCAGCCGGCCAGGTCCGGCGCCGTGTACGGCTTCGGCGGCACGCCGCAGGGCAACATGATGGTCAAGACGGTGATGGTCAGCGTCCTGGACGCGATGCACGCGGTCGCGCCGGGCTCCCCGGCTTCCTGACGTGGGCGCGCGCTGGATCCTTGCGATCGACCTCGGCAACGGGGGGCCCAAGGTCGCGGTGGTGTCGCTCAAGGGCGAAGTCCTTCGTGTGGCGATGCGCCCCGTGCGCCTCAACGTCGGGCTCGACGGGACCGCGACCCAGGACGCCACAGAGTGGTGGTCCGGGCTGCTCGAGGCGGCGCGCGAAGTGATCGAGGGAACGGGCGCCGATCCCGACGAGCTGCACGCGGTCGCCATCACCGGGCAGTGGGGC
>Ga0316226_1005011_pt1 | contig 10232 bp, 6 predicted proteins | sample TBH18017metaG_FD_206009 | JGI IMG/M metagenome (GOLD analysis project Ga0316226, IMG submission 206009) | Freshwater microbial communities from Trout Bog Lake, Wisconsin, USA - TBH18017 | ecosystem: Environmental > Aquatic > Freshwater > Lake > Hypolimnion/Profundal zone | place: USA: Wisconsin... | reverse complement strand
CGACCATCAGCGCCCGGCCATGGATGGAGCGCCGCGACAGCCTCTGGCCGATGGTCACCCAGGCGCTCGAAAGTCTGATCGCTGACTATGACCAGGTGGTAATCGAGGGCGCGGGCAGCCCGGCGGAGATCAACCTGCGCGCCGGCGATATCGTCAACATGAGCGTGGCCCTGGCCTGCCGGGCCGACGTCTACCTGGTCGCGGACATCGACCGCGGCGGCGCCTTTGCCCACCTGCTTGGCACCTGGTTGTGCCTGGCGCCGGAAGAGCAGGCGCTGGTCCGGGGCTTCGTGTTGAACAAGTTTCGCGGCGACCCGGCCCTGTTGGGCAATGCCATGGCCTGGCTGGAGGAGCGCACCGGCGTGCCGACCGTGGCCATCATCCCCATGATCGCGCATGCGCTGCCCGAGGAGGACACCCTCCACCATCGCGCCCGCGCCGTCGCCGGCTCCATCAATATCGCGCTCCTGGCCTATCCCTACGCCAGCAACCTCGACGAGTTCGACCCGCTGATCCATGAGCCCGGCGTCACCGTGATCCCCTTGCGCGACTTCGCCGCGCTCGATGGCTTCCACGCCGTGATCCTGCCCGGCAGCAAGAACACGGCCGCGAGTCTGCAGCATCTGCGCCGCACCGGCTTGGCTGCCGAGGTCGTGCGCGTCGCGCGCCAGGGAACGCCCGTGATCGGCATCTGCGGCGGCATGCAGTTGCTGGGCCACCGCATTCTGGATCCGCTGCGGCTGGAGGATGGCGACGTCGACGGTTTGGCTTTGCTCGATGTCACCACCACGCTCGCGCCGGATAAAACCACCCGCCAGCGCCAGGCGCAGTGGGTGGAGGGCGGCGCCGTGCAGGGCTACGAGATTCACCACGGCCAGACCCAAGCCGGACCCCAGGCCGGCGTTCATCTGGATGACGATTTGGGATGGCTGCAAGGCAACGTGCGCGGCGTCTATCTCCACGGCCTCTTTGAGAACACCGCCTATCGCCAGCGTTGCCTGGAGCAGCTCGGCTGGCAGGGGCGGGCCGAAGACTGGCACACGCGGCTCGATGCCGCGCTCGACCATGTGGCGCGCCAGGTCGGCGCGACGGGCTGGTTCGACGCCATCGCCCGCAACGCCGACAAAGAGAATCGGATGTCGGCGTCTCCTTCTTCACCGTCACCCCACACATGAAGAACGGCAAGACAATCATGGTCCGCCGCGCGACCCGCGATGACCTGCCCGCGCTGGCGGACCTGAACCGGGAAGTGCAGGAGATCCATGCTGCGCTCTTCCCGGAGATCTTCAAGTCCCCGGATGACCGGGTGTCGGAAGCCTGGTTCCGCGAGCAGCTGGCCGACCATCGCGCCACGCTGCTGGTCGCGATCGACGCGAGCGCCATCCTCGGCTACATCGTCTTGCGCGTGCTGGATCGACCCGTCGGCACCTTCGGTCATGCCCGCCAGAGCCTTTACATCGACCACATTTGCGTCACCCGCTCCGCACGGCAGCGCGGCGTTGGCCGAACCCTGATCGAGGGCGCTCAAGCGCGAGCGCGCGAACTGCGTCTGCCCCGCCTGGAGTTGGACGTCTGGACGCAGAATCACACCGCCCGCGAGGCCTTCGCGGCCTTGGGATTCCAGACGCAGATGGAGCGCATGACCCTGCCGCTCGACTGAGCCTTGAAACCGCAGATTCACACAGGTCAACGCGGATAGGCTCATCGCAATCAAATGTTGCCGTGCAAACCATGTTCACCGGATAGATGAAAACCGTTTCTGTCGCAAGACCGCGTCCATCAGCGTTTATCTGCGGTTCAACTGCTCTTTTTTTGGCGGCAGGTCCTTCTCGCCCATGATCATCAACCGGTAGCCGACGCCCGGCTCGGTGATCAGCAGGGTCGGATTCGCAGGCACGGGCTCGATCTTCTCGCGCAGCCGGGCCACGTAGACCCGCAGGTAGTGGGTTTGCCCGAGTGCGTGCGGACCCCAGACCTCCCGCAGCAACTGCTGGTGGGTCAGCACCTTGCCAGCGTGTCGGAGCAACAACCGCAACAGCGCATACTCCGTGGCGGCCAATCTGACCTCGCTCCCCTTGACCGTGACGCGATGCGCCACCAAGTCCATCTCCAGGTCGCCCGTGCGCAAGACCGGCTCGTCCGCCGCGCCCTGCGCGTGCCGCAGCGCCACGCGCACCCGGGCCAGCAGCTCGGACGTGCTGAACGGCTTGGTGACGTAGTCGTCCGCGCCGTGGTCCAGCGCCGCCACCTTGTCCTGATCCCCTTCCCTCACGGACAGCACCACCACCGGAACATGGCTCCACTCGCGAAGCCGCTGCAAGACCGCCATGCCGTCGAGATCGGGCAGACCGAGATCAAGAATCACGAGATCCGGCCGCCGCGTGGCCGCCTGCAACAGCCCCTCCTGGCCGCCTGCGGCCTCAATCGTCCGGTAGCCGGCCGCTTCGAGGCTGAGGCGCAGCAGGCGGCGGATCTGGACCTCGTCGTCCACGATCAGCACCACGTCCGGTTGATGCTCGTTAGTGGGCATGGTCTTCCTGGGGCGGCGTGTCGGTCAGCGGCAGCGCGATGGTGAAGACCGCACCGCCACCGGGACGATTGGCCGCCTCCACGTGTCCGCCATGCGCTTCCACAAACCCTTTGACGATGGAAAGCCCGAGGCCGGTCCCGCCGGCCGGCGCTCCCGGCGCCCGGTAGAACTTGTCGAAGAGGCGCGGCAACACATCGGCCGGCAGCCCCGGCCCGCGATCGGCGACGGCGACGGTCAGCATACGCTCAGACGCCTGCACGCGCACTTCGACCGGTGAGCCCGCGGGCGTGTGGACCGCCGCGTTGTGCAGCAGGTTGGCCAGTGCCTGCTCAAGCAATCGAAAATCGAACTTCGCCGGCGGCAAACCGGACGGCAGGCGCAAATCGATGGGGCGGCCTGCCAGTTCGCGGGCCGTGCGCGCCAGTGCCGCCCGTACCAGGTCGCCGACATCGCACCAGTCCAACCGCAGTTCCACATGCCCGGATTCCAGGCGGGTCATGTCCAGAAGGTTGCCGACCAGGCGGTTCAGGCGATCGCCGGCTTCGCGGATTTCGGCCGCGAGCGCGGTCTGCATCGCGGGGGGGCCGTCGGCGCGCAACGCACCGGCCGCGCTCTGGATGGCGGCGATCGGCGTGCGGAGCTCGTGCGAGACCGAGCGCAGCAGCGACTGGCTCAGACGCTCCGATTCCGCCAGGATGCGGTTGCCGGTCTCGGCGTCGTGGAGGCGCTGGCGGTCCACGACCAGCGCGATATGGCGCTGGAAGGACTCCAGCAGGGTGCGCTGGTCGAACGTCGGCGGTGTCTTCTGCCGCCAGCGCAGGCGCAAGACCCCCAGCACGTTGCCCGTCGTGCGCAGCGGCACGCTCATGGACTCGCACATGGGAAGCGTATCCGTGAAAGCGCCGGCCGGTTTGCCGTGGTCGAAGGCCCAGCATGCGGCAGCATACTCGCGGTCCGCCGGGTCCCCCGGCAGTTTGCCGCCGGCATCCGGAATCAGCAGCGCCGCCTCCACGCCGAAGACGCGCGCAAAGTGGGTTTCCATCACGCGCGCAATGTCCGCCCACCCCGAGGCGTCTCCCAGTTCGAGCGTCAGCAGGTACATGGCCGTTGCCCGTTCCTCGCGCCGCCGGTCCGTGCGCTCGCGTGCCCGGATCCGGCCGATCAGATGCCCCAGGCCGACCGTCACGGCAAAGTAGGTCCCGAGCATCATCGCATCGTCAACCTGGCGGACGTAGAGTGTGAAGCGGGGCGGCAGGAAGAGGTAGTCCCAGGTCAGCGCGCTGGCCACGGCCGCCAGATACACGGGACCGCACCCCAGAAACATGGCCAGCGCCACCACGACCATCAGGAAAACCATGCCCGTGCTGTGCGGCCCCACCAGCGAGGTCAGGGCCAAGTTCAGCAGCGTCGCCGCCCCGACTCCAGCCAGGGCGATCAGGTATTGCGGCCACTCGGAATCGGGATGCAGCCGTTCGAAGATGGGGCGGCGCGCGGCCGTCTCGCCGGCGCCGGCGCGCACCACGTGCACATCGATGTTGCCGCTCTCGCGCACCAGGCGCTGCATCGTCCAGGCGCCGCGCAGGGCGCCGGCCAGACCGAAGCCGGCCGGCTTGCCGACCACGATCTGCGTCACATTCTGGGCGCGCGCAATGCGCAGCAGCCCGCGCACGACATCCTCATCGGTCGTCGTCCGCACCTCCGCCCCCAGTTCACGCGCCAGCGCCAGATAGCGCGTCAGACGCTCCTCCTCGCTGTCGTGCAGCACGCGCGAGGTCACCACATGGGCCGCAATCCACGAACAGCCCAGGCCGTCGGCCAGGCGCCGCGTCCAGCGCACCAGCGATTCGGCAAATGGACTCGGCCCGACCGCCACCAGCAAGCGGTGCCCGGTTTTCCAGGGGCCGGCGATCTGCTGCGCCCGCATGAACTCGCGCACGTCCTGCCCGACGCGCTCCGCTGCCAGGCGCAGCGCGATCTCGCGTAGGGCGGTCAGGTTGCCCTCGCGGAAGAAGTGCAGCTGGGCCACGGCCGCCCGGTCTGCCACGTAGACCTTGCCCTCAGCCAGCCGTTGCAGGAGATCCTCGGGCGACAGGTCGACCAGCTCGATCTCGGCTTCGTCGAGAATGGTGTCGGGAACTGTTTCGTGAACCGTCGCGCCGGTCACCTCGCGCACCGTTTCGCACCGGCTTTCGAGATGCTGCACGTTGAGCGTCGTATAGACGTCGTACCCGGCCTGCAGGATTTCGAGAACGTCCTGATAGCGCTTGGGATGGCGTGAACCGGGTGCGTTGGTATGGGCCAGTTCATCCACCAAGACCAGCGACGGACGGCGCGCCAGCACGGCGTCCAGATCCATCTCCGTCAGGGTCACCTCACGGTACACCACCGGTTTGCGCGGGACGAGCTCGAGGCCGTCCACCAGCGCATCGGTTTCCAGCCGGCCATGGGTTTCCACATAGCCGATGACGACGTCGCGGCCTGCGCGACGGGCTTTCTGGCCGGCCTCCAGCATGGCATATGTTTTGCCGACCCCGGCGCACATGCCGAGGAACACCTTCAGCGTGCCGCGCTGTTGCTGCCGTTCCTCTTTCTGAACGGCCGCCAGCAGGGCATCAGGATCAGGACGTTCGGCGCCCGTGGTCATGCGCTTACCATACTCCTTTCGGCCGGAAGCCGCCACGGCGGGTCTACTCGGCACCCGCGCGAGCGCCGCTGACCTCGTCGAGCGTCAGGTTCAGACGCAGCACGTTGACACGACTTTCGCCCAGAAAGCCAAGCTGCGGCGGTTCCACCGCGCGATCGACCAGCGCCACCACGGTCGCGGCGGGCAGTCCGCGCGCAGCGGCGACACGCGCGACCTGCAGCCGCGCCGATTCCGGGCTGATATGGGGGTCCAGGCCGCTCCCCGAGGAGGTGACGGCATCCGCGGGCACGGCCTCGTTGTTCTTCAGGCCATTCTCCTGGCGGTAGGCGTCGATGCGTCCCTTGATCGCATCGCGCAGCGCTTGCGACGTCGGGCCCAGATTGCTGCCACCGGAGTTCGCGGCGTCATATCCGTTGCCCGCGGCGGACGGGCGGGAGTGGAAGTCCTTCGCGGCGCTGAAGGCCTGGCCGAGCAGCAGCGAGCCGCGCACGACGCCGTGCTTGTCCACGATCAGACTGCCGCCGGCCTGGTGGCGGAAGGCGAGTTGCCCGATGCCGTAAACGGCGAGCGGGTAGAGTCCGCAGCAGACCACGGCCAGCACAAGGGTGGCGAGCAGAGCGGCGCGAAGTTCGGCCAGGAGTGGTTTCATCGGTTATACCAGGTGGATGACGTTGACCAGCATGTCAATCAGCTTGATGCCCAGGAAGGGGACCACCACGCCGCCGAGCCCATAGATCAGCAGGTTGCGCTGCAGCGTGCGCAGCGCGCCGATGGGCGTGTACTTGACGCCGCGTAGGGCCAGCGGGATCAGCGCGATAATAATCAGGGCGTTGAAGATCACCGCGCTCAGGATGGCGCTTTGCGGGGTTGCCAGCTTCATGATGTTCAACGGCGCGATGGCCGGAAACGTCGCCATCAGCATGGCCGGGATGATGGCGAAATACTTGGCCACGTCGTTGGCGATGCTGAAGGTGGTCAGCGACCCACGCGTGATCAGCATCTGCTTGCCGATCTCGACGATGTCGATGAGCTTGGTCGGATTGCTGTCCAGGTCCACCATGTTGCCGGCTTCGCGGGCCGCCTGCGTGCCGGTGTTCATGGCCACGCCGACGTCCGCCTGGGCCAGGGCGGGCGCGTCGTTGGTGCCGTCGCCGGTCATGGCCACGAGGTGGCCGGCCGCCTGCTCGTCGCGGATGCGCTGCAGTTTCTGCTCGGGCGTGGCTTGCGCCATGTAGTCGTCGACACCCGCCTCGCCGGCAATAGCCGCGGCGGTGAGGGGGTTGTCGCCCGTGATCATGACCGTGCGGATGCCCATCTTGCGCAGATGGGCGAAGCGTTCGCGGATGCCGCCCTTGATCACGTCCTTGAGTTGCACCACGCCAAGCACCTCGGCACCATCGCTGACCACCAGGGGCGTCCCGCCCTGGCGGGACACGTCCTCAACGGTCTGCTCCAGGGCGCGAGGGAACGTGCCGCCCAGCGTGTCCACGTGCAGACGCACCGCATCCGCCGCGCCTTTGCGGATGACGCGCGCGGGAGCGCCGTCCGCCGCGGGATAGTCGACGCCGCTCATGCGCGTCTGCGCGCTGAATGGAACGAAGCGGGCGTGCTGCGGGGCGACATCACGGCCGCGCAGGTTGAACTGCTGCTTGGCGAGCACCACGATGGAACGGCCTTCCGGCGTCTCGTCTGCGAGCGAGGCGAGCTGGGCGGCATCGACCAGGCGCTCCGCGTTCACGTTTGGCGCCGGAAGAAAGGCCGTCGCCATGCGGTTGCCGAGCGTGATCGTGCCGGTCTTGTCGAGCAGCAGCACGTCCACGTCGCCGGCCGCCTCCACCGCCCGCCCGCTCATGGCCATCACGTTGCGCTGCAGCACACGGTCCATGCCGGCGATGCCGATGGCGCTGAGCAGTCCGCCGATGGTCGTCGGAATCAGGCAGACCAGCAGCGCGATCAGGACCGGCACCGAGAAGGCGGCGCCGGAATAGCTGCCGAACGCCTTGAGCGTGACGCACACCAGCAGAAAGATGAACGTCAGGGCGGCCAGCAGGATGGTCAGGGCAATCTCGTTGGGCGTCTTCTGCCGGCGCGCGCCCTCGACCAGGGCGATCATGCGGTCCAGGAAGCCATGTCCCTTCTCCATCGTGATGCGGATCACAATCCGGTCGCTCAGCACCCGCGTGCCACCCGTCACGGCGCAGCGGTCGCCGCCGCTCTCCCGAATGACCGGCGCCGATTCGCCCGTGATCGCGGACTCATCGATGCTGGCCACGCCCTCGGCGACGTCGCCGTCGGCGGGAATGATGTCGCCCACGGTGCACACCACGAGATCGCCCTTGTGCAACTCGGGAGCCGGCACCAGTTCCTCGCGCCCGTTCACCAGCCGCCGCGCCTGCGTCTCCTGCCGCGACTTGCGCAAGGCGCTGGCCTGCGCCTTGCCGCGCCCCTCGGCCACAGCTTCGGCGAAGTTGGCAAAGAGCACCGTGAACCAGAGCCAGACCGCCAGTTGCACGATGAACCCGCGCTCCGCCGCCGCAGCTGCCGGAATGGCGACCGTGGTCAGGCACGCACCGACTTCGGTGACGAACATCACCGGGTTCCTGATCGTCATCCGCGGGTCCAGTTTGCGGAACGCGTCAACGATCGCCGGCCCGGCGATGCTCCTGTCGAACAGAGATGGCGCTTTCTGTGTCATTGAAGCTCCCCGTCAGAAGAGTTTTCCCTGTCCCATGAGGAAGTGTTCAACAACCGGCCCCAGCGTCAGCGCCGGGAGGAAGTTCAGCGCGCCGACCAAGAGCACGGTGCCGATCAGCAGCACGACGAACGAGCCGCCCGAGACCGGAAACGTGCCGATGCTGGGCGGCGCGACCCTCTTGCGCGCCAGCGAACCAGCCAGCGCCAGGATCGGCACGATCATCAAGAACCGGCCCGCCAGCATCGCCACGCCCAGCGTCGTATCGAGCCAGGGCGCGTTGGCATTCAGGCCGGCGAAGGCGCTGCCGTTGTTGCCGGTGCAAGAACTGTAGGCATAGAGGATTTCACCCAGGCCGTGAGGCCCGGCGTTGTTCAACCCCGCAAGCCCCCACGTGCTGACGGCGGCCCACGCGGCGAGGCCGAGAATCGAGACCGAGAGCACCAGCAATGACAGCATCGCCATCTTGACTTCGTAGGCCTCGATCTTCTTGCCCATGTACTCCGGCGTGCGGCCGACCATCAGCCCCGCTATGAAAACCGCCAGGACCACGAAGACCAGCATGCCGTAGAGTCCCGCCCCCACGCCGCCGAAGATGACCTCGCCCAACTGGATGTTGAAGAGCGGCACGAAACCACCCAGCGGGGTGAACGAGTCGTGCATGGCGTTCACCGCCCCGCACGACGCATCCGTGGTGACCGTCGCGAACAGGGCGGAATTGAAGATGCCGAAGCGCACCTCCTTGCCCTCCATGTTGCCTCCGGCGGCGACGCCGAGCGCGTGGTGAATCGGATTGCCGGCGGATTCCGCATGCCAGCAGAGGAGCACGCCTCCCAGGAACAGGAGCAGCATGGTGGTCCACACAGCCCACCCGTGTTTCTGGTTCTTCGTCATGCGCCCGAGATACCACGTCAGCCCACTTCCGATGCAGAAGATGGAGAGCATCTGGATGAAGTTGGCGAGTGGCGTCGGGTTCTCGAAGGGATGCGCCGCGTTGGCGTTCATGAAGCCGCCGCCGTTGGTGCCAAGCATCTTGATGGCGACTTGCGAGGCCACCGGACCCTGGGCGATGACCTGCTCGCTGACGACCTGCTGCTCCATGACCGGCTTGCCGTCTTTGTCGAGAACCGCTTTGTTGCCGGCATCGACCTTGGCCACGGAAATCGTCATGGGCTCCAGCAATTTCGCGCGCGTGTACGGCTTGAAGTTCTGAATCATGCCCTGCGACATCAGCAACACCGCGAAGATCAGGCAAATCGGCAGCAGCAGGTAATAGGTCGTGCGCACGAGGTCGACCCAGAAGTTGCCGATTGTCCGGGCCGCGTGCCGCGCGATGCCGCGCACCAGGGCCGCCGCGATGGCGATGCCCGTCGCCGCGGAGACAAAGTTGTGGAAGGCCAGCGCGACCATCTGTGAGAGATACGACAGGGTCGACTCGCCGCCGTAGCTCTGCCAGTTGGTGTTGGTTGTGAAACTCGCCGCCGTATTGAAGGCGAGATGCGGACTCATGGGGCCGAAACCCTGCGGATTGAGCGGCAGCAGGTGTTGCAGCCGCAGCAGGGCGTAGGTGGCCAGGCAGCCGACCAGGCTGAAGAGCAGCATCGCCAGGGTGTAGTGCTTCCAGTCCTGTTCGGTGGACGCATCGACGCCCATGATGCGGTACGTGAAACGCTCCAACGGTTTCAGGACGGGGTCGAGCCAGGTCTTGCCGCCCGCGTCGAGCACCTGCATGAGATAGAGCCCCATCGGCTTGGTGACAGCCGCGAGCGCCAGAACGAAAACCGTGAACTGAATCCAGCCTGAATAGTCCATGGCTCCCTCTCAAAACTTCTCGGGCCAGAGCATGGCCGCGAGCAGGTACACGAACAACAGCAGCGTGATCACCCCTGTAACTGTTACGAACACCATGGCGATCTCCTAGAGCCGGTCACACGCCCAGACATAGAGTGCGCTCAGCGCGAAGAAGCCGGCGAGCAGTGCGACGCAAACCAAGTCATTCATGCCGTCTCTCCCCGTTGCACCCCAGCGTCGGTTGCATGGTGCGGTGCATGAGCGTGAATATACCGCCGATAAGCCGCGCGGGGCTCGTCAATACCCCCCAGAAAGGCATCAATAAAACATTAATGACGCCTGCTTCCACGCATTCCCTTCGCGCCCCTTCTCATCTTACCTTCGCGGTGGAATCTGCCTCTCGCTCTCCCACCAACTGCAATTGCACCCCTTGTAACATTTCGCCCGCTTTGCTTCTGAGAAAGGTGTATGAATACTCCCGCGATGACTCCCAGACCGAGCGAGGAAAGAACATGTCCATGCTGCCACCAGGCGCTGCCACAGGGGCTGCTGGCGGGGATGTGTCCATCCTGCCT
>Ga0316226_1005008_pt1 | contig 10233 bp, 9 predicted proteins | sample TBH18017metaG_FD_206009 | JGI IMG/M metagenome (GOLD analysis project Ga0316226, IMG submission 206009) | Freshwater microbial communities from Trout Bog Lake, Wisconsin, USA - TBH18017 | ecosystem: Environmental > Aquatic > Freshwater > Lake > Hypolimnion/Profundal zone | place: USA: Wisconsin... | reverse complement strand
GTGGTTGCCTGCGGCAACATACGCGACCAGCCATTGCCGGTGAGAATGAGATCCATGCGGCGGGACGCGGCTTCGGGCGAATCGAGGGTTTCCCCCACCGCCAGCGCGGTGTGGGTCTGAATGTTTTCCGCGGAAAAGAACGGCTTTGCGCCGGGATAGATGAGATTGCCCGGCCACTCGGCGGGGGATGCGCGGGTTTTACGATAGGCGTCGGCGGATTGCTCGATCAGGATGGCGACGCTGCTGCCCGATCCGGCGCCGGGCAGCAGCAGGAGCGTGGTGGCCTGGCCGTTTCCGATGTGCGTGGCCATGGATGCAGCGCCGCCGAGTTCTGGAAGCGGCAGGGCTTTGCGCAAGTCAGGCGCCAGGGAAGCGGGAGAGGACTCAAATCCGTATGCCGAGAGTTTGCCGGGCTGGCCATTAATGCGCACGTCGGTGTTGTACAGCAGCGTGCCCCCCAACTGCTCCAGCGCCTGCGCGCCGCGTCCCAGGCGCATGAAGACCGAGGCCTGCGCGCGGGGGGCGAGGCAGGCAAACGCGAGGAACATGAGCAGAACGGAACGAAAAAAGCCCTGCGTGAACAGGTGGACGGCTGGGCCGTCTGACTGTCCGGCTGTCCGGCTGTCCGACTGGTTCCTGGGGTTCAGGTTCATCAGTACAATCCACTCATGACCGGCATCCAGACATCTTCCTGCACCGTGACGTTCTGGCTGTTGTAGAACAGATCCTGCGCGATTTGCGAAACGGGAACAGTGGTGGACCAGCGGTAGCCGACAAAGCCCAGGGCGCCCAGGGGCGCGGGTGCCTGGCTGAGGGTTGCAAAGGAAGAAGGGCGCGCGAACTTTGCCAGCGCGAGGTATTCAGCCATCTGGGCCTGGTTGGTGGCGGTGTTGCCGGCGATCAAGCCGACGGTGTTGTTGTAACTGATCGACGCCACATCATCAGCGGTATATTGCAGACCATCCGGACCCGCTTGCCAATTGCCGATATTTCGTGGGGTGTCATCGGGCGAAGCCGTAAAGGCGGCTGTTCCGGAGCGTGCCCGGACGCCGCCATCGATGCTGCAATGGGCGTTGGCGATGGAGAGCAAGAGCTCCGTGCCGGCCAGCAGGAGCATGATCATGATGACGCCCAGCATGAGTTCGATCATGGCCTGGCCGCTTGTTCGGCGCTGCGGCGCCGACGGCGCGGCGCCCTCCATGTCATTTTTTGTGCTGGAGGACGGCACGCCGTTGCCGCCGCAGCGCCGATAGCAGTGTGGTTTCATGTTAGTGTCCATGGCTCGTGCCTCCACCACCTCCACCGCCACCACCGCCGTGCTGGACGCATTGGTACTTGTTCGAGGAGAGCCAGGTCAATCCTTCCTCCTGGAAAGCACGGGAAGGATTGTCCCAAGTCTTTAATTGCTGGCAGTACCAGCAGCCGGCGGCCAGTTGACCGGTTTTGACGTAGCGTGGCAGATCCACATCCACGTGTTGCCGCCAACCGGTGTTAAAGGTGCCGTTGGCGGCGCCGGAGCAGGCGTCCACCGGGACCAGCCGCACATCGGTAAAACATGGGAATACCAGTCCGTATTGGCTCGGGACAAGGGTGCCGTCCGGTCCGGCAGCGCCAAACGGCTTGGCGCCTGCGGTCCAGACGAGGTCGCTCATGTTTGTGGTGTTGTTGGCGCCGGGCAGCAACTGGGCGACTTGGGCTTCGACCCGGAAGATGATGTCTGCGCCGGCATAATCGTATTGTGGACGCACCGGGCCTGCGGCGAATGGGTTGTCGCCGGTCAGCGACATGCGCGTCCATGTACCCCACTGATCACTGTCGAAAATATACCAGGTTTCGTTATTTGTCATAATTGCGGATTTAAAAATGCTCATGGTTACACCATCACGGTTTCCTTCAGCCACAAAATCGTTATAGTTCGTGAAGAAATAATTGAGATTCGTTGTCGTTGGTTTTAGTTTTAATGACAGAAACTCACTGCCGTATTCGGGGTGGGCTGATGGTGTCGGTAATGGTGCCCACCAATTGTAATCAGTATAGTCTGACAAAGGACTTGGATAATTATAATACGTTTGCTCAATGTAAAACCAGCACCAGGATCTGCTGAATACCGCATTGTAGAAATTTGGGTCGAGTAGGATATGAATTCCGTGGCTATTGTCATTATAAAAGCAGGTGTTGTCTGGTCCGGCGGCAATGCCGTCATTGGCCAGCGCATCGAGCATGTCGGCATAATCGTTCCAGGCGCCGGGGTAGGGCGGGGAGAAAACCGGCACGCCGCCGAAAAGGTCGCCATAGTGCCGGACCTCCTGCGCGTGGTTTCTGACGAGCTGGGTGAACGAATCGTTTGCGTACATGCCGTTGTTCTTGGCGGCCACCTGTGCGGCGGCAAAGCCGGTCAGCGGCGCGGTGAACAGGACATGCGCCTGCATGTTGGTGATGGCATCCACGGCGTTCTTGTCGGAAATGGAAAGGGCCAGCGCATGCAGCAGATTCAGCTCGCCGACGAAATTGATGCCGATTCCCTGCCAACGCGCGCCCGCCAGCGCCGCGGCGTCGCCGGCGTTCTGCGTGCGGGTTTTGGCGGTGATGATGCGGTGAATATCCACGCTCCACAGCAGCACGAATGCCAGCGCCGTGAGCACCATCAGCAGGAAGACGGCGACCTGGCCGCGGCGGCGGGCATGGCGGCGGGCGTTATGGAATGGTGCAGACATGAAGTTGGTGTGTTCGCTTCGCGGTGTTTGGGGCTGCATCACAGGCCCGGCTCCAGGACATCCAGATACAGCGGATAATGAGATTCGATTGCATAATAGCCGGACAAGGCCACGGATCCCGGGTTTGCCGATTGGATGTTTCCTTGCAGCAGGGCATCCAACTCCAGCAACAGATCGTGCGATTGGGTGACCCGTACAAAGAGGTAATTTCCATTTACCGTCACCGGATCGTGGGCGATCGAGTCCCAGTTCGCATAGTCCAGATAGGCGCGGCCATTGTCGCCACTGGCCATGTATTCGGGAATGCGCGCCAGTTCAGTGGCCACGGTGGGGGATTGCGGTGACGTGCCGAGCGCAAGATCGATGAGCTTTCCAATTGGATACGTGGCGAGGGCATTCACCAAGAACGAATCGCTGGAGGAGATGGCGGGCTGGGTCAGCGTGCCGGCGTTGGGGATGGCCGCGGCAAGCATGGTTTTGTTGACCATGTTCTGGTTGAACCCCACCGTCTTGGCGCGCGCGGCGCAGGCGGCGGCGCGATAGAGCACTTCGCGGGCCACCGAGGCATGAATCCATTGAAAGAGGCCGACAAAAAGCAGGCAGAGGAAGATGATGACAAAACACGACTCAATCATCGCCTGTCCGCGGCGAATGCTAAACCTTCGCGCCAGGTTGTGGTGCCCGGGTCGCATGTTTGCATCCTCCTGCATTGACTAAAGCGCAACGTGGACTGAGTCATCAAAACGGAACACGAAGATCGCGAAACACACATTTTTGCGAAAAGCCCGCGCAACCTTCGTTCCGGCTGATAGCGTCTAGTTCATATTGCCGTTTGCATTCAGATTCCGCAGATTGCTCTCGTTGATTCCATTGACAGCAGTAGCGGCATCGGCGCCGATATTGGAATCCAGCGCCGAGGTTGCGCCTGCGACCTTGGTGCCGGTAGCCTTGCTCAGTTTGCTGAAAAGAACGATGAGCGTGATGGCAATCAGCACCACGATGATGATGTATTCAACCATGGTCTGGCCGCGGCGATTTCCCAAGTGCATGTTCATAGCCGGTTCCTTTCGTTGGACCATCCGTTCGCCGCCGACTAGGGATAGTCGGATGCGACCAGTGTCAGTGTTCGGTTGGATTGTTGACGCAGGACGTACAGGAAAGCCACCAACGACAGAATGGTCGCAAAAAGTGCCACAAACACGATGATATATTCAATCATCGTTTGTCCACAGCAATTGCGTCCCAACCGGGACGCCGCAACCGCACTTCTCGATTGTACCACTGGCCCAACCATAAAAGAACACTATCACGGACTAATCGGCCCCGCAAATACAATAGGCGCGAGGAGCGTAGGCGCAAGGGGATAGCAACGCACAGATGCCGCTCTCGCAGCCGAGGGATGGCTACCGCTGAGCAGGTCTGGAGCCTCTGCTGGCGGCGCGTGATGCAGCGCCCACGCCCCACTAATCAGCATTATTTAAAACGAATAGGCGGACGATTATATTGTACGCGACGAAAGAGGTTTCGGAATTGACGGCACAAATAGAACATTGACGCGCATCAGCTAATCAGGTAATGTAGTACCGAAATGCATCATTGAGGCGGAGGCAAGCATGGCAAGTATCATTCATGTTTCGGAAGCGGTGTCGATCGGTGTGCATGCGGCGCTTTGTCTGAGTGCCGATCCCGAACGGCATTGGACAACGCATGAGATTGTGGCCCGCTTCCATTTTTCCGAGGCGCATCTGGCCAAGGTCATGGCCGCGCTGGTCCGGTCCGGGCTCGTCACGGCGGTCCGTGGTCCGCACGGTGGCGCGCGCCTGCGGCGTCCGCCAACCGAAATCACGCTATTGGAGATTTACGAGGCGATTGATGGATCCATGACCATGGATCCTTGTCTGCTGGGGGCGGATGGTTGCGGGTCGGGCTGCTGCCGGTTGGGTCCGCGTCTGGCCGCCTTCAATCAATCCATTCGTGAGGTGTTTGCCACCACCCGGCTTGCGGATCTTGCCGGACACATTCCGGCGGCACAGGCGAAAAGTGAGCCGTGAACAGTAAGCAGTGAGCAATGAAAAGTGAGGTTTGGCATGCGTAGAATAATTATTCAGATTGACCGCGACAAGTGCACGGGTTGCGGTCAGTGCATCGACGCCTGTCACGAAGGCGCGCTGAAGCTGGTGGATGGCAAGGCGCAACTTGTCTCCGATGTTTACTGCGACGGCCTGGGCGCCTGCCTGCCAAAATGTCCGGTCGACGCCATTCATCTGGTGGAACGCGAGGCCTTAGATTTTGATGAAGCCGCTGTTCAAGCCAACCGACACGTTTCGCAGAAGGTGCCGGTTAACCACCCGACACCTGCACCTCCAGTGCTGGCGTGCGGATGTCTTGGAACCATGGCTAAATTGATCAATCGCAAACCAGTTGCGATGACAGAAGACACCATCCCCGACCACCATCCTGCACAAAAGGTGGTGGATGCCCCGCCACCCGCAACATCCGCGGTTTCCGAACTGCGGCAATGGCCCTGCCAGATCAAGCTGGTTCCAGTCCATGCGCCGTATTTCTCCGGCGCCGATCTGCTGATTGCGGCGGACTGCACGGCCTTTGCCCACGCGGCTGTGCATCGCGAGTATCTGGCCGGGAAAATCACGCTGATCGGCTGTCCCAAACTCGACGGCGTGGATTATGCTGAAAAACTCGGCGCGATCCTGAAAGCGAACGACATTCGCAGCCTGACCGTGCTGCGCATGGAAGTGCCCTGCTGCGGCGGACTCGCGGATGCCGCGCGACGCGCGCTCGCGACCTGCGGCAAGAACCTTCCGCTGCGGGTCATAATCATTGCCACGGATGGCACGGAATGCCGCTGAGTCGTTACAGGCGACGGCGGCAACGGTGTGCCGCCCCCCAACTGGGAAGCTGACCTTTCATGCGAAACTGGAGGGCGCCGCGTACTACTCTGCGAAGTCAGCGACTCTTTTACGCCCTGCGTAGCGGCTTCGCAGAGCAGGGAGACTGCCTTCGCTGCGAAGCACGAGCCGTCGGCGCCGTGGATTGCGAGACATCGACACGTATCGGGCACGTATCTGAGGACTTTCGTGGCATGGAATGAGGCATTCCGAAATGGATTTCTGATCCCTGAACCCTGAACACTGAAACCTAACCATAACACAGGAGCATCTCCATGAGTGATACCAGCATGTTCTGTTTCCAGTGCGAACAGACCGCAGGCGGCAAAGGTTGCACACGCGTCGGCGTGTGCGGCAAACAGCCCGAAGTTGCCGGCAAGCAGGACCAGTTGACTGCCGCCCTGATCGCGCTTGCCCGTGCGGCCCAGGGCAAGGCTGTGGGCGGTGCGACGGACGAACTGATGATGCAGGGGCTGTTCGCCACCGTCACCAACGTCAACTTCGATGCGACACGCATTGATGCCCTGATTGCCTTGGCCAAGGCCGCCACTGCGCGTCTGGGCGGCGCGTCGGCCTTCGATCCGGAAGCGTTGTTTCATGGCGACACGGACATCACATCGCTGCGCGCCACGCTGCTGTTCGGCATGCGCGGCATGGCCGCCTATGCCTGGCACGCGCATGTGCTCGGACAAAATGACGCCGCGGTCACCGGATGGCTCTACAAGGGGTTGCTGGAAGTCGGTCGCGATCACAACGTGGCGGAGTGGCTGGGGCTGATCATGGAATTTGGCCAGATCAACCTGACGTGCATGGAGATTCTTGATCGCGCCAACACCTCCACGTATGGTCATCCGGTTCCAACCAGCGTCTCCACCACGCGCGATCCGGGCCCATTCATCGTCATCAGCGGTCATGACCTGCTGGACCTGAAACATCTGCTCGACCAGACCTCCGGCAAGGGGATCAACATCTACACGCATGGCGAAATGCTTCCGGCGCACGGCTATCCGGAACTGAAGAAATATCCGCACCTCAAGGGCAATTACGGCACGGCCTGGCAGAATCAGCAGAAGGAATTCGCCGACCTGCCCGGCGCAGTGCTCTTTACCACCAACTGCATCATGACGCCGAAGGCCTCCTACATCGACCGCGTGTTCACCACGGACGTGGTGGGCTTCCCCGGCGTGGCGCACATTCCGAACGGCGGCAGCGGCCAGAAGGATTTCGCGCCGGTGATCCAGAAGGCGCTGGAGCTGGGCGGATGGAAGTCCGCCGTGGCGGGCGCGCCGTTGATGACCGGCTTTGCGCGCCATGCCGTGATGTCCGTGGCGGATCAGGTGATCGGCGCGGTCAAGGCCGGCCTCGTGAAACATATCTTTCTCGTGGGCGGTTGCGACGGCGCCAAGCCCGGCCGCAATTACTACACCGAATTCGTCGAGAAAACGCCCAGGGACACGCTGGTGCTCACGCTGGCCTGCGGCAAATACCGCTTCAACCATCTCGACATCGGCAAGATCGGCCCATTCCCGCGCATCCTCGACATGGGGCAGTGCAACGACGCCTACTCAGCCATCCAGGTTGCCGTGGCGCTGGCCAAGGCCTTCAATTGCTCGGTGAATGACCTGCCATTGACGCTGGTGCTCTCCTGGTACGAACAGAAGGCCGTGTGCATCCTGCTCACGCTGCTGTCGCTGGGCATCAAAAACATCCGCCTGGGCCCAACCCTGCCGGCGTTTGTCTCCCCGACCGTGCTCAACGTGCTGGTGGAGAAATTCGGGCTCACGCCCACCACCACACCGGATGCGGACCTGAAGGCGATTCTCGGGAAATAGGCAATCTGCGGAGGGCGGTCGCCCTCGACCGCCTGATTCTGTCCAAAACCCCAACGGCGGCGACGGCGCGCGCTCCTCGTTCGTGTATTTACCGGATGGGGACGAAACAACTGGAGGGCGCCGCGTCGTCGGCGCCAGGACTAATCGTCAATCGCTTGCGGCTTGCATCGAATAGTATTTCTTCGATACCGTATTATTGATGATTGTGGCCAGCCCTGTGGGTTGCGCCCGAAGGAGTGCTAAATATGAAGTCCCGTTTCCTGAAGATCTGCGCAATTACGATTGCTGCCGTATCGGTTCAGGCGATTGATGCGTCGAAGGACCTCGACCACCTGATGAGGTCATCCGATGTATGGAACGACTCGGCGGCGGACTTCATGCTGGCCTTTACCCCACTGGGTTTCGGCTATCAATCGCAGCAGCGGGATGTTGCTCGGTCCGTAAACAAGGAGCTGGCTTTTAACGGGCAGCGGGTTTGGGAGGCGCAGGTTTATTTTGAGACCGGAGCGGTCAAGCGCGGCGAGCTTTCGCTTTATAACCGCGGCGACTCGGGTGGGCTGGACGAAGCCGGCTTTCAGCAACTCTGCGCGGCCACGAGCGCGGGATTGACGCGTTGGGCCGGCAATGCGGGCAGTTCCTTGGATGAGACGACAAAAGATCGCGCCAATTGCGTGACCGTCAAGCATACATGGATCAAGCCGCCTTGCGCGGCGCAACTCAGCAAGACCTATACGGAGCCACGTCGTCAGAACGGATCGAATCTTCTATTCCGGGCCGAATCCGTCAAAATCACCCTGTTGCGCACCAAGGGCGAGGAGGTGGAGAAAGATTCCACAACCGTGGACTGGATGGCCGGCGCCAGCACCATGTCCATCAAGAAGAACGTGCGCAAAACCGACTCGGGCGATGTCTGGGTGGCGGGCATTCCGATGGTGAACCAGGGCCCGAAGGGATATTGCGTCGTTTCCGCCTCGGAACGCTTGTTGCGGTATTATGGGCGAGCGATGGATGAGCATCAGTTGGCGCAGTTGGCCGACACGGGCAACAAGGGCGGCACTTCGATCGATGGCATGGTGAAGGCGCTGGAAACCTTGTGCCAGAAGTTCTCTCTGGATTTAAAACCGCTGATCCGCCTGGATTGGCAGCATCTTTCACATCTGATTGAGGATTACAACCGTCTGGCCAAGACCGCCAATAAGCCGGTTGTGGAAATAGGGCATTCCATCAATATTTCACAGGCTTATGCAACCATGGATGCGTCGACCCTCCGTAAGAGCCGGGCGAAAGAGGCGGGAGATTTCGCGCAGTTTAGGAAGGATGTGAAAAATTATACGTCAGATGGTGTGCCGGTGCTCTGGGCCTGCATGATCGGCAAGTTTCCTGAAGTGCCGCCGCTTCACCCGGGAACGTTCGGCGGCCACATGCGCCTGATCATTGGCTACAATGAAAAAACCGACGAGTTGATCTATACCGACACCTGGGGCCCCGGCCACGAATTCAAGCGCATGCCATTTGAGGATGCCTGGGCCGTGACGACGAGTCTGCATGTGCTGAAGCCGAGATGAGATGCACTGCGCATGGTGCCGACGGTGCGGCACCCTCCATTTTTTTAACGGCTGGAGGGCGGCGCGCCGTCGCCGCCGTAACCTGTGTAGCCGGGCGTTCTTGTTCGGTTTCCGCGGTTCAGGCCCCGTGCGGCGAAACGGGATGCAGGTCGAACTCGGCGTGGTGCTTGGCAAAATAATCCAGATCCCACTGTTTCGGGAACAGGATCACGAGTTTGCCGCGCAGGTCCTGCGCGAGTTTGATGCCGGCGGCCAGGGTCAGGTTCTCGACCTTGCGCCGGTCCACGCCGGGGCCAAACCAGCGCACCAGTGTAAAGGGCGCGGGTTCCAGGCGCGGGTCGGCGTTGTATTCGGATTGCAGGCGGTACATCACGACGTCGAACTGCAACTGCCCGACCGCGCCCAGCAGCGTGGTGGCGCGGCCGGCGTCGAGGCTGCTGAAGGACTGAATCACGCCTTCCTGCAATAACTGATCCAGTCCCTCGCGGAACTGCTTGTATTTGGCGGTGCCGGAATTGCGGATGTAGGCAAACGCTTCGGGAGAGAAGCGCGGGATTTCGTCGTAGCGGATCGACGGGTTGCTCGTCAGCGTGGCGCCGATGGGGAAGGCCTTGTGTGTGACCAGCCCCACGATGTCGCCGGGGAAAGCGATTTCAACGGATTCGCGTTCCTGGGCGAACAGCTTTTGCGGATAGGAAAGGCGCACCGGATCGCCGGAGACCGGGTCATTGACGATCATGTCCTTGACGAAGGTGCCGGAGCAGACGCGCACAAACGTCAGGCGGTCGCGGTGGCGCGGGTTCATGTTGGCCTGCACCTTGAAGACAAAGCCGGAGAAATCCGGATGTTCCGGCGGAATGGGCGTGTCGCCGGAAATCCGCGGCTGCGGCGTGGCGCCGTAGCGCACGAAATAATCCAGCAGCAGTTGCACGCCGAAGTTGGTGATGCCGCTGCCAAAGAAAACCGGCGTGATCTGTCCGGCCATGACCGCGGCCACGTCAAAGGTTTCGCCGGCGCCGGTCAGGATTTCGACTTCCTCGCGCCACGGGGCATAAATGCGCTCGGGGATCTGCTTGCGGATGCTTTCATCATCGATGCCGCGCACCTGGTTGGGCGCGCGGTGCTGGCCGCGGGCCGTGCGTTCGAACAGGTGAAGTTCGTGGCGGAGACGGTCATACACGCCGCGGAAATCCTCGCCGCTGCCGAGCGGCCAGGT
>Ga0316226_1005006_pt1 | contig 10236 bp, 7 predicted proteins | sample TBH18017metaG_FD_206009 | JGI IMG/M metagenome (GOLD analysis project Ga0316226, IMG submission 206009) | Freshwater microbial communities from Trout Bog Lake, Wisconsin, USA - TBH18017 | ecosystem: Environmental > Aquatic > Freshwater > Lake > Hypolimnion/Profundal zone | place: USA: Wisconsin... | reverse complement strand
TCCAGAATGGCCGCGACACAGGACATGCCGGCGTCCATCTGCATGATCTCGCGCTCGTCGGACGGCCGACCGCCTGTCGGCCCCACGCCCATCAGCGTCCAGCCGGAGGCGATGCCATTGTGGCGGGTGCCGTGACCCTCGTTGGTGAAGACACGCTCGAAGTTTTCCAGCAGCATCTCCGCCATGTCGGCGTTGCCGAAGCGCAGGTGCAGCATGGCCGCCCATGGCACGCACCAGCCGCTCCACTGTCCCGGTCCGCGGTAGATCCAGTGGTGAAGACTGTTTTCCAGGATGGGACGCCACGGCGGGTCCGACGGATCGAAGACATCGAAGGGCGTGATGCCGGCCAAGTGGGAGTGGTGGCGGTGGGTTTCGTCGAGATCCTGACCATCCCACAGGCCGAGCCGCGGCCGCTTCGGCGCACCGGCCAGCGAGGCCTTGGGCAGTTGCGTCCGGATGCTCTTCCAGATGGGGCGAGGCGGCACATCCAGCACAGCGGCGCTCTTCTGCAGCGCCTCGGCGAGCATGTGGATGGCCGCCAGCTGGAAGCTGGCATTGCGGCCCCAGGCCGACATGGCGCAGCCGCCGTATTCGGGTGACGTGCTGACGGGCAGCGAGAGTTTGCCGTGGCGCCGTTCCAGCATCTCCTCGTAGACCCGCATGGCGCCGACCATGAAGGGATAGGCCTCGTTGCGCAAGAATCGGCGGTCCTGCGTATAGAGGTAGTACTGATACATCATCTGCGCCACCCAGGCGGTGCAGCCATGGTCAATGGTGCCGGTCCAGAAGGCGCCGATGGCGTGGCAGCGGTCATCCACGGCATGCGGCAGCATGAGCCCGTCGTCAATGCCCACGAAGAACTTGGCGTTCTGGCGCAACACCGGCATCCACGCACGGATCAGGTTGAAGAGTGGACGCAGGTGGGCGAGGTGGTTGCCGTGGAAGGCCGGCCAGTAGCACATCTGGACGTTGATGTTGAAGTGGTAATCGCTCGACCAGGGCGGGAAGGTGTCGTCCTCGATCCAGGGACCCTGCAGCGTGGCCGCCACGGTGGCGGGATTGGTGAAGGTGGCGAACTTGTACATGCCGTAGTCGTAGAGGAACTGCAGCTTGCGGTTCGGCACCTTCAGGTGCGGTGCGTCTCGCCAGAAGACGCCCCACCAGGCCGTGGCGCGTTTGGCCGTCGTCTGCCAGCGTGCGCGATCTGCCGCTGCAACGACGGCCATCGCCTGTGCGCGCGCGGTCGCGACATCGGTGGCCAACTCGACGGCAATGGCCAGCACGCCCTGCGCGCATCGGGCGACCACCGCGGCCGTCTGATCCTGGGGTGAGGCCTGCGTCCAGCCCACGAAGCCTGCGCGCCGGAACAAACGGGCCGCGGCGAATCCGCGTCCGGCAAACTGCTGCGGCACCAGGCGCTGGGAGGGGCGGGCGGTCAGACGTGCCGCGGAGAGGGCGGTCGGCAGCCGCACCAGCAGGCACGACTCTTCGGGATCGACCAGCAGGTCCAGCGTCGCCGTGCCGCGCGGTGTGCGCACGGTGAGTGAAGCCACGCCCGTATGGATGTCGAGGTGTCCCTCGGTCAAGGTTGCCCCCGGCCCGAGATCCAGATCCAAGCGTCCGACCGGGATGACCGTGGGAAAGATGACTGTACCGTCGCCGGTCTTCTGCTGCGCGAAGAGGTCGCGGATGCCGGCTTCGTCGTGCGCTTCCAGCAGGCGGCGAATGGCGCCATAGGTCTTTCCCGGCGTCCAGGAACGCGCGCCCTGATGGTCCCACCAGTCGGCGCGTCCAAGCGTCAACCGCAGCGTGCGTCCATCGCCCCAGGCCATGACGCCCAGACGGCCGTTGCCGAGCAGCATGCCCGTGTGCGTGCGCGGCAGGGGAAAGTGCCAGACGAAGTCGTAGGTTTTGAGGGTCATGGGATGAGGCTTGAGGCGAGGGGCAACGTTCAAGGATGCCGAGTGTTGAGTGTCGGAAGTCGAGCGTGTTCTCAAGCCGCTGGACGGCGCGGTGCACCGGCGACCTTGCGACCGCCCACGATGCGCAGCAACGCCATCTCGATCAGCAGGTCCGGCGAGACGGAGGACGACACCAGCTTCTCGCGCAGCTCGATCAACAGGTGGCGCGCCCGCCGCAGCTCGTTGAGCGTATACAGCGAGGCCTGGGCGGCATTCTTGCCCTGGATGAAGGGCGGCACCTGCCTTGGGTCCTTGGGAAGCGCGCGCAACAGGGCGTCGGCTTCCGGCGGCATGGGGTCGAGCCACTGGCACGTGGCGCCGCGGCCACCCGAACGGACCTGGAGCCAGCCTTGGTCAATCGCCTGCCGCAGCACGAGCAGGTCGCGAACGCGCGTCTCGACCATGGCCGCCAGCTTGATGGCGTTTTCGTCCTGGGTCTGAAGCTGCCGCAGGGAGCGGATGACGTTCGCCGGATTGCGCTGGCCCACGGCGTCAGTCAGGTCCCAGGCTTCGGCTTCGCGACCCATCGACACGACTGCATCGACCTGCTCGGCCGTAACCTCTGCCGGCGTCTTGCCGAGATACAGGGAGAGCTTCTCCAACTCCTGAACCATCAGGCGCGTGGCGGTGCCGGTGCGGGCCAGGAAACGGTCGCGCACGTCGTCGGCCATGTGCAGGCCGAACTTCCCGAGCAGGCCCTCGAGACGTTCGCGGGCCAGCTTCTCCTGTTCCCAGGGACGTTCGCCGCCGCCGAAATCCATGACCTCGCCCGCGGTCTGGCAGGCCTTGAAGAAGGCGGAGTTGCGCGCGATGGTGAGGGCGGTGATTAGCAGGCGCTGGCCCTCGGGCAGTCCGGCCTTGATGCATGCCGTCAGTTCAGCCAAGGTTGCCTTGACGGTATCCGAGTCGCCCGGAGCGACCAGCGGACTGAGGAAGCTGGCGTTCTTGAGCCAGGTCAGCTTGGTGCCGCCGAAGAATCCGGCGGTTTGTACGGCTTCGAGCACCTGCCGGATCGCGGCGCGGGCCGCGTCCACGGTGTCGACCCGGCCGTCGACCATCTCCAGTCCCAGCGCCCGTTCCGCTTCGGGCACGCTGGTTTCCACGATCTGACGGGCCTTTTGCTCGACCAGAAAATCATCCGAGCCGCAGATCAGATGCAGGGTTGACGCCATGCCCAGAAGCTTAGGAAAGCGCGGCCGGGTAAACAAGCATCAACCTGCCCTTTTTATGCTTGCTCGCACCCTGCTGCTTTCGCTAGAGTTCCGTCCTACAATCCGCCGACGCATGAGGCGCGGGGGGTGTGCAAAAGGAGCACGAGAGATGCAGGCGCCGACCAACAACATGAAACTGCTGGCCTGGGTTGAAGAGACCGTCAAGCTCTGCAAGCCCGATCAAGTGCATTGGTGCGATGGGTCGCAGGAGGAGTACGACGCCCTCTGCGCCAAGATGGTCGAGGCCGGCACCTTCACGGCGCTGAATCCGGCCAAACGCCCCGGCTGCTTCCTGGCCCGTTCCCATGCGTCCGACGTGGCGCGTGTCGAGGACCGCACCTACATCTGCACCACGCGGCGCGAGGATGCCGGCCCGACCAACAACTGGCGCGACCCGCAGGAGCTCAAGGCGGAACTGCGCGCGCTCTACAAGGGGTGCATGCGCGGCCGCACCCTCTACGTGATTCCGTTCTCCATGGGGCCGATCGGCTCGCCGGTGGCCAAGATCGGCGTGGAGATCACGGACTCGCCCTACGTCGCGGTCAACATGCGCATCATGACGCGCATGGGCCAGGAGGCCCTCGATGCGCTGGGCGAGCATGGCAGCTTCGTGCCCTGCCTGCACTCGGTCGGCGCGCCGCTCAAGAAGGGTCAGAAGGACGTGCCGTGGCCTTGCGTGCCCGATCCCGCAAAGAAGTACATCGCGCACTTCCCCGAAGAGGGCGCCATCTGGTCGTTCGGTTCGGGCTACGGCGGCAACGCCTTGCTGGGCAAGAAGTGCCTGGCGCTGCGCATCGCCTCGGCGCTGGCCCGCCGCGAAGGGTGGATGGCCGAGCACATGCTGATCCTCAAACTGACCTCGCCCGAGAAGAAGGTCCATTACATTGCCGCCGCTTTCCCGAGCGCCTGCGGCAAGACCAACCTGGCCATGATGCTGCCCACGCTGCCCGGCTGGACGGTGGAGTGCCTGGGCGACGACATTGCCTGGATGCGGTTGGGCGATGACGGCCGGCTCTACGCGATCAACCCGGAATACGGCTTCTTCGGCGTGGCGCCCGGCACCAGCCGCAGCAGCAACCCGAACGCCATGGACACGGTCACGCGCAACACGATCTTTACCAACGTGGCGCTGACCGACGACGGCGACATCTGGTGGGAGGACATGGGCGTGCCCGCGCCGGCGCATGCGATCGACTGGAAGGGCCAGGAGTGGAACCCGTCGCTGAAGGACGCCGAGGGCAAGACGGTCAAGGCCGCCCACCCGAACGCGCGCTTCACCGCGCCGGCCGGACAGTGCCCGGTGATCGCGTCCGAGTGGGAGAGCCCCGCCGGCGTGCCGATCGACGCCTTCCTCTTCGGCGGCCGCCGCCCGTCGACCATTCCGCTGGTCAATCAGGCCTACAGCTGGAACCATGGCGTCTTCATGGGCGCGGCCGCCGGCTCCGAGACCACCGCCGCCGCGCTGGGCAAGGCCGGTGTGCTGCGGCGCGATCCTTTCGCCATGCTGCCGTTCTGCGGCTACCACATGGGCGACTACTTCCTGAACTGGCTGACCATCGGCCTGCGCGCCTCGCCGGCCACACTGCCCAAGGTCTTTTTCGTCAACTGGTTCCGCAAGACGGCCGACGGCAAGTGGCTGTGGCCGGGTTACGGCGAGAACAGCCGCGTGCTGAAATGGATCTGCGAGCGCATCGAAGGCCGGGGCCGCGCGGTGGAGACGCCGATCGGCATCCTGCCCACGCCGGACGCCATCGACGTTCAGGGGACCGCGGTGAGTGCGACTGACATGCACGAACTGCTGCGCGTGGACATCGCCGGCTGGCAGCAGGAAGTCGCCAGCATCGAGGAGTCCTACAAGCCCTACGGTGCCAAGCTGCCCTACGCCCTGCGGGCCGAGCTCGAGGCCCTCAAGGCCCGTCTGGCCAAGGCGTAAGGACAGCGACAGCGACAAAGACTGAATGACGAAGGCCCGGCGCATCGCGCCGGGCCTTCGCATGTTCATCGTCCGCTGACCCGAAAAAAACAGTTGAACCGCAGATAGACGCAGATGGACGCTGACTGGCAGGTCTTGCGACAGAAACGGTTTTCATCTATCCGGCGAACATGGTCTTGCGCAGCAACGTGTTGATGGCGATGAGGCTATCCGCGTTGATCTGTGTTCATCTGCGGTTTCAAGGGTGCGATGCTCACTCGGGATTTGTCGACGCGGAGTTGGTGATGATCATGGTGCGCGTCACCGTGGCCTGGACCGGCGACAATGGGTTCTCGCCGAGTTGCGCGCTGCGCTGTCGCTGCACCTGCTCCTCGATCCACTGCGTTTGGTGCATGCTCATCTCCTGTCGGCTCCGAGCCATGGCGTGCGCGCGCATGAAAAAGAAGGCGACGAGCAACAGCAGGGGGACCAGGATCAGTAGCAGGCAGCCGATCATCAGGCCGCGCCGCATGGGTGAGGCGGGGGACGGTTGCGCGGTCGCCGCCTGCGCGCCGGTTGTTCCCAGCGTCGCCAGCAGACGCTGACCGTCGGCGGCCGTGATGGTGCCGCGCGCGATCATCTCCAGGATGCGCCGGACCTCATCGGAGTCGGCAGCGGGGCGGGACGGTGGTGCGCCCCGTTTCGGTGCCTTCTTCGTGCCCGCCACAAAGATGTAGATGATCGTGCCGATGATGCCAGCAAAGAAGATGATCAGTGCCCAGACAGGTTTCGGGCTGACCGAGCCGAAGGATGGCTCCAAGGTGTCGTCCGGCCGCGTCAGGCAGTCGACCAGCGACCAGATCCAGACGCCCATGAGAAACAGGCTCAGGGGCACGACAAGGAAGAATAGAAACACACTAATCATCATGGCTTGTTCGACTCCTTCTTCTTGAGCAACCGCTCGGCCTCATCGGCCGTGATCTCGCCCGTCTCCAGCGCCTCCAGCACGTTCTGGCTGCGCTGTTCCGGCCGACCGCGCTCACGCGCCGCGGTCAGCGCTTCAATTTTCCCCTTACGGCGACGTCAGGATGCGCGGCGCGTCGTCGAGGAAGACCGGCACGCCGAGCGCCATGGTCTGGCCCAGCGTGCGCGCGTCCCAATTGCACAGGCGGAAGCAGCCGTGGGACTCCATGTTGCCGATGGTTTCCGGATGGGGCGTGCCGTGGATGCCGTAGCCGGGCTGGCTGAGCGACATCCAGTAGACGCCCACCGGGTTGCGCGGGCCGGGTGGCAGGATCAGCTTGTGGCCGATTTGCTGCGCACGCGCGGATTCGGGAAAGTTCGCCGGATCGAAGGTGTAGTTGGGATTCGGCGCCACGTTGGCCACGCGCAGTTCGCCGGCCGGCACCTTGGCGCGATCACGCGCAATCGAACAGGGAAACGAGCATGTCACCCGCCCTGATGCGTCGTAACCACGCAGACGGAAGATGTGCGTGTCGATCGTGATCTGCTTGACGTCCAACTTGACCTTATCCGGACGGACGTTCGGCACCCAGAGCGCGACGCCGGTCAGGTCGGCGTCCCAGTTCGCGACCTGTGGGTTCAGCAGTCGCAGAAAATCCTGACGGACATGGAACTTTTCCGAGAGCCACTCCGGCAGGGAACGGCAGGCCATCGACTCCAATTGGGCGGCGGCATCCCAGTCCGAGGGCGCATCGCCGACCTGCGCCACATCGTCGGCGCTGACCGTGTAACGCACGAAGGCCGGCGCCGGATCGTCCAGCAGCAGCTGTCGCGCCGCGGCGTCGGAGAGGCCGCCGCTGGCGTGCCGGAAGTCCATCAGGGCCTGGCGTGTCTTCAGCCCCAGGCGCCCGTCGATCAGCCCGGAACCGCAGGCATGCCGGTCGAGCGCGATCTGCAGCGCGGCGCCGGCGCGCAGCGCGGGCTTGATCGGAGGTGCGGCATCCGGTTGCTCCTGTGCGCACACCCACGCGCCGCGCAGCAACGCCGCGCAGAGAAGCGACACAGAGAACCGGTTCACGAGCACACCCATGCCCTCACGATAGCGGGTGCGATGGAGCGGGAACAAGCGCAAAGCATCCTTTTCTTGGCCGCGCGAGGCCTTTCACCGCCTCAGCCAAACGTGAACAGTTCGCGGCACCCGAGTACTTGCTGGCCGGCGGTTTGCAGGGCGGCGATGGCCTTGTCCGCGTCGTCGAAACGGAAGACGAGCACCGCCTTGCCATCGCGCTGGAAGGTGAACGCATACATGTATTCGACGTTCACGCCGGCCTGCTGCACGCAGGTCAGGATGTCCGCCAGGCCGCCGGCGCGGTTCGGCACCGTGGCGGCAACCACCTCGCGCACGTTGACGGCGAATCCGGCCTGCTGCAGCACATCGCGCGCCCGCTGCCAGTCCTCGACGATCAGACGGACGATGCCGAACTGCTGCGTGTCGGCCAGCGAGAGGGTGACGATATTGACCTGCGCGTCGGCCAGCGCGCGGCAGATGGCGCTGAGGTGGCCGGGGCGGTTCTCGAGGAAGAGCGACAGTTGCTGGATTTTCATCGGGGCCTCGTTGTTGGGCTGAAGGCTTGCAGATGGATCTGGAAAACAGGGTTCAGGGTCTCAGGGTTCAGGACAGGCGACAAGTTAGCGAAATGGATGTAACACCTGAACCCCGAACCCTTTCTCTTCCCTCTCGGAGCGTGGACCCGCGCGTCGGGGTTGGTCACCCCATCTGACGCTGGTCCACAACGCGCTTGGCCTTGCCCTCGCTGCGCTTGAGCGTATTGGGCTCGACCAGCCGCACGCGGGCGTGGATGTTGGTGATCCGTTCGATGGCCGATGCAATGCGCTTCTGCAGGGCTTCGAGGCCTTTCACCTCGTCGGTGAAGTTGGCCGCCGTGACCTCCACCTGCACTTCCATCTGGTCGAGGTCGGCTTCGCGCGTCAGCACGATCTGGTAATGAGGCAGCACGGATTCCACCGAGAAGAGCGCGGTTTCGATCTGCGAGGGGAAGACATTCACGCCGCGGATGATGAGCATGTCGTCGGAGCGGGCCGTGATGCGCTCCAGCCGGCGGATGGTGCGTCCGCAGGTGCACGGTTCGGCGACCAGGCGGGAGAGGTCGCGCGTGCGGTAGCGGATCATCGGCATGGCCTCCTTGCTGAGCGTGGTGAGGACCAACTCGCCGGTGGCGCCGTCGGGCAGGACGCGGCCGCTCTCGGGGTCGATGATCTCGGGATAGAAGTGATCCTCGAAGATATGGGGGCCCGTCTGGCATTGGCATTCGCAGGCCACGCCCGGGCCGATGATCTCGGAGAGGCCGTAGATGTCCTGGGCGCGGATGCCGGCCAGACTCTGGATGCGTTGGCGCATGCCCTCGGTCCAGGGTTCGGCGCCGAAGACGCCGATGCGCAACTTGAGGGCGCGAAGATCGAGGCCTTGTTTCTGGGCTTCGTCCGCCAGGTGCAGGAAGTAGCTGGGCGTGCTGCACACCACGGTGACGCCGAAATCCCGCATCACCATGATCTGGCGGTCGGTGTTGCCGCCGGAGATGGGGATGACCGTGGCGCCCATGGCTTCGGCGCCGCCATGCAGCCCCAGGCCGCCGGTGAAGAGGCCGTAGCCGTAGCAGTTCTGCACGACGTCGCCGCGTCGCACGCCAGCGGCGGCCAGCGAGCGCACGATGACGCTGGTCCAGACATCAAGGTCGTTCGCGGTGTAGGCCACGACGATCGGCTTGCCGGTGGTGCCGCTCGAGGCGTGCAGGCGCACGACGTCCGACATCGGACTGGCCAGCAGGCCGAAGGGGTAGGTGTCGCGCAGGTCGTTCTTGACGGTGAAGGGCAGCAGGGCGATGTCCTCCAGCCGGCGGAGGTGGTCGGGTTTGACGCCACGCTCATCGAGGCGCTGGCGGAAGAGCGGCACGTGCGCATAGGCGCGCGCCACGGTGACCTGCAGCCGGTGCAGTTGCAGTTCGCGCAACTGCGCGCGCGGCAGGAAGTCCGGCGCGCTGGCGGGATGCAGGGGGCTGTCGGCGTCGTTCCAGAATTCGAACGTGGGCATGGCTGGACTCCGTGACGGGATTATCTCTTCGGGGTGGCGGTCGGCGCGCGGGCCGGTTTGGCGGCGTGTGCGGCGGCGCGACCGGCGGCAAAGGCCTCCAGGTTCGCGGCCAGCACCGCTTCGGGGAGCGCCGCCTTGATCGCCTCCAACCAAGCCCGTTCCGGCAGCGGCAGCAGCCGGCTCAGTGCTCCCAGCATGGCCACATTGCCGGCGCGGCCCGCGGCGGCTGGCAGGCCCGCCACGATCTCCGTCGTCAGCAGCCGCCCGTCCGGGCGCAGGCGGTGGCGGTTGTTCTCGACCTGCGAGGGATCGAGGACCACCAGCACGTCGGCTTCCTGGTCCGGCACCATTGGGCTCAGCACGGCAGGGCCGAAGCGCACGTCGGAGTTGACCGAGCCGCCGCGCTGGCTCATACCGTGGACTTCGGCCTTCTTGACATCGTGGCCGGCGCGGAAGGCGGCATCGGCCAGGATGTCCGAGGCCTTGACGACGCCCTGGCCGCCGATGCCGGCCATCACGATGTTCCAGACCCGATCCGTGCTCATGGCTTCTCCATCATGTCGGTTGGCGCGCGGCGTTCTCGTACTGCCGGATCTTCCCGGCGGCCAGCACACAGGGATGGCGCGCGAGGATCACCCAAAGCCGGTCGCTGGCCAGGGCCTTGGCCAGCAGGTCGGCAAACCCGGCGCGGTCGCGCGTCGGGTCGATCACCGCGACGTTCGGCACGCCGAGCGCGCGGCAAACATCCTCAAGCACGATGCGGGTCGCGGGCGTGTGGTCCAGTTTGCGGCCCGTGGACGGGTGTTCCTGCAGCCCGGTCATGGCGGTGATGGCATTGTCCAGCAGCAGCACGACGTGGCCGGTGGCGGGCGGATTGTAGACCATCTCCGCGATGCCGGTCAGGCCGCTGTGCAGGAAGGTGCTGTCGCCGATGACGCTGACCACCCGCTTCGCCTCTTCGCGCGGCAGCACGTGCCGCATGCCGAGACCGGCCGAAATCGAGGCGCCCATGCAGGTCTGGGAATCCATGGCTTCAAAAGGCGGCAGGTAGCCGAGCGTGTAGCAGCCGATGTCGCCGCT